>Ga0209575_10000220_pt1 | contig 55068 bp, 42 predicted proteins | sample Medcelwee11metaG_FD_187172 | JGI IMG/M metagenome (GOLD analysis project Ga0209575, IMG submission 187172) | Freshwater pond sediment microbial communities from the University of Edinburgh, under environmental carbon perturbations - Medium... | ecosystem: Environmental > Aquatic > Freshwater >...
GCGACTTCTTGCCTCTGTTCCTCACCCTCCACCCCCCAACACTCCGTCTTCCGCCTCCCCGGCGTGTGCTCGGGCCGGCCTTCGGCGCCCTCGCTCAGCCAGCATTCGTTGTGCCTCCGGATCTGGGATGACGACGGGCAGGTTGCATCGCGAGAACGTGCGTGCGAAACTTTCCACCATGAAGCGACTCTCGATGCTTGCCGGGACCGTTGCGTTCGCTCTCTTTCTTGGTTGTGGCACGTCGAGCAGTGACTCGACGCCCGGCGGGGATGGGGGCACCGCCAAGGGAGGGTCGGGTGGGAAAGGTGGCTCGGGCGGTGCGACGGGAGGAACGGGCGGAGGCGGTGGTGAGGCCGGGGAAGGCGGTACCGGAGGTGGGTGGCCCACGGGGGGAACGGGCGGAGGAACGGGCGGATGGCCCGAGGGCGGAACCGGCGGCGGTGGGACGGGCGGAGGCATCCCTGACGCGGCCCCGGACGTCGACTTTACGTACGACGCTCCCAACAACGAGGCGAGCTTGCAGGACGCGTGCGTGGACGAGACGGCCGCGGCCGAACCCGTCCCGCTGGACATCTATTTCATGCTCGATGCTTCTACGAGCATGTCGACCCCTGCGGGGTCTTACACCGCGGGCGACTGCAACGTCTCTCCGCCGTTTGCGCCGGCCATCAACTCCCGGTGGTGCAACGCCCTGAACGCGATCGCGGGGTACGTGTCGAGTGCGCCGGCCGCGGGCAACCGCGCTGCCGTGGGGTACTTCCGGCACTACACGAATCACAACTGCAACGGCTCCGGGTACGACCAGCCGATGGTTGCCCTGGGATCTTTGGCGGGCAACTATTCGGGGCACGCGCAGGTGATCGTGGAGCAAGCCTACGGCGGTCTCAACTGGGCGGAACCGCACGATGCGACCCCCACCGAAGGGGCCTTGCGAGGCTTGGCCGCGTTCACGGCGGCGAACAAGTCGGCAGGGCGTGTCATCATCGGCATCCTGGTGACCGACGGGTACCCCACCGCGTGTGACACCAACAACAACAACCTTCGGGCCATCGCGCAGAACCACTTCAGCGCGACGGGGATACACACCTTCATGGTGGGCATCAACGGCGCGGACTTCAGCGCGCTCGAGCACTGGGCGAGCTACACAGGTGCCATCGCCCACGACGATGCGAACGACGCATGCGGCAACTGCGACAACTGCAGTTGCCATCACTACAACGTCGGCAACGGCAACCCCGCGGTCTTCATCGCGGCGCTCAACCAGATCCAGCAGTCGGTCCTGTCGTGCACGTTCCAGGTGCCGCAGCCTAGCCAGGGCATACTCGACCCGAACCTCGTGAAGGTGGAGTACTCCCCGGGAGGGCAGCCCCCGCCGATCGAGTTGCCTCGTGTCCCGTCGGCGGCCGACTGCGCAGGGCCTGGGTGGTACTACGATAACCCGGCGAACCCGACGACGATCAACTTGTGTCCCGACTCCTGTGCCACGGTGCAGGCGGACAGCAACGCCGAGATCAAGATCCGGATCGCCTGCCAGGGGTCGTAGCGGCCCGTTTCGGAGAGCCTACCCCGCGTACTTGCGCAAGGGAGCCAGGTGCTTTGCATAGGGGCGCCAGCGCTCCACGGACCGCGTGTGCACGGGCTGCCGCACCTGCCAGTTGCTGACGGTCTGGGTGGTGCCTTGTCGGCGATGGAACGCCAGGCAGGCGGCGTCCCACGGGAGACCGACCGCGGCGATGAGTGCGCGGCTCTGCTGCTCGGGGTCCCGCACCAGGGTTTCGTATTCCACTTCGACGGGTGGGATGGGGCTGACGCGCCTCCAGTGGGACATGAGCCGGTTCGCGATCTGCTGGTACTTCCCGATGTCGTCGAGGTCGTAGGCATAGCCGACGCCGCTCCCGCGGAAGGACTGCTGGTACATCGAGAGCCCCACGTCCATGAGGTTTCTGGTGCAGTGGAGGATCCGCGCGCGCGGGAAGAGGACAGCGATCAGGCCGACGAGCACGAGGTTCGAGAGCATCTTGTCGCAGACGCGAAGCGTATCGGGGGTGGCGTCGCGGGTGAGCCTGCGAAGGTAGTCCGAGGCGAGGGTTCGAGCGACGTCCTCTCGCAGCTCGCGCAGGCACTCGGGGAAGGGGGTTCGTGTGGCGAGCCGGTCGGGGAGGTCGGCGGCAAGTCTTGGCAGGGTTCCCAACTCGCCCACGCCTTGTGCGCTGGGGTGGCTCGCGATGATCTGCTCGACCAGGCTGGAGCCGCTACGGGGCAAGCCGACGAGGAACACCGGCAGCGATGATTCGGACCCGAAGCTCCGGCACCGTTCGAGGAACGCTTGGTCGCACACGGCAGCCATGCGCGTCATGAGCTGCTGCATGGCGGCGATGTCGAAGGGGTGGCGCTGGCGGTGCAGCTCGTTGGCCGCGCGCATGGTGCGGAAGGCGTCGTTCGGGCAGCCCAGGTCGTCGTAGGCTTTGGCGAGGGCGAAGCTGAGCGCTTCCTGGTTCGAGGGGCTCGAGGTTCGGTCGCGGACGAGGGTCCTGAGCTGACGGAAGTCGGGGTCCTCCTTCTTGCGGAAGCGTCGGAGGTGCGCGAGGCGAAGCCACGCTTGACCGGAGGACGGGTCGAGGCGGAGCGCCGAACGAAGGGATTGCTCGGCTTCGTGTCGCTGGCCACGCGCCGCGAACACGTCGGACAACGTGGTGTGAGCGGTCGCCCGAGACGGCTCCAGCTCGATCGCGCGACCCAGGGCCGAGGCCGCCTGGTCGAGGCGGCCGTCCTGCAGCATCACGAGTCCGAGCGCCTCGTGCACGGCGGGATCGTCCGGGAAGTCGATCGCGGCCTGCTGCAGCAAGTGACGCGCGTCGTCCAGGCGTCCTCGAGCGGTCAAGCGCGAAGCTTGCGTGCAGGGGTTGTCGGGGCCGGGGGGCGCGATGGCCGGGGCCTTGCTCGCGATGAGAGACGAGGTGATCGGTCTCGAGGTCACGCGTTTTCCACGAACGCACGGTGAAGCGTCTGCTGAGCTGCGACGGCCTGGTCGGCCGTGACGGTGACACGCAGACGCAGGGACGAGGCGCGCAGGTCGAGGGGGGAGACGTTGGCCTGCTCGAGAGACTCGACCATGCGCATGAGGGGCTCTGCGCTCTCCGCGAGTCCGTAGCCGACCACGCTTACGACGGCCACGCCGGTGTCGATGCGGGCTTGGGTCCAAGGTGGGGTTTGGGTGAGGCGCATCTTGGCGCGCTCCCAGTCGGGGACATTGGCGAGGGGGACGACGAACGATCCTCCACGCGAGGAGAGGCTGAGCTCGCGGAGCGGCAGGTCCAGCTCTCTGAGGCAAGCTGCGGCGGACCGGAGGGTCAAGGTGTCCTCGGTGGCCAGGCGGACGAGCGCGGCGTTCTTCTCGCAGGCGACGGCGCGGACGCGGTTGTCGTCGCGGGGCGCGTCGCGTCGCACGATGGTCTCGCGTTCGGGTTGGCCGTTGGTGTCTGCGGGACCGAAGGTCGATCGGGCGTAGATGGCGATTCCTTTTCTTCGGGCCCACTCGACGGCCTGTGCGTTGAGGACCTTCGCGCCGCTTTCGGCCATTTCCTGCAGGACTTCCGGGTCGATCTCGGGGATGTGCTTGGCGTTGGGGACGGCGCGCGGGTCGGCGGAATACACGCCATCGACATCGCTGTAGATCTCGCAGCGGTCCGCGTCGAGGGCAGCGGCGAGGGCGACGGCGGTGGTGTCGGACCCGCCGCGACCGAGGGTGGTGATCTCACGCTTGTAGCTGACGCCCTGGTATCCGGCGACGATCACGATCCTGCCGCGAGACAGCTCGTCCTCGACGCGGTGGGGCCGGACCTCGATGATGCGGGCGTCGAAGTGGCGGTCGTTGGTGAGGATGCCGCACTGCGAGCCGGTGAAGGAGATGGCATCGCACCCACGGGCCTGGATGGCGAGGGACAGCAGGGCCATGGAGACGCGCTCTCCGGTGGTCACGAGCATGTCGAGCTCTCGGCGCGCGGGCGCCGGTGGCATTCCATCCACGGTGGCTGCCTGGTATCCGAGTTCGAGCAGGGAGTCGGTGGCCTTTGCCATGGCGCTCACGACGACCACGACCTGATTGCCGGCTCGGTAGGTTTCGACGACCTTGTCGGCGACCCGTTGGATCTTGCCCACGTCGGCGACCGAGGAGCCTCCGTACTTCTGGACGATGATGGCCATGAGAATGGGGTATCACCGAAGCCATTGGTGTGGGAACGGGGAATGCGCAGCGCCGATTCGGACGCAGAGCGCGTCAGGCGGGGAGAGTGGGGGACCAGGCGCAGAGGCCGAAGGCGCCCGCCACCCAAACGCAGCCGCGGAACGGGTCCCAGGTGACCTGGTGGGCTCGGCCCAACCCTTCGGACGGGTCGAGGTCGCCCGCACCGACGGTGACGTCGGGGGACAGGTCGGCGACGAGGGATGGCGCTTGGCCCGGGGTCCAAGCGAAGAGGTAGCTCCGGTCCTGGGACTCGAGGTAGAGCGTTCCAACGACGGTGGCTTTGCCATCGGCGGGGACGACGGTCAGGCCACGTACACCTGGTGGGACCTTCGTGCGAGTCCAGGTTTCCCCATCGTCAGAGGACGCCAGGAGATCACCGCGTTCCAGGGCGATCGCCCGCGTGCCTGCCGCCACGGCAATCGCTGCGACGTCGCCATGCGCGAGGCTCTCGGCGACGTTCAGGGGGATGGATTCCCAGCGTCCGTGATCGTCCGTTCGTAGCCAACGACGGGTCCCCTCCGAGATGGCGAGCACATGGGCGCCTCCCGCTTCGTCCACTGCGAGCGCGAGGACCTTGCCGACGCCGTCCATCGTTCTCCACGTTCGGCCGTGATCCGCGCTCACGCGCAAGTCGCCCTGCATCGTCATCGCGTAGGCGAAGGTATCGCCCGTGCCACCGAACTCCACGCGATGGATTCCGTCGCCGGCTTGCAGGCCTCCGTCGAACCACCGGTGCGTGTCGCCAGCCGCCGTGGTTTCGAGGACGCGCTGGCGGCTCGCAAGCAGCACGCGTGCGTCCGAGGGGGTGAAGCCGACGGAGATGAACTCCACCCCTTCGGACTCCTCGATGGGGAGGTAGATGCACGTACCCACGGTTTCCGGGTCGAGGGCGAGCAAGCACACGCCCTCGCCTGCCGCGACGACGAGAGAGGGCGTGCAGACGACGGCGCGCATGGGAACGGCCACGAGCGGCGTGTTCGCGCGATGCCAACGCGCATCGGACCACGACGGCATCGGGACCTCGTCGGGGAGATCGAGCTCTCCGACGTCGACACCTCCTGGCAGGTCGGACTCGTCGTCGGAGTCGAGCTCCGGGAAGGCGGACTCGTCGACCTCGCTGTCGAGCGCGTCCTGGGTGCCTTCCGTCCCATCGTCGGCGTCTAGGTCATCGAGCGCGTCCACGCCAAGTGACGTGTCGTCGCCGTCGACACCGTCTTGGTCGTCATCGGAGCGGGTCTCGGACGATTCGACGAAGGAGATGTCTTCTTGTCCCGTGTCGACTTCGCCAGGGACCGTGTCGGACTCGTCGGAAGAGCCTGACGGGTCGTAGGGCAAGTCGACGAGGTCGCCGACGGGCAGTGCATGCTCTGCTTGGCCATCGAGCTCGTCGCCGGTGATGGTCTCGAACGAAGAGAGTTGGTCTTCGTCGAAGGTTTCGGCTGGAGGTGTGTCGTCCTCGTCGTCGCCGTCGAGGGGCGGGAGGTCGTCGAGCAAGTCGTCCTTGTGCAGCGGGGTGGCTCGCATGCGGGGAGCATAGTGCAGCTTCGTGGGCGAGGTGGGAGTCAAGCAGAACTTTGGTGGGGAGCGAGTGATCGCAGGTGGTCGGTGGTGGAACCGATCTGATGCGCAGGACTGGACGTTCGAACCCCCTTGCCGTACGGGACAGGGAGTGACAGGGGTAGCTGCTTCGCCCAGCCGCTTGTCGAGCCAACGATGCCCGTTCCTCTTCCCACGATCGATGACGATGCGCTGGTATGGCGTAGGGTTCGCGTTCCTGAGAGGGACGTGGGGTTCGTTCGGGGCGTGCTCGAAGCGAGCGAGGGGCTCGCGTGCATGTTCGCCGAGAAGGGGGGCGATCTGATGTTGGTGTCGCCGTCGAGTCAGGAGCAGAGGCTGGACGAAGTGATCGACGACCTACGTGTGGAGCTGGGTGCGATAGTCACTGAACGGGGAGCAAACGGTGGGAGGAAGCGCGAGTCATCTTCCGACGGTCATGCGTGACGGATTGAAGCCATCGGGGGTCTTCGATACGTTGAACGGCATGTCGTCGACTGCGTCGCGCGAAGCGCCGGACGAGGGGGATCCTGCGCTGGATCGTGTGGAGCGTGCGTGGCGTGCGTGGCTCGAGGCGTTGGCGACGGACGCGGAGGCGGCGCTGGGTGCGGCGCTTGCGTACGAGACGCTGGACGAGCAGGCGCGATGTGCCGTGCTCGAGGTGCTGGAGAAGGACGCGACGAGGCTTGCGGTCCCGCGTGTCGCGGTGTTCGCGCCGCTGCTGTCCGTCGAGCTCGATCCGCAGCGTCGTGAACGTATCCGTGTCGCGATGGGCAACGACGTGGGGGTGGACATGAGCGTGCCTGCGCGGGCGCTGATGGGCACGGCGAAGAACGGGGACAGGATCGTGGTGGCGGAGACGCACGTGTACTTGGACTTCGTTCGTGTGACGGTGTGTCGACTCGATCCGGAACGATGTGTTCATTGGGTTCGCAGTGATCCGTTGATCCACGTGCGAGATGCGACGCGGCCGGGTTGTCGGATGGAGGGGGCGGTGCTCGAGGAGGTGCCGCTGCGGACCGCGGTGGACTTCATCGCGAGAGCGGTGGTCGCGCAGCGTCGGCGCGACGGCGAGCTTCCGCAGAGCTTGCGTCCGCTGGTCGAGCTGTTCGATGCTGGGGGATGTGACGAGGTCGAAGACGTCCGAGGGTAGTGTGCTTGAAGTCCCTTCCGGGTTGAGGCCCAGCGCCGACGATGGACGGATGGCGGACATCAACTAGGAGCTGAGAACACGGAACGCGAACAGAGAATGATGAACGGGCGGAGTCTTGTCTGTGCGAGCTTTGCGTCAGGCACGTTGGCAGATCGAGCACGAGCACCGCTGTCGCTGAGCACGAGCACGAGGCGTTTTCAAACACTCCCTACGTCTCAGGTCTGGAGAGCTGTGGCGTGCTCCATGCGATGCGGCGTGCTGGGCCTCGCGATGCTGCTGATCTTGGTTGTTGTTGGGTGTGGTGCTGCCGAGCCAGCGCAGCCTGCCCGAGGTGCAGCGGACGTGAACGCGGCGTCGGCGCCCAAGCTGCTTCCACCTGGCAATGTCCCACGGTTCCGGTTCCGTGCCCTGGATGGGCGCGAGGTGTCGAGCGATGTGGCGTTGGGGCGCAACACCGTGGTGGCGTTCCTCTCGACGTTCGACTGGGCGTCGCAGGCGCAAGCGAGGTTCGTGTCCGGCATTGAGCGCAATCACAAGCCGAGGACGAATTGTTACGCGGTCGTGGTGGAGCAGCCGGAGAACGAGCCGCTGGTGGCGTCGTTCGTGGAGACGCTCGGGCTGCGGTTTCCGGTGGCGCATGTCACGTCGCCCGCGTTGGCGAAGACGGCCCTGGGAGTTCGGACAGTCCCGACGGTGCTCGTGCTGGACAGCGGGGGGAACGTGGTGTGGCGGAGCCTGGGGCTGGCGACGGAGGACACGCTTCGCGAGGTGCTTCGCGCGGTGGAGGCGAAGGCATCGGTGGCGGAGCGGTAGGCAGCTCGCTGGCCCACGCGCGATCGCGGGATGAGGAACGGGGCCGAGCGGTGTTCATGCCGGGTGTGGCTGGACATCGAGGCCAAACGTGCATACATGCCGTGGATGGCAAGGAGGTTCCTGTGAAGCACGAGGTCGCGCACGACTTGTCCATTCCGCTCGCGAAGGCGGCGGTGAACAAGGCATTTGAGTCGTATAGTCAGAGGTTCGCCGAGTACAAGCCGACGCTCACTTGGGTGAACGACCGGACGGCGAAGGCCGGGTTCACGGTCAAGGGGATCTCGTTGAAGGGAGGGTTCGAGGTGGGCGAGAAGACGATCGGGCTGGAGCTCGACGTGCCCTTCGTCTTTCGCATTTTCAAGAACCAAGCCTTGGGCGTGATCGAGAAGGAGGTGGCCGCGTGGGTCGCGAAGGCGAAGGCGGGGGAAGTGAGCGTGTCCTGAATTCGTGGTCGGGATGGGCAAGGCCCTGAGGCGTTGTCCAACGATTGATCAAGCCAGGTGATACTTCGCGGTCGCGCGGTCACCGGTCTTCGCGACCTTGCCGTCGGCGACGAGCGACTCGAGCGTGGCGCGGAGGTATCGAGCGTCCTTGCCGGTGAGCTTCCGCAAGTCGGGCACGGAGAGCCCTTCCGCATCGAGTTGGTCCAACACGAACTGCTTGTCCGTGTCCGCCGCGGGGGCCACCTCGGGCTCCTTCTTGGCTTTCGGAACGGCGCGCTTCACCTTGTACTCCACCCGCATGGCGGAGAGGATGGCGTCGTCGCTCAGCCGGGCGGACAGGAGCATTCTCATCTGCTGCTTGGCGGCGTCGACGCGACTTTCGACCGCCTCTAGGGCGGCCTTCTTCTCTGCGATCTTGGCCTCGAGCGCGACGATTTCCTCTTGCAGCTTGGTTCTCTCGTCGTCGAGGCGTCCTGCCGTGAAGCCAGCTTCGTCCTCGAACTGGAGCCAGAGGACCTCGAACCGTTCCCCGTCGACCGGCACGGGGGTCTGGGCGGGGCTCTTGGTGGTTCGAATCGCGGCGGCGGACTTGCTCTGGGGTTTCTTCGCGCGTGCTTGCGTCATGATGCGGCTCCGCAGTCTTGGGACCGTCAGGCGTTCGGTCCGAAGGACAGGATCAGGTACCCTCCGGATCTCTCGTCCTTCTGGGTCTCGAGAAGGCCCCGGCGCTGAGCGTCTTCGATCAGCTCATTGAAGGTCCGGTAGCCGTGGAAGGTCTCGGAGAAGTTGGGCTTCTTGCGCTTCAGCGTCTGCTTCACCATCGAACCCCACAGGTTGTCGTCGCGCTCGCGGAACAGCGACTCGACGACGTCGAGCACCATCTCGATCGCCTCCTCCCGTCGCTCATCGACGCTCTTGGTGTCGGCTTCGGGGGCGGGGGACGGAGCGGCACTGGCGGTGGGGCCGGCGGCAGCGCTGTCCGGCTTGGGGGGAGCGTCGGGCTTGGCTTGGCCGTCCTGTCGGGCGGCAGCGGGCTTGGCCGGCGCCTTGAGGGGTGGCTTGGCCCTTGCGGGCTCGGCCCTCGGGGACTCGCGTTTCGCTCCGGGCTTCTTGCCCTTGCGGATCGAGCGAATGAGGTCGTCGTAGTAGATGAACTCGTCGCAGTTGTCGACGAGCAGGTCGCTGCTCGAGTTCTTCACGCCAAGGCCGATGACCTTCTTGTCCATCTCGCGCAGCTTGCTCACGAGCGGGGAGAAGTCGCTGTCGCCGGACACGATTACGAAGATGTCGATGTGATGCTTCGTGTAACAGAGGTCGAGGGCGTCCACGACCAGGCGGATGTCGGCGGAGTTCTTGCCCGAGTACGAGACGTGGGGAATTTCGACGAGCTCGAAAGCGGCTTCGTGCATGGATCGCTTGTGCGACTTGTACCGATCCCAGTCGGCATAGGCTTTCTTGACGACGATCTTCCCTTTGTCGAGGAGTCGTTCGATCACCATGTTGATGTCGAAGGGTTCGAAGTTGGCGTCGCGCACGCCGAGGGCAACGTTTTCGAAGTCGGCGAAGATGGCGATGTTGGGGGGAGCGTCTTCCCGTTGGGTCATGGCGCGGCATCCTAGCAGCGTGGCGGCAAAAAAGTCGCGCCCAGAAGGCTTGGCGGCGCCATCCGGGGCGGGGGTGAGGTCGGCTCGCCGAATTCCCCGACGGGGGAAGGGAAAATGGGAGGACCCATTTTTGCGAACGTGACCCCACGTTTTTCGGTATTCTTCCGCCATGGTACGAAAGCAACCGAATCGACTCGCTTGGATCGCTGTGGGCTCCCTCTTCGTCTTGGTTGGCGCGTGCTCCATCGTGGCGGAGGTCGACCGGGAGGAGATTCCCGAGGGCTCCAGCACGGGTGGGACTGGGGGCGCGGGAGGCACAGGAGGTACCGGAGGTACCGGCGCGACCGGGGGAACGGGCGGAACCGGGGGTGGGGGTGGATGCACTTCTCCCTCGGATTGCCCAGGAACGGATGGTGACTGCCAGGCCCGCACCTGCACCGGCAGCACCTGTGGTGTCTCGTTCACCACGGCGGGCACCGCGACGGCCAGCCAGGTCGACGGGGACTGCAAGAAGCTCGTGTGCGACGGTTCGGGAAGCGTCATCGCGGTGAATGACAACGCGGACCTCCCGACGGACGACAACGACTGTACGACGGGCACCTGCGTGAACGGCTCCCCCAATACGAGTTTCGTGGTCGAGGGAACGTCGTGCGCCACGGGGGGTGGCAGCGTGTGTGACGGAGCGGGGGCTTGCGTCGAGTGCCTGGAGCCTTCGGACTGCCCCACCACCGGAGACCTCTGCGTGGACAACGAGTGCGTCCCCGTCACGTGTGGGAACAGCCAACTGGACACGGGAGAGACGGACGTGGACTGCGGCGGTCCGGACTGTTCACCGTGCGCTGACACCCTCAAGTGTCTCGAGAACGACGACTGTCAGAGCGGGGTCTGCGACCCGACGGCGAAGACCTGCACGGCGCCAGCGTGTGACGACGAGGTCGAGAACGGCAGTGAGACGGACGTGGACTGCGGAGGCTCTTGCCCGAACGGGTGTGCGGAGGGAAAGGGCTGCACGGAAGACGGCGATTGCAAGGGCGGGGATTGTGACGGCACGGTGTGTTTGGCGACGTGCACGGACGAAGAGAGGAACGGGACGGAGACGGACGTGGACTGTGGCGGGTCGTGCGCGACCAAGTGCGCGGTGGGTCTAGCGTGCGCTGGCAACGGGGACTGCGCCTCGGACAACTGCGTCGGCAACGTGTGCGAGCCGGTGGACGCGTGCGCGAACCAGGTCAAGGACGGGGACGAGACGGACGTCGACTGCGGCGGCCCCGATTGCGATCCGTGCTCCGATGGCGAGGAGTGCGAGATCGACACGGACTGCGTGAACTTCTGTGCGGAGACGAGCAACGTTTGCGTGACCTCGCACTGTGACGACGAGAAGAAGAGCGGGGACGAGACGGACGTGGACTGCGGTGGCTCGTGTCCGGGTTGTGCGGCCGGCGAGGTGTGCGCGGAAGATGGCGACTGCACGGGCTTCTGCGCGGCCACGGCGTTTCTATGCGTCACCTCGCACTGCGACGACGAGAAGCAGGACGAAGGCGAGACCGGCGTGGACTGTGGCGGCACGTGTCTGCTCTGCATCGGGGACGCTTGTACGGAGAACAACCAGTGCAAGAGCGGCAAGTGCGACGTGGGCGACACGGACAAGTGCATCCCCCAGAACCCTTAGCATCCAACTCAGCCAAGACTGCTTGATCGAGGGCGCGACGCGCCCTCGGTTGTGGTGCGCCCGCGTGCCGAGGGAGAGAGATCAGTCTTCAGGGTAGGCTGGGGTCAAGTCCACCGTGACGGTGTCGTTTGGCGCCGGGAGCGTGAAGTCCACCACGGCGGTGTGGATGGGCGCCGACGTGTAGGGCTCGGGGGTGAGGTACACGGGCACCTCGATGCGGTACTTGCCGGCGGGTGCTTCGAACGTGTTGTGGCAACTGCACCCATCGGAGTTCGTGCCGAACGTGAACGTATTGCCGAGCCAAGAATCCTGGGCGCTCGTGGAGGTGCTCACCGGGACCATGAGGGACATGCAAGCCCCGCATGCGATGCACCCGCCGGCGGGGGGATCGCTGCAGTCCACGGTGCAGTCCGCGGTGATCGCCAAGGCCGTCTGGTAGTCGTCGGCGCACGACTTGACGTGGTACTGCAGTCGGCACTCCTCGAGCAGGTAGACGGGTTGAACATTCTTGCTGACGAACGAGAAGGCGACCTGATAGGGGCCGGGAAGGTTCGTTTCCACCGCGCAGGCGTCGGGCATGGACCCTCCCGTGCCGCCGGTGGCCCCTCCGGTCCCGCCTGTCCCTCCAGTGCCTGCGTTGCCGCCGGTGCCTGCGTTGCCGCCGGTGCCTGCGTTGCCGCCGGTGCCTGCGTTGCCGCCGGTACCCGCTTCGCCTCCCTGTCCTTCCTCCACGCTGCCGCCGCAGGCGGACAGAATCATTGCTGTCATGAGGTATGCGATCGTCTTCATCGATCAGGCCTTTCCGAGGGTCGTGCTTTCTGATTCAACTCGGAGCAAGCCTCGTGCCTGGTGTGAGACGATGAAAAATCGCGTGGTCTGTCGTTCGCGAGCCTGCGGAGGGTATGACATGTGCCAGCAGGTGTGCCACTCGTTGGGGGGACGCTCATCGGAGTCGTTTCTGGACGAAACGGGAGATGGGACGTCTCCATAGTGCGACGAAGATGGCCAGGAACCCGAGGGCAGCATGGCGCGGCGGTCCTCCGGATCGTGCGGGGGTGAGCCTGCAGGCGCAGCCGTCGTCATCGGGTGTCGGGGTTATCGTGGAGACCTCCGTGGGAGCATCCACAAGCGGGGGAGCATCCGTGGCGACCGCGTCCGCGCGGGCCTCGTTCGCGTCCGCGTCCACCGAAGCCTCCTGGGGGTCCGCTTCCGGAGAGGCGTCCGCAGAAGCCGCGTCTTGCGAGGAGCCGTCCTCGAGGGGGCCGGCGTCGGGCGGATCGGGAGCGCGCTCGTACGCTCGGATGTAGTCGACCTGGTAGTGCGCGGGGAACGCCGTGGTGTCATCGGGGGCGCCGGGCCAGCCGCCCCCGATCGCGAGATTGGTGATGATGTACATCTCGACCTGGGGCACGCCCTCTCCTTCATGGCGAAACGTCTCCGCGCCGTCGACGTACCAGATCACGCGGTCGGCATCCCAGTCCACCGCGAAGGTGTGGAAGTCCGAGGTGAAGTCGGGTCCTGCATGGCTATCGCCGTTGCTTTGGTGGCCTGTGCCGTAGTCGGATCCCCAGTGGATGGTCGTGTAGATCGTGTTCGGGTCGTGTCCGAGGAATTCATGAATATCAATCTCGTTCACGCCGTCGCTGCCGTTCTTTCCGAGCAGCCAGAAAGCGGGCCACAGCCCTTGTCCTGCGGGCATGCGGCAGCGAACCTCGAACCACCCGTATCGTTGCTCGTGTGCGGAGGACAGGACTCCCGAGCGGTATTCGAGGGTTTGGCCGGCATACTCCCCTGGGGCGTGGGTGCCGACGATGTGAAGGACCCCATTCTCGAAGCTGAAGGCGTCATCGACGTAGGCCTGCAGCTCCTGGTTGATGACGGCTTCTCCCCACTTGTAGCGCTTGACCCAGGCGGCGTCGTCGACGGATGTTCCGTCGAACTCGTCGTGAAACGTGAGTGCCCAGCCGGGCTTGTCCCACGGGGCGGCGATGGACGAGGGAGCCGCGGTGAGGGTGGTGAGGCCGAGCGCGAAGGCGAAGGGGATTCGGGGGTACATGGGGACATGGTAGCCGAGATTCGTGGTGAATGGGCGGTGGGTGCGCGGGCGGGGGGGGCGTCGCCAAACGGCAGAAATGGGGACCCTCGGATCTTGTCCGAACACTCCTGTTCTGGCGGGGCAAGGTAGATGCGCGTTGCCGGTAGAGGGTGCGGATGATACGATGAAAGATTGCGGCTCAAGGCCAATACGCTAACGAAGGAGAGTAAGCATGAGCAGGTCTCGATGGAACAAGCCCCTTGGCTGGGTGGTTGTCGGGTTGATCTGCGTTGGAGTCGGCTGCGGGGACGACGATCCGGCGCCGGATCCTGGTCCGTGTTCGGTGGCAGAGCAGACCGGTTGTTCCGCGGGGCTGGAGTGCATGGTGGGGGAGGACGGGAAGGCCGGTTGTTTCTGCTCGGCGTCGGCGAAGACGGGCTGTGAGCCGGGCCTCGAGTGCCAGCCGGTGGAGGGAGGCTGGGCGGACTGTTTCTGTTCCGTGGACATGCAGTCCGGGTGCGAGGAGGAGGGCCTGGCATGCCAGCCTGTGGTGAACGGCAATTCCGGATGCTTCCCGCCTGTCGTCGTGGCGGGGCAGGTGTTCGACCTCGACACCGGAGCGGCCGTCGAAGGGGCGAGGGTGGTGGGGAGAGACGTGAACAACGCTGCGATCACCGGGGTTTCGGTGACGGATGCCCTGGGACACTATGAGCTCTCGGTTCCCACGCCGCACAACGAGGACGGCAGTCTCGCATCCCATGAAGTGTTGCTGCGGGCCGACGCCGCGGGATATATGACGTTCCCCAGCTGGCCGAGAGTGGCGCTGCCCGTGGATGTCGCGTCTGCCACGGGGGACCCACCGGTGCTGGAGACGGCATCTACGAGTATCGGATTGCTCGCGCTCGAGAATCCAGCGGGGCTGGGCAGCATTTCGGGCAAGGTCCTGGCGGACGCACCTCGCGGGACCCTCGTGGTAGCGGGTGGTTCTGCCAGCGGTGGGGGCGGCGTGACCGGTATCGCTGACCACGATGGAAGCTATACGGTGTTCAACGTCCCCGTCGGCTCCGTGGGGGTGCAGGGCTACAAGGCGGGACTGCAGATCGGTGCGGAGACGGCGACCGTCGCGGCCGGGGAGACTACACAGGACGTGGACCTCGAGTCCCTGGGCGAGGCGACGGCGGTCGTGAGCGGGAAGGTGGAGATCGTGAATCCCGGCGAGGGAAGCGACACGAGCATCATCCTCGTAGTGGACGAGACGTTTGACGAGAACATCGCGAGCGGCCAGGCCCCTCCGGGGTTGAGGGCGGGCGGTGTGGCAGGGACGTGGTCGATCGCGGGCGTGCCGGACGGCAACTACGTGGTGCTCGCGGCGTTCGAGAATGACTTTCTGGTGAGGGACCCGGACACAAGCATAGGGGGGACTTCCCTGGTGCGTGTGACGGTGTCGGGTGCTGACGTTGCCATCTCGGAGGGCTTCAAGATCACGGGGGCGCTCGACGTGGTATCGCCGGACAAGGAGGAGGAGGTGTCGGGGACTCCGACCTTCGTTTGGGTGGATGATTCCGGAGAGGACCACTACGAGGTAGTGGTGTTCGACGCGTTCGGGCACATGGTTTGGGAGAAGAAGGACATTGCCTCGGTGAGCGGAGGCGAGAATGTAACCGTCGAGTACGGGGGCCCCCCGCTCGAGGCGGGGATGCTCTACCAGTTCCGTGGGACGAGCATCAAGAACAGCGGCTCGCCACTTGCACGGACGGAAGACCTCCGCGGCGTATTCCTCTACCGCTGACGCCCCGCTTGGGGAGAAACCACAGAAGTCGCAGAGGTCACAGAAGGCAGAGGGTTCTGCGCCAGCACGACCCTGTTTCTTCCCCGCTCCTTCGCCTCGTACAGCGCGCGGTCTGCCTCGTCGATCAGGTGGTGTTTGGTGGAACCGGAACCGGGTTGGATCGCTGCGACACCCATGCTCAGAGTCACCCAGGGGGCCACGGGGGAGGCCTCGTGGGGGAGTGCGAGCGCGGCAATCGCTTGCTGGAGGCGCCCCGCAGCCCGTCCACCCGAGGCAGAGTCGCAGTGGGGCAGGAGAACGGCGAACTCCTCCCCTCCGATGCGTGCGGTCAGATCCCCCGCGCGGCTCATTGCGCCCTTCAGGCAAGCTGCCACCGCGCGCAGACAGTCGTCGCCCGCGAGATGCCCATACGTGTCGTTGTACCCCTTGAAGTGGTCGACATCGATCAGGATGAGCCCGAGCGACGCATGCGCGCGAGCCATTCTTCGCCATTCCAGGCACACCGTGTCGTCGAAGCATCGTCGGTTGGCGATGCCTGTGAGGCCATCGAGCAAGGCGAGGCTTGCCAGCGTGTCGCTCTTGCGTTTGAGCTCGACGTGGGTACGAACGCGGGCTCGAACGATGGGGGCTCGAAAGGGCTTGGTGATGTAATCGACGGCGCCTGCGGCGAAGCCCTCCTGCTCATCGCGGGGGTCATCCTTGGCGGTGAGAAAGATGACGGGAACGCCCGGGGATTCCGAGGCCTTGATTCTGCGACAGACCTCGTAGCCGTCCATGCCCGGCATGACGACGTCGAGCAAGACCAGGTCGAGGTCCGGGCTCGCCAGGACCACGTCGAGGGCCTCGGGACCGCTGGTGGCGAAGCGGACCTCGTATTCACTACCGAGGACGCCAGCGAGGGCCGCGACGTTGACGGGGACGTCGTCCACGATCAGGACGACGGGACGCGTGTGTAGAGCGGTCATGAGGCAGGGACCTCTCCGAGACCGATTGCGGTTCGCAGGGCGGTCAGGCTGGTGCGGGCGGTCCTGAAGTCGAGACGCTCGACGGACGCCTCGATGGTTTCGAGGGCGTGGCCGTGGGGACCGTCGGCGAGAGCGCGGCGAAGCTCCTGGAGCCGGCCGCGGGCATCGAGGCTGTTGCGTTCGAGCAGTGCCTGCAGGCTGTCGAGCGCCGTGCGGAGGTCTCGAGGCACAGTGTGCCCGGCTGCCGTGAGGTCGTGCGGGGGAGCGTGTCGATCACGGCTTGCGTTCGGCAGGGACGCGATGGACAGGGCGGCCTCGTCCAGGGCAGCCTCCAGGAGGGTCAGCGCTCGAGGGATGTCTGCTCTGGCGTCACGCCGCAGCAACGCCTGCAGCTCGAGTGCGCGGGAGTAGACGGTTCGCAGGCGGAGGTTGCCGGCCACGCCGACGAGAGCGTGGACGATGTCTCGCACCTTCGGTGTGTCCTCGGAGCGAATCGCGTCACGCAGTTCGCTGGCAGAGCGGCCATAGTGGTTCAGGAATCCGTCGAGAAGGGCGCGGTAGGTGTGCAGGTTCCCACCGAAGTGGTCGAGCGCGTCGGCGAGGTCCACTCCGGGCAAGGCGCTTGGGGGAGGTGACGACTCGTGGACGGGTGGGGGCGAGGCCGATGGGTGGCCCGCGCGGGCCACATGTTGCCGCACGGTTGCGATCAGGGTGGGCGCGTGAATGGGTTTGGTGACGTGGTCGTTCATGCCGGCGGCGAGGCACCGTTCGCGGTCCCCGCGCAACGCGTGCGCGGTCAATGCGATGATCGGGAGGCGAGAGAAAGCCGGCTCGGCGCGCAGGGTTCGCGCCGCCTCGAACCCATCCATCCCCGGCATCTGAAGGTCCATCAGCACCGCGTCGACCGGTTCGTCCTGGGCCGCCGCGACGGCTTCTCGCCCGTCGGAGGCGAGGACCACGGTGGCGCCTGCGTCCTCGAGGATCTCCTGGACGATCAGCTGATTGATCTCGACGTCTTCAGCCACGAGGACGCGTATCCCTTCGAGGGAACGCTCGGGAATCGATGCTCGGGAGGTAGTACGGGACGGGGGCGCAAGCTCACCCAGGGCGCGCATGACCGCGTCGAACAGGGAGGATTGGCTGGCGGGCTTGGGCAGGACGTCGTCGATGCCGACCTCGCGAGCGAGGGATCGGAGCCTGGGGTAGTCGTACGCGGTGGCGAGGATGAGCTTGGGCAGGTGCTCGCCCTCGGGGGTGTGTTCCGTCATCTTTCGGGCGGTCTCGAGGCCATCCATGTTCGCCATCTTCCAGTCGAGCACCACCAGCTCGAAGGGCGCGCCCTCGCGCGACGCGCGCACCGTCTGCAAAGCCTCTTCGCCGGACGCGACGGTGACGACCTGAAGGCCGAACGCTCCGAGCATGTCCGCGAGGATTTGCGCGGCCAAGGGGTTGTCGTCCACCACCAGGACACGGGTGCCGACCCTGGGGTCGGGCACGAAACAGGGGGTACTCGGCGGGTCCGGCTGCAGGTCCAGGTCGACAAGGAAGGCGAAGACGCTGCCCCGTCCCAGCTCGCTTCGCAATTCGAGGGTCCCGCCCATGAGGTGAGCCAGGCGTTGGCAGATCGCAAGCCCCAGGCCAGAGCCGCCGTGTGTTCGCGTCGTGGAGCTGTCCAGCTGGGAGAACGACTCAAAAAGGCGCGGCACGTTCTCCGGGGCGATGCCGATGCCCGTGTCCGTCACGGAGAGGCGAAACCGGCGTCGCGTCCCTTGCCCCTCGCACCGGGCGGCAATCACGATGTGGCCCTGTTCCGTGAACTTGACCGCATTGTAGGCGAGGTTGGTCACGACCTGGTTGATCCGCAGAGCGTCACCCCGGAGTGCCGTCGGCATGCTCGGATCGACGTCGACGAGGAACTCGATCCCCTTTCGTTGGGCTTCGTGACCGATCAGGTCGCCAAGGTTCTCGAAGAGCTCACGGAGGTCGAAGTCTTCGGTCTCGAGCGTGAGCTTGCCGGCTTCGATGCGCGAGAAGTCGAGGATGTCGTCGATGATTCCGAGCAGGGTTCGGGAGGAAGCGCGGACCTTGCGCAAGTAGTCGGCGACTTTGGGGCCGCCTTCGGCGCGCAGCGCGAGGTTGGTCAACCCGATGATGGCGTTCAGGGGCGTGCGGACCTCGTGGCTCATGTTCGCGAGAAACGTGCTCTTGGCAGAGCTGGCGGCCTCCGCCATCTCCTTGGCTCGGCGAAGCGCCTCCTCCGAACGCTTGGCCTTGGTCACGTTGCTGGCGATGAGGATGGCGCCGGACACGTCGTCGTCCGTGGTGGTGGGGACCACCTTGACCGAATACCACAACGACTCGCCCGGCAGCCCGAAGGCCGACATGTCGATCCTCGTCTCGTAGGTCTCCGTGATCGCTGTGTCGAGCACGCGGCCGAGGGTCTCCCGGATCATCTCCGCGTCGTCGGGCACGACCCAATGGTAGATCGACGTTCCGAGCACGCCTTCGACGGTGGTTGGCGGGAGGGCCTTGTTGATGTATCGGATGATCCCTTTGCGGTCGATGACCTCGATGACGTCGTCCGTGTTTCCGGTGAGAGAGCTCCACCGTTCCTCGCTGGCCCGCAGATCGCGTTCGATGGCCTTTCGCTCGGTGATGTCGCTTGCGATGAGGATGACGCCGCCGGGGTCGTCCTGGCCCGTGATGGGAACGACCTTGGTGACGAACCAGCGCGGGGGTTCGTCGATGCCGAGGGCTTGCATGTCGAGCTTGGTCTCGTATCCCGCCGGCTGTCCGGTTTTTCGGACGTGGCGGAGGGTGGAGCGGATGAGTTCGTGGTCTTCCTCGAACTGGTAGAGGTACAGCGAGGTCCCCAGAACGCTGTCTGGGGTGGAAGGCGGGAGCGTGCGGTTGATGTAGCGGATACGGTCCGCGCCGTCGGCCACGATGAAAGTGTCGGTCGTGTTTTCGGTGATGGACCTCCAGCGGGCCTTGACGTCACGGAGGCACGTCTCGTTGTGTTTGCGCTCGGAGGCATCGGATCGCAGGACGATCGCGCCGGAGAAGCTGCCAGCAGACCCCAGGGGTACGACCTGGCCGGCCATCCAGAGGGCGACTTCGCCAGGGTGGGCAGGCCGCGCCTCGACCTCGTACGTCTGGGCCTCGAGGCTCGCGCGAGCCCGGTCCAGGGCCTCCCGCAGCGCCTGTGCTTCCGCGGGAAGAACGCACGCGAGCAGAGCCCGGCCGTGGACCTCTCCGGGCAGCATGGCGGCTGCCGGGGGGTTGAGGTCCGTCACGATGCCGTCGGCGTCGACGATCACCGTGGGGGTGCCGCTGCGGGACAGGAAGGCCTGCCAGCAGGTTCCGTCGGAAGGGATATGAGTGATCGGAGGGCACTCGTTCACGAGATGGTCCGATGCAACGTGGGAGGGGATGGTTGCATGGGGGCTGCACCGGGCTGTCCCGGCGAGCGTCGTGAGGAGGAATCAGCGGTTCGCGTCCACCGTGGTCGGCGGTTCACCGTCCGAACGCAGACGGTCAGTCTTCGGACGGTGTGGGTCGAGGCACAAGACTCGCGTAGGTGATGTCGCTCGAGTGGCCTTCGGTGAACCCGCAGGGCTCTTGCAGAGCGTCGGAGGAGAAGTCGGCTACCTCTCCTCCCCCGTAGAAGGAATAGGACTCGAAGTGCGTGCCTGCGGGGATCACGCACGCATCGCCCGAGAGCGCTTCGGAGGCATAGAAGCTGGTATCACGGAGCAGCACCATGTGGCTGGACACGGTGGTGGGGTCTGCCACGCAGTCGGTGTTGAAGTCGGAGCCCGCCACGAGCCCGGTGGAGAAGTCGGCGTCGATCTGGGTGGGGGATCCATCGTTCAAGATGACGTAGCCCTCCCACTTGTCGAAGCTTTCGGCCAGAAGAAACACGCTGCCGGCGGGGGCCACGAGGTCGTCGGAGCTTTGCCATCCTCCGGCCGCCCAGGGGACCATCAACTCCTTGTCCTTCAAGAGGGTTCCGGTGCAGTACCCCTCGAAGGCAGTCAGGTTGGCTGCGCCACCGCTGGCGGGGTTGCCAGCGTCGTCATCTCCGGAACAGGCCAGCAGGGCGAGGGGGGCGACCAAAGCAGAGAGCCAGACGAAACGAGCATGAAACAACATATCAATCCTCCAAGAGAAGCAGACTGGATATGGGCGTCGTGGCTGCACGCCCTGTGCCACGCCTCTTGTGTGAGAATTTCGGGGGAATTGCTCTTGGGAGCGCGGCTGGGTGCGTAACGCGGATGCGTAACAGTGCAACGGGAGGTGAGACGACGGGTCTTGCTGCGCCTCACTCCACCACATACACGTCGAGGAACCATGCGCCGGATTCGCCGAAGAAGCCGTCGACCTGGACGAAGTACGTGCCCGCCTCGAGATCGAGGTCGAGGAAGCTGCGCTGTTGGTAGAAGCCGACGGAGCAAGCGCCTGGGACTTCCGCGCCCGGGCAGGCTGGACCCTTGCGGATGTTGAGCAGGGTTCGATACGTGGACCCCCGCATGTCGAAGAGAACGCGTCGTGGGCCGGGCAGGTCGAGCCGGAGCATCTGGTCTGCCGCGCCCTGGGTTGCGCCGCCGGCCTGATCGCAGCCTGCGACGTACTGTGAGGAGGCGTTCGACGTGTTGCCCTGGAACAGGCCGCCCTGCAAGGGGATGGCGTGGGCCTCGTCGCAGGTGTCGGCGAAGGCGACGAGGGTGGGGGGCGTGGCGGGCCGGGTGAAGGCGGTGAGTTGGGTGGGGTTGGCGTTGCGCGATTCGATGACGGCGCGGTATTCGCCTTCCGGGAGGTTGGGAATCGCGACCCGTACGGGGGACGGGGCCGTGTTGGCGCACGCGAGCATGTCGGTGGGGCCGCAGTCGGGGAGCCACAGCGACACGGCGCCCTCGTCGGCGCTGGAGATGTTTCCGAGCAGCAGGACGTCGGAGGGTTCCGTGAGGGTGAGGGTTCGAACGGCGTCCGGGGCGTTGAGCAGGCAGGTGTCTGCCAGGTCGTTCATGTGGCCCTGCAGGGCGATCGGCTCGGTGGTGTTGGGCGTGATGGGGGGGGCGTCCTCGCAGGTGTCCCCGTCGGGCGGGGAAGAGGGGGCTTCCAGCTCCACGCGCAGCTGGACGGAGGTGGGCGCGGTGGCGCTGACGGCAACGAAGTAGGTACCGGCGGGCATGTCTCGCGCGAACAGGACGGGAGCGCTTGCGCTCTTGCAGGCAATTTCGTCTTCGGGCTTGGCGCAGTTCTCGTTGCGGAAGCTGAGGACCGGGTCCCCGAGCCCGTCGACGGAGCCTCCGAAGACGTAGATGTCGTGGGGCGCCTCGGTGGTGATTCGATAGACGAGGTCGCCCATGGTGGAGGAGCAGTTCGAGCCGAGGTCTTTGTCGACACCGACGAGGGTGGCGAGGGTGGGTTCTCCTGGGGTGAGGTCGATGGCGGTTCCGCAGGTTTCGTTGGAGGGAGGCGGTTGAGAGGGGAGCAACGAGGCGCGGACCTGCAGCTTTTGCTCGATGTCCGAGGCGATGTAGATGGGGGTCATGCCCGTGGTGACCTGGCGGGCGATGAAGCGGGCGACGGGGCCGAGGGGGCCGTAGGCGCCGGGGCCGCAGGCGGTCTCGGTGGCGGGGTCGCCGCACTCGCTAGCGGCTGCGGCGAAGACGAGGCCCTGGTCGCCGAGGACGAGCACGTCGAGGTCGTAGGCCGCGTCGTTGGGAACGGCGACGGCAGCGACGATGTCACGCAGTCCGGCCGAGGGGATGCAGGAGGCTGCGTAGTCGGGCTTCGCGCCGAACAGGGACGCGACGACGGTTTGTCCGACGGGCAGCGTCAAGGGATCGGAGCAGGTGTCGTTGGCGGGGTAGCCACAATCTTCTTCGTCCGCCTCGCCGTCGCAGTCTTCGTCCCGCCCGTTTCCGCAAATCTCCATAGCGAGGCTGCTGACGAGCGGGTCGCCGTCGTTGCAGTCGCCGCCGCTGCAATGCCAGTCGGGGTCGTCGTCTCCGTCGGCGTCTCGCGGGTCGCGAGCGCAGTCCTTGGTATCTTCGACGCATCGGTCGATGGTGCAGGGGTCGATGTCGGAGCAGGTGACGGGCTCGCCTGGCGAGCAGCCGACCAGTGGGTCGCAGACCTCCGAGCCGTTGCAGTAACGTTCGTCCTGGCAGGTCAGGTGGTTGGGCTCGTGGCGGCAGCGCTTCGCGTCGGGATCGCACAGGTCGAAGGTGCAATCGATGGCGTCGTCGCACTGGTCGTCGTCGAGGCAGGGGCCACCGAGGGAGGAGTCGACGTCGGCATCCGTGGTGTCGAGGGGGGCATCGGCGGAGGATTCGGGGGAGACGTCGGCTTGCGAGTCGGGGCTGGCGTCTGGCTGGAACGGGCTGGGAACCACTTCGACGCAACCCTGGGCGAGCGGGAGGAGCAGCAGGGGTGCGACCGCGAGAAGGGGGGGTGGGTTCACGGACGAGAGCGTAGCAAAAAAAGGGGAGAAGGCATGAACAACCCAGGTTCGGAGGCACGCCCCCATCCCAGCCTTCCCCCGCCAGACGCGCCAGACGGGGGAAGGAGCCCTCTCAAGCGCCACACACCTCGTAGGCGGCGGGCCATCTTGCCATTCGCAGAGCAAGATCCAGAACTTGCTCTCTCAGCCCGTCGCTTCGCTCCGGATCAGGGAACAACGCCTGGGCTTGCCCTCGTTCCCCGGCAGCCGCTAGGATACCGCAACGCAACAAAGAGGGTTCATGCTCGTCAAGCGCTACAGCAACCGTCGCCTGTATGACACGAAGGACAGCCGATACATCACGTTGGCGGACCTTGCGGCGAAGATTCGCGAGGGGGAGGACGCGCAGGTTCTGGATGCCAAGACGGGCGACGACCTGACGCAGGCGACGCTCACGCAGATCATCATGGAGAGCCGTGGGGCGGCGAAGCTGTTGCCGGTCAGCTTGTTGGTTCAACTGATTCGTCTGGGCGATGCTTCGCTGGCGGAGTTCATGGGGCGGTACATGTCGGTGGCGCTGGCGTTGTATCTGCAGGCGAAGCGTGGGGCGAGCGTGGTGAGCACGTACAACCCGTTCGCGTCGGTGCCTTTCGACGCGATCAGCGCGTTTGCTCGGATGTTCGCGAGCTCGGTGCCGTTCGTGGAGCATCCGCCGCCTGCGGTGGTTGCCGAGGAGGCGGAGCTTGCGACTTCGCAGGTGCACCCAGACGTGGCGGAGCTTCGCCGTGAGGTCGAGGAGCTTCGAAAGGAAATCCAGACGAAGCGCAAGCGCTGAGCCGGCGTCGGAAAATGTTGCAGCGCAGCATTTCGTCCCTTGACATCCCTTGGGTCGGGCCTACCTTCCTCCCCGTCAGAAGATCAAACAAGGGTAAAGCAAGCCTTTGCCCGCACCGAGGGAGACTACCATGTCCGAGAATACGAATTCGCACGTGCAGCATGCTGTCGACGCCTGGAAGAAGATCGTGGACAAGCAGCAGGAAATCGCCGGGGCCGTGACGGACGAGGTTGTGCGGTTGCGCAAGACGGGGATGGACAAGGCGTTCGAGAACATCGAGCAAGCGCAGCAGTTCTCGAAGGAAGTCGCGGAGCATACCCGGGAGATGGCGGACCCGACCGAGGCGTGGGGCTCCTGGAAGGACCTGATGGACAGGCAGGTCGAGGTTCTGACCGGGGCGGCCAAGTCCGTGGCCGAGTTGCAGACCGACGGGATGGACAAGACGCGTACGGTCTTCGAGACGTTCACCCAGGTCACCGCGACCACGATGGATCACGGCATGAAGGTCCACAAGGCCTGGTGTGACGCTGCGGTGGAGACGGCCAAGCGGTCTGCCGGGTGGGTCCCTTCCAGTCTGTGACGGACCAGTAGGGCATGCCCGGTCAAGGGCGTCCTTCCTGACGTGTCTGGTGTCTCGACGGGCCGTGCCGTTCGGGGGGCGTGGGGTGTCCGGGAGGGGGCGGCATTGCGTCGACCCGGGTTCTGATCCCCTGCCCCTGCCCTTGCCCTTTCCCCTGCCCGGGGTGCCGAGACCTTGGCCCACCGAAAAGACCTGTCGCGATGCCCTTTCTCTGCGAAGCACGAGGCACCGTCCAGATGCTCAGCCGCATGCTGCAGAACCTCGAGACCCGCGCTCCCCGCAAGACAGGACGCAACCAGCCTGGTTAGCCGCATCCTTCCCGGCGCGCCGAGAAAGGGAAGGGGCAGGGGAAAGGGCAAGGGCGGGAACTCGGGCCCGCGCAATGCTCCCCGGCAAGGCGACGGGTTCGCTCCGGGGCGAGTTCCGTGCTAGGACCATCCTTCCTCTCCGAACGTTCACGCCTTTTCCACCTGCAACACGCGGCAAGAGCCGCCAGATAAGTCCCGGCCTGCCCCCATGAAGAACCCCGCACTGGACGATCGCCTCGCGCGCGTGGGCAACCGCACGGTCTCGACCGCCGCTCCTCGTAAGAGCGGCAGCTCGGTCGTCGCCCTTCGGAGTGTGCGCCTGGATGACACGGCGAGCGTATCGTCGAGCGACGCAGCCGACCCTGTACAGATTTACTTGCGAAAGATGGCGACCATCAAGCTGCTGACCCGCGAAGGCGAGGTGGAAGTGGCGAAGCGGCTGGAGGAGGGTAGGGGAAGAACGCTCGAGGCGATCCTCGGCTCTCCGATCGCGGTGCGCCACATCATCGCGCTCGGCTCGGCGTTGAAGGCGGGCACGGTGCGCATTGTGGACCTGGTCTGCGGTCTGGACGACGCGGCGGAGGATCTGGACGAGGACAAGGCGATTCGAGACTTCCTGCGTGGCATTGCGAGGCTCCAGCGGCTTGCAGGCAAGCAACCCACCAAGCCGAAGTCCCGGGGCAAGACCGATGCGACCCTCCGCGCCGAGATGGTGGAGACCCTGCGAGGCATGCGTTTGAGCCCTGCGACGCTCGACGGGATTGTGTCCAAGCTCAAGACGTTGGCGGCGAAGGTCGAGCGAGCCTCTGCGTGCACCGAGGAGCTGGAGCGGCAAGCTGGGTTGCCCCTGGCAGAGATCGAGCGGATGGTCGGAGAGGCGCGCAACGACCCGCACTTGCGTCGGCGCTACGCGACTCGCCTCAAGCTGGATATGGCATCCTTCGACCGGCTCCATGACACGTTGTGCGAATCGCGGTCGAGCCTTACCAAGCTAGGCAAGGACATGCGCGTGGACGTCGAGGAGTTGCGTGCCACCGTTCTGGAAGTGCGGGCGGGAGAGTCTGCGGCCCAGAGGGCGAAAGCCGAGTTGGTGGAAGCCAACTTGCGTCTCGTGGTCTCCATCGCGAAGCGTTATCGCAATCGGGGGTTGAGGCTGCTCGACCTCATTCAGGACGGCAACATCGGCCTGATGCGTGCGGTCGACAAGTTCGATTACCGTCGGGGATACAAGTTCAGCACCTACGCGACGTGGTGGATTCGGCAGGCCGTCACCCGGTCCATTGCGGAGCAAGCGCGCACGATCCGTGTCCCGGTCCACATGACTGAGCTGATCAACAAGGTGGAGCGAACGACGCGGGACTTCGTCCAGGAATTCGGCCGCGAGCCTTCCGCCGACGAGATCGCCAGCAAGCTCGAGTTGACGTCGTCGAAGGTGCGCTCCGCGCTCAATGTCGCGAAGGAGCCGCTCAGTCTCGAGACCCCGTTCGGTCACGAGGGGGACAGCACGCTGGGCGACTTCGTGGAGAACACCAACGCGACGAGCCCGGGAGACGAGAGCATCTACCACAGCCTTTCGGAGCAGACGAACGAGGCTTTGGAGATGCTCACGCCTCGCGAAGCGCAAGTGATTCGCATGCGCTTCGGGATCGGGCGCAAGAGCGACCACACCCTGCAGGAGATCGGCTGTGAGTTCCACGTCACGCGGGAGCGAATCCGCCAGATCGAGGCGAAGGCCCTCCAGAAATTGCGCCACACCAGCAGGAGCAAGCGATTGGAGAGCTTCGTTTCGCGCTGATCACCCCGCACGACGGCAACCCATTCGAGCCTGGCAACCATGAGGTCACGATCCATGCGAGCGAAACCACCCCCGAGCGAACGCCTGGCCATCACCACCCAGTTCCGCTCTCACCACGCCATGGTCTACGAGTTCGAGGGCTTCGGGTCCAAGCTCTCCATTCGTATGGCGGAGCGTGAATCGGACGATGACGAAGGCGACTGGTGTGTCCAGGCCGGTGCCGAGCATGGGCCCACCGTGGGGACGATCATTGCCTGGGGCCCGACCCGTGCCGAAGCCCTGAAGAAGGTTGCCCTCGAGTGGAACCAGGAAGGTGCGGCGCTCGGTCTCCCTCAATTCGACTGGGACGAGGTGGCTCGTCTGCTCACCACGGTGGCTGCAATATGATGGAACAAGACCAAGAAGTCCTCGCGAAGGTCCTTGAAGCCCAGGCCGCCGTCGCCTCGGCGGAGGGCAGCTTGCAGCAACTCGTGGGCGAGATCCAACGCCTGCCTCGCGCCGAAAAGACTACGGTAACCGAGATCGTTCGGGACGCCTTCTCGAGGCTCAAGGCCGCGAGGGATGACCTTGCTGAGCTGGAGAAGTTGCTGAGCGGCGCTGGCGAGTGAGGTTGCCCCGGAGTACAACCTGCCCATGCGACTCCGAGCTTCGATTCTTCTCTTCGGCTGCCTTGTCCCGACTGCCTGCGGGGGCAGCGACGACGCCCCGTCGGGGCCGTCGCCCGATGCGGGCACGGTCGACGTGTTGGACCCGGACGTGTCGCCTGAGTCCGCTCCCGATGGGGAGCCTGACGCGCAGGATGACGTACCCGGCGAAGCCGAAGGGGGAGACCCGGACGTGGTGGAGGCGGATGCCGGGCTGGAGCGTCGTACCTATTCCGGTCCGGAGGGGCGTCGCGACTATCTGATCCGTCGTCCGGCGGGGGGTGGGGACATGCCTCTCGTGATGGTACTTCACGGGTGCCAGCAGGCCGCGAACTCCTTTGCCACGCTCACGGGTTTCGACGCCCTTGCCGACGAGGAGTCGTTCATCGCGGTGTTTCCGGAGCAATCGGGTGCGGCGAACCCGTACTTCTGTTGGAACTGGTTTCTGGAGGACCACCAACGCAGGGACGTGGGGGAAGCCGCAACCCTGCGTGCCATCGTGGGGGAGGTGGTTGCCGAGGGAGGGGTCGATGTTTCGCGTGTCTATGCCGTGGGGTTGTCGGCGGGGGGAGGCATGGCGGTGGTGCTCGGGACGGTGTTCGCGGACGTTTTCGCGGCGGTGGGCACCGTGGAGGGATGTCCATTTCGCGGCACTCCTTGTCTCAACGAGCCGTCTTCCTTGACGGGCGACGAGCTTGCGCTCGTTGCGCACGGGGCAATGGGGGCTCACGCGCGCGTTCTGCCGGTGTTTGTGGTGCAAGGGGACGTGGACGTGTACGTCGCACCTGCGAACGGCGATCTGCTCGTGGGGCAGTGGCTTGGGGTGGCTGACCTGGTGGACAACGGCTTGCTCGACCAGTCCGTGTCGCGCGATCCTGCCTCCGTCACGACGGAGACCGCGTCGGGGGGCAAGAGCTACGACATCCTCACGTACGGGGACGAAGCTTTGCCTCTGGTGCGTCGGTGGACGGTCCACGGGATGTCGCATGCGTGGTCGGGGGGCGCGGCCGGGATGTCATTTTCGGACCCTGGGGGACCGGACGCGGCGCGGGGTGCATGGGACTTCTTCTCGGCGTACGAGCTGCCGTGATGACGTCGCCTGTTCCGGCATCGGGGCCCCACCGTGTTCCGACGTTCGAGGACGTGCTGGAGGCGGAGGGGCGGGTTGCGGGCGTGGTTCACCGGACGCCAGTGTGGACGTGCGCCGGGCTCGACCGTCTCGTGGGGGCGAGCCTTTTTTTCAAGTGCGAGAACTTTCAGAAGGTGGGGGCCTTCAAGTTTCGCGGCGCTACCAACGCGGTTCGGTCTCTTCCCGATCGGGAGGCGAGGCGAGGGGTCGCGACGCATTCGTCGGGGAACCACGCGGCGGCGCTCGCTCTCGCGGCAGCGCAGCGAGGGATTCCTGCCCACATCGTCATGCCGAGCAACGCTCCTGGGGTGAAGCAGTGCGCGGTGGCGGGCTACGGGGCGAGGGTCGTGCTCTGCGAGCCTACCCTCGAAGCGCGGGAGACCACGCTGGATGGGGTGCTGAAGGAAACCGGGGCCGCCTTCATCCACCCCTACGACGACGCACGCGTGATCGCGGGGCAGGGGACGGCTGCGCTCGAGCTCGTGCAGGACGTGCCGGACCTCGACGTGGTGATGGTGCCGGTCGGCGGTGGCGGGCTCTTGGCGGGCACCATCCTGTCCGTGCGTGCGCGCTCCGGCGCCATGGTCGTTGCGGCGGAGCCCAGCGGGGCGGATGATGCGTTCCGGTCCCTCGCTGCCGGTCAAGTCATTCCCTCCGTGAATCCCTGCACGATGGCGGATGGGTTGCTGACCTCGCTCGGGAAGCTGAACTTCGAGATCATCCGGGGCGGCGTGGGCCGGATCGTGACGGTGGGCGAGCCTGCCATCGCGCGCGCGCTTCGGCTCTTCCTCGAGCGCGTGAAGATCGTGATCGAGCCGTCGTCCGCGGTGCCGTTGGGGGCGTTGTTGGAGGGGGGGCTCGACGTGCGGGGCCAGCGCGTGGGCGTGGTGCTCTCGGGCGGCAACCTCGACTGGGACCGTCTGCCCCAGTGCCTTGCGGTGGCGGGCGATCCGTAACCTTGCGCCGGGGAATCCCCCGGGGGAGATACGGCACCCGCGGGGCGTATCAGGGCTAGGACAATTCCCATTCCAGGACTCATGCCATGCGTCTGCTACGAACCCTTCGAATCGTCATCGCGTTTCCGCTGATGATTGCCTGCGGCAATGACGATCACAGCGACCTGAAGTCCCCTCCGGCTACGCCTGACGCATCGACCGGCTCGTGCGCATCGGACGACGATTGTTCCGGCTCTGCGTCCGTGTGTGACGTGCTTGGCGGATCTTGCGTGCAGTGCCTGTTCGACACCCAGTGCGACGGCGACGCGGTCTGCGAGGGGCGCGCTTGCGTGAAGCGCGTGTCCTGCAGCAACAGCCTGGACTGTGTGGGGACCCCTCCGAGAACCATCTGCGACTTGGCCTCGAACCTATGTGTCGAGTGTGTGGAGCCGGCGGACTGCGTGGGAACTGCGGACTGCAAGGGCAACCGCTGTGAGCCGTACGTTTCCTGCACTACGTCGCTGGACTGTCCTTCGGGCTTGGTTTGCGCCAAAGCCGAGGGGCGGTGTGTCGCGTGCGAGGCGAAGGCGGACTGCCCCGAAGGGCAGGACTGCGTCGGCAACGAATGCAAGACGATCATCCCGTGCGTGTCGGACAACCAGTGCACGCCCTCCGGCCAACTCTGCGACAAGGGGTTGGGCTACTGTGTCGATTGCCTGAATGATGTGCAGTGCCCGGACGCGTATCATTGCGCGCTGGGCTCGTGTGAGCTCGACGAGTGCGAGGCGGGCGCCACGAAGTGCCAGGGCAACGCGCTTGCGACGTGCGTGGCCGCCGGGGGTGCGTGGGGGGCTCCCGTGCCGTGTCCGTCGCGCTCGACGTGCAAGAACGCGGGGGCGTCGGCCTCGTGTTTGCCCTGGGCGTGCGAGCCTGGGCTCACCGCTTGCGTGGGCGACGTGGCGCAGACCTGCTCGGCGGACGGGTTGAGCGTGGTTGCTTCGGTGAACTGCGCTGCCCAGGGACTTCACTGCGCAGGCGGGGTCTGCTCGAACATGGCGTGCACGCCGGGGTCGTCGTTTTGTGCGGGGAACGAGGTGCGCGTCTGCAACGCGGAGGGGACCGGCTCGAGTGTGGCGACCGTGTGCTCGTCGGCGCAGTACTGCGACCCGGGGACGGCGTCGTGCAAGGCGCTGTTGTGTGCGCCGGGCGCGCCTGTCTGTCAGGGCAGCGTGGCGACGGTGTGCAACGCGACCGGCACGGGGTACGAGCCGGGGGGGACCGACTGTTCCGCCACTGGTGAGGTATGCAAGGCAGGCGCGTGTGAGGCCGGGACGGTTGCCAAGTGCGGGTGGTCCCCGTCGAACGCCTACTACGCGTGCGGCTACCAGGGCGCGGACCCCACGGGAACCAATCCGATCGCGTGTCCGCCGAACCTCGTGGAGGGGAGCGATTGCGGCACCGTTACCACGGTCGGGTGCTGCGACGAGAACGGGGACAACTGGTACTGCCAGGACGCGGTCTTCGTGAAGACGCTCATCAAGGAGGAGTGTTCGGAGCCTCCACCGCCCGCGCCTGGCGTCCGCTGCGGCTCGTCGACCTGCAGCACGTCGCAATTCTGCTGCTTCCAGTCCTCCACCGCGGCTTCTTGTGTGGCTTCGGGCGGGGCGTGTTCGCCGGGGACGCCCATTCGGTGTGATGGTCCAGAGGACTGTGCGGGTCAGGTTTGCTGCGGTGAGTCGGTGGGTGGTTCCACGTACAATGTCGTGGAGTGCCGGTCGAGCTGCACGGCCACGGACAACCTCGTGGTCTGCAGCCCAGGTGGCACGAACGTGTGCCCTTCGGGGACCGCGTGCGAGGCCAGTGCGGTGCTCACGGGGTACTACGTTTGCAAGTAGCGGGGGCCTACTCTTGTACGATGACGTGGAGAGCGTCTTCGCCGGGGATGCGCAGCAGGGTCTTGCCGGGCGCGAGGCCCACGACCACGTAGCTGGCGGGTGTGAAGGTCCCTTGCATGTAGCGATCGAGCTTGCCCACGTGAGCGGGGTAGACCTGTGCGATCTTGGGGTCGTCGATGGTCGCGACGCCTTCGGAGCACGGGTTACCGCCGGGCGTAACGCATTCGAAGGCGAGGGCGACGCCGCGGGAGAGGCGCAGTTCGTTGTCGGAGGTGTTGAGGGAGGCCACGCGACCCGGAGGGGGCGGGGTGAGGGCGCCGTAGTAGGTGCACCCCGAGGCGAAGGCTGCGAGGAGGAACGGGAGTGGTAGGAAGGTCTTCATTGGAAACTCTCGTACCTGGAGCCGGTGTTGGGTTCTGGCGAAGTGGGGGAAGGAGGCGTTGTGTCGGTGGTCTTTGGTAGGACGCGGATCGGGACTCGCACGGAGACTCCGGGGATGGAGACGGTGAGGGTGGCTTCGCCCGGCTTGGCGGCGAAGAGGCGTCGACTGTCGGCCAGGCCCTGCTTGAGGAGCACGGCCACGGGCGGATCGATGGTCCAGGTTCCCGGTACGGTACCGGCCAGCTCCTGGGACTTGAAGTAGACGCGGGGCGTGACGTAGATGGATTCGCCCACGAGGAAGTCGATGCCGTCGAGGACCTCGCCCAGGTCGCGAGCTTGGTCGTCTTGGCGGTGCAAGGTCATTCGCGTGGCCTGTTCGACCCAGAGGTGGTGAAAGTCCAGGACGGTGCCGTCCTTCGTGGTGATGAGGATGGCCGTCACGCCGGGCGATCGGCCCACGATTTTGCCGTCGGCGGCGGTGGCGACGTCGGGCCGGGCCGAGATCAGCTCAATCGTGGGGGATGCGGTCCCCTGCAGGTCGATGTCGACCTTGGGTTGTAGGGAGCCGCCTACGGCCAAGGGGGCGGTGAGGGGTTTGGCGTCGTCCGCGTTTCGCTCGGACATCCTGCTTTGCTGCATGGCCCCGCCGCACCCTGCCAAGCAGGCGCAACTGAGCCATGCGGCCACCACCCTACCTGTCGTGTTCATCTTCATGCTCCTCCGGTCGACTCCCGACGGGAGGAGCGTAGCGAGGGCAGGGGCTCTTGTTCAAGGACGATCCCCGCCCGTGGGCGCGCGCAGGTCAGGTGCAGGATCGAGGGAAGGAGGGCGATGGGACAGGTTATGGCCACATTGGGGTGAGGTCCGTGCGCTTCGAGGTTCAGCGAACGCAGTAGCCGGAGAAGGTGTTGGCTTCGCCAAGCTCGGTGATCTGGTTGGCCGCGTCGACCGAGATCCAGAAGGGAGCGCCGCCGGTCCCGACGAGGACGGCCTGCGAATCGATCGCGATCTCGGCTGTCTCACCCACAGCGAGTCCGGGGGTCGCCACCAGCAAGAACTTGGTCGGGTCCGTGCCGCGGATGAGCGTGTAGCTCGGTCCCGCCCCGAGGAGTCCGGTGTTCTTGACACGGATCACGAGGTCCGTTCCGTCCACCGAGCAGTACGGCAACCCGGGCGCAGGCACCACGGTCCCGTCGGGCGTGACCGCGACGAGGTTGGCGCGGGGCATGGGGATGTTGCCGACCACGAGCTCGTCTTCTGCCGTCCCGAGGGCCTCTTCTTCGAGCAGGTCGCCTTCGGTTTGCACCGCACAACCACCCAGAACCACGAGCATGAGAGCTGCCAGAGAAAGATGCCGCATGATGTCCTCCCGTCGTTCTCCGTGTCGGAGAATCGCGTTGTATGGGGACGACTCGGGGACCTGCACGACCGGGCGAAGTCACCGTGTTCGTCGTCTTGACCCTCTGTACGCGACGGGGGGAGGGATCCTGACGCGGGGCTCAATTTTTCTTTCGGGTACCGGTCGGTCGACGAAGGGGAGGGCCCGAACCGTGGGCGAACGGTGGCATTTCCGCGCCCTTGGGGCTATACGCTTCGCGACCCAAACCCACGAGAGAGCTGATGGCTGACCGAAAGAACACCTTCGACGTCGTGCGTGCCGAGATCGATTGCCCCCGTGACGAAGCGGCGATCCTTTCGTTCTGGAAGGAGCACGGCATCTTCCACAAGACGCTCGATGCGCGCAAAGACAGCCCCATGGGAACCTTCGTGTTCTACGAGGGCCCGCCTACGGCCAACGGCATGCCGCACAATGGCCACGTCCTGACGCGCGTCATCAAGGACCTGTTCCCGCGCTTCAAGACGATGCAGGGCTGGAACGTGCCGCGCAAGGCTGGGTGGGATACGCACGGCTTGCCTGTCGAGGTCGAGGTCAGCAAGGAGCTTCGCATCCCCGACAAGGCTGGGATCGAGGCTTACGGTATCGAGCCGTTCACCCAGAAGTGCGTGGAGTCCGTGTTTCGGTACACGTCCGAGTGGGAGGCGCTCACGGAGAAGATCGGCTTCTGGGTCGACCTCGAGCAGGCCTACGTCACCTACCACAAGAGTTACGTAGAGAGCGTGTGGTGGGCCTTGTCCAACCTCTTCGACAAGGGGCTGCTCTACCAGGGGCACAAGGTCGTCTGGTGGTGGGCCCAGGGTGGGACTGCCCTGTCCAGTCACGAGGTAGGGCAGGGGTGGAAGACCGTGGACGACCCCAGCGTGTTCGTGCGGCTTCCCCTGCGCGACGATCCCACCACGAGCCTGGTCGTCTGGACCACCACACCGTGGACGCTGCCTTCCAACGTGTACGTTGCGGTGGACGTCTCCTTTGACTACGTGGTGGTGCGGGACGGGGAGCACAAGCTCATCCTGGCGGCGGGGCTGCGTGAGACCCTGGAGAAGAAGCTCAAGCGGCCGCTCGAGGTGATCGAGACGAAGAAGGGGGCGGACCTGGTGGGTCTCACGTACGTGCCCCCGTTCGACATCTTCTTCCAGGAGCACAAGGACCTCAGGGCCAAGCTGCGCGAGGGGGGCGAGGTGCCGGCGTTTTGGCGCGTGATGCCGGCGTCGTTCGTCACGCTCGATACTGGCTCGGGGCTGGTGCACGTGGCGCCTGCCTTCGGTGAGGACGATCACGGTCTGCATCGCGCCTTGCTGGACACGTACGCGAACCCGTCGAGCATCCCGCTGCTGTGCGCCATCGAGCCGGACGGCAAGTTCGTGGATGCGATGGGGGAGCGGTACGCGAAGCGGTGGGTGAAGGACGCGGACGCGGATCTGATCAAGGAGTTGGCTGCCCGGGACCTCTTGATTCACGCCGAGTCCTACCGCCACGATTACCCGTTCTGCTGGCGAAGCGAGGAGGACCCGCTCATCCAGATGGCCCGGCCGGCCTGGTACATCCGCACCACGCGCAAGATCGACGGGGCCATCGCGAACAACCAGACCGTGAACTGGATCCCGGAGCACATCAAGGACGGCCGGTTCGGCGACTTCCTTGCGAACAACGTCGACTGGGCGCTCTCGCGTGAGCGGTACTGGGGCACTCCCCTGAACGTGTGGGTCTGCTCGAAGGACCCGGAGCACAAGCACGCGCCGTCGTCCGTGGCGGCGATTGAGAAGCTCAACCCGCAAGCGTTCGACGCGTTCCGGGCTGCGAAGGAGAAGGACCCGCAGTTGAGCGATCACCTCATGGTGCACAAGCCCTGGGTGGACAATGTCGTGTTCGCCTGTCCGGTCTGTGGGGGCGAGATGCACCGGGTGCCGGAGGTGATCGACTGCTGGTTCGACTCCGGTTGCATGCCGTTCGCGCAGTGGGGGTTCCCGCACGCGCCGGGCTCGCTGTCGCGCTTCGACGAGAGCTTCCCGGCGGACTTCATCAGCGAGGCGATCGACCAGACGCGGGGTTGGTTCTACTCGCTGCTGATGATCTCGACGTTGGTGTTCGACGAGGAGACGCAACGCCAGATGGGTCTGACGCGGATGCGGAGCTACCCGCACCCGTACAAGGCGTGCATCGTGCTCGGTCACACATGCGACAAGGACGGGAAGAAGGAGTCCAAGTCCAAGGGCAACTACACGCCGCCGGAGGTGATCCTGGACAGGGTCCGGATGGACTTCGCGGTGGTCGACGAGGCTGCAGCCGGCAAGGGTGCGGTTGCGAAGCAGGGGGAGGCGCTCATCGCCACGGCGGACCTCGAGGGGCTTGACCTCACGGACGGTGCGACGGTGCGCCTCTTCCGCCCGGGCGACGGTGCGCGGGAGATGGTGTTGCGGGGTACGCGCAAGCTACCGCGTCGCGTGGTGTTGTTGCACGACGTGGACCGCAAGGGGCTTGGGGTGGAGGTGGGGCCGCACGGTGCGAAGGTGATGGCGGTGGAGGTGCCGCGGCTTTCGGAATCGCAGCGTGTGACGATCGAGGACTCGCACACGCCTTCCCCTGGGGCCGATGCGTTCCGCTGGTTCTTCTACGCCTCGTCACCGCCCTGGACGAACACGCGTCACTCGCTCACGAACGTGCGTACGGCGCAGAAGGAGTTCCAGATCAAGCTGCGCAACGTCTACTCCTTCTTCACGATCTACGCGAACATCGACGGGTTCGACCCGTCGGAGGGGGCGGCGGAGTTGAAGGGGTTGGACGCGGACGCGTTGGCGAAGGGGCTGGGCTATCGTCCGGTGAACGACAGGGCCTTGCTCGACCGGTGGATGCTCAGCGAGCTTGCGCTGACCACGCGGGACGTGACCGCGCACCTGGAGGGGTACCGGGTCTACGAGGCGGCGCTGCGTCTGATCGACTGCGTGGACGCGCTGTCGAACTGGTACGTGCGCAGGAGTCGCGAGCGTTTCTGGGCGTCGGGGTTCTCCGAGGACAAGCGCGACGCGTACTGGACGCTGTATGCGTGTTTGACGACGTTGTCGCGGCTGTGCGCGCCGTTCATCCCGTTCTTTGCGGAGGAGATGTATCAGAATCTGGTGCGTCGTCCGTGGCCGGGGTCGCAGGCGGAGAGCGTGCACCTTTGTCATTGGCCGACGCCGGATGCCGTGGCGGTGGACGAGGCGTTGTCGGTGGAGATGAAGGCGGTGCGGGACATCGTGTCGCTGGGGTTGCAGGTGCGCACGAACAACCGATTGAAGGTGCGGCAGCCGCTGCGTTCGGTGGATGTGGTGCTCGCGCGTCGGGACCTGAAGGACCGGATGAAGGCCTACGAGGGGCTGATCACGAGCGAGCTCAACGTGCACGAGATTCACTGGTTGGAGCCGGGGCAAGAGGGGCAGGAGGTCGTGTACAAGCTCAAGCCGAACTTCCGGGCGCTGGGGCCGAAGTTGGGCAAGCGGGTGCAGGAGGCGAAGGCTGCGCTGGCGAAGGCGGACGCGGGCGAGCTTCGGTCGAAGCTCGTGACCGACGGGAAGATCATGCTGGACTTGCCGGGGGGCGCGGTGGACCTGGGTCCCGAGGAGATCGAGGTCACGGTGGAAGCGGCGGAAGGGTTTGCAGCCGCAGGGGATGCCGTGGGCGTGGTCGTGCTGCACACCAAGCTGGACGATGCGCTGATCGACGAGGGGCTCGAGCGGGAGTGCTTGTCGCGGCTTCAGGCGATTCGCAAGGAGTTGAGTCTCGAGTACACGGCGCGGATCCGGGTGGCGATCGACGGGTCGGAGCGGATTCGCCGGGTGGTGGAGGCGGCGAAGGCGCGCCTTGCGAAGGAGGCGCTGGCGAGCGAGCTGGTGGTGGGTCCCGCGACGTTCGAGGCGGAGGTGACGAAGGAGGCTTCGCTGGATGGGGAGGATGTGGTGATCCGGGTCGGGCGATAGACAAGACCACGGGGCGCCAACGGCCAAACTGGTGAGCAGGGGACGGGGAGCCGGGAATTCTGAACGCAGTCAATCTTCCGCTCCCTGCTGCCAGCTCGGCTTCGGCTCTGTAGAATCCTGTCGGGAGCTTTCCCACGAGACCGCGTCAAGGAGCGTGGCTATTCGGGCTTGCGACGTAGTCGGAGCAGGCCCGCGAGGCCCGCGAGGAAGAACACCAACGTACCAGGCTGAGAGCCGGTGCTAGCCGGGACGCGGCATCCACAACCGCTATCGTCCTCCACGACGACGGGGGTGGCGCCGGTGCCGCCTGTGCCGCCGGTGGTGGTCCCGCCGGTTCCGCCCATACCACTGGTGCCACCGGTTCCTGCGGTGCCACCGGTTCCCGCGGTGCCACCGGTTCCCGCGGTGCCACCGGTTCCCGCGGTGCCACCGGTTCCTGCGGTGCCACCGGTTCCCGCGGTGCCACCGGTTCCCGCGGTGCCACCGGTTCCCGCGGTGCCACCGGCCCCGGCCGTTCCGGCAGCGCCGGCCGTTCCAGCAGCGCCGGCCGTTCCAGCAGCGCCGGCCGTTCCGGCAGCGCCGGCTGTTCCGGCAGCGCCACCTTCACCCGCAGCCCCGGCAGCGCCGGCGTCTGGACACCCAGAGATCGCCGTGTGCACGCACCCGGTCCCCGCGTCACACGAGTCGGTCGTGCAGGGGTCGCTGTCATCGCAGACCAGAGCCGTCGTGGTGCAGCCCGTGGTGGTGTCGCACGCGTCGACGGTGCAGGCGTTTCCGTCGTTGCAGACGAGAGCCGTGGTGGCGCAGCCTGTGACGGAGTCGCACGCATCGACGGTGCACGCGTTTCCGTCGTTGCAGACGAGCGGCGTGGTGGTGCACCCCGTCGCCGGGTCGCAGGCATTCACGGTGCATGCGTCGGTGTCAGTGCAAACGAGCGCGACGTGCACGCACCCGGTGGCGCTATCGCAGCTATCCGTTGTGCAGGCGTCGGAATCGTTGCAGTCGAGGGCGGCATGGGTGCAGGCGCCCGTGGCCGGATCGCACGTGTCCAGTGTGCAGGCGTCTGCGTCGTCACAGGAAGGTGTGTGCGCGCAACCCGTCTGCGAATCGCAGGAGTCGGTCGTGCACAGGTTCGCGTCGTCGCAGTCCAGCGCTGCCCCGGACACGCACGCTCCGTCCGCGCACGCGTCGTCCACTGTGCAAGCATCGTTGTCGTCGCACGGCAGGGTGTTGTTCTCCGAGACGCAGTTGCCGTTGGCCTCCACGCAGCTTTCTGTCGTGCACACGTTGCCGTCGTCCGCGCAAACCTTCTCGGGTCCCGGCGTGCACAGGCCCTCCCCGTCACAGACCTCGGGAGTCAAGGTGCAGGCGTTTTCGTCGTCGCAGGTCGTGCTCTCGAGGAGGTCGAACGTCTCGCAGACGCTCGTGTACATGTCGCAAGCTTGGAAGGTGCAGCCGTCCCGGCCATAGGGGCAGGGGGAAGCGGTGGGGTGGCACGTGATGTTGGGCCCTTGGACCGTGCAGCGCCCAGCGCAAGCGGTGGCGCTTGCGTTGTTGGCGGGGCGGCAAGGGGCACCCACGGGGGCGTTGCCCGACACGCATGCGCCGTTGTTGCAGTGGGACGTGCACGAGCTCCCATCGGCGGACCCGCACACGGCGCCGTTCAGGTCCGCAGCTGCCTTGCCTAGGTCGGTGACCGGGACGCACGCGGCGGTTCCGGTGGTGTCCAGCCAGCACTGCCCCTCGCACTCGAGCAAAGGTCCTGCACCGTCTGGGTCACAAGGATGCCCGAACATCAAATCTGAACAGTTGCCCGTGACATATTCGGTCACAGTGCCCGTCGTCGGCTCCGGTGGCTCCAGGGGATCCTGGGCCGAGCACGAAGCAACGAACATTCCGACGACACCCACGTAGCACAACCCGCCGAAGATCCCGTGTCGCATGCTATCCTCCATGTAGACTATCGCAAAAACCTGGTACGAGCCGCAGGTAATCGAAGCAGTGTCCTGACCCCCGGTTCGCGGCTCACGATCGACAAGGCCCTCCGGCTTCCCGAAGGAAGGCCTTGCCGTGCCCATCGTCTCCAACGTACCATCATCGGAACCTGGGACCCAAGATGAATCATGCCCGAACTGCCGCGGTCTTGGTGGGCGTTGCCGTTGCCGCGGTGTCGACGGGTGCGTCCGCGGACGAGGTTCTCGACCTGAGCGGTGAGGTGTCCGACGACGGGACGGAGTTTGTGCTGGTGCCGTTCGACGTGGCGGGTGGGGTCACGGAGGTCGAGGTGGAGCACAAGGGGCTTTCGGACGGGAACGTGCTGGACTGGGGACTGCTCGATCCAGCTGGCCACCGAGGGTGGGGCGGCGGCAGCGCGGAGTCCGCGGTGGTAGGCGTGGTGTCAGCTTCCCGCGGGTACGTCCCCGGCCCGCTCCCGACGGGCACCTGGAAGGTTGTGATCGGCAAGGCGCTGATCAAGGAGATTCCGGCTCAGTATCACCTGCGAGTCACATTGCGGGAGGTGCCTACTCTGTCGTCGCAGCCCGACCGGTTCCCCTACGAGCCGATTCCCGCGTTGGAGCAAGGGGCGAGATGGTATGCGGGGGACTTTCATCTCCATTCGCGCGAGAGCGGGGACGCGACCCCGACGCTCGACGAGATCGCATCGTTCGCACGCGGGCGAGGGTTGGACTTCGTGGTCGTCACGGACCACAACGTGGTGACCCAGCAGGACTTCTACCGAGACGTTCAGTCGCGGCACCCGCACTTGCTGTTGATACCCGGGTTCGAGCTCACCACCTATGCGGGGCACGCCAATGCGCTCGGGGGCACGCGGTGGGTGGACCACAAGATCGGCTTCGGGGGCATGACGATCGAGAAGGCGGCGACCGAGGTGCGGGACCAAGGTGCCCTCTTCATGATCAATCACCCTACGGTCGACCTCGGAGACTTGTGCATTGGATGTGCCTGGAAGCACGACCTCGGGACCGACTTCATCGATGCGGTTGAGGTCGGAAGCGGGAGTGCGTTGAAGACAGGGGTGCTGTTCGGCGACTCTGCCGTGGCCTTCTGGGAAAGCGTATGCGCCTCCGGGCGCCATGCGGCCGCGCTCGGGGGGAGCGACGATCACAAGGCGGGCGTGGACCTTGATGCGTTTCAGAGCCCCATCGGGGATCCCACGACTCTGGTGTTCGCCGAGGAGTTGGACGTAGAGGGGATTCTGTCCGGTGTCCGGGCGGGCAGAACCGTGGTGAAGCTGCGAGGACCCGAGGACCCGATGATCGAGCTGACGCCGTCGGTGGCCGCCGACGGTGACACCGTCTCTGCCGCGCGGGTCACGTTGCGGGCCAGTGTCTCTGGCGGTGAGGGTCACACGGTCCGATTCGTCCGCAACGGCGAGGCGCAAGCGGAAGTGGACGTGGTCGGGGACCCGTTCGTTCACGCAGTGAGCATCGCGGCCCCCGAGCGTGGCGAGGACTTCTGGCGAGCCGAGGTGTTGCAGCAGGGGAGGCGTCGGACGTTGACCAGCCACGTTTTCGTGCGGATGGGGCCAGGCGGGGAAGCGGAGGCGGGTGGAGGTTGCGCTTGTCGCGCGGGTAGGAAAGAGCCTGAACGCGGTCGCGACGTGGCGCTGCGTGTCCTGTTGCTGCTCGGGTGGGTCGTCTTCCGGCGGCGGTGAACACAGCCTACTCCACGTACCCGATCAACCCTTCGTTCGTGAGGCCTTCGCAGGTCGCGTCGAGGCTGAGCAGGTGATCCACGCCGCCCTCGGGGCTGGTCATCGAACAGCGATAGAGGGGTTGTCGTCCCGGGGCCGCGGAGACCCACAAGTATCCCATGATGCCGAGGTTCTGGCCCCCCTCACACGTGGAGACCTGGCTCGCCATGTGGTCCTTGCCCCCCACCACACAATCATACAAGGGACGCGTGCCGGGCAGCGAGTTGGCGACGAGCTTCCCCAGTTGCCCTTCGACCGGGTATCCCGTGGTGGTCGAAGTCGTGCACCAATGATCGAAGGGGCCGGCTTGCTTCAGGTAGCGCACCAGGGGGAGCCGGTCGTAGGTTGCAGTGGGAACATCCGTCGTTCGTGAGAGCTCGATGTCCGCCAGGAAGGCGCGATGGGGGGCGGAGCGGCCCTGATCGTCCGCGACGATCGCATGGATGAGCTTGAGGTGCCGTCCGGTCGTGTCGCGGGACCACGTCTGTGCGTCCACGAGGGTCGGGTAGTACAGGGGAATGCGACCGTCCGCTGCGTCGATGTGTTGTAGCAAGGGTACGCGGGGACCCCAGACGATGCCGTCCGCACTCACACGCAAGGCGTACCCGGACTCCGTCGCCGCGATCATGAGGTAGGCGTCGAGATAGGTGTTGCGGCTGACGACCACGAAGGCGTCGAAGGTGCTGCCCGTGGTGGGAACGACCGGGGAGGAGGGTCCGGAGGCGGAGAGGAAACTCGACGAGGACGCCTCGCCGTTGAACGCGCCTGCGTGGTACTTGCGCCATGTGCCGGGCTGTCCGCAATCGGCCTTGCACGCCCGGGCGAGGTAGACGCCATTGGGAGCGTCCCAGTCGAAGTAGTAGAGGAAGAAAAAGTCCCCGCCGGGGTCGAAGATCGAGCCTCCGCCTGCACCGTAGGCGCACTTGGGGGCGCCATAGGAGGCAGTCCCGGAAGAGGTCAGGAACCAGGCCGGCGTGTCCACGGCAAAGAGGCTTCCCCCGGTGGAGGTGGCTCGCGCCATAGACGCGTGATACGGGGCGGGGCAGTCTGCCCAGGGCGCGACGGGGATTGCGTGGTATTCGCCGTGGAAGAAGGCGGCGAGCGTTCCCCCGCAGGAGATCACGGACGTGACGCCGGCGTATCCGTGGTGGGGGTCCGACGTGCTGCCCGTGGGCGCGAGCACGGGAGAGGTGGGATCGAGGGAGACGGACGTCGGAGAGGTGCCCGTCAGGCGATAGGACTCCCGGCCGGACGCGAGGTAGACTTCCCAGGCGCCGCCGACGGGGCGGAAGGTGACGGCGCCGTCCGGGTAATGCATCTTGCCGTTGTCCGTGAGGGTTCGAAACACGGGTGTGGATCGGGATACTGCGACGGAGAAGTCCGGGGCGGTGAGGGTGGTGATTCCCGTTCCCGGGGAGGAGGGCTCGCACGGGGCTGCGTCGACGTGTGTATCGGGAGTTGTGTCTGACGGGGTGTCTGACGGGGTGTCTGACGGGGTGTCTGACGGGGTGTCTGACGGGGTGTCTGACGGGGTGTCGATGGGGGCGTCGGCCTGCGAATCGGCGGCTGTGTCCGAGGCGACATCGGGGACGAGCGTGTCGGACTGGGCGTCGGCGGAGGCGTCGTTCGCGTTGGTGTGGGGCGCCTCAGTCTCCTCCGTGCAGGCGGAGAGGGCGAAGACGGCGATCAAGGTGATGGCAGCGTGGGGGAGGGTGGCGCGGGGGTGCATGGGGGGAGTGTATCAAGTTGGGGGGATATCCGAGCGGTTTCCTCACTTCTGCCGCGGGCTGAAGCCGCACGGCAGAGCTGTTGCCGGGAAAGCCCGCCGCGAGGGCGGGCTCTTCGCGGTCACGACGTGAGCTCGTTTGGGGAGGCGGAAGGCGGTTCGTTCGAGTCGCAACGCGCCAGAAGGGATCGGGTGGACTGGATGACGCGGTTCGGCGAGGCGTACCGTGCGAAGCCCGCCACGGCGGGCTTCCCCAAATTTGCCGTGGGCTCTGCAGCCCGCGGACCGGATTTATTCGAGAGACCCCGGTATCATGCAGCTCCGTGTCCGCGAGAGACCCCGGTGCCATGCAGATCCATATCCACCCTACCTCTCCCGAGCAATCGGCGCGGTCGACCCCTTGCAGAGCTTGACCAGGTCCCCCGGCGAAAGCTCGAGATCCAACCCCCTTCGCCCCCCGCTCACGTAGATCGTCGGGAAGGCAAGCGCGGACTCGTCGAGCACCGTGGGCAAAGGCTTCTTCTGCCCAAGCGGGCTGATGCCCCCCACCGTGTACCCCGTGGCCCGCTCGGCATCCTTCGGATCCGCCATCTCCGCCGTCTTCGCCCGCAGCGCCTTGGCGATCTGTTTGAGGTTCAACAACCGCTCCACCGGCACGATGCCCACCGCGAGCTTCTTGCGATCCCCCTCGAGCGTCACGAGCAGCGTCTTGAACACCCGCTTGGGATCGAGCCCGAGCGCTTGCGCAGCCTCCAGCCCGTACTCCTCCGCGCGAGGGTCGTGGACGTACTCGTGCACGCGAAACGCGATCCCGGCCTTCCTGGCTTGCTCGATGGCTGGCGTCATCGCCCGGAGGCTCCGCCCCGGGGTAACCAAGTGCAAGCAGATTCTGCCCCTGGCGCTCAGGCAAAATGACGCTATGACAACCCTCCCTCTTCATGAATCGCACCGTCCTCCGCAACGCGCGGACACACAACCTGCAATCTGTCTCTCTCGAGCTCGACCCCGGTCAGCTCGTCGCCGTCACCGGCGTCTCCGGCTCGGGAAAGTCCTCCCTGTGCCTCGACACACTCTACGCCGAGGGGCAGCGACGCTTCGTCGAGAGCTTCAGCCCCTACGCCAGGCAGTTCCTCGAGCGGCATGAGCGACCGCCCATCGACAGCCTCGACCCCGTGCCCGCAGCCGTGGCGGTCGACCGTCACGCACCGGTCAAGAGCTCCCGGTCGACCGTGGCCACGATGGCCGACGTCGAGCCGTACCTGTCGGCGCTGTTCTTGCGGGAGGCGCGCCCTGTTTGTCCCACGTGCGGGGTGGCCGCGACGTGGACCGATGCGGGCGTGGCCGCGCGTGCTGTGTCGAAGGAACGAGAGGGCAAGCGAGCGATCGTGCTGGCGCCGAGCCGGGCCGAGGGAACGGCCGCGTACCTCGACGCGCGCGAGAAGCTTCTTGCTGCTGGGCTTCGACGCTTGTGGGTCGCGGACTCGGTGCGCGACATCGACACGGTGAAGCCGAGCGAGATCCTGGCCGAAGGCTCGCGCGTGGACGTGGTCATCGATCGGATCAAGCTGGGCGCCAGCTCCGCGGGCCGGCTGCAAGAGGCGCTCGAGCAAGCCTGGGGAATCACGCAGGGGACCGCGGCCGTCGTGGTGGAGGGAACGGAGCGACGCAACGTGCGGCGGGGGCTCGTCTGCCCTTCCTGTGCTCGCGGGTTCGACCCGCCTCGCCCGGGCCTCTTCTCGTACCAATCGCCTGTCGGCGCGTGCGAGCAGTGTCGCGGGTTCGGCCGCGTCATCGGCATCGACTTCCAGAAGATCTTCCCGGACCCGTCGAAGTCACTCGCCCAGGGAGCCATCCGTCCCTGGTCCGGCAAGTCGAGCACGTGGGAGCGACGGACCCTGAAGAAGTTCTGCGCGCGCCTCGGCATCGACATGAACCAGCCCTGGGGTGAGCTGACCAAGGACCAGCAGCAGGCCGTCATTCGCGGCGACGGCACCTGGAGCGGCGGCAAGTACCCAGGCATCCTCAAGTGGTTCCAGTACCTCGAGTCGAAGGCGTACAAGATGCACGTGCGCGTGATGCTTTCACGCTACCGCGCCTACGATCCTTGTCCGGCCTGCCACGGCAAGCGGCTCAACCCCACGGCCCTGTCGTACTGCGTGGGCAAGCTCGACCTTGCGGGGTGGCACGCGCTCGAGCTCGAGGAAGCTCGTGACCGATTGATCGCGTGGAAATCTTCCCACGCGCAAGGGGAGCTGGTTCGCAAGGAGCTCGTGTCCCGCCTGGGCTTCCTGTGCGACGTCGGTCTCGGGTACCTGACGCTCGACCGGCAAGCCCGGACGCTATCGGGAGGGGAAGCCCAACGCGTGTCGCTCACGGCAGCGTTGGGGGCGTCGCTCTCCGGGGCGCTCATCGTTCTCGACGAGCCCACGGTGGGATTGCACCCGAGCGACGTATCCCCGCTCGTCGGTTGCATGCGTTCGCTTGCGGATCACGGCAACACTGTCGTCGTGGTGGAACACGATCCGCTGGTGATCGGCGCGACGGATCGGGTCCTGGAGCTGGGGCCCGGAGCGGGTGCCGAGGGCGGGAGACTGCTGTTCGACGGGACCCCGGAGGGGCTTCGCGCGCGTCACGACCTGCCGACGGGGCGTGCGCTCGCCCAGGAGCGGGCCGCGGTGGCTCCGATGCGTCGTGAGGCGCGGGGCAAGCTGCGCGTGACGGGAGCAAGAGCAAACAACCTCAGAGATGTGTCCGTGGAGATTCCCCTGGGCATCGTGTGCGGCCTCAGCGGTCCGAGCGGCTCGGGCAAGAGCACGCTGGCCGAGGACATCCTCTATCGCGGACTGGCCCGTATCTTCGGCGTAGCGGACGTGGACCCTGCAGGGGACCACGATTCCATCGACGGCGCCGACCAGCTCGCGGGTGTGGTGCTGGTCGACCAGAACCCGCTGGGCAGGACGTCTCGCGGCAACCCAGCCACGTACACGAAAGCGTGGGACCGCATCCGTGCGCTCTTCGCCTCGGAACCCGCGGCCGAGCACCTGGGCTTCTCCCCATCGCACTTCTCGTTCAACGTCGCCGCCGGTCGCTGCGATGCTTGCGGGGGCGAAGGTTTCGAGACGGTGGAGATGCAGTTCCTGGCGGATGTGTCGCTGCTGTGTCCCGTCTGCCGGGGCAAGCGATTCAAGTCCGAGGTAATGGGCGTGGTGCACCGGGACAAGACGGTCGCGGACGTGCTCGACATGACGGTGGACGAGGTGGTGGCGTGGGCGGCTCATGACCCAGCGATCGGGCGTGCCCTGCGACCGCTGCAGCAGTTGGGGCTGGGGTATCTGCCTCTCGGCCAACCGCTCTCTACGCTCTCGGGCGGGGAGGCGCAGCGGCTCAAGCTCGCGCGTGCTTTGCGGGGTCAGGTGGACCGGCAGCTCTTCATTCTCGACGAGCCCAGCGCGGGGCTGCACCCCGCGGACGTGCGTTGCCTGATCGATGCGATGGGCAACCTCGTGGACCGAGGTGCCAGCGTCCTCGTGGTGGACCACGACCTGGACGTCCTTCGCGCGGCGGACTGGATCATCGATCTGGGACCGGCCGCGGGGCGTCACGGCGGACAGATCGTGGACCAGGGTACGCCGGAGCACATCGAGCGCGGGACGCACCGGACGGCCCTCGCCTTCCAGGGGCAGTACGCCCTGCCCGACGTTCGGTCCCGGAATCTCGCGACTGACGGTACGAACGGTCGCAGCATCTCCTTGCGAAACGCACGGGAGCACAACCTTCGCAACGTGTCCTGCGACATCCCGCGGGATTCCCTCGTGGTGGTGACGGGCCCGAGCGGGTCCGGCAAGAGCTCGCTCGTCTTCGACGTGATGTTCGCGGAAGGACAGCGTCGCTTCCTCGAGACGCTCACGCCCTATGCGCGGCAGTTCCTGCCCACGCTCCCGCGGCCGGACGTGGACGCGGTGTCGGGATTGCCGCCTTCGATTGCCCTGGAGCAGCGGCGGTCGAGGACCGGAGGCAATTCCACCGTAGCGACGGTGACGGAGGTGGCGCACTACCTTCGATTGCTATATGCCAAGGTGGGAGTCCCGCACTGTCCGGACTGCGACGTTCCCATCTCCGCGCTCACGATGGATGCGCTGCTGGACGCGATTCGCCGCGAGAAGGGAGCGGGGACGTTGTTTGCTCCGGTGGTGCAGGCGCGCAAGGGGGTGTACCTGGACCTGCTGACGTCGGCGCACCGTGCGGGGATCGAACGAGCGCGGGTGGACGGGGAACTGGTGAGCACGGATCAGCCGCCGAAGCTGCGCAAGACCAAGGAGCACGACATTGATCTGCTCGTCTGGGAGGGCAAGTTCCGGGAGATCCCGCGGGAAGCAGTGGACAAGGCGCTCTCCTGGACGAAGGGGGTGGTGCGGGTGGCTCTCGCTCGCGGGTCGGAGCGATTGCTGTCCACGCGTCGCGCTTGTCCGTCCTGCGGCAAGGGAATCCCGGAGATGGACCCGCGGTGGTTCTCGTTCAACACGCAGCAGGGGCGGTGTGAGAGCTGCGAGGGAACGGGGTTGCGCTGGTCGGGCTCGACCGAGCCTTGCGAGGAATGCGAGGGATCGCGCCTGGCGCCGATTCCCCGCGCGGTGCGTGTGCAGGGCCACCGCTATCACGAAGTGGTCGGACAGGCTGTGCAAGGGGCTCGGAAGGAAATCCGAAGCTGGTCCTTCGAGGGAACCCAGGCGCTGTTGGCCGACCAGGCCCTGCGTGAGCTCACGCGCCGCATCGAGTTCCTTGCCGAGGTCGGCCTTGGCTATCTGGGGTTGGACCGCGACGCGTCGACGCTCTCCGGCGGGGAGATGCAGCGTTTGCGTCTCTCCGCGCAGCTCGGGGCGGGTCTCACGGGCGCGCTCTACGTGCTCGACGAGCCGACGATTGGATTGCATCCTTCCGACACGGGGAGGCTGCTCAAGAACCTGAAGGCGCTGGTCGCCACGGGATCGACGGTGGTCGTGGTGGAACACGACGCGGATACGATCCGTGCGGCGGACCACCTGATCGATCTTGGGCCGGGTGGGGGACGGCAAGGCGGAAGGATCGTGTCGGAGGGCAAGGCGAGTGTGGTGCTCGCCGACGAGGCTTCGCCCACGGGGCAGGCCCTAGCACACCGCGACCTGCTGGAGGCTCCGGTGCGGGGGGTGGCGGAGCGCTTCATCACCGTAAGGGGCGCCCGGGCGCACAACTTGAAGAACATCGACGTACGGTTGCCCGTGGGTCGGATGACGGTGGTGGCGGGCGTATCGGGGTCGGGCAAGAGCACCCTGGTGCAGAAAATCCTCTATCCGGCGGTGCGCACCGCCCTGGGACTCACGACCGAAGACCCGCTCGATCACGACCAGGTGGAAGGAGCGAAGCATCTGGAGCGGGCTGCCGCGGTGGACCAGCAGCCCATCGGTCGCACACCACGGTCCGTGCCTGCCACGTTCCTCGGTGTCTGGGACGAGATTCGGAAGCTGTTTGCGGCGTTGCCGGAGTCCCAGGTCCGGGGGTTCAAGTCGGCGAGGTACTCGTTCAACAGCAACGCAGGCGGGCGCTGCTCGGTGTGCAACGGCATGGGGGTGCTGTCCCACGAGATGTCGTTCTTGCCGGACGTGATCACGGTGTGTGACGCATGCCATGGGGCCCGCTTCGAGCCTGCCACGCTGGAGGTTTCCTATCGAGGCATGTCGGTGGGCGACGTGCTGCGGATGACGGCGAACGAAGCGGCAGGGTTCTTCGAGGCCCACCCACGGATCGCGGCGCCGCTGCGCACGCTGGCGGACCTTGGGGTCGGCTACGTGCAGCTGGGGCAGGGGTCTCACACGCTGTCGGGGGGGGAAGCGCAACGGCTCAAGCTGGCGCTCGAGCTCACGGCCACGGTGCGGCATCGACCGACGCTCTACGTGCTGGATGAGCCCACGACGGGGCTGCACGTGTCGGACGTGCAGAAGCTCGTGCGGGTGTTGCACCAGCTGGTGGACCGCGGGGATACGCTGGTGGTGATCGAGCATCATCCGGACGTGATGGCCGCGGCCGACCACGTGATCGAGCTGGGGCCGGAGGGGGGAGAGGGAGGCGGGCGCCTTGTGGCGGAGGGCGTGCCGCGAGCGATTGCGAAGAAGCGGACGCCGACGGGGAAGGTGCTCAAGGAGTTGTTTGCGAGGGAGTGAGCCGGGAGAACCACAGAAGGCGCAGAAACCACAGAAGGGGATTGGGGTTGGTGCGGAGGTTGGCAGGATTGTCGGGGGAGCCTCCGTCCACTCCGGTGTTCGAAGTGGTGCTCCAGGGTGTCGAGAAATCAAGGGTGATGCGCGTTTCGGGCCGAAGCGTCGCTCGTCAGTCGCCCGATTTGGGGGCGAACAGAGGTTGACCCGACGACGAGGGAGCCGGGTCGTAATCCGCACCGAGGACGTGAAGGTAGCGCTGGGTCACGGCGAGCGAGGAGTGACCCATCATGCGACGGACCGCCTCGATGTTGACGCCGCGTCGAAGCAACGTGGTGGCGAACCAGTGACGAAAACAGTGGAACTTGTGCTCGGGCGCACCGAGCTGTCGCTGCAGTCGATGCAACGCCTCGTCGATCGAGACGGCACAGGGAGCGTCGCCACTGGGACCGTGAAGCACGGATGCATCGCGTCCGCGCCCCTTGCAGGCCTCGTCGAGCATCGCGATCGGTTCGCAGCCGAACATCTCGGCGTAGATCCTGACGCGCCGCTCGACGCCACTCTTCGGCGTTTTGATGTCGGCCTCAGAGTAGGCTCGCCGAACCGAGACCCACCCCGCATGTCGATCGATGTCGCCGACACGCAGAGCCCTCACCTCACCCTTGCGCAGCCCGCAGCATGCACCGAGCACGATCGCATGCCGCAAGGACGGGAGTCTGTGGTGCTGGGGCTGGAACAGCTTCGGCGAGGTCGGACAAGGGACGCAAGGGGAGGGGACGGACGCTCTCGAGCCCGTGCGCGTGGCAGTGGGCCAGAGCTTCCGCTTCGTGGCCGCGGGCGATTACCACGCATGCGCCATCGCCAACGACGGCTCTCTGTGGTGTTGGGGGGCGAACGGGGCCGGCCAGGTCGGCAATGGCGGTGGTCCCGACGTACTGACGCCGAAGCGCATCGGCGCCTTCACGGACTGGGAAGTCGTGACGGCGGGCCAGTATCACACCTGTGGGCTGCGGCAGGGAGGTGCGCTGTGGTGCTGGGGTGCCAACGACAAAGGGCAATGCGGGGTGGACGAGCCGGGGAATCTCACCGAGCCTCGCGCCGTGGACACTCCCGCGCTCACGACGGTCGCGGCCGGGCAGCAGCATACGTGTGGGATTGACGAGGACGGCTCGCTCTGGTGCTTCGGGTTCAACGAGTCCGGCCAACTCGGGATCGGGGGCAACGCGGATGTCGCGGTGCCCACGCAAGTGGAGCCGGGGACGCAGTGGCGATCCGTCGCAGCCGGGGATTGGCACACGTGCGGGGAGAAGACGGACGGCACGCTGCATTGCTGGGGTTGGAACCACTTCGGGCAGCTGCGCAACGGGACGACCGAGGGAGCCACGACCCCGACTCCCCTATGAAGTCGGGGTGGAACGAGGGATCCGGCAGAGAACCACAGAGGACGCAGAAGGCACAGCTTCCTTGCGAACGCGGCAGTGCACCGGAATGGGACCTGCACCCATCACACATACACGAGTTCATCGTCCACTCTGATCACGCGAACGTGTGTACATGTGAAGCCGAGGCGACCATCTTCGTAGTCCACCGCCTCAAAGAATGCGTCTTCCCAACCTCGGTCGGTGATGGAGTAGATGTCAAACCCCATGATCTGCACGCAACGGCCGCCGAACCCTGTCAGTTGAAGTCCCGCCACACCTTCGAATAGCATCACAACTCGACGCATGGGACTGTGAGCATCCGGCCAGGAATCTATGTCTTTGCGTTGGAAGAGCGCCACAATCTCGACGAAGGCGCTTCCCTCGGCATCCAGCCAAAACGCGAGCCGTTCTATGTATGCCAGATCAGACGGTGACCATCGGCCCAAAGCCGATACGACTTCTTCGACTCCTTCGACTTCGCGTTTCATTCCGGCTTACCTCAAAGGTTGTGCTTGACCGTTCTCGCGCCCGTCTTGTCGTTGTGATACTGGGTGCCCCGTGGAGCGTATGTGGTTTCGTGGAGATGTGGGTTGCCAGAGCGCATGCTTGCCCCCGTAGAGCCCCGGCATCATCGTCACCACGTCGGGCAACCCGTCGGCGTTGACGTCGTACAGGTCGGTGTAGTCCTCGTCGACGGAGTGCTTGGGGCTCCCGCCGAGCGACCGCACGGCGGTGTCGATCACCTCGAAGCCGTCGACGAACACGCCGCTGCCATCGGACTGGGTCTGCACGTGGGTGTAGTCGAAACGCATCGGGGGCAGCGTGCACTTCTCCCCAGGCAGGGCCTCGGAGCACCGTCCTTGCACGTGCACCGACGACAGCAGCGGCGTGTGCGATCCAGCCACGTACGACAGCGTGTAGTTGCGGACACGCCGTCTCTGGGTGTCCGAAGCGTCGTCCTTGCCCAGCACTTCCACGCTCTCGAGCCGGTAGCGCTGCACCGTCTCCCACCCGCGACGATACGCCTTGGCCTGGTCCTCTCGCACGCCGTACGAGAGCTTCACGTGGTACGCCCACGCGTCGCGAGCGATCGGCGCGCTTGCGCCGGCCGGCTGCGTGAAGAAGATGTCTGTCAGGTAGGCGAGGTTGCCGTCGCGAAGGTCGTAGTAATAGCGGACCTCGTTGCCGTGGCTGTCGATCTGGCGCTTGAGGTTCCAGCGAAACACCTTGGAGGCTGGCCCGGTGCGGTCTCGATCGCATCGGTCTCGCCGCCCACCACGCCGAGCTCGAGGATGACGCCGCTCTTGTCCTGTACGCGCCATAGCCTCGCGGAGGGGTTCCAGAAGAAGCGCAGGTACGAGCCTTCGACCCGAGGACGAAAAAGCTGCCACCCCGCCCCGGCCCACGCCGGAAGCTGCTCTCCCGGCAGCAGCACGGTCACGGGCACGAGCTCCTGGCCGCCGTTGTAGACGAAGCGGTCTTGGCGCGCATGCCAGGTCGATGCGTCCTCGTAGCCCGGGAGGCCCCGGTCCGTTTCCCTCGCGATGAAGGGGACCCCGACGCTCCAGCCCACGCCGGCCACGCCGCTTCCGCTGGCCGAGGAATAGGAAAGACCAAGGGAGGGCTGCGCATCCCCGCGAGCCGCGGGCAGGGCGAAGGGCACGCTGAAGGTCGCGATGCCCGTGGAAGCCTGGGCCGAGAAGCTCTCGCCCATGCCTTCGATCGTGCCGGGCCCCTTGGGCACCGAGATCGATTGCGCGCTCACCCCGGTCTTGTTCTCGCCGGTGGGCAGGGACTTGACGGTGACGGCGGAAGGGGCCTGGGAGACCTTGGGCCGCTGCACTTCGAGCTTGGGTCGAGATGGTGGATCCGACGGCTCGGGACTCGACTCGGGCTCGCGCTCGGAGGGCGTCTCCGTGGCGCGCTGCTTGGGGGCGAGCTTGGGGCTGGAGGGCGGGAGCTCGCGGGTCTCGGGCTCGGTAGGGGGGGGTTGGTCTTCGGCCCATGCCCCTCGGGGCAACAGCAGCAGACAGAAGGTCGCGAGGAGAAGCACGAAGGCTTGCGCCCATCGTGTCGCCCTTCGCTTGCCCTGGTCTTGGTTCATGGGGCGCATCAGTATGCCATCGGTGCACTGAGTCTCGCAGGTCGAACCTCTCGGCGCGAGTTCGGACGAGCGCGCTGACGCGCCTCGCTCTTGGTCCCCCGAACCACCGCTGGTCGAAAGCGAACTCTGCCCGGGCCGTCAGACCGGAATTGGGGGCCGGCAGCAATGAAGCAGGCCGTCTGCGAAGAGTGACGATGCCGCCTTGCACCCCATCGCCATCCGCTTCCCGTGCCTGCTCCATGCCCGCGTCGAACGGGAGCACCAGAAGCCAGGACGCGATCGCGGTCGAGCGGAGAGTCGTCACTCATCCTCGAACTCGTGCTTCGCGTACTTGCGCCATCCGTGCTTGGCGATGTCGGCTAGCGTGGCGGGCTCGGCTTCGAGATTTTCGTCCGACGTCAAGAACCCAGCGTGCTTCTGGCCCGCCATCTCCGGGTCTCGCCATCCCCATTCGCATTCCTCACAGTGCAGGTACAGGTCGTCGCTTGAACAGTCCCTGAATAGAAGGAGCCGTCCCTGTCCATCGCATACGGGACAGGTTCTGTACCAGTAGTAGTGCGCCATGGTCTTCGATCCTTGTTCAGCTCGACATCTGTTCGACGTGACGTTCAAGTCGCCTGACCGCATCGAGGTCGGGTGCAACATGCACGCAAGACGGGGATTTGTGAAGGCGCTGGACGCTGGTGACCTGCGCGCTTCGGTCCCCATCGCCGCCTTCAAGGCGCTGTACGACGTCGAAGCGGACTGCGCAGGCATGGCCCCCGAGATGCGGCTACGCGAGCGGCAGCGAAGATCCAAGCCGGTGTACGACGAGCTTCTGCAATGGTGCCAAACATACGAATCCCTCGAGCCACCAAAGTCGATGCTCAGAGCGGCGGTACAATATCTGGTCAACCAGCGGGTGGCCCTCACCCGGTTCCTCGGCGACGGCGGGTTGCCGATCGACAACGGGATCGTGGAACGCCCGCATCGAAGGCTAGCGGTGGGACGGCCGGAACTTCTTGTTTGCTGGCTCGCACGTCGCAGGAGAACGAGCTGCGATTGCGTACTCGGTGCTCGCGAGCTGCGCGCTCGCTGACGTCAACCCGATCGAGTACCTGGCGGACTTGTTGCCCAGGCTGGAGAGGGGAACCTTCACTGCAGACGAGTTCCCGGCGATGCTGCCCGACGCGTGGAAGGCCGCGCGTGCGACCGCGACTGCCGACGGCATGTGAGCGAGTCGGGGTGAGCCCGGGCCGAAGTGAAGGGGACGCACGCAGTACGGCTTCGGCACGCCGATGCGAGTCATCCCGCGGTCCGGCGAGGCCGCACGCGAATGGCATTGATTTGCGCGGAATGCGCGGTGAAGCGGTCTCGCGGCGCGCCGAAGTGGCGACTTCCCGCTCCCCCATCCGCGCAGATTTCAAGCGTCTTCGCGGTACTGTCCGGCGGATAGGTACGAGAGAACCAGGGCTGGGCTGGAGCACGCCAGGGCCAAGGGCGTCCGGCTGGGCAGGCCCAAGGCCAGGATCGATGTCGATGCTGCCGTCCGGCTCCGTGATGAAGGGATGACCCTTCGAGATGTGGCGAAGAGGATGAACGTGGGGATGAGCACGTTGCACCGTCTGCTTCACGGGGCTGTTCCGAAAACGGTCTCCCCGTGAGCAGGGTGCAAGTGCTTGAATCTACGTCGTCGGGATCGTGTGCCGCATACCCTCGTTTCTGGAACGGCGAGAACCTCCCCACGCACCCCGACGGAACGAGCCAGGGACAGGGGCCGAGGTCATCCCCAGACCTCGAATCCCGGTGTCGTGTGGTGGGACGGCAGGTGGTTGTGGACTTGGAGCCTCGATTTCACAGCGTGAACGGTCGATGGTCACGAGTACTGATCGGTTGTCACGAACGTGGTGGAAGCGCGATGGGCTCAAGGAACCGGCCCCTACCCACACATCGAGACCCGTCGTATAGCTCAATGACCATTCCATCACGGAATAGATGACAATACTCGTCCCAGAAGAGTACCTCCAATGTGACTTCGTACTCCCTTCCCCTTTCAAAGGAAGCTTCAACACCTGTGGCGGTTACCACACAAGACGTTAGAATTTCGGCCACTCTTATCAGCGGCCGGACCCCAATCTGCGGGTCCCTTCGAAATCCGCCCTCTTCGGCCGGTAAGAACCGTATCGCTGCTGCAAGACGACGGGACATCGCTCCCTCCAATCAAAAGGCATGCTCAATGCTCACCAAACTATCGTGAAAAGCTCGGCTCTGCTGTCCTGGCTGGACCGTGACCACTCCATTCGTGAAGATATGGGGGTCGATCGACCGAGAGAAGTCGAAGGCCGGAAGGGCATCGCGTCGAACGGTTGCCTTCAAGACTGCAGCCTTACTTAAGTCGTTATCCGCGTACTTCAGAGCTTCGTCCAAGCTGAAGGCGAACTGACGTCCCTCAAGGCTGTTAGCCCCAGGCATGAACGCCCCGGTTTCCTTCACGCTTTCGAACTCACGCACGCCGACTGCACGAAACAGCTCAACGAACTCGTCCCCAGACTGGGCTACCGCATCAACGACCTCATCCGCCTGCCTTGCAGCGCCTCCGAAGTTTGGCAAGAGTCCCGCCGTAAGAGCGTTCGCGAAGAGGCTTGCCCCTGCGACCCCACGCGAGAACTGAGACGCGTTTGAGTCGGCCAGCACGTCGGCATCCATCAACTCGCCAGCACCTGGGACGAAACCGACGGCAGCTGAGGCAGCCATCTTGTCCAGAGCGGAAGGGTCCCCCCGTGTTCCGGGGAGCTTCTGACCTCCAAACGGCTCGTATCCGGCCTGAACATCCTCCAATGGATTATAGTCGCCACCATACCTTTGGTAGTCCTGCCAAGCAGGTCCACCTGATGGGGGAGGCTTCACTTCAGCCCGATGTGGGGGCGATGAACCTGCCCCTTGGTAGGTGCCACTCGTAACGGCGTCACCATCCACATTGTCGGGGTCCGACACGAACGAAACTCCCTGGACTTCGTCTTCAGCCAACCCCACCGGATCCACAGCAACCAGAACCTTCCCATGCACATAAGCATAAAGGTTCAGGTCCGCCTCGCCCGGAGCATGCACGGCCAAAGGATCCGCCGAGATCCACCTCTGAAGCAAAGGAGCGTAGAACCGCTTCCCAAAGTAGATCAGCCCAACCTCGACATCATCCTCCTTGCCCGTAAATCGATAGTCCTCCCGAAACTCGTCAAACTTCTCCGGCCGGTACGACGACTCCGCGGCCCCATATGCATACGCCGTGTCCCGCTGCACCAACTCGCCCGTCGCGCGGTCGAGCACCACGCTCGTCGAGCCGAGGTGGTCCCCAAGCTCGAGGT
>Ga0209575_10000222_pt1 | contig 54764 bp, 38 predicted proteins | sample Medcelwee11metaG_FD_187172 | JGI IMG/M metagenome (GOLD analysis project Ga0209575, IMG submission 187172) | Freshwater pond sediment microbial communities from the University of Edinburgh, under environmental carbon perturbations - Medium... | ecosystem: Environmental > Aquatic > Freshwater >...
TGAAGCAGAGCCAGGAAGGACCTGGAAGAAGAACCATTGTTTGAAGACGACCGAGCCGAAGATCCCGATCGTCGTGGTGGGTCCGTTCTCACGGGCGTAGGTGGGTCAGTTTTGGGTAGCGGCGAAGACGGGCGGAGGCCTCGCTCAACCGCAGTTCGTTTTCTCGGCCAAGAGCATCGGTCGAACCGCAGACGGCGGCGGGTTCAAAAACAACGTCGGCAAGTACGCGATCGCCTACGTGAAGGGTGCAACGGCGGCCGATGTCGACGTAGTGAACTACCTCCAGAACGCGACAGCCACGCCGACAGGTTTCCCGAATCCACTGAAGACGGGGCCCTACGGCTATGAATGACGGCCGGATTCCGTACGCGAACTGAAACGAGCGGACCTGGGCTGCCAGTTTTCGATTCGCCTATCGATCCGGTTCCCGCTCCCGGCATCGCTCTACGACTTCGACGACAGCTCGCGATCCGTCGCGCTTGCATCGGGTGGCTCGCTCACACTTGCACACGTGCGCGTGTCGGCGTCGGAGGTGAGCGAGGTGGCGCTGGAGCCTGCCCCCTTCGGCTGGGAATAGGGGGCAGCCCCCCTCAGGCGATGGGCTGGTGAATCTAGCCTTCTCCTCCCCACCGTCTTGGAGGCTCAAGGCCCAGCGATCGCCGCGTCGAGCACCGCCCAGAGCGGCTTGCTCTTCGGCACCATGTCCCCGACGAAGTACCACCAGAAGTGGCCGCCGATCCACCGCGGGTGGGAAATGGCCATTCCGTAATAGCGTTGAATGTACTCCTGCTTCTTCGCCATATCGGCGGTGCCGCACTCGCCGATCCCGATGCGCGACGACGGGAACATGTCCCCCAGCCGCTGGAACACGGACGGCCAGTCCGGCTGATATCCGTTGCAGTCGTCTTCGTAGTAGCTCACCAAGACCCAGTCGAGCCCCGCCTTCATCTCTCCAGGAACATTGTCCTCCGCCCACGTGAACATCTCGTGGTCTGCTTGCTCCCAGCACTCGTGGTTGTAGTACAGTGTCAACGCCGTCCTGCCGCCCTGCGCGCGAACGAGAGAATACGCGGCGCTCATCTTCTCCACGACCTCGGGCGTGGCCCCCAGCCACTCTCCGTTGATCTCGTTTCCCACTTCCCAGACATCCACCGTGCCGCCGAGCGCTGCGAGGTATTCCATGGTGCGAGCCTCGTAGTCGGCCTGGGAGTAGCCTTCGACGTAGAACGAATCGAGCAACTCCCCCATCACGAAGCTCACGGCGTGAATCTTGGCGACAGGCCCCTCGTAATACGTCGCCGGGACATGTTCGTCGAACACCACCCGCGCGGTCGGCTTCGCCGAGAGGGACGCCAGCGAGTCCACGATGTCGTCGATGGGCTCCACGTCATCGATCGTAACGCCAACGACTCGCTCGGATGGGTGCGATGAATCGCCCACATCAGCGTCTGCCACATCGTCCGGGGTCGTGTCCATGGCTGCGTCCACCGCTGCGTCGGCGAATCCGCCCGAGCCGCTGGCGGCGCTGTCCGGGGTGGCTTCGGGCGAAGCATCGGAATGCCCGCCTGAGCCGCCGGTCGATCCAGCCGAGCCCCCAGGTTCATCCGAGCCGCACGCCGAGCCGAGCAGCAGCAGGACGAACACCCACGCGCTTCGTTGGTCCATGGGCACGAGGATGCCTCAGTGTCGTCCGAGCTGGCAAGACGAGCCCGTGCCAATCGCGGGCAGCCAGGCGCGTTCTGTGCCCTCCGCCTGCGCTACGGCTTCGTCTTGGGGTCGCCGCCGTGGACCATGTCGGAGATGATCCCCGGGTCCTTGCCATTCTCCGCCACGATGATCCCCAGCAAATGGCCGCCCGAGAAGACCACGAAGAACCACATCGCGAGCTCGTGAATCTCTTTGACCGATCCCACGAGGCCCTTCGAGAGACCCAGCTCCGCGTTGAAGAGCATCGTGAAGCCAGTGGCAACCATCAGCATCGTCGCGAGATAGAAGAGCGAGTAGCCGGACTTGACCAGCGCGTGGTGAAGCGCTTCGCCTCGCTCCTGAGCCGGCAGAGCCTTCCGGCGCAGAGCTGCCTTCAGGGCCGCGACGCCCGGGACTTGCTTCTCCACGAGCAGGGCAATCGCCATGCGCCCAATCAGCAGCACGCCCAGCATGACCCCCAGGCGGATGTGCCACTCCCAGAGCGGATCGCGGATCGCCACGGCGATTTCCTTGGCGAGCTCGGGGGTGATGTCCACCCCGGTCTGCTGCAGGCGCGACTCGATGAGCGCCGAGTTCGTGCGCCAGCTCAGAATGGTCTTTCGCAGCAGGACCGTTGCCAATAGCACGAGGATCGCGGTCGCATTCAGCCAATGCCACAGCCGCAAACTCTTCGGTTGATATGTGCGGAAGCTGAACTGGGACATGAGGCGTGTACCCTACGACACATCGATCGCGCCGGCCAGCAAGAGAGGACCTGCGTGGGTGCCCGATTCGGAGGTGTCGAGGGGCATGACCGCCGTCATGCGCCACGCTCCCGCCCATTGCCTCGTAGCCTCCGCAGCCCCATCCAACGGCCCATGAACATCACGCAGGTCAGAAGCTGCCCCGTCAAGCCGAACCCCCACGGAGTCGACGCCCGGATGTTGCACGACGGCCCACAGGCGGTCGTGGTCCACCTGTCCCTGGAGCCCGGCCAGACCATTGCCCCGCACGAGGCGCCCATGAACGTCCTGTTCTTCGTGCTCGAGGGGTCGGGGACGGCGTCGATGGGAGGCGAATCGGTGCCCGTGTCGACCGACACGTTGATCGAGAGTCCGAAGGGCAACCTCCACGGGTTCTCCAATACGGGCAGCGCGACCTTCCGCGTCCTCGCGATCAAGATGCCAGGCACGTAGCCTCGCACAGCCAGCTGTCGCTCCCCGACGCTCACCGCCCTGTTCGGTGTCAACCACGCTCGTGGGATGGCTTGGTCGCGCGCAAGCCCTACCGCAACCGCATTCGCTGCGGCATGATGGCCCCATGAAGATCGCCTTCCTCGGACTGGGCACGATGGGCACGCCCATGGCGCGCAACCTCATGCGTGGCGGCCACCAGCTCGCCGTCTGGAATCGGACCGCCTCGCGCGCCGAAGAGCTTCGGACCGAAGGAGCGCGCGTCGGCGCCTCCCCCGCCGACGCAGCTGCTGGCGCCGAGATCGTCCTCACCATGCTCGCCGATGTCACCGCAGTGCAGTCGGTCATCACCGGCGCCGATGGGGTGATACGCGGGCTGACCCGTGGCGCAATCGTGGTGGACATGTCCACCGTCGATCCGGCCACCGCCCGACAGATGAGCGAAGCAGTCTGCGCGGCAGGCGGCGCCTTCATCGATGCGCCTGTCTCGGGCACACGCAAGCCGGCGGTCGACGCGACCCTGCTGATCATGGCGGGAGGGCCGCCTGAGGCCATCGAACGCGCCCGGCCGGCGCTCGAGTGCATGGGCCGTCTGAAGATCGTGGGTGGCACCGGACAGGGAATGGCCATGAAGCTGGTGCTCAACGGTTTGGGCGCGCACATGATGCTGGGCCTCGCCTCCGTCCTCGTGCTCGGAAAAAAGCTCGGACTGGGCCCCCGCGACATGCTCGAGGTGATCAGCAGCGGCGCGTTCTCCTCGCCCCTGTTCGCGGGAAAGGGCGAACGAATCCTGCAGGGCAGCTTCGAGCCGGACTTCTCCGTCGCTCTGCTTCTCAAGGATCAGCGGCTCGTGGCGGAGACAGCGAAAAGCGCAGGCGTGGACCTCCCCACCGAAGATGCGGTGGTGGCGATGCTCGAAGACGCGGTAGCCTCGGGACTCGGCGATCGAGACATGTGCGCCGTTGTTCGCCTGCTGGAGCGTCGAGCCGGCGTGCAGGTGCGTGAGGCTCACTCCGCCGGTGCCGCAAGCGCCGGCTCCTGAGGCCGCACGAACCTTTCCCCGAACCCACGTCCCACCACGGGTCGACGCCTACCGCGACGCGTGTATCCTTGCCGTTCCGAGGAGTGTGTCCTGGATCGCCCGGATGTCCCCTGGGTTGCTCTGCCGCCGTCCGCCGCGATCATCGGGCGGCGGTGGAGTCCGTGCTCAGAGAAAACCAGGGCCGTGCGATGGGGAAGAAGCCTCCCCGAGCGCGCATGCGCCCGTGCCGCCGACCCGCGGAATCGTGGGCACGATCCCCAGGTACACCCAGTCGCCAAGCGTCTTCCACGGCTGTTCGCCCGAGGACTGCCCCCCAATCTCTACTCTAGAATCGGTCAAGGATACGTTCCCCAACTCCGCCAGCGTGACCTCCCCATCCCCATTCCCGTACTCATCGTCGGCGAGGGCGAAGGGCGCGAAGCGGAGCTCTGCGTTCGCCTCGTCAAGTTCGTCTTGAAAGAGCGCCTCCGCCCGAATCAAGATGTCGACCACGCGGGGAGAGTCTTCGGCGAACTGCACGACCTTCTCGGGTCCTCCCCCTGAGCCCAGCTCGCAATTCTTGTGGTCGAACGAGTTGCGGAACGCCCAGCGAAACTCCTTCGTCGCGTCGTCCCTCACCGCCGACCCGGCGACGAACAGACTGATTGCCCCGTCCGCCACGTGGGAATCCGTGCCCTTTGTTCGCATGAATGCGCGGTCCGCCTCGGTCACCCCCGCGCCCAGGACCGCGTTCGATGCCGGCTGGGGAATGCGAAAGCCGAACTCGCATTCGCCCAGCGCAAACACCTCGCTCACGCGCTGTGCGCCCGCAAGTCTGGAGTCCAGAATACGACCGTAGTTGGCTCCTGCGTAGACATCGCAGGAGCCGTCGGAGAGCAACCGTCCACCACCCGCGCCTATGGACACGTACCCGATGGAAACGAGCACCCTGTGGAAGGTCACGTGCCACCCGTCTGCCGTGGAGATCCCGGATACGGTCAACGGGCTGCCGGTGGCCGTGACGGTCAAGCTCCCCGGCGGAAGTCGCGTTTCGGCAGGCAGGCAGGCAAGGCACATCACGCCCATGACGGGGAGTAGCCGTCCTCGTAGCTGGTTTCGGAGCATCAGAATCCTCCCTCGAGCCCAAGGTTGGGAACCGTGATCGGCCCGATCTCCTCGTCCCCTATCATTTCCTTGCTGAACGTCACGTTCAGCCCCTCTGCGACGAACGCGAGCCATGCCGTCTCGCTCAACGCCCACCGTTTCTCGACGCGGACGTCCACCCGATAGAACACCGGAGTCCGCGAGACCTCGTCGACGGGCGTACCTGTGTAGAAAAGCAAACGGGTGCCTGCCCGCCATGACCTGCCGAGGTCGCCTGTCAACGCAGCGTTGAGCACATGGGTTCTGTCGAAGGCACTGAGCACCTTCCGCTGTTCGGCACTTCGCGTCGAGCGCGAGAGCGTATACGAAACAAAGCCCCCAAGCCTTTTGGTCAGACTGCGACGCAGATAGACCTCCAGGCCATAAGCGGTCCCGAGGCTGCGCTCGTTGATGTCGTTGCTGCGCTCCTCGTCGTCGTCGGCGGCGGTGCCGATCGCATCGTTCATGTTGAGAAAGATGTTGTGGAAGAGCGTTGTGGTTAGCGAAAGGTCGCTTGGCAAGGCCAGCTCCATCCCAGCGCTCGTTTGGATGGCTCTCTGAAGTCCGCCCTCGAGCTCGGCAGGCATCAACCCCGGAAGCGGAAGGACGAAAGCCGGAGGCTGGTGCGCGATGCCCCAGGCGTGTGTCAGCGTCACGTCCGCAGTCACGTCGAAGCGGGCCGCCACCCTGGGCTCCACGGCAAACGCGGTGGCCGAGCCTGACTGGTACCGATCCAGGCGAATCCCGGGTGTCAGCTCGATCCCTGGGTCGACCGTGAGAACCAGATCAGCCCACGTTCCCGTGGTCACGTCGCTGCGCGCCGGAAAGAGTTCGTCGAAGCTCTTCACCTGCGGGTCTTCGGGGTCCCCGTAAGGAGCCTTGTCGTCCGCGAAGACGTCGACTTGAACGTCGGCCCCGGCTCGCAATGTGACGTTCGGCGAAAGCTTGCTGTGTCCGCCGACACGGGCGGCAACGGAACGGTTGGACACGTTTCTCTCCGTGCCGGGCGGATGCGTCCGGTCGTAACCGACGGTCACCGCGCTGGTGAGCGCGCCGCTTGGGGTGGAATGCTGGTGGCGAACTTCGAGCCGATAGAACTCGGTGCCAAAGAGGATGTTGAGCCCGTTCGGACCGTCGCGCGCCAGCAGGTCGTATGCGCCGAAGCCGAACACCGACAATCGGTCTCTGTCGGTCACGTCGTAGGTGACCCGTGCTTGATAGTCACGGTAGTCGAGCCGCAGGTCGGGTGCGACCAGGGACATCAACGCGGCCGTGTACGAATAGCGCCCTCCCAGCGCCACCGTCCCACGTCCGTCGGCAAACCCTGCTTCGGCCATGGCACCCACGTCGTACAATCGGAGGTTGCCCTCGCCGTGGAAGTCCGCCCGGGGCGACGTCGTCTCGGCGGACACGATTCCTCCGGCAAAGCGGCCGAAGCTCGCGGGGTAGGCACCCGGATACAACTCTACTCTCTGCACAAATGCTGGCTGCAGTACCGACGGCCCGATGAGCACGTGATACAGATAGGGCACGCGGACTCCGTCGAGGAAGTAGCCGACATCGCCCGGGGGGGCGCCACGAACGTAGAAGAAGGGCAATCCCGACACCACGGGAGTCACCCCGGGCAGGGCTTCGATCGCGCGGAAGGGATCCCCGAAAGCTCCGGGCAGCTCGCGCACTTGCTGGCGCGTCATGGAAACCACCCCGGGCGGCGGTCGTTCCCCGCGCACCGTCACTTCAATGGGTTCATCCGTACCAGCAGGCTTGGCCGGAGCATCCGGCTCTACGGGCGCGACGGTCCGCACCAGATGCAGCACAAAGCGCAACTGCCCGCCAGGTTCCAGCTCGATCGGGACGGTCTGCGGCTCGTATCCGACGTGGTCGACCGAAAGCTCGCCCGAACCCGCTGCGCGCTCCGTCACATGTCGGAAATCGCCGCCTTCGGAGGTGAGCCCTTGCTCCACGCGGTCACCGTGACGCACAACGATGGCCGCACCGCGGATCGGTGCTCCGGAAACGGCGTCGAGGACCTGAGCACTCAGGATCGCCGGGGGCGGACGAAATACGTACCGGAACTTGATTCGCGACGGGACCGCAGTGTCGCCCCGCAGAGCGGGCTGGAAACGGAGCTGTCGTGCGGCCTCCGTCGATGCCTCGTCGAACCCGTGGCCGAACGGTCGCTCGACGATTGCGCTGCGTACGGCTCCGGTCGCGTCGATCTCCAGGATCAACACCACCGTGACGGGTTCGGTGACGCGATCACGCAGGGCCTGGGCTGGATAGGTAGCGGGCGAATCGGCGAGCACGCGTGGCGGTGTCACCGGCGGGGGCTGCTCGGCGCGTCGCTCCACCGTTGTGCTTTGGCCACTTGCAGGCGCCGCCAGCATCCAGAGCGCCGCGACCCACAACAAAGATATCATGCCCCGAAGCGGGAACAGGACGGGGTACGGCCAACACCGCTCCCCCGAGCGCGGGCGGACACGTGTCACCGTTTCGATTCGTTTCGGCATGGGCTCTCTTTGGCCTGCGCGCCTCGCGCGGGGCCAATCGTTGTATCTTGCAGGGAGAACCTGAAGAATTCCTGAAGGCATCGAGGCCTGGCGCGCAGCAGAGCCAGTTTCCTTGGCTCGTCAGCCACTCTCGTGGACATCGTACGCGGCCGCCGCCTCAGCCATGTGTCCGACTCGGAGGGCTCCCCGTAGCTCCGCGACCAATCCCGACGGCTCCTGGCGGGAGAGCAACAACTCCCACTTCTGCACCCCGGCGACCCGAGCGACGATGGATAAGCCAAGCCCACGCCCCGCAGGGTGCCGGGAGCGAGCCGCGTCGCCGCGCTCGCCGCGCTGCGCAACGCGCTCCACCTCCGCGTCTGTGATTCCGGGACCGTCATCCAGCACTCGCAGTGTGAATTCGTCTCCCACGATATCGAGCACCACGGCGGCGTGTCCCCCTTCGCGGTTGTGCTGGACGGCGTTGCCCACCAGATTCGTGAGCGCCTGCTCGGTGAAGGTCAAGTCGCCGGAAACCGGCACCGGCCCCTCGGGAACTGCGCTCTCGAGGCTAACGCCAAGGCGCCTGGCCAACGCCCGGTGCCTGTCGACCACGCGCGCCACGACCGGGTTGAGATCGAATTCATCCTCGACCGCCCCACCCGCCTCGAGCTTCGCCGTCACCGCGAGGCTGCCGAAGAGCGCACCCATGTAGTGCGCCTCGTTCATCGCTTGTCGAAGAACCTCTGGGTCGTGTCTTGCCGCCAGCGCGCTCAGGTGTCCCTGTAACACCGACAGCGGCGTGGCAAGATCGTGAGAGACATTCTCGATGAACTCACGCAGGTCGCGTTCCCGGGCGGCAACCGCGTCCGAGGCGTCGCGAAATGCTCGCGACAGCTCCCCCAGCTCGTCGGACGAGTTGTCTGCCGGCGGGCGCCGTCGCCCGTCCGCGCGCCATGCTCGCACGGCCATGGTGAGGGCGCGAATGCGACGAACCAAGGGTGCCACGCCGATAAGGACGGCCAGCAGCACCACGAGAATCGGTGCGGCCACGAACGGAATCGGCAACGGGGCCTCGACGTCGGGAATCACGGCCAGAGCAAAGGTGCATGGGTTGTCTTCCGGGACCAAACGAACGAGCATGTGTCGCGTATTGCCCTGTCCCCGCGCGACGCTTGCGTCCGCCCCGCCACGCATCGCGTCGAGAAGGGGGGCAGCCACCACCGGCGCGTCCGCCGCACGCGTGAGCCCCGACGGACCCGCGAAGAACACGTCGACCCTCATCTCCTGGCCTCGAGCACGAAACGGACCGCCGCCGGGCCGCGGCACCACGAGCACGTGCTTTCGGGAACGGAACGCATCCTCGCAGTGATCGCGTGCCGGCGATTCGAATTGCAGGCGGACGACGGCTGCGACCAGATCGTCCGTCATGCGCCGGGCGACCGCGCGCTGGCCCCACACGATCAGGAAAAGCAGGGGCAACACGACCCCGACCGCTGTCAACAGCAAACGCCAGCGCAGGCTCACGACCGATCCCCCGAACGCAGGCGATAGCCGATCCCCCACACGGTCTCGATCTGCGAGCCATCCCCGAGTTTTTTGCGCAAACGCGACACGTGCACGTCGAGGGTTCGTTCGGTAGCCTCCCTGTCGGGGTCGAGCACATTGGCGAGCAGCCACCGTCGCGACACCGGCTGGCCGGCGCGACGGGCCAGGGCGGCCAGCAAGTCGAACTCGGAGCGCGTAAGCTCGAGCTCGCGCTCCGCGAACCAGGCTCGCCGACTGTCACCGTCGACAGTCAACGCGCCGACTTGGACGTGGGGCGATCGCTGAAGGACGGGACGCCGGAGCCGTGCGCGAACGCGCTCGACCAACTCCTCGGGCCAGAAAGGCTTCGTGACGTAGTCGTCTGCGCCGAGCTTCAATGCCCTGACCTTGTCGTGGCTGTCCTGGCGGGCACTGAGGACCAGCACGGGTACGTCAGAAACCTCGCGCACATGCTTCAGGATATCCAGCCCCGGGAGTCCCGGCAGCATCAGATCGAGCACGATCAGCGCGACCTCCGACAGATCGCTTTCGTCGATGCGGCGGCCCTTCCTCCACCAAACGACCGACAGCCCCGCCTGCTCGAGTTGCTGGACCACCTGGCGCCCCAAGGCTTCGTCGTCTTCGATGACAAGAATGGCACCCATCGCCCAATCCTATCGGGTCCTGCCTGAAGAAAGTCTGAAGACTGCGTTTCAGGAGTGCTCAACGCCGGGTGATGCCCATCCTGCGTTCGGAGTTCTCCGCGTATCGTCGCTATTCCGTGGGATCGCTCGGGCCCAAGAGTGCCCGAACCCGCGGCGCAAGAGGGCTCGCAGGGTGCGCTTGCAAGAAGTGCTCGGCGAGTCGCCGTGCACCCGCCCTGTCGCCCGATTGCATGAGCGCCTGCATCCGCAAAAACGCGACCTCTTGACCCATGTGCCCGCGCGGGAAATCTCTCTCGTAACGATCCACAGCGCCCAGCGCTTCCGTCGCCCGGCCAGCCGCCAAAGCACGACGCGCGTCGTCGAGCGCAGCAACCTCTTGTGCGAGCGTCGAGCCAGCGGCAGGTCGCGCCGCGGAATCCGCCTTGGCGCCTGCGTCGGCCGGCGCGGAGGCTATCGCCGGGGTTTTCGCACGCACTACCGGCCCCGACACCACAGCCCGATCCTCCGGGGAGGACTCCACGGCGGCCAAGGGCGCCTCCGAAACAGGCGTCGCGGCCTCGCCTCCCTTTGCCTCGCTGCCCCCCGGCATCACAGGCGTGTTCACCGAGGTCCTCACAGGCGCTGGCTCGTCGTGACTCGTGCGCAGGAGCACCTGGTCCGCACCTACGGCGGCCACGCCGACCACCGCTCCGATCCCGAGCCACTTGAAGAGTGCGGCCCACGTGGCCGAGCCCGCAGCCACGGTCGTGGTGGTGGCCCCCGTCGCCGCCGCGAACAACACCGCAGTGCGCGCACGACGCACGGCCGACCTTGACGGCGCATCGTGTTTCGCTGAATCGAGCAGGATCCTGCCGATGTCGGCGTCGTCAGGCCTTCCATGAAGCTCGCTCATCGGGCTCCCTCCGCGTTGCGCAGCTGCGCCCGGACTCGCTTCACCCGCGCGTCGAAGTGCTCACGCCCACGGCGCAGCCTCGACGCCACCGTCCCCCCCGGAATATCGAGGAGCTCCGCGACTTCCCCCATGGAGAGCCCGTCGATCTCCGTCAGCACGAACACCGCGCGAAAGTCGAGCGGCATGCCCTCGAGCACCTGATCGAGCACGGCGCGTGCGCGCAGACGGTCCACGAGGATCTCGGGGTCGGGCGAAGCATCGATGCGCTCCTCGAGTCCCTCGATGTCCGTTTCCCGGCGATTCGCCTGGGCGCGGCGCGCATCCGACGCGACCCGATAGGCCACACCGAACAGGAAGCCTCGCTCCTTGCCGGGCTCGATCTGCTCGACCTTTCTCGTGGCGATCAGCATGACCTCCTGCGCCGCGTCGTCCACATCGCGTTGGGGTACGCCCATTCTCCGAAGAAATCGCCAGATCGATTCGAAGTGCTCGTCGAACATCGCAGCGATCCGCGCGGCCCCGCTCTCCACGTGCGGCGACGCCGCTCGAAGCGTTGTTGCTGTCGATGCGAGCTCGCTGGTCATCAAGGTTCACCGAGTACATGGCAGCACCGGCCGCAATTGATCATGGAAGATGCGCTCCCACGAAGAATTCGATCGCTGCCCCAGCAGGGGGCACGGAATGCACCTCGGTCCAGGGATGGTCGAAGTGGAACCGATAGCGCGTCATTGGCACGACAACCCCCACGTCGAGCCCGGCGTAGAGTGCACTCATGTCGATGAGCAGACCCGACGTGAGCCGCGCGGCCACCCAGGGCTGGAGGCTCGCGTGCGGCGTGGCGATCCTGAGGCCTTCACCGTGCAAAGCACCGAGCTCGACACCCGCGCAGGTCTGGTTCGACAACCGCCAACCCACCTTGGCGCGAACTGGACACGCGTCGAGCCGGGCGACGTACCACCGCCACCGCGCCTCGTCGGTGCTCGAACCACCGCCGCCCAATCCGAGCCGCAACCCGGGCGTGATCGGCCCCCTCTCCTCTCGCCACACCTCGGCGAAAACGTCAAAGCCAAGCAGCGGCCGAGGCGCCACCCAACCTTCGACGGTGAAGCGTCCACCCACGCCGACTTGCCACAACGACGGCGCTTCTGAAGGCGTGAGGGCACGCGGAGGGGGCGCGGGCGGAGGCGCGACAGCAGCCGGGGGCGGAGGCTCCGTCCGGGGTGCGATGGGCGGTGCCACGGCAGGGGCTTCCAATGCTTCGATCGGCCCGCTCGAGGCTTGCGGATCGATCGCAAGGGCCGTCAGCAGGGCCAGCGCCGACACGACCTCCGCGCACGTGTCCCCCTCGAAGGTTCGCGTCGCTGGCGGCTCCGAGCCTTCTCGGATCTGCAGGCGGCCGATGAACCGGCGCTCGTCCGCAGCGAGCGCGACATCGAAGAGCCGCTCCGCGGATGTCGCCTCCGCGAAGGTCGCGTTCGACGTGCGTGCGCGCACTTCCGCCTCGAAGCGCGCCTGTTCCGGGCACGCCGGAGGGGCAGACCAGTGGAGCTGCACAGTCTCGCCGCGTGCCGTCGCGCAGATCGAGACCGCAAGCGCGACGACCGGCGCGCGAACAAGGAACCGGTGGCAGAACCTCACGGTGGCGCTCTGTTGCCTCGTCGCCACGGGAAGTTCATGCTGAAGCATTCTCACGCACCATGTCGATTCTCGGGATCAAGAAGGGCGACCCACGCCATGTACGCTGCGGAGGACCGAATGATGAACGCACGTACCATGCTCGCCCTGTGGGGCTCTTTCTCTCTTGTTCTCTCCGCTTGCAGCAGCGACGTCAACCTTGGTGATGGCGACGCGGGTGGCGGCGCCGGGCAGGCTGGAACCGGCGGGACCGGTGGGACCTCTGGCAGCGGTGGGATGGGTGGGACGGGCGGGACCGGGGGCACCGCCGGAAGTAGTGGGGCCGCCGGTACGTCAGGGAGCGGTGGGACCGGAGGCACCCCGGGAGACTGCACCACGAGCCAGCAGTGCCCTTCGGGCCAGGTTTGCATCGGCAACCAGTGCGTGCCGGACAACGACGCGGGCGACGCGGGCGACGCGGGCTGCACAACGAGCCAACAATGCCCCCCGGGTCAGGTGTGCATTGGCAATCAGTGCGTCGTGGACAACGACGCGGGCGACGCACCAGCGTGCGCGACGGGGTGGGAAGACTGTGACGCCAACCCGTCGAACGGCTGCGAAACCAACCTGCAAACGGACTCCTCCAACTGCTCCTCTTGTGGCAACGCGTGTCCTGGTGGGGAGGAGTGCAGCGCCGGGGTCTGCGGGGCACCGGCGGTCTGTGGTTTTGGGGCGGCATGCACCGGGTGCGAGCCGGTCGCGTCGAGCCAGAACCGTCCCCACGGCATCGCGGCGGATGCGAGCCACGTGTACTGGGCGACCGAGGAAGGAAGTGTGTGGCGTGTGGCGAAGTCGGGTGGGCAGCCCTCGCTCCTGGGCACCGGTCCGGAGAGCCCGTTCCACATGGCAATCGACGCTACGCACGTCTACTGGACTCACATGCAGCCCAACGGCGTATCGCGCGTACCGATCGCCGGCGGAGCGGTGGAGGACGTCGACGTCGACTTCGGGGCTTCGTTTCTCTATCCCGGGCGATTCGCGATTGCGGTCGATTCGACGTTCGTGTGGTACGACGCCAACGGCGTGGTCGGATACACGCCCAAAGCCGGTGGAAGCGCAAACGCTTACAACCTTGGCGGTCCAATCACCTTCGCTGGGATAGCCTACGACAACACGTCCATCTTCGGCGTGGATCTCGGCCTCGGCGCGTCCCAGGGGCAGGTGATGAAGGTCAACAAGGCCACGGGCGCCGTGGAGACACTCGCGTCCGGCCAGGACATGCCGGTGACCGTGGCTCACGACAGCGGCTACGTGTACTGGGCCGGTCAAGACGACGGCACCATCAAGCGGATATCCGCCGCTGGCGGGACGCCTTCGGTCGTTGCGGCAGGCCAGGAGCCGACGATCCACTACATAGCAGTCGACGGGACCCATGTGTTCTGGGGCTCGAGCGCCGGGTACGTGAAGAAAGTACCGGTTGGAGGCGGGACACCCACCGTGCTCGCCTCAGGGAAGGTATGCCCCTTGGACGTGGTCGTGGACACGACTCACGTGTATTGGACCAATGTTCATACCGGAGAGGTCACTCGCGCACCGAAGTAGGGGGCAACCGCGTGACGTCGATGGGGTACGTGTCCAAGCGCCACGTCCATCGCCCGGCAACCCAAGCGATTTCGCTTACCTCGAGCTGACAAGTCGATTTCGCCGCAGGCGCAGACTCGCCAAGGCCGCGAGCAGGGAAACGGCGAGTGCGATCCATCGGTCCGCGTTGCGCTGGGTTCCCGGTGTCCGGCAACCGCACCCGGAGTCGTCGTTCCCTGCTCCGGCTCCCGCTGGCTTGCCGGCCGCTCCTCCCGCGCCACCGCCGTCGCCGATGCCGCCGTCCGACGACGCCGCATCGCCCGCCGCGCCGTCGTGAACGGCCCCATCCCCCGAACCTCCGTCGAGGCCCGCGTCCGCAACGGGGTCCTCGGGCGCACACACGACTTGTGGGACGTCCGTCACGACGGGCACCGGGGGCACCGAGGTGACCGTGTCGAGAGCGCGCAACCGATAGGCAATTGTCGTCGACTCGCCGGGAGCGAGCGTGGACGACGCGAAAGGAAGTTCGATTCGGCCGATGTGCAGCCCTGTGGAGTAGAAGGGAAGCGTCATCCCGACCGGCCGCACGCGCACGGACGCCGGGCCACCGCTCGCGAGCTCGATCGCGATGCCATGACCGCCGTCGTCCGTCACGTGGACGGCCTCCAGCGTGTAGTCCCCTTCCGCGAGGGGCGAGCCGTCCACCTCGGTGAACCCGACCGCACGGCCCTTCTTGTCATTGTCACAATCCGTTTGGCAAACCGGAACGGGAACGTTCTCCCAAAGATCGTCGAGCGAGATCTCGGCCAGCGTGCTGTTCGTGACCACGACCTCCACGTCCAGGTAGTCGTCTTCGAACGTGTACGATCGCGCATAGTCGAGCTCCTCGACCGACTCGTAGTGGTGAGGAAGGGTGCCGGTCATGCGAAGGCTGCCCTGATCCGCGCTCACGAAGCTGACGGTGGCGTAGCGTTCCCACGTTCGCTCCAGGTTGCCGGAATCCGGGTTCATGGCGAGACCGACGAGACCATGGTGGACGACGGGCGACCAATTTGCCGCGAGCAGGGCTGCTCCGAAAGTGGGCGTCCAGAACAGCGACACCCCCCCGCCCACGAAGGGATGAGACACGAAGTACTCACGCTCGTCGCCCGGACACGGGTGAGCGTGACCGGAAGGCTGCGGAAGACCGGTATCCTCGTAGTGGGCAGTGTACAGGGCTGGACAGTCCCCGGCCGGCGGCGCGGCGGGCAAAATCTGGGCAATTCTCTGGTCGGTGTAGAACGGACCGGGTGCAGGATTCCCCACGTACACCACGGCGTAGTAGCTCTTGCGCCTCAAGGCGTAGAGCTCGTCGTCGAAGAGCTCGTCCGTGTCCGAGCTCTCGGCAGGCCAGGTCAGGTCCCCGTGGGCGGCCGGAAAGTCGTACGTGTCCGCCGCCATGAACCCCTGAAACCGATGGAGCAGCGTGGTCACGCTCGTCGGCGTGTTCGCGACCCGATTGTCGAATTGCCCAATTGCGTAGTCGAGATCCGCCTGGACCTCGGACGGGTCCGGGGGGGCCTGCGGGGCAGTCCAGATCGCGACCTCGGGAATGTCGCGCGCGAACTTCTTCGCACCGCCGTACTGCTCGTCCGCGAACCACCAGTTCGTGCGGTGGCTGAAGTTGAACCCGCCCAGCATCGTGCCGTTCGGCTCGGGCGCCACGGTGTGATTGAAGAAACGGTAAGACTCGCGTATCGCCTCCCGCACGTTCGCGTCGCTGCAGCCCGGCGTCCACGCCGTCTCGAGGTAGTAAAGGCCCAGCTCGTGGTGCGTCATGCCGTTGTACGTGGCGTCCGGCCCCAGCGACTCGGGGAACCACCCCGCCGGATCGGCCGAATGCGCGTAGCGGTCCGCGTAGGCCCGAGCGGCGATCTCGTAGCTCGGCTCGGTCCCGTCGAGCGCGAGCGCTCCGAGCGCGGACACGTAGAACGACGACTGGTTGCGTGCCGACACGAACGGCTCGCAATACCGCCTGTCCAAGGCGATGCGCCTCATTCCCTCCGAATAGGAGGAGAGGACGTCGTTCGCGAGCGGCGGGGGCAGGGCACGCGCCAACCGCGGAGCTACCATCGCATACGTCCACGTGCGGTCGCCCACCGGGAACGCACCCGATCCCGGATACGTCGACCAATCGTCTCCACTCGTCGCGATCCGCTCGTCTTCGGTGATGTCCATCATGTCGACCAGCGCCGCGAGCGCCGCGCGATAGATCAACGCGGAATTCCCGTCGCCCGAATCGACGGCCGACGGCCCCCATGGGTTGCAGGGGTGCGACTCGTCGAACAGCCACGCGAGCACGCCGGCGAGCGTTTGATGGTGCTCCACGTCGGCCCACGGGTGCGTGGTGGCCTCGGCTCCGAACCGCCAATGGTCGAGGCCCCACACGGCGGTGGGGATCTCGTTGCTCACGAGCTCCACGGCTCGCTCGGCAACGGCGATGTCGGCCGGATCCGTGCAACCCGGCGAGGAGATCGCGGCTTCCGCGAGCGCGCGCAGCGAAGCAGGGTCGCCGATCCCGTCCACCAAAGCTGGAACAACGTCCTCCGCGATGCGCTTCTGGAACCGATGCGCGACGCGCTCGCCGGCCATGGAGCCGGACTCGATCGTCACGAGACCGGCATCGAGCTCCTGCGCCAGCGCCGCCGACGTCGCCAGCAGAATCGGGACGTCGCCACCCGCGCGAAAACGCCAGTCCGGTGAGAGCCCGTCGATCCGCCACAGCTCACCCCCCGAGCCGGAAGCAACGGTGCGGGTCAGCGTGCCGGAGGTTAGCGTCTCGCTCCACGCATCGGCGTTGCCCCAGACCGTGAAGGATCCCTTGTCGTGCCTGAGCTCCACCTCGATGTCGCCGTCGGAGGCAGCGGGGACCCAGAGCCACAACGGTCCTGGGGTCGCACGCCACTCCTGCCAGATCCCGTTGCCGTAGGCCACAGCGTGCGCCGTGCCGGGGATCACGCCGAGGTGCAGCTTGGAATGCTCGTCTCCGGCGCTCATTCGCACGACGTACACCCCATCGTTCGAAGCCTGCAGCTCGAGGTCCGCGAGGATGCCCGACGCGAGGTCGTCGGCGGCCAGCGACGGATACGTGGAGGGGTCCACGGCCGTGTCGACGACGCGATGGGCGATGAGGTTCTCGTCGGGGTCGTACACGCGGAGCACGACGAGGGGGCGCTTGGTGTCGTAGATTGCGTATCCCGAGGCCGCCGCGTCCTCGTGCGTGACGAGCACCTGAAAGCTCTCGCCGGCGGAGACGTGGAAATACGCAGCAGCCGCCGGGCGCTGGTAGCGTGTCTGCACGTCGATGGGGCCGATCTCCTCGTACTGCGGCTTGATCTGCGCCGAGGCAATCGACGCGAAGCATGCGAGCGCGGGGCCGAGGCCGAGGGCTGAGGTCATGCGTCCGAAGCTGATCACTGCGCACCTCCTGAGCGGAGGAGTATCGCGGCGCGCTCGTGCGCGCGTCAAGGCGCGGGGCCCTCGATCTCGAGCGAACCATCCATCCCGGAGTACACGCTAGAGCTCAAGGTCGAGGACGCGGCTTGAACCTGCTCTATTCTTCAGGCGCCTCCACTTCCAACGGATCCACGTCGATCTCTTCGGGACGGGTCCAGCCTGCTTGTTCGTAGGCATCGAGGATCGCTTCGAGCACGTCGGCTTGATAGGACAGCGCGGTCGACGTCGACGGGGCCCAGACCATGAGGGTGGTGGCCTTGCCAACCCAGTCGGTGGTGCGACTGATCGTCTTGGAGGTGACGTCGCCGACGCCCAGCTTGCCGAGGTGCTCACTTGTGAGACCGTTGATACCGATCGTGGGGGTGAACCCATCGAACTCGACCGAAGGTTGAACACCTTTCATCGTGGGTCGCTTGCCGGATTCTTCCTCGACCACATCGGCGAGGAAGATGGATGTCTGGGTTTGCGTATCGCCGATCAACCCTGTCGCCGCGATCGGATAGCCGGCCATCGCCGCACCGTTGGCCTTGTCTGCGTCGGCAACCGCCTCACGTAGAAAGGTGAGAATCGGTCCCGTCTCGTTGCGCACAGCGGGATCGACCTGCGCAGCCGCGGCTTTGGCCTTGTCCACGAACGCCTTCTTCGCGTCGTCGAAGATCGTTTCCGCTTCGTCGGCTGCCTTGTCGAGCTTTTCGATCTCGGCCTCGCGGCTGGTCTTGTCAGCTTCGCTGAGCTCCTTTTTCTGCTCGCTCAGAGCCTTCTCTTCTTGCTCCAGCTTCACCTCCGCCGCGGTGACCTTCTCTCTCTCGGTGACATACGCCTTGTACTTCGCGATGATGTCCGCGTAGTCGTCGGCGAGCGCGGGACTGACCTGGGCGAGCAAGCTCGGGTGCTTGCCCTCGTCGGCCTTGAGTTCGGGCAAGAGCCGCGCCCAAACCTCGACTTCCATCACGTCGGCTTCTTGTCCCGCGTAAAGACCGGACTTGGAAGTGACCGCGAGCATCTCCTGGGCCTTGGCCTTGGTGATCTTGAGCCTGTCCGGCCAGTTGGCAGCACCGCCCACGGGGGTGATGATGAGCAGACGGTCGACTTCCGTCGCGGTTTCCACTGCGGCCTCTGCCCGGCGCACCACGACGCCGAGCCCCGCTCCCTCCGCGACTCGGACCGCCGCGGCCGGGTTTCCAATCGAGATCATGGCTGCGCATCCGGACATCCATGGCGCTCCAGCGAGTGCGAATCCGAGGGTCAGTAGCGACAGCTTGCGACACGTGGTGAACTTCCGCATTTCGATCTCCCTGCAGCGAATTCCTGTGCTCAAGGGGCATTGGGCCGATTCCGCTGATATCTTCGGGAACGGAGTGCGTCAAGAATTGGCTTCCGTTTGACGTCTTTCCGCATCCACCCGCATGGGGCGCACGACGGTCACGGCCCTCGTCGCCCGGCTCATGACGGCGGTCGGCGGCATGAGCGTCAGGGCCTCCCCGACCCCCACCGGGGTCATGGTCTTTCGCGCGTTCTTTTCGGTCCCCTTCTTCGTCGTGACCCTCGTGGGTCCGGCCCTCGCCGCCAGCAGCGTGGCTCTTCTCGGCCCGTGGTCTGCGCGCAAGGGCCACCAGGATCCCGGGCGGCTGGAGCTTGACCTTGGGTCGCCGATTCGGCTCGTGAACGCCCAAGTGAGACAACCCTTGCCTTGTGACATCATCGCCACATCACATCGAGCTTCGAACGCTCCGGTCGTGGCACGTCGACGCCTCAGCCTCGGGAGCATTCCGATGTCGCGCACGCTTGGCCCAACGTGGATCCTCATCGCCTCAGCCACCCTATTCGCCTGCAGCAGCGACGAGCCAGCGGGGGGTAATGCAGGCTCGGCGGGCACCTCCTCCGGTGGGACGGCTGGCAGCGCTGGGATTGGCGGAGGCTCAGGCGCGGGAGGTGGCAGCGGCTCAGGCGCCGGAGGCACGGGTGGAGATGCAGGCGCGGCGGGCAGCGGCGGTCCGCCTCCCGAGCCGGCCGCTACGCACTTCGACCCATCTCCCCGGATCTGGTCCACGCCCGCGGGGGGTTACGACGACCGCGGCTTCGTGGTTGTTTCTGGCGGGGACTACGCCCCTGGCTATCACTACTACACCACGATGGATTTGACCGGCGACGGCAAACCCGACTTGGTCTTGACCGCTGAGTCCAACAGCGAGTTTGGCGTACCCGGCAATCCGCACTGGGTGGTGTATCCAGGGGTTCCGTAGCTTTGCGTTCGCATCCCGCCTCCTCACGGGCCCGGAGGGGCTACTCTTCGGCCACAAGATGAGCGCGGACGTGACCTACGGTTCGACCGACGGCAACGATGTCGTGGTCAAGCTCCCCGCGGCCGGCACCTCCTGGCCGGTTTTCGTCGGCTACTCAGCGGCTGGGGTTCCGACCTTGACGCTTCTGCCCGAGCAGAGCTCGGACGCCAACCTCGACGAGATCAGCCGCAGCGGCCGCCGCATCTACATGGACGTGCCGATCTTCGAAGGCACGTACGAGTTCGGGGGTGACGTTCGCGCTTCCACAGGTACGAAGGACGCCCTTCTCGTCGCGATCAACCTTTGAGGTCGGGCCAGCCCACAGAGCAAACCGAGAATCGAGCCGCACCACGTCACCGGTTCACTATTTTGAATCGTAGTCAGAATGCGTGGTAATCTCTCCAGATCCGTTCACCTCATGAGACAGGCGAACTTGCCGGGGAGCACAACACATGCCTCGTCGTCCCTTCGTCCACGCTTCCGTTCTCGCTGCGCTGATCATCGGATGCAGCTCCTCCGAGGAACAGCAGCCCGCCAGCTGTCCCACCGACCCCGCGGTCGGCAAGACCGTCGAAAACACCTTCGGCACCGTGTCCTTCAAGCCCGACGTCGCCTTCCCCGAAGACCTCGACGGCTACCAGGGCGTCGAGGCAGTGGGCCACGAGGACGGCACCGAGACCGTCACCCTCCGCTACGCCGGCGCTGCCCCGACCTTCCCCGTAGGCAAGGTGATCGTCGGCTACCAACAGGCGCCCTTCTACTTCCGACGGGTGCTGGCGTCGCGTCCGGTAACCGGCGGCGTGGAGCTGGACGTCGAGTTGGCGGCGTTGACGGATGCTGTCGCCAAGGCGGATGTGTCCGCCTACTTGCCGGTCGGTGAGGACCCGGAGGCGCTGGGCTCAGGGCCGCCGATTGTCGATGGCGCGACGTACACCCGCGGGGCCGACCAGGGCACGTGGACGCCCTTCGATCTCGCCAACCAGACGCTCTACGAAAAGAAGAAGACGGACGGCACGACCTCGGTGCTCCTGAAGACGTCGGAGTACAGCGCGCTAATCCTGGACGGTGGCTACGACGTGCGGGTGAACGTGGACTGGGACGAGGTCTACTTCTACGCGAAGTTCCACGGCGGGTATTACCTGAACCTCGGGTTGGTCGGGGAGCTCGACTTCCAGGGCTCGGACACGTTCACCAAGAAGCTGTACCCGACAGGGGACGAGGACTGGAAGACGCTCGCGCGATTCAGCGTATGTGGCATTCCCTTGCAGCTCGACTTCCGGCTCGACGGCACCGCGAGCGTGGCGGTCGACGCCACCGGGTCGTTCGCCAGCTCCTACTCCAACCGGCGGAGCTATGGCTTCTGGTTCTCGATGCGCAACGGCGATTGGGACTCGGGTACGATTCACACGCTCGAGAGCGAGTGGGAGCAGCCGCCGACGTGGACGTTGGACGGCACGGCGACCCTGGAAGCGGGTGTGAAGCCGATTCTTGCGCTCGGGCTCGGCGGCAGCTACGCGGGAGTCGGAATCCAGGCCCACGCGGGGTTCACGGCCAACCCGCGTCTGAAGCTGGGCGCGGAAGTCAGCGCCCACAGCAACGCAGCGAGCACCATTGACTGGGACCTCGACGGGTGTCTCGACCTCGGCGTTCACGCGAGCGCGCAGGCCAGCTTCTGGGGGATGAAAAAGAAGAAGGAGTGGGAGAAGTCCTTGTGGACGGGCTGTCTCGACATCGACGAGGGCAGCAAGTGCATCCCGAACTGCGACGGGAAGGACTGCGGTTCCGACGGCTGCAACGGCATTTGCGGTTCTCACTACGGTCAGTGCGAGACGGGCTTGACGTGCCAGGAGGGGGTGTGCGTGTGTGTCCCGGATTGCAGCGGAAAGATCTGCGGTGGCGACGGATGCGGTGGTGACTGTCCGGACGGGTGTGAGGCGTACGGGTCGATCTACCAATGCGTGGAGGGGGCACAGCAGAACGTGTGCGCGTGCATCCCTGACTGCACGGGCAAGGAATGCGGCTCGGACGGGTGCGGTGCGCAGTGCCCGAACACCTGCGGCACCGGGGAGCGCTGCAACGCAGCGAACCAGTGCGAGCCGATCCCGGACGATTGCGTACCGGAGTGCGGGAGCAGGCAATGTGGGTTCGACCCCGTGTGCGGGCTGCCCTGCCCGCTGGGCAACCCGGGAGACTGCAGTGCAACAGGGGGCGCGTGCTCGAGCCACGGGTTGTGTTGCGGCCTCATCGAGGAGTTCGACGGCGCGGTCGGCGTCGCGTATTCCGGGAAGCTCGCGAGCGTCGGGTCGCCTCCGGGTGGGTCTTCCGCCGAGCGTGTGACCTCCGGCCCCGACGAGTTTCCGAGCGCCCCCTCCGTGTTGAGGCTGACCGCGGGCGGGGAAGGGTCCATCACGTACGGCGCTCCGTTCGGTAGCCCGACGATGGATCTGCAGGGACTGCCGTTTCGGCGCGCGGAGACGATGGTCTGGGTCGACGCGCCCACGGCGCTCAACGCGAATGGCGACGTCGGGGCGGCCTTCGGCTTCCCGGACGGCGTTGAAGTGGCCTGGGGAATCGAGCTAGACAGCGTGGACAAGGTCGCTCGCGTGCGCCAAAACGGCGTCGAAGCAGACCTCGGCCCCATCGAAACCGGACGCTGGTACAAGCTCATCGCCCGCGCCAACGAGGACTTCTCCCAGATCTACTTCGAGGTTGTCGGAGTCGGCGGCACGTGGGTTCCCGTCGGAACAAGTTTCCAGACGGCGGTCTGCTCCATGATCTCCACGGCAAACCCTCCCTACCTGCGCTGCCCTCTCGCCATCGAAACCTTCGGGTCCGTCCGCCCGAACGGCATGAGCGCGTGGCTGCCGGTCCCTCAGACTGCCTACTTCGACGACGTGTTTGCCTGCCGTTGAGGGAAGGCCTCTCGTCATTCTGTGGCTTTTGCCTGGCTCGCCGTCGTCAGACGGGGCGCCCGATCGAGCGGGCGTCGACGACCCACCCACACAAAGCAGCCCGCAGCCAGCAGCAACCAGCCGAACGCTCCGTCGGCAACCCGGGTCGTGGAGGCCATTGCGCAAGAGCCTGCATCTCCCTCACGGGTCTCGGTCCAGCTCGCTCCCTCCTCGGGCACGATGTCGTCGCCCGGAGTGCCAGTCGCGCCAGCCCCCCCGTCCTCCCCGGACGGCAGCCCGGGCTCTCCCCCCCCAGCATCCGGAGCACCCGGAGCATCCGGAGCATCCGGAGCATCCGGCTGAGGGAAGGGGTCATCGACCAACCAGATCGCCCCCTCCCCTGACAGCAGCACAGGTCGCATTCTCCATGGAGGTCCGAGCTCGAGGGCGTTCACCTCTGCCGCCGGCTTCGACTGAATCGCTGCCCAATCGAACCGCCACCCTGTCATCACGTCAGGACCGGGCACGTGCCGCCGGTACTCGCCATCCACCACCCAGACCTCAGGCGACCCGTCGTCCGCCTTCACCAGCGCCGGAACGGCGGGCAAGGCCTCCCCCGCCGGCAAGCTCGACACCTCGCTCTCCGCGATCGGAAGCTGATCGAAGAAACCGTCGAGCCTCCACGCCGCGTAGCTGTCCGGGTTGATCACGTGTCGCCGAACACCGGTGGGGAGGGTTGCAGCGCAATTCAGGCTCCCGGGGCTACCCGCCAACTCGGCATGGTTTCCTCCTCCCACGCCCATCCCGTACGCGTGCACGGCGTGGGGCTGCCCGTCGAACAGCGACAGGGGGGATGCGATCGCGAACCCGTGCGTGCAGGACCCAATGGCATCGCACAAGTCATCACGATGGATACCCGCGTTCGTCGGCACCCCGACGGCGCCGGAACCCGCCGGCCCCCCGAAGTACACGTGCACGTCAATCGCCGCCGAGGGTTCGTCGGGATCCTGCGCCCACCCGGAGACCACGTCGCATCCGGCCGAGTCCAACCACCCTTGCGGCGCCGCATCGGCGCAGTACGCGTGCACGGTCCCGCCGCCCCACCAGGTCCAGTGCCAGTCTTCCCCCACGGAAGCGCCTTCCGCGTTCGACCAACCATAGGTGGGCGCGTTTGCGAAGATCCACGCATACGCGCTGCCCGACATGTCGAAGTCGATCGCATGGCCGCTCTGGTGGTTGCTGTATCCCGGGGCCGCGGCGGGGTTGCAGCCGTTACAGCTGCAGTTCACGTAGCAATTGTAGAAGTACTCTTGCTCGGCATAGGTCCGAAAAGCGTCATTGAGGTTGATGTCGACGCCGTCCTTCTCGGCAGCCGCCATCATCGTGAGCAGGGCATCCGCTGTGTGGATTTCGACCGGAAAACCCTCGACGGTCACGAGCTCGATCGCGAAAGGGGTTCCCTGGTCATAGCCCGTTCCCTGGGACACGGTGCAGTCGTAGTCCAGCGCAAACACGGCCTGCGCGGTTGGGCCTGGGTCCTCGAGGTCCTCCTCGGGATCGGCGGCTCCACATCCCACCAGCAAAGCGCTCGACAGGGCGGACAGGACAAGAGCCCTTCTCCCGCGCCGCCGACTGCCACGCAGAGCCCACGTGCAGCACACACCTGCGAGCAGCAGCCACGCCGAGGCTCCGCCGCCAGCACGTCGGGACGTGGGGGCCAGCGAGCAGGATCCCGCGTCTTCGTCCTGCTTCCCTGCCCACCACGTCTCGCTTTCGCCTGGGTCGACGCCGGCACCCGCGGCGCCTCCGGTCCCAGCGCTTGCGCCTCCTGTGGAGGTCTCTGGTGCTGCGGGACCGCCCCCCGCGCCACCCTGTTCGCCCGGAGTGACCGGGTCGTCGCCTTCCGGCTCGGGGAACGGGTCATCCACCAGCCAGATCGCCCCCTCGCCGGACACAAGCACAGGTCGCCCCCTCCAGGGAGGTCCGACCTCGAGCGCGTTCACCTCCGTCGCCGGCTTCGACTGAATCGTTTCCCAATCGAATCGCCACCCCGTCATCACTTCGGGGCCGGGCACATGCCGCCGAACCTCGCCATCCACGACCCAGACCTCAGGAGACCCGTCGTCCGCCTTCACCAGCGTCGGCACGGCAGGCAAGTCCTCCCCCGCCGGCAAGCTCGACACGTCGCTTTCGGCGATGGGAAGCTGATCGAAGAAGCCGTCGAGCCTCCATGCCGCGAAGCTGTCCGGGTTGATCACGTGCCGCCGAACGCCAGTCGGAAGCGTTGCAGCGCAATTCAAGCTCGCGGGACTGCCCGCCAGCTCCGCATGGCCTCCGCCGCTCACGCCCATTCCGTACGCGTGCACGGCGTGGGGCTGGCCGTCGAAGAGCGACAGGGGCGACGCGACCGCGAACCCGTGTGTGCAGGACCCAATTGCGTTGCACAGGTCATCTCGATGGATACCCGCGTTCGTCGGCACCCCCACCGCGCCGGACCCCGCTGGCCCGCCGAAGTAAAGGTGCACGTCGATCGCCGCCGAGGGTTCGTCCGCATCCTGCGCCCACCCGGAGACCACCTCGCATCCGGCAGAATCGATCCACCCGTGGGGAAGCTGGTCCGAGACCCAGAACGGCAGCCCCGACTCGTCCACCACGTATTGCAGGCTGTCGTTGTAGTGGCCGTAGCGCTGGCTCCAGCAGCTGTACTCCGGTTTGCACCCGTTGTAGTAGTGAGTGACGGTCTTGACCCACTGATCGCGCAGCGTGGCATTGTGGATGTCAAAGTTGTTGAGCCACGCAAGCGCCTTGGCGTCGGTCTCCGCGTTCGTGGTGTACGCCGATATCTTCACCATGTTGACCACGTAGTCGATGGCTTGGCTCACGTTGCCGGCCACGGTGAGGACGTGCGCACCGTAGGCGTCGAGGGTCTGGGAGTAGGTGCCGGCATCGAACTGGAACATGCCGAGGCCGCCCTGCTGCGCCGAACACGGGCCATCACCGGCCCCTGCGATCACGGGACCGTTTCCACAATCGGCGGAGCCAGGGCCCTGGCATGCCCAGGTCGCCTCCGACCAGCAGTGCGCCAGCCCCGTCTCCGCGTAAGCGATCCCGGCAAGCAGGTAAGCCGTGCGGTCGATACCCCGTGTCGTGGCGGCGTCGCGGATTTGCGCGTACCGAGCCATTCGCTCGGCCTGGTTCAACTCCGCTTGCACCGCCCGCAACGACTCCTTCGCGTCGCCCCCGTCACTGCCGCATGCCGGCGCGAGCGCAAGCAGGGGCGCCAAGGCCAGCCAGGCCAGCCAACGAGAACCCGTGGAGATTGTCGCGTTCATGGTTCGCGCCTCGGGCGCTCACAGTGCGCCGTGGTTTCGGAGTGTCTCACTCGAGCGCAGGCCCGACTGGGTACGGCAACGCATGTGCCGTGCCAGGACTCGTTCGGAGTCTTCTGTGGCGCGACGGCGGGTTGCCTGCTCCCTGCAGGTCAGCGCACGTGGCTGCGGCCATGATCCCCGGGATCCCGGTGGGATGGCCGGGATCATCTCGTGGGACCCGCGACCGGGGCGTAACCCCCGCGGCCCACCTCCGCACCAATCCCCCACCCCCTCTGTGCCTTCTGCGTCCTCTGTGGTTTTCCCGAAACTGGTTCGAAATCGATCCCGGGAAACTTGGCCACGTGCGCCGGAGCGCGCTGTGTTCTTCGCATGAGCGCCGTCCACTTACGACTCGCGTCGCGCATCCGAACCGGATTGCGTGTCGATTGGAACATCGTGGGCCGACGCGCACACGTCGTGTCGAGCATCGATGACATGAGTGCCGGGGGTGCGTTCGTACGCACCGCCTGTCCCGCCCCGCAAGGATCGCAGGTGAGCATGAGCTTGCTCACCGACGGCGGCGTCGTGCCGACCTTGGCGCGCGTCGTGCGCTGCGACGAACACGGGATGGGGGTCCGATTCGAGACGTCCGAGCCGGAGGACGCACCGTTCGACATCCGTCTGGACGACGTCGACGACGAGTAATCCCAAATCAAGCACTGTTCGAAGAACGTGCTTGCGTTTGGGGCTATCCGAACCGAAGGCGAGGCGTTTTGGGGTGAGCCGCGGTGAGCGCGGCCCTGCTCACTTCACGATCGGGGCCGAACAGACCACCACGGGCTCAGCGGAGAACTGGAACACCTCCCCATCGACGTGAGGAATTTCAGCGCAATATCCTATGTAAAGATAGACCATCTCTCCTACGGAGAAGTCCGGCATCTGGTAGAGAAACGATCCCCATCCCCAACCGACTCCGTCGCACAACGGCTCGCCGGTGAGCTTGACGATCGTCACAGGATCTTCCTTGGTGGCCACGATCACGCCGCCCAAGGGGATGTCTTTTTCCGCTTGCTCCCGCGAGTACGCGCGACCCGCAGCGACATTGGCCTCTATCAAGCCGCCGTTGTCGGACACATCGACGAACTCATGCCCCGGCTTCACCTCGGACCACTTCATCTTGTACGAGCCCGCTTGCGGGCTGAAGGCCGCGACGTCCTGCCAGGTCTTGGGCATGGCCGACGCCGGATAGGCCGCGAGAAATGCCTCGTAGACCTCGAACGTCGGGTTCGCGCCGATTTCGGTGCAGCAGGTGGTTTCGCCCGGCGCAGGCATTCGCACACCAGCGCAGGGTCCCCATGCCGAGCCCGCGCAGGTCTGGCTGCCCATCAAACACCCCGTGGGCGGTGGAGAGGGATGGGGATAGCAATCTTGCGTCTCCCCATCCGCGCAAGAACACCCCTCGTCCACCGTCCCGTCGCCGTCATTGTCGAGCCCGTCGCAAGACTCCGGCTGGGGAGCTCCGGTGCCGCCGGTCCCCGTGCCACCGAACCCACCTCCTGAGCCTCCAAGCCCGCCTCCCGAGCCTCCCGCGCCGCCGCCCCCCGTGCCCCCCACCCCACCGCTGCCGCCAGCGCCCGACGCGTTCGACGCGTTGTCGTCCTCGGAGCCGCAGCCCGTTCCTGCGAGCAGCGCCCCAAGGATTCCCCAAGCGAACCACGCCCTGATGGCTGAGCTCATGACGTCTCCCGTTGTTCAGAATCGTTGGAACAAAGAGTGCGGGACGCGCACCGCGAGGTCAAGCACTCTCCTGCCCGCTGCACGAACGCGCTTCACCCGTCCGCTTCCCTCGCCCCGCCACCACCAAGTACACCACCGGCATCACCACCAACGTCAGCAGCGTCGACGTCACAATCCCGCCGTTCACCACCACCGCCAGCGGCTTCTGAATGTCCGCCCCCGCCCCCGTCGCGTACAGCATCGGGATGTGACCCATGAAGCTCGTCAGCGCCGTCATCAGCAGCGGCCGGAAGCGCAGGTCACAACCCTGCCGCACCGCCTCCCGCACCGCCACCCCTCGCGCGCGCAACTGCCCGATGAACGCCACCAACACCACCCCGTTTTGCACCGCAATTGCCAGCAACACGATGAACGCAATGGCCGCCGACACCGACAGCGGCATCCCGAACGCCACCACCGCCACCACGCCCCCCACCAGCGCGAACGGCAAGTTGAGCAGCACCAAGAGCGCGTCGCGCACGGAGCCTAGCGCCAGGTACAGGAACACTACGATCAAGAGCAGCGCGATGGGCACCACGATCGACAGCTGTCGAATCGCGCGCTGCTGGTTCTCGAACTGCCCCCCATACTCGACCCAATACCCCGGCGGGCGCGCATCGAACACGGGTCCCAGCTGCTCCTGCGCGTCCTGCACGAAACCTCCGAGATCCCGCCCCCGCACGTTCGCCTCCACCACCACACGGCGCATCCCGTTCTCTCGGCTCACCTGGGCAGGCGCCTCCACCGTACGGAACGCCGCCACCCGATCGAGCGGAACCCTCTCGCCCCCCGGCGCCGTCACCAGCAACCGCCGGATCCGGTCCGGGTCCGCACGCGCTTGCTCAGGAAATCGCACCACCACGTCGATACGACGCTCCCCCTCGATCAGCGTCGTGGCCTTGGTCCCCGCCAGCGCCGTCTCGATCGCCGCGTTCACCTCTGCCACCCGCAGGCCATGCCGCGCGAGCGCCTTGCGATCCAGCACCACGTCCAGTTGGCTCATCCCCGTGACCTGCTCCACCGTCACGTCCTGCGCCCCCTCGATGCCCCGCACCACGACGGCCGCCCGGTCCGCCAAGTCCTTCAGCGTCTCGAGGTCCGGACCGAACACCTTGACCGCCACATCGCCCTTCACCCCCGACACGAGCTCGTTCACGCGCAACGCGATGGGCTGCGAAAATGCAAACCGAAGCCCGGGAACGCCCGCGAGATCCTTCTGCATCGCGTCCACCAAGTCTTGCTTGTCCCGCCCCGTCGACCACGCGCGCCGGGGGTGGAGCATGACGAAGACGTCGGTCTGCTCGGGACCCATGGGGTCCTCGGAGACCTCCGCGCGCCCAGTCTTGCTCACCACGGTGGCCACCTCGGGGAAGGCGAGCAGCCTCTTCTCGAGAAAGTCCGAAACCTGGACGGAGCCCTCCAGGGACGCATTGGGGAGGCGAACCACGTTGATCGCGATGGCGCCCTCGTCCAGGGGCGGCATGAAGCTCGTGCCGATCAGGGGGACCAACGCCGCCGATCCAGCGAGCGCGAACAGCGAAACCGCGACGGTCACGACCGGTCGCCGCAGAGCCCGATCCAGCCATCGCAAGTAGCCCGCGTGAACCCACCGGATGACGCGGAACTCTCGGTCTTTCGCGTCGGCCAGCAGCGCCTCGGACAGCACCGGAACGACCGTGAAGGCGACCACGAGCGACACCGCCAGAGCGATCAGCATCGTCGCCGCCAGGGGTGCGAACATCTTGCCCTCCACGCCCTGCAGCGTGAACAGCGGGACCAGAATCACCACCACGATCAGCACCGAGAACGCCACGGGTCGCGCCACCTCCCGCATCCCCTCGATCACAGCCTCCCGGACGGAGGCCTCCAGGCTCCGGGACGCGAGGTGCCGCCGCACGTTCTCCACCACCACGATCGAAGCGTCCACGACCATACCGACGGAGAACGCGAGACCCCCTAGGCTCATGAGGTTCGACGAAATCCCCAGCGCACCCATGACGATGAAGCTCGCAAGAAACGTGAGCGGCAGGGAGACCAGGACGATGAGCGACGTCCTGAGCTCTGCGATGAAGAGGAACAGCACGAGGATGACGAGGATCCCGCCCTCGAGCAGGGCGTTGCGCACGGTCGCGATGCAGGCCTCGATGAGGGACGTGCGGTCGTAGAACACGTTGAGCTTCACGCCTTCAGGCAACGTGCCGCCGATGCGCTCGACCGCGTCCTTCACGCGGGTCACGACCTCTTTCGAGTTCTCGCCCTTGAGCATGACGATCATGCCGGCGACCACTTCGCCGCGTCCGTCGCGGGTCACCGCACCCTGCCGAACCTCGGCCCCGATCGTGACGTCCGCCACGTCGCGCAGGTACACGGGCGTCCCGTCCTTCACGTCGAGCACGGTGTCTTCGAGGTCGGGGATGCTCGCGAGCAGGCCGACGCCGCGCATGTACATCTGCTCCCAGTCGCGGACGACGATGCCGCCGCCCGCGTTCGCGTTGCCGGCCTCCACGGCATCGACGACGGCCTGCACGGTCAGGCCATAGGCCACGAGCTTCTCGGGCGAGACGAGGACCTGGTACTGCTTGACCTCGCCGCCAAAGCTATTGACCTCGTTGACGCCGGCGAGGGGCTTGAGCAGGGGCGCGACGATCCAGTCCTGGATGGTGCGCAGCTCCATGGCGCTCTTGCCCTCTCCCTCGAGGGTGTACTGAAAGATCTCGCCGAGCCCAGTGCTGATGGGGCCAAGCTCGGGCTCGACACCGTGAGGGAGGTGTTCGCGCACGGTCGCCAACCGCTCGAAGACGATCTGTCGCGTCCAGTAGGTGTCCGCGTCGTCCTCGAACACGACCACGACCTGGGACAGTCCCGGCTTCGACAGAGAGCGGACCTGCACCACGCGGGGAAGGCCGCGCATGACCTGCTCGATGGGATAGGTCACACGCTGCTCGACGTCCACGGCCGCGAGCCCGGACGCTTCGCTGAGGATCATCACCTGGGTGTTCGTGACATCGGGAAAGGCATCGATGGGCAGGCGGTGCCAGGCCACGACGCCGCCGACGACGAGGGCGAGGGTGACGACGAGGACCATGGCCCGGTGCCTGAGCAGCAGGTGGAACATGTTTGTTGGGTCTCCCTGCTAGTCGGCGCAGCCAGCGCCCATCTTGGAGCGCAGGACGTCGGACTTCATCAAGAATGCCCCGCGTGCGACGACATGCTGATCGGCACTGACGCCGGAGGTGATCTCCACCCAGCCGGCCCAGGACCGGCCGACCTCGACGGACCTGCGCACGTAGTAGTCCTCGCGGTGGTGGAGGAACACGAACTTTCGCCCTTCGTCCTCGAGCACCGCGGACCGGGGCAGCGCGAGGGCACGCGCCTCCCCAGGCAGGAACACCTGCACCTTGGCGAACATCCCGGCGAGCAGCCGGCCGCCCGCGTTGTCCACGGCGATGCGCGTCTTCACGGTCCTCGAGGACCGATCCATCGACGGGCTGATGAGGTCGACCGTCCCCGGAAAAGACTCGCCCGGGTACGCCTCGACGAACACGGCGGCGGACAGGTCTCCCGACGCGCGGGCGTTCATGACCTTGGCGATGTCCCGCTCGTACAGGTCGGCCCAAACCCAGACCGCCCCGTTGTTGCCGACGGTCGCGAGGCTCTCGTCGGGCGAAGCGAGTTCACCAGGCACGGCGTGAAGTTCGAGCACGGAGCCGTCGACGGGGGCGCGCAACACGATGGTGCCGGCTCCGGTGCCGCCGAGCCGGTGAAGTCGCCCCTTGGCTGCTTCCGCTCGGATTTTGGCTGCATCGAGCTCCGTCTTGGCCTCGAGGTAGTCCTTCTCGGACGCGAGGCCACCCTTGCGCAGGGAGCCCGCCCGCTCGAACGCGCTCTCCGCGAGCTGCAGCCGGGCGCGGGCCTCGAGCATGTCGCCGTGGGCGTCTCCCGCCGCCACGCTCTCGATCTCCAGCAGGGGCGCACCCGCCTTGACCTCATCGCCCACCATGACGTGTACCTTGCGGATCACGCCCGGGGCCACGGGCCGGACGTGAGCCACCCGACGATCGTCGAAGCGCACCTCGGCGGTCAGCTCGACCGGAAACGCCACGGTCTGCAAGGATGGCTGCACGACCTCGAACAACCCCTGCCGCACGAGGTCGTCGGGGGCGCGCACCACACCGACCTCGAAGCGGCACTCTTCGCACGTGAAAGCCTTGATTTCGTGCTCACACACGCTCTCGAACAGCTCCGAAACCGGGCGGTCCAAGTCACTGGGGTGATCGTGTTCGTGCGCGTGGTCGGTCCCCGCCGAGACCGCATGATCCTCGCCCTTGTCCTGCGTGGCGTGGGCGTGACTTGTTCGCCCGCAGGCAGGGGTCGACATCAAGAGGATTGCGACGGCGCATGCGCCTAACCACTGCGTCAAGGACCTCGGCAAGCTGCCGTTTCCCATGGTTCACCTTCCATCGCTCGGACGCGTTCGTCCGTCTTTCCGCGTGTTCGTGAGGCTCGTCGGGCGTCACGCGCGGGGTGGATGGAAGATGCGACGGTCGATTCCCTCGGCGTCCGGGTCGGCGGGGTATGGGGAGGCGCGCGCTCCGGCGGGGGCCGCGCGGGTGATGGAGAGGTCTTCCGAGGTACGCGTCGCGAACAACCGGGCGTGACAGCACACGCAAGAGCAACCGTTGCCGCAGTCGTGACCGTCCGAGCACGGGTTGGGGCACGGGGAGCCATCGACGTGGGCCGCGACCGTATCGTCGTGGTGGTCGTGGCCGAACAAGCTTGAGAGCGTGGGGCCGGCAAGCCCCATGACCAAGGAGAGCGCGGCGAGCAGCGAGACAAACCACCCCATGCGGGAGTCGCGGCGGGAGGATCGTCGTCGTCGTGAGCTCATCTCGACTTGGGGATCATAGTGTACGGAGGCACGGGGTCAAGCGGCCGGCTTGGCGGGCCACTCACTTCGCGACGCGGCGCACCCAATCCGTCTGGCCCCTGATGACCCAATACAGCCAGGATCCATCCACGACGAGGTCGTCGGGCCGGATCATCCCGTCCGTGTGAAAGAGAAGCAATCGCTCCTGCCCATCCTTGCTCATCCGCCAGATCTGAGAGTCGTTGGATACGTAGAGATGGTCTCCATCCAGGGTGATGCTCCGCAACGCTCCCAGTCCCGTTGCCACGGTGGCGACGGCATCGCCCAAAGCCGTCCGAACCCGGCCATTGCCGTCCACCCAGAACAGCCTCGAACCGTCGAAGACCATGTCTGCCGGTTGGCCCTCTCCGGAGTACACGGAAGTCGCCGTCCCCCCCGTGGTCGACACGCGCATGATCTTCCCCTGGCCGGGCGAAACCCAGTACACCATGCCGTTCTGCACGTGCAACTCCTCCACGTCGGTCGGGATGGTGGCTAGGGAAGTGCCATTGACATTGGTCTTGGTCACGTCCGCCTTGAAGAGGACATCAAGAGAACGCCAGTAGACCATGCCGTCGCTGTACGCGAGCGCTGCCGGATAACCGGCAATGGTGCTTACGATCGTCGAGATGAACGGCATCGTGCCCGTCGACACGGCCCGGATCTTGGTGTTGGGATAGCCATCGAAAAAGAAGGCGCGCCCGTCGGCCACCACGGGTTCCCAGATTTCGTCGTCGCTCTCGTGCAGCACCTTCGTGAGCGTGCCTCCACCCGTGACCTTGCGGAGAATGGTTCCGAACGTCGTGTACAGGCCCCCGTCCAGGGTGGTGAAGTCATGCGCTGCAGTAATGTCTTTGGGAACACACAGCCCATCCTCGCAGGTCGACCCGAGACAACTCCTCCCACACTGGCCGCAGTGATTGGCGTTGGTGTTGAAGTCCACCTCACACCCGTTGGCGTTCACGCCGTCGCAGTCCCCGAAGTCCGGTTGGCAGGTGAGCTGACAGTCGCCCGCGACGCACGACGCCGAGCCGTTGGCGTCTCCGCATGCGTTGCCGCACGCACCACAGTTCGCCGTCGTGGCCGTGGAGGTCTCGCATCCGTTGGCATTCACCCCGTCGCAATCGGCCCAGTCCTCGCTGCAGGCAATGGAGCAGGCGCCCCCGGTGCAGGATGCCACTCCGTGCGCCGTGCCGCAGGTCTTGCCGCACCCGCCGCAGTGACTGGTGCTGCTCTGCAGGTTCGCCTCGCATCCGTTGCCGACCTGTCCGTCGCAGTCCTCGAAACTCGCGAGACACGTGAAGCCACACAGTCCGGCCTCGCAGCTCGGGGATGCGTTCGGTCGCGTGGGACACGCCTGTCCGCACGCTCCGCAGTGGTTCGCGTCGGTCTGCAGCGGGGCCTCGCAACCGTTGGCGGGGTCGTTGTCACAGTCGTCCCACCCGGATTCGCAGGCGTGGCCGCAGCCGCTCTCGCCGCAGGTGGCAGTCGCATGGGCGCCGCCCCCGCAAACCACACCGCATGCGAGGCAGTTGTCGGTGGTGGACAAGTCCGTTTCGCAGCCGTTGGAGGCCGCGCCGTCGCAATCGTCGAACCCTGAGTCACAGGACAGCACGCAAGCTCCCTGCTCACAGGTCGCAGAAGCGTGGGCGCCCCCGCAGGCATGACCGCATGCGCCGCAGTGGTCAGGGTCGCCGGTCATGTTGATCTCGCACCCGTTGGCTGGGTCCTCGTCACAATCGGCCCATCCGGTAGGGCAAGACGGGTCCTGATCGGGGGCTGCGTCGGGCGTGGCCGAATCGGGTTTGGCGTCTGGCTCCTGGGCGTCGGGGCCCGACGCGTCGACTTCGGGACCGCCCGCGTCGGTCTCGTCGCCCCCCTGCCCTGCGGAGCCTGCCGCCCCCGCGCCGCCCCCCGGGTCCTCGGGAGCGGAGCCCGACGCTCCCGACGCTCCCGACGCTCCCGACGCTGCGCCCGAACCAACGGCACCCCCCGATCCAGCGGGGCCTCCAGGTTCACTCGGCGCGGTGTCGTCGAAGTCAGAGCCGCAAGCCGTCAGAAAGACGATGCCGGAAAGGACGGTGGCTGCATGAAGGAATGTGCGCATCTCGATGCCTCGCGTGGCTTTGGGGGCCCATCGTTGGGCCCGCGGTCCCGGGGGTGGCGAGCGATTCGTCGCTCTCACTCCCCACTTCGGCCACGGGGCGAATCGGTTGCGTGATTTCTGATCGAGGGGCGTCGATTGTTCGAAGACGGCTTACTTGTCCGCGAAGTCGGCGAGTTTGCCCGCCCTCCACGCGACCAACTCCGCGGCCACCGCCAGCGCGATCTCCTCCGGGGTGCGCCCACCAAGCTGCAGCCCCACCGGCATGCGCAGGCGGTCGATCGTCTCCTTCGCCACGCCACGCTCCTCCAGCGCTTTTCTCGTCTTCACCGACTTTGATCTGCTCCCTATGCCTCCCACGTAGACGTGTCCGCGTTCGACCGCCCACACGACCCCGGCCAAGTCGAGAGCGTGATCGTGGGTGGCCACCACCACGGGTGCGCTGAGCGGGACGTCCCGGGCCACGGAATCCGGTGCTCCGAGGCGCGCGTCGATGCCGGGCAAGGTGGCGAGACGCTCGGGGGTCACAGCATCCGGCCGTTCATCCGTCATGACAACGCGGAAGCCGACACGCGTGAGCAAGGTAGCGAGGGCAGCGCCGATGTGGCCGGCTCCCACGAGAAGGGCCGGGGTGGCGCAGAGCAAGGGCTCAAACAGCAGCTGAACCCGTCCGCCGCACGCCATGCCTAGGTCCTTGGCGAGGGCGTACCACTGCATTTCTGGAGCCGACGTGCAGGCGTCGAGCAGTTGTTTCATCCGATCCACGGCTTCGCGCTCGACGGCGCCGCCACCCACGGTACCCAGCAGCGACCCGTCCTTGGCAAGCAGCAGCTTCTGTCCTGGGGTCGACGGGCTCGAGCCTTCGGCTCCCACCACGGTGGCGATGCAGACGTCCACACCTCGGGAGAGCAAGCTGGCTGCGGAGGAAAGGACTTCGGCCGGTGTGGCATCCTTGGACAAGCGGCGGGGGGATTCGTCTGCGGTCATGGTGGTTCCTTGGGAAACGGGCTACCGGGTGGGGTCGTAGTACGACGGGAACTTTGGGTCCAGGACGGGGAGGGACGAAGAATCGCGGAGAAGCGCGTCCCGCGCGTCCCGCGGCGACCTACCCGCAGACCCCGGAACAGGCCTGGTTCAAGCACTGGAAGGCTTGCGTCCAACGCGCTTCGCAGGACGCTGAGCCGACGGCCACACACCCCTCGAGGCAGGGGCAGAGCTGGTCTGGGGAGACGGGACCGCAGGTGCTATCGAAACAGGCGATGACCTCGCCGCAAGGCCCCGATTCTTCTTCCAGGGGCGCGACGATCTGGGAGCAACCTCCCTCGAGGGCAGATTGGAGGCAGCTGGCGCATGCGGGCTGGTCGAAGCTCATGGAGGCGTATTCCATGCAGGAAGAGACGAACGCACTGGGTCCCCCGCCGGAGCCCCCTAGGCTGGTGCCCCCCGTTCCGGGCGAGCCTCCCGTCGCGCCCGTGCCCGGGGCCCCTCCCGTCGCACCCGTTCCCGGCGAGCCGCCGGATCCGCCGGTACCTGCCGAGCCGCCCGTGGCCTCCGTATCTCCCTCGGAGTCGAGCACTTTGCCGCCGCAGCCGAGCACCGTGGCAGCAGCCGCGAGCAACATCCAGGACATGGGCTTCATGAGGTGAGTCTAGACCGAAATCAAGCACTGTTCGAAGAATGTGCTTGGGTTTGGGACCATCCGAGCCGAAGGCGAGGCGTTTGGGGGTGAGCCGCGGTGAGCGCGCACCGCGGTCGAATCTCCGGGATCCAGCGACGTCATCGACGCACCGCGGCGTGCCGCAGTGGAGCGCAGGGCTATCCCCATTCGTTTGATTTTCCGCTAGGCTGCCCGCAGTGTTTGCTCCCCATACCGCAGAGCGATTCCAGCTGGAGACGCGCGTGGGCGCCGGTGCCATGGGGGAGGTGTACCGGGCCCGCGACCACCAAACCGGCGAGCAGGTGGCCGTCAAGCTGCTGCACCGCAAAGCCGCGCGCGAGGAGGGCGCCCGCTTCCACCGCGAAGTGGCGATGCTCGCGGACCTCCGCCACCCAGGCATCGTGGCGTATGTCGACCACGGCACGTGGACCGACGGCCGCCCGTACTTCGCCATGGAGTGGCTCGAAGGAGAGGACCTCGGCCAGCTTGCACGACGCCAGCCCCTCGGCATGACGGACGCGGTCGAGGTGGTGCGGCGCGTAGCCCAAGCCATGGCAGCGGTCCACGCCCGCGGCGTGGTGCATCGCGATCTCAAGCTGACAAACATCTTCGTTCCGGGCGGGAACCTCAAGAAGGGCGTCAAGCTGATCGACTTCGGCGTGGTGAAGCCCGCGGAGCCGGACGACTTCCAGACGCAGCCAGGGTCGATCATCGGCACACCGCACTTCATGGCGCCCGAGCAAGCGCGCGGCGAGCCCGTGGACGCACGGTCGGACGTGTACTCCCTCGGGGCGGTGTTGTTCCGTCTCGTGACGGGGCGCCACGTCTTCGAAACGGACCACATCATCGCGTTTCTGGGGCGGCTGGTGCTCGAGGATGCTCCCCTCGCCTCCTCGGTTCGATTCGACGTGCCGGAACTGCTCGACAAGGCGATCTCGCGGACACTCGCGCGCAACCCCGATCACCGTCCCGAGGACGCGGGTGTGCTGGCGCGCTGGCTGGCCCGACTGCCCGCGATGAGCAACGAGCCCCCCAACTCGGATCAGAGCGCGTCGGCCATCCGTCGTGTTCCGACCCATACGGTGCCGTCGCTGGGGCCTTCCCTTCCGGAGTTGCCTCCTGGGGCGCTCGAGCGACGTGTGGTGGGCGTGGTGCTCGCGGCGCTGCCGTCGGAGACGTTTCCGGAGGAGTTGGCAGAGAAGACGCGCGCGATTCTCGGACCGGACGCGCGGCTGGAAGTGTTGCAAGGTGGACGGCTTGTGGCCGGTCTCGGGCTCGAGACGACGCGCGGCGACGAAGCAGTGCGGGCGGCGCGGGCAGCGCTGATGATCGCGACCACGATCCCGGACGCGCGCATCGCGGTGGCTACGGGGCATGCGGTGGCGGGACGTCGCGGGCTCGCGGGAGAAGCGCTGGACCAGGCGGCCATTCAGCTCGAGCGGGCGCCCTCGGGCGGAATCCGGATCGGGAAGGCCACGCGTCCCTTGTTGCAGGGCCGCTTCGTGGTGCGGATCGACGACATCGGCGGCGTGCTGCTGCACGAGGACATCGCGGCCTCCGACCGGATGCGGTTGCTCGGCGTGCAAACGCCCACGCTGGGGCGGGACTCGGAGATCGAGCTGCTGCTCTCGACGTTCCGCCAGGTGATGGAGGATGCCTCCCCGCGGGCCGTGGTCGTGACGGGTCCCACAGGGGTGGGCAAGAGCCGGTTGCGCTTCGAGACCATCCGTCGTCTCGGCAAGATGTACGACGCGCTGGACGTGTTGATGGCGCGGGGCGACCCGATGCAAACGCGCATGGGGCTGAGCGCGCTGGGCAGGGCGTTGCGAGCGCGCATGGGCATCCGGGACGGGGAGCCGGCCGCGTTGCAGGCGGAGCGAGTGACGCGCTACGTCCGCCAGCGCAGCTCGTCGCCCCAGGGTGCTGCAGCCTTTCTTGGGGAGTTCGCCGGGGTACCGTTCAGCGACACGAGCAGCGAGCCGCTGCGCGCGGCAAGAGACGCGCCCCAGCTGATGACGGCGCGAATCCTTCAGGTGCTGGAGTCGATCATCCGCCATGACGCACAGCTCGTTCCTCAAGTGATCGTGCTCGAGGACCTTCACCTCATCGACGACACAACGCGCGAGATGGTCGACTGGCTGCTCGGGTGCCGTGACCTACGCCTGGTCGTGTTCGGCTTTGGTCGAGAGCGGTCGGAAGAAGGGGTGCGTGACCTGTGGGCCAAGCGATCCGTGACCCGGATCGGGTTGGCTCCCCTGCCCTATACGGCATGCGAGCGCATCGCCGCGATGGTGTTGCCCGACCTCGACGATCGCCGCCGCGAGAGCATCCTCGAGCGGGCCGAGGGCAACGTACTGTTCCTCGAGGAGCTTCTTCGCAACGCGGCGGACGGGCACGACGATCTGCCCGTGTCGGTTCAAGCGCTGATCCAGGCGCGTCTCGATCAGCTCGCGCCAGAGTTGCGGCATGTCGTGCGAGCGTCGTCGATCTTCGGGCGCCAGTTCTGGACGGACGGGGTGTCGAACCTCATCGGCCGCCATGCAGAGAAGGACCTGCAAGCGCTGGCGGAGGCGGAGTTGGTGACGTTGCAGGAGACGTCCCGGATCGACGGCCAGACCGAGTGGGTTTTCCCCCAGAATGCGGTGTTCGAAACGGCCTACTCGTCGCTGCTGGACCGGGACCGGGTCGCGCTGCACCGAACGGCATCGGAGTGGCTGTTGATCGTGGGGGAAGAGGACATCGGGACCATCGCGAGGCACGCGGAGGCTGGGGAGGACCTGGCCCGGGCTGCCGTGCTGTACAACCGTGCGTCCGGGCAAGCCTACGGCAACGGACAGCTGGAAGCGGCCCTGGACTTCGCGGACGCGGCCATTCGCTGTGGCACGGACGCCACGACGCGAGCGCAGGCGTTGTTCCAGCGGGCGCAGATCTTGTCCTGGTTGGGTCGCTACGAGGATCAGCTGGAGGCGGCGGAGACGGCGGTTTCCTGTGCGGACCAGGGTACGGACACCTGGGGCGAGGCGCATCGCCTGGCGGCGTCCGCGATGCGTGAGTTGGGTCGTCCTTCGGACGCAGAGGCACGGTTTGCGTGGACGCTCGACAACCCGTACCTGGAGAAGCTCTCGCTCGCCGCGCAGTCCAAGCTGCACGCGGAGAGGACCCGCGCGCTCGCGGACATCGGCCGGGCCGGTGAAGGCGCGCGTTCCGCGGAGCGGGCCATTCGACTCGCCCACGCCGCCGGAGAGAACGGCACCCATGCGATGCTGCGCGCCCTGGACGCGCGATTCATGGCCACCGCCTTTCTGGGCGACTTCTCCGCATCGATCGCGTCGGCGCTCGCGGTCGTGGAGAATGCCGATCGCGTGGGCGATGCTGTCCTGGCCACACGCGCTCGCATCAACCTTGGCTTCGTGCTCACGCGCGTGGGACGGTTCGAGCACGCGCGCGATCAGCTCGAGAAGGCGCTGGCGGACAGCCGGATGCTCAGGATGCGCGCGGGAGAAGGGTTCGCGCTGCACAACCTCGGCATGTGCTATGCGCGGTTGGACAAGCTCGACCGAGGAATCCAGTTCGAGCAGGAGGCGCGCGAGATCGGGGAAGAGACCCACCACTTCCGTCTCAAGCTCAACTCCCGGATCTACGAGGCGGTCATCCTGACGTGGCGTGGCGAGCCGGGTGATCTGCGGGAGGCTCTGGGGCTCATCGATGCCTGCCAGCAAGACGCGGGCGACCACCCCGTGTCCTACGTGGAGGCCACGGCGGTACTCGCGCAGGTGCATCGCGCGCGGCGGGACCTGTCGGGTTGCCTCGCCGCCTGCGAGGACGCCTTGCAGCGACTCGCGAGCATCGGGTCCATCGAAGAGGGCGAGGAAATGTTGCGGCTGACGTACGCGGAGACCCTGTTCGACCTCGGACGTTCCCAGGAGGCCGCCGAGGCCCTGCGAGAGGCCTACCGCTGCGTCATGGACCGATGCGAACAGATGAGCGGCAAGGAGCACCGGGAGGCGTTCCTGTCTCGCCTCTACGAGTGCAGGCGGGTCATGGACTTGGCGGAGTTGCACCTCGGGCACCCTCGGCCCACGCTCGATTCCGAACCTCCGCCTCCGGCCGTGCCCCGTCACTCCGCGCGCCCCCATCCGCTGGGGCGCAAGTCCGATCCCCCGCGGTAAGGCCAGCGCGATGACTAGCCCCAAATCAAGCACTGTTCGAAGAACGTGCTTGGGCTTGGGGCTATCCGAGCCGAAGGCGAGGCGTTTTGGGGTGAGCCGCGGTGAGCGCGGCGAGGGGGCTTTGCGAAAGCCCCCTTAGAAGAACCTAGACCCAAAGCAGCGCGGAGCGCTTGTTTTGGGACTAGCGTCCGGGTCTTCCGAGGTTCCACTTCTCCCTAAGGAACCTCCACGCGCGCCCGTCCCTCAACTTGACCCGCGACACCACCTCACGCATCATCGACCAGGGCGTCTCGTAACGCCCCTTTGGAGAGGAAACAGCATGGTCATCGCACAGGGGATGCGGCCGCCAACCGGGCTCCGGGGTAGACCGTCCGGCTGGGTACGACTCGCACGAGTCCTCACGCTCGGAATGGCTCTGGGTGTCACCACCGCAACCTTCGCCCAAGCGGAGCCGACAGCGGCCGACAAGGAGACGGCGCGCGCGCTGCTCGACCAGGGTGATGCCGCCTACAAGGCCAGTAACTTCTCCGAAGCCCTCCAGCGCTACGGTGCCGCTCATGCCATCATGAACGTACCCACGACGGGCATCGAGGTCGCAAAAGCCCAGGAGGCCCTCGGCAAGCTCGTGGAGGCTCGCGACACGCTCCTCGAAGTCGCTCGCTTCCCGCAGAAACCGAACGAACCACAAGCCTTCAGCAAGGCTCGCGAGCGCGCCCAGACCCATGCCGCTGAGATCGCCGCGCGCATTCCCGCCCTCCGCATCCAGGTGACCGGTCTGCCGAGTGGCACCACCCCTGCGGTCACCATCGACGGCGCCGAGGTCAACCCTGCGATCCTCGGCGTTCCGCGCAAGCTCAACCCCGGCAAGCACGTCATCACGGCCAGTGCCCCCGGGTACGCCGAGGCCAGGCGCGAGGTCGAGGTCGCGGAGCGAGCGGAGCTAGACGTTCCGCTCGAATTGAAGCCGAGCGCTGGGGCCCCTGCCCCCGTGCCGGCACCCGTGCCCGCAACCGAATCTCCGGCCAAGCCGTCCTCCCCGCCGCCCGCTGCCCCGGACGCCAAGGTGGACACGACGAGCGGCAGCTCTACCTCTTCCCTCGCATACATCGGCTTCGGGGTCGGCGCCGTGGGGCTCACGGTCGGCGGTATCACAGGCGCTCTCGCGTTCTCCAAGGCCGGGACGGCGAGCGACCAGTGCACAAACAACGTGTGCCCACCTGCCGCCCAAGCAGACATCGATAGCTCCAAGACCATGGGCACTGTCTCCACCGTGTCCTTCGCCGTCGGCTTCGTCGGCGCCGCCATTGGCATCTACGGCCTCATGACGCCTTCGGAACCCGAAACGACGAGAGCGGCGAGGCCCACGAACCGAATGCGTCTGCAGCCCACGGTGGGGGTCGGGAACGTCGGGCTCATAGGCCAATTCTGAGATGACAACTCTCGTCCCGGGCAGCTACGTCACAGCCAACGTTCGCCTCGTCCGCAAGCTCGGCGAGGGCGGCATGGGCAGCGTGTGGGTCGCGGAGCACCTCACGCTGCGCACCCACGTGGCGGTCAAGTTCATGTCGACGGCCCTTGCCCTCGACCCGAGCGCCAGCGCGCGGTTCTCGCGTGAGGCGGCATCAGCCGCACAGATCAAGAGCCCCCACGTGGTCCAGACCTACGACCACGGCATCACCTCGGCCGGCGTCCCCTTCATCGTCATGGAGTTGCTCGAAGGCGAGGACCTGGGTGATCGCATCAAGCGCACGGGCCCCATCTCCCTCGCCGATACCTCCACGATCCTGTCTCAGGCCTGCAAAGCTCTCGGTCGAGCCCACTCTCTCGGCATCGTCCACCGCGACATCAAGCCGGACAACATCTTCCTCGTCACGACCGAGGACGAGACCTACGTCAAGCTCCTCGACTTCGGAATCGCGAAGAGCACGGGCGCCGCAGGCGGATTCCAGATGACGTCCACCGGCGCGATGATGGGAACGCCCTACTACATGAGCCCCGAACAGCTCGTGAACTCCAAGGGCGTCGACCATCGCGCCGACCTCTGGTCCCTCGCCGTCGTGGTCTACCATTGCGTCACCGGAACCGTTCCCTTCGATGGAGAGACCTTCGCGGGACTCTGCATCGCCATCGACAAGGGTACCTACACCCCCGCAAGCACGATCGGACGACAGCTACCCCCGGCCATTGACGTCTGGTTCGGCCGTGCGCTCCAGCGCAACCCCGACCTGCGCTTCGCGTCCGCCAAGGAGATGGCGGACTCGTTCCGGGATGTCGTGGCGGGAATGGGCGGGTTCCGACAGCCCATGGTCTCGGCTCCAGATCCCGTGCCTGCCGTGACCGGGCTCGCCCTCGTTCATCCTCCCACCCTCGCGGGAGCCTCCGTCTCCACGTCCACCACGGCACCCAAGCGATCGAACCTCGGCATCGTGGTCGCGGCAGGACTGGGCATCAGCTTGCTCGTCCTCGCAGGCGCAGGGGTCCTGCTCTACAAGACGATTGATTCCTCCGACGGCACCGTCGAGGCTTCCGCCGACCCCGCAGCTTCCGTATCCGAGGTTGTGCCGACCGCCCCCGATGCCGACCTTCGTCTTGCGGATAGCGGCACCGCCGACGCACCCGATGCCGCGCCGGACGCGCCCGCCCCCACCACGACACCTTCGGTGGCTGCCACCTCCGAACCGGTGAGGGTTCGCCCTGCAGCCACCGGGACCAGGACACCGCGAGACAGGGACCGCGACCCCCCTGCAAGGACCGACAGAACCCCCAAGCCCGTCACCACCGAGGTGGACCGAGGCTTCTGAACAAGACCCGGGCTTCCAGGACACACGCCGACTCGCGTTCGAATTATGCCCTCCGCGTGACGGGCCTTACCTCACCACCGGGTTCGAGGCATCGAACGACAGCTCCCAGCGAAGCGTCGAGGACGGGAACTTCTTCGGAAAAGGCTCGAAAGGCGCTGCCTTCCGAACGGCACGCAGGCAATTCTCGTCGAACTCGTCGATGCCGCTGGGCCGGACGACCTGCGCGGTGCGCAGCGATCCGTCGGGCAGGATCGTGACGGCGATGATGACTCGCCCCTGGCGCATCTCGGCCCTGGCCCACCGAGGAAACGCGTCCCCCCAGTACGGCCAGATCTTTGCCACGACGCGACGGCGGTACAGGGACAGCATGGGGTCGGTGCCGTTCCAACCGTTGCTGCCGGGGCCGTAGCCCAGGGGAGAGGACCGCGATCCGGGCCCGTCCACGCCCCCAAAGGCAGGCGTGCCGGGCCCATCCTGCCCACCCTCCCCCGTGCCCAGCCGCCCTCCGGCCGTGCTCGCGTCCATCAAGGATTGCCGCACGGCCGCGACCTGCTGGGCGGCGTCGACGTTGTCCTTTGCGCTTCCCGACAGCGGCGCGGGGATGCTCGGCACCCCAACCTGCACGTCGGGTCGAGCGAACGCCACGTCGGCGCTGGTTCGGTGGTCAGAGCCCGGGGTGCCATCGGGTACGCCAACGCCTGGGGAGGAGCGGTCACGACCTAGGGAACTGCCTCCAGCGGGCCATGCCGAGGTATCGGACCCGGAAGGTTGCGGGGCACGCCCGAGATGGTCCGCACCTTCCTCGGACGGCGAGACCGAGGCGCGGAGGCCCGCAGAAGGAGGTCGATCGGCAGGGGGCCGTCGCTCCTGGCGCGAGCCGGAGCCGGAGGCGAGGAACGTGAGCTCCATCGGCCGGGATGTGAGGCGCTGGTTCTCCAAGGATTCGCGCCGCGCGCTGCTGAGGATGCGGGGGATCTGGTCACGGTCGATGTGGCTCACGAGGTTGCGGGCGAGGCGGATCCCATGGTCGTGGTCGGCGAGATTCACGGCTGCATCGGGGGCGCGATCGGTGCCACCTCGGCCGGGCCTTCCGGTGTCGGGTCGAGGGACGACGGCCCCCGCGGGCAGCGTGCTCAGCGGGACGGTAGGGACGTGGGCGGCGTGCCCAGGCTGATCGGATTCGCCGTAAAACAAGGGCAATTCGATGTCGATGGTCCGTGGGGACGGGACGGTGGGCGTGAACTGGGAGCGTGGGGCCCGATCGAGACCCCACCAGCCCAAACTGAGGAGACCGACCGCGGCAGCCACGACCAGACCGTGCAAGGCGGCAGAGAAAGCCACAGCCATGGGGGCCACGAGAACGCCACGCGCGGATGGGGAACGCGCCATCTAGAGGCATTATTGCGGCCCGAAGGGGAAGGCGCCACCCCTTCGTTGCGTCCGGGTGGACTCCGTGCTGAGACTTGGCGGGTGAGCTACGTGGTTTTTTGCCAATCTGAGGATGCGGAGGTGGACGTGGCGCGGCTTCGAAGCCACGCCAGCCAGTTCTTCGGGGCTTCGTTCGAGGTGGTGGACGAGCCAGCGGTTCGGGGTATGGGCAAGGACCAAGTGATGGAGCTGCGGCTGGCGTTCAGGACGCAAGGGGGGGCCGACGCGGGGTTCACCTTGGTTTCTCGGCGCGTGGAGAACGCTGACATGATTGCGGCGCGAGAGGCTGAGGCGCGCGGGAACGTACCGGGAATGGGGGCGCTCGCAGAGGCCTGCGGTCGGGTCTGGGAGCTTCGCGAGCCGGCCGATGCCCCTGCAGCGAACGTCTTTCTTCTGTGTGCTCTGCTGGCCTCCGTGGCGCTCGGGCCCGTGCTTCCACCGGATCACAGCACGTTGTTGGGCGTGCGCGCGGCACGAGAGCGGGCGACGGAAGCGGAGCGGACGTACCGAAGCTGACGCGGGAAAACGGCCACGGGCGGCCCGTTTCTGGTCCGATAGGTCTTGCGCTCCCGCCCATCCGTGGTCAGGGTGACCGACACGGCGCCCCGGGGCGCCTGCCGCCATCGCTCTCGCGGGCACGGCGCAGCGATCAACACGCAACCCGAGCGTGGCGACCGTTCACCGGCGTCCACCTCTTGACCCAACCAGAAACGACGACCACTCATGCGAAGCCAATTCGGTAAAAACGGTGGCTGGAGCCGCCCCGACGCCGGCAGCCTCGAGCAAGTCTCGGAAGCGATCCGGAGAAACTTGCGCAAGCTGGGACCGATCCTGCTCGGCATCATCCTCGTCTTGCTCATCCTCAGTGGCGTGTACAGCGTCAACCCCGGTGAGCAGGGGGTCGTTCGAACCTTCGGTAAGGAAACCGGCAAGACCGGGCCAGGCCTGCACTTCGCCGTACCCCTCGTGCAGAAGGTCAACGTGGTCAACGTCGAGCAGATCCGACGCATCGAGGTGGGGTTCCGCGGCAAGGAGCGCGTTCCCAGCGAGGCGCTCATGCTCACGGGCGACGAGAACATCGTCGAGGCCCAGGTCATCGTGCAGTACCGGGTGGTGGACCCGAGCAAGTACTTGTTCCGCTTGCGCGACCCGGAGCAGACCATCCTGGCGACCGCCGAGGTTTCCCTGCGAAGCGTGATCGGCCGGACCACGATCGACGACGCGATGACGACGGGCCGCGAGCAGGTGCAGGCCGAGACCCGGACGCAGCTGCAGACGCTGATGGACAACTACCAGAGCGGCGTGGCGATCACGGAGGTCAAGCTCCAGATGGTGGATGCGCCGGACGAGGTCCGCGAGGCGTTCCACGATGTGGTCCGGGCGCGCGAAGAGAAGGAGCAGAAGATCAACAAGGCGAAGGGGTACAACGAGGACCTACTGCCCCGGGCGAGAGGCGAAGCGAGACAACTCGTGCGCGCCGCGGAGGGCTACAAGGAGCAGCGCGAGCTGCGCGCCAACGGCGACGTCGCCAACTTCCTGGCCGTCCTCGAGGAGTACCGGAAGGCCGAGAAGGTCACCCGGGACCGCCTTCACCTCGAAACGATGGAGCGCATCCTGCGCGCCGTCGACAAGAAGACTGTCGTCGACAAGGACGTGACCAAGAACGCCCTTCCGGTGTTGAACCTCGGCCCCACCGTCGTGGGCGCCCAGGGAGGCAAGTGACATGACCAGCAAGACCACAGCCATCGGCCTGCTCCTTGCCATCGTCCTGATCGTCGGTTGGTCCACCGCCTTCGTGGTGGACGAGACCGACCAGGTCATCATCACCCAGTTCGGCCAGTACAAGCGAACCATCAGCGAGCCCGGGCTCTACTTCAAGATCCCCCTGGCCCAGACCGTCGTCCGCATGGAACGCCGCATCATGAGCAGCGACGCGCGGAGCGACAAGTACCTGACGCTCGACAAGAAGTGGCTCGTGGCGGACCCGATCACCCGCTGGAAGATCGCGGACCCCCTCAAGTTCTTCATGACGGTTCACGATGAGGTCGGCGCGCGGCAGCGTCTGGACGACATCGTGCTGTCCGAAATGCGGCGCGAGATCGCGAGCCGTAACTTCGGGGACATCGTCGGCAACGCGCGTGAACCTCTCATGGTCGCCGTGGCGGAGCGGGCGAGCAGCAAGGTGAACGAGGAGTTCGGCGTCGAGGTCATCGACGTGCGGATCAAGCGAGCTGACTTGCCCACGGAGGTGCAGGAGAGCGTGTTCTCGCGGATGCGTGCCGAGCGCGAGCGCATCGCGAAGAAGTACCGGTCCGAAGGCGAGGAAGAGGCGGCGAAGATCCGTGCGGACACGGACAAGGAAAAGACGATCATCCTCGCCAAGGCCTACGAAGAGGCGGAGAAGCTCCGCGGCGAGGGCGACGCGACCAGCTCCAGGATCTACGCAGACGCCTATGGCAAGGATCCCGAATTCTATGCGTTCCTTCGCAGCCTCACGGCGTACGAGCAAGTGCTCAACGCCCAGACGACGGTGGTGCTATCCACGGAATCGGCGCTGTTCAAGTACCTCGACAGCCCCGCCAAGCGATAGTGCTGCGCGCCGAAAGCCCCTGCCGGGTTGAGGCGACAGTGGACGAATGACAGACATCAACTCGTGGTGCGTGCCCGAAGTCCCCACCGGGATGAGGCCCTGCAACGACCATGGACGGATGACAGACATCAACTAGGAGCTGAGAACAGGAACGCGAACAGAGAACCAGGAACAGGCGGAGTCAGGCGTGACACACACGGCCTACCTCCGCACCAACCTTCTGTGCCTTCTGCGTCCTCCGTGGTTCTCTGGGCTGCGATCCCGGTACTAGACGCCGTCACCCGCTTCGCCACCACCCCACCGCGAGCTTGATCACGCTCCCGAGCAACACCACCGCGACGGCGCGTCCGGCCTCCAGCCAGGTGGCTCCCGTCATCACCACGAGCACCGCCCCGATCGCCACGATTCCCACCACCACGTCGGCGTTCCCGAGCCCGAGCTTCCGCTTGACGCCCATCCACACGAGCGATGCGGACGTGCTTCCGTACTGCGCGAGCACTGCGATGCTCGACATGGCGAAGAGCTGATCCAGACGGCCGAGCTGCACCAGCACCAGCACGGCCGCGGACGTGAGCAACAAGGCACGAAGGGGGACACCGCGCTCGTTGGTCGAACCCAGCCAGGCGCCAAGCCCGTCCACGCGGCCAAGCGTCGAGAGGTAGCGTGGGGACATGGCGACCATGCCCAACGCGATTCCCGCCGCGGACACGCTTGTGCCGACGTAGATGGTCCAGGCCAAGGTCGGGCCGCCCAGCACGCGCGCCGCATCCACCATGGGCGCCTTGCTGGTGGAAAGCTCCGGCAGCGCTTGTACGCAGGCGAGGTGGAGCCCGACGTACATCACGCTCGCCACGACGAGCACGGCCATCGTGGCGATGGCGATCCAGGCGCGGGAGCGGACGTGGTGAGCGGGAACGGCGATGATCTCGAAGCCTTGCAAGGCGAAGAGCACGATGAGTCCGCCGCGCAGCAGGACGGACGGGTCCGAAGGCAGGAGAGTCGGCGGCGCTTCGACGGGCGCGGGGGTTGGGCTCGTCCAGAGGATCCAGACCACGAGCAACACGAGCAGGGGCGTGAGCTTGGCAGCCGTGATGACGGTCCAGGCCCACGCCGTGACGCGCAGGCCCACGGCCACGAGCAGCGTGAGCACCACGACGGTCAGGGAGGCGACGATCCTGTGAGCGCCAGGGACCGACGAGCTCGCGGTGACGGCCTCGGAGAGGCCCCGGATGACGGCGGAGGTGCTGAGAACGGCGGACACATACGTGAGCCAGCCCATGACGAAGGCGGCGCGAGGCCCGAAGGCGGCGCGGGCATAGACGTAAGGGCCACCGTCCTCGTCGAAGCGCGGGCCCAGGCGGGCGAACGACAGGGCGATGGGCAGGCAGAACAGAGCGGTCAGGGCGTAGACGCCGGCGCCCCACGCGCCCGGGACCTGCGCAGCCACCGAGGCGGGCACGAAGAAGATGCCTACGCCCACGACGCCGTTGAACCCGAGCGCGAGCAGGGCGACCGGGCCAAGCGGGCGGGACGCGGCCTGGGCCATCGTTACACGATGATGTCGTGGAATCGCTTGCGCACGAGCATGGCAGCGGCGTCGCTCGCGCAGTGATCACAGTATCCGAACTGGTCCCGCATGGCATCGAGCGCCCTGCGGATCTCCGTCTTTCGGTCCTCGGGCACCTTCGCGCCGTTGCCACGCACGTAGTCCACCATGTCCCGGCACAGCTCGCCGACGGGCTTTCGCAACTTCGCGTACACGGCAGCCCGCAGCTTGTGGATGTGGTCGGCGAACACGACGTGGTTCTCGATGGGGTCGTTGGGGTGGTCCAGCGTCCAGGCCGCGAACTTGCTCAACAAGCCACGGCGGAACTCGTCAGGGCTCCCTTCCCACCCGAGCAGCGCTTCGACCTCTTCCATGAGGTTGGCATCGGGCTCCATGAACTCGCCGGTAACGCGATTGCGAATCCGCTCGCCTTTGCTCCACGCGGACACGTTCTCGGTGTAGCGCACGAAGAGGCCGGCATACTGCTTCTCGTCGACCAGCCCGCTCGCCGTACGAAGCTCCTCCTCCCAGACATCGAGCAGGCGATCGGTCAAGAGGTCTCGGAACAGCGCGTGGTCGTGATACCCACCGGTCTCGGCGGACTCTTGGAGCCAATCGAACTGGGCCGCACGCTCGCACAGTTCGTCCAGCTCTTCGAGCACGGCGACGGGAGAAAGGCACTGGAATCGCGGGTGCTGCGCGGCATCGAGGAGGACGGTCTGCATCTCGCGGGGACTCGCGCCCCGGATGCCCTCGTACAGAGGCCGAGCCAGGCCTTCCTCGAGGATCTCTTGCAGGTTGGCGTGCAAGACTTTGCGCTGGTCGAGGGAAAAGCGCTCGGGGATCGTGCCTGCGGCGATCAGGTCCGCCTTCTCCATGGCGGTGAGCGAGCCCGCGATGTCGCGTAGGGCAGCGTCGAGCCTCTCCGGGTCGGGCTTCACCATGCGGGTGAGCACGGCGAAGGTGGCGGCGGTGAGGGTCGCGTGGGGGGCCACGTGCTGCTGGACCTGGGCGGCCACTTGGTTCTCGTAAATGCGTTTCTCCGCGGCGTAGTCGAGCAAGTACCCGGTACGGATGAGCTCCATGCGGCCCCGGAAGCTCGGGAACTCGGGGTGCTCGCGGAACGCCGCGAGGTGTATCTCGTTCGCGCTCCCGATCATCACGCAGTTGAGCATCAAGTTCTGGCGCGAAAGCGCGACCTCCCCCGCCTCCACGGACAGCTGCAAGTACTTGTAGGCATCGAGCGGACGCTTGAGCAGGTCGCTAAACTCCAGTAACCCACCCGCCGCATCCACGAGCTCACCGAACGCCTCGTACAGCGTGGTGGCTTGCAGGGCGACGGGCAACGCGGCCAGGGAGTGGTCGGCTGTCACCTGCCGCTCCCCGGCGTCGATGGACATCTGCGGGCCCAGCGTCACAGCACCCACACGGTAGCGGCGCGAGATGAAGTAGCGCTCCACCTGCACGTGGCGGAGCACCTCGGACAACGAACCCTTGTACTTGGACAGGAGGGCCTCGAGCACCTGGCGATTCTTGTGAGCCAACTCGCCGTGCACCAGCCAGTCCGGCGGGGTCTCGTCCAGGTTCGCAGCGGTCCACAGCTCGTCCAGCAAGACGCGTCGCTCGGGAACCGGGATCAGGAACAGAGGGTGATCGCGCACCTCGATGAGCAGACGGGCGTCGAGGTCCTCGTCCGGCATGTGGGCGTAGGAGGCTTCGTCCGTCACGCGGTGGCCGTCCTTGCCCGTCCCACGGAACCCGAGCGGTCCGCGGGTCCGCTTCTCGTTCGGGAACACCCAGTGGAACCGGTAGAGGGCGCCCTGGTCCTGCTCGCTGTAGTCCTCGAGGGCCTTCATCATGCAGGCGGCCACGGTGCTCTTCGAGCTTCCGTTCGGGCCGTGCAGCAGCATCACGCGGTTGGGCCGCCCGCCTCGTACGAAGTTCTCCAGAACGCGATACACCTCCCCCTGGACTTCCTCCTGCCCGACCAGCGCGTAGCGGTGCGCATCCGGCCCCGACTCCCACGGAAGGTCGAACAGCTTCCAGCGGGTCGCCTTGCCCCAAGGCCGGTCCATCGTCTCCGTCCCGTAGTGGTCGAACATGTCCTTGAGGTACGTCGACGCGTCTCGCCCGAAGCGCCTCGGGTCGGTCGAGAACAAGTCGAGATACTCCGAGAAGGACAGCTGCAGACGGCCGCGCTGGAACCGCTCCTCGAAGGAGGCCGCAATCCGGTCGATCTGCTCCTTGCAGCGCTTAACGCGTTCCTCTTGGTTCATCGCGGGCAGGGTATCACTTGGCGGGGTTTTCCGGCCCCAGGATCTTCCTGATGACGCGTCGTGCCAAACGTCCTAGGCTCGGGCCCGATGCATCCGCGAATCCGCAAGCTGCGAACGGTGGCCTACTTCGGGCGGGTCTGGGCGTCGGGGCTCGCCTTGCAGCTCGGGCTCCGCCCCACACGGGACCGCATGCTTCGACCGCGCATCACAGGCGAGGTCCCCCCGTTCAGCGAGCGAGAGGTCGAGCGCTACATCCTGAGCACCGGGGGCTCACCGGACCTGTACCGGGATCCCGACGGCAACCTGTTGGTCCCCCACACCTACTTCGCCACGTGGGGCCTCGCGGAGCTCGCCAAGGCGCTGCTCGCCGCACGCTTGCCGCTGAACTTCACCCGCGTGGTGCACGCCACGAGCCGGGTCCGGGTGTTCCGGATGCAGAAGGTCCTCGAGCCCGCTCGCTTCTCCGCCACCGTCGAGACGGTCGTGCGGACCGGCAAGCGGGTTCGCATCGAGCAGCAGCTGACGACCATGACCGCGGAGGCCCAGCCCCTGGCCGAGCACACGCTTGCCATGGTGATCCCGGACGGACAGCTGAAACGAACCCCCGGGAGCAAGCCCCAAGTCATCCCGTTAGACACCACCTTGCTCACCGCGATCCGCCTGCCCCCCAACGAGGGCTGGCAGTACGCCCGGCTCTCTGGCGACTTCAACCCGATCCACTGGGCATCGCCCTTCGCCAAGCTCGTGGGGCTGCACGGCCCCATCGCCCACGGCTTCGACTTGATGGCGCGAACCTGCCACGCCAGCGTGCGACATCTCGCGGGAGGCGACGCGCGCAAGCTGCGGAAGGTGGACGTCGCGTTTCGCAAGCCCATCCGGCTTCCTGCGGAGGTCCACATCTTCGCGAGCGAGCCCGTGACGACGGGTGGAACGAGGCGAGTCCAGCTCTGGGTGGGCCCGGAGCAAGAGGCGGCAGCCCAGATCATGGGCCACGTGGAGATCGAGGACTGATGCACGGTCCCGCACCTTCCTCAGTACTTCTGCGCCCCAGCCTTGCCGCAGTGCGTAACACCGGTTTCGACCGACATGCGAACGAAGAGCGTGGCTTGCTCCTGATGCGGACACGCTCCCAGCACGAGACAGGAGACCCATTCAGATGAGCGCCAACTACTTCCTGGACAACAAGGACCTGCGATTCCAGTTCGAGCACGGCATCGACTGGAAAGAGATCGTGGAGCTCACCGAAGCTGGCTACACGCTGCCCGACGGACACGCGACCCTCGAGGACGCCATGGAGTTCTACACCATGGTCATGGAGTCCGTGGGGGAGTTCGCGGGCGACTTCATCGGCCCGCGGCTCTTGAAGATCGACACGCAAGGCAACCACCTGGTCGACGGCAAGGTGGTGAGCGGGGAAGCCCTGATGGAGGTGTACGAGGGCTTGCGGGAGCGCGAGCTGTTCGGCATGCCGATCCCTCGGGAGCTCGGCGGGTCGAACTGTCCGATGAGTGTCTTCTTCGCGACCGGCGAGGTGCTCGGTCGCGCCGACGTGTCCGTGATGACGCACTTCAGTTTCCACGGCGGCATTGGGCTCGCGATGCTGATGTACGCGGCCCACGAGGGGTCCCTCAAGATTGAGAACGGCCAAGTCGTCGAGACGCGGTGGGAGAACGCGATCCGCGAGATCGCCGCGGGGCAGAGCTGGGGCGCGATGGTGCTCACGGAGCCGGGCGCGGGCAGCGACCTGGGCCGCATCCGTGCTAAGGCCGAGAAGCGCGACGGCAAGTGGTACCTCACGGGCGAGAAGATCTTCATCACTTCGGGACACGGCCAGTGGCACATCGTGCTCGCGAAGACCGACATCGACGATCCCAAGGCGAAAAAAGACCCGCTCAAGCAGCTGAGCCTGTTCATGGTGCCGCAGTTCCTCGAGCGCGACGGCGAGAAGGCCCGCAACTTCGAGGTCACCAAGGTGGAAGAGAAGGTCGGCCACCACGGCTCGGCGACGTGCTCCCTGCAGTACGAGAACAGCGAATGTGAGCTCATCGGCAAGGAGGGCGAGGGGTTCAAGCTCATGCTGACGCTGATGAACAACGCCCGGGTGGGCGTGGGTTTCGAATCGATCGGCATTTGCGAAGCGGCCATGCGGCAAGCGCGTGCCTACGCCGCGGAGCGCGTGACCATGGGACAGACGATCGACCGTCACCCCATCGTGGCCGAGATGTTGATGGACATGGAGCTCGACGTCGCGGGACTGCGAGCGCTCGCGTTCGCGGCCTCCAACTACGTGGAGCTCTCCTCCAAGCTCGACATGAAGTTGCTGGTCGACCCGCCGACGGACCCGGACGAGCGCAAGGCGATGAAGCGCAAGGCGAAGAAGTACGGCATGCGCGGCCGCATCCTCACGCCGCTGCTCAAGTACGCGGCGGCCGAGGGGGCGGTGCGCATCGCCCGGCAGAACATGCAAATCATCGGCGGCCCCGGCTACATCTCCGAGGTCGGCGCGGACAAGCTTCTGCGCGACGCGCTCGTGCTCCCGGTCTACGAGGGAACGTCTCAGATCCAGGCGCTGATGTGCCTGAAGGACAACATGACCCAGGCCCTCTCCAAGCCGGGTCCCTTCGCCCGCGAAGCCGCCCGTCTCACCTTCCTCGGCGCCACCACCCACGACGAAACCGAGAAGCTCTTCTACAAGGCCGAGGCCAGCCTCTACCAAGCCCTGCTTACCATCCTGGCCCGCATCGCCTCCGGCAAGCTGCGTCGCACGGTCGCGGACAAGGGCATCGCCGAGATCGGCCAGTTCGCCAAGATGAGCAACTGGGACCCCAAGCTCGACTTCACCCAAGGCCTCGTTCACGCCGAGCGCTTCACTCGCGCCAAGGCCGACGTGGAGACCGCGCGCATCCTTCTCGACCAGGCGAAGCAGTTCCCCGAGCGACGCCTCCTCGCCGAGCGGTTCATGCGCCGCATGGCGCCGCGGGTGGCGCGGGAAGTGGACGCAATCATGGCCAATGACAACACCGTGCTCGAGTGGATCGCGGACCTCGACAAGCAGGAATAGCGTCTACCCGTCCGGGTCCGTCTGCTCCCCAAACCAGAGGACGGCATAGCCCTGGTACAACGCTGCACCCACGGCCTTCCACGGGTGGCTGGCCCAGATCCCCTCGTTCAACATCACCGCGTTGTGCGCCGAGCTGTTCTTCCACATGGTGATGGCCGCACTCGGAGACGACGCGCCCGCCGCAGCGTTCTCGTAGCCATTGCCCGTGTAGACCGTCAGCTCCCTCGGCTTGTCCCACATGCACTGGGCTTGCGCGTGATCGGCCGTGTAACAGCAAGCCGACCACGTCCCCTGGTCCGACCAACTATGCAGGTTGCAGTTCGCCACCGTATGAGGCTGATTCTCGTCGAGGTCGTGCACGTGCGTGTCCGCCACCACCATCAGCGACGGAGAGCACGGGACCGCGCTCAACCCGTTCTGCGCTCGATAGTCGTTGAGCAAGTCCACGATCTCTTTGCCAGGCCCCGCGTCACACAACCCCAGCGTCGACCCGCCACTTCCCCCGGTGGCCCCTCCGGTTCCTCCCGTGCTCCCGCCCGTGCCTCCCGCCCCGCCGGTCGCGCCGCCTGTACCTCCCGTCGAGCCGCCTGTGCCTCCCGTCGAGCCGCCTGTACCTCCCGTCGAGCCGCCTGTGCCTCCCGTCGAGCCGCCCGTGCCTCC
>Ga0209575_10000223_pt1 | contig 54442 bp, 55 predicted proteins | sample Medcelwee11metaG_FD_187172 | JGI IMG/M metagenome (GOLD analysis project Ga0209575, IMG submission 187172) | Freshwater pond sediment microbial communities from the University of Edinburgh, under environmental carbon perturbations - Medium... | ecosystem: Environmental > Aquatic > Freshwater >...
TTGCCAACACTTGACCACGCTCTACGTCATCGCGTTTGGTACCGCGCAGCAATACCCCTACGTTGTCGCCAGCCACCCCTTCGTCCAGCAGTTTGCGGAACATTTCCACACCGGTGCAGGTGGTTTTAACTGTGTCTTTGATGCCGACGATGGCGACTTCTTCGCCCACTTTGACCCGACCTCGTTCGATACGACCGGTGACGACAGTGCCGCGACCTGCGATAGAGAACACGTCTTCTATTGGCATCAGGAAGGGTTTTTCGATGTCACGTACCGGCTCTGGGATATACGCATCCAAAGCATCAACCAAGCGTTGAATAGAGGGCACACCGATGTCACTCTGATCGCCTTCTAGGGCTTTGAGTGCAGAACCAATCACCACTGGGGTGTCATCGCCTGGGAATTTATAGCTGCTGAGCAGCTCGCGCACTTCCAATTCCACCAGTTCTAACAGCTCAGCATCATCCACCATGTCGGCTTTATTCATATAGACGACGATGTAGGGCACGCCCACTTGGCGAGCTAACAGGATGTGTTCACGAGTTTGTGGCATCGGGCCATCGGCAGCAGACACCACCAAAATAGCGCCGTCCATCTGTGCCGCACCGGTAATCATGTTTTTCACATAGTCGGCGTGACCAGGGCAATCGACATGCGCGTAGTGGCGATTGGTAGATTGATATTCGACATGCGCAGTTGAAATAGTAATCCCACGGGCGCGTTCTTCTGGTGCCTTGTCAATTTGGTCATAGGCTTTGAACTCGCCACCGTGCTTTTCTGCCATGCACTTGGTGATAGCGGCTGTCAGCGTGGTTTTGCCGTGGTCAACGTGACCAATCGTGCCCACGTTTACATGTGGCTTAGTGCGCGAAAATTTTTCTTTGGACACCTTATTACCCTCACTCTATTCCGGTTATCAATGAATGATGAATGTCTATTTATTTTGCTTAATGACCGCTTCCGCAATGTTGGCCGGTGCTTCTGCATAACGACCGAATTGCATGGTGTAGCTGGCACGTCCTTGCGTTAAAGAACGCAACGTCGTGGCGTAACCAAACATAGAACCCAGCGGTACTTGTCCTTTAATGACTTTACCCGTGGGAATTTCATCCATGCCCTGGAGAATGCCACGCCGACGATTAAGATCGCCCATCACATCCCCCATGTATTCTTCTGGCGTCACTACTTCCACGTCCATGATCGGCTCTAACAACACTGGCTTAGCTTTCAACGCACCAGCCTTGAAGCCCATGGAACCCGCAATTTTAAAGGCCATTTCATTGGAGTCAACTTCGTGGTAGGAGCCATCAAATATGGTCACCTTAACATCAACCACAGGATAGCCAGCGATCACACCATTCTGGGTTTGCTCGCGGACACCCTTATCAACTGCTGGGATATATTCTCTGGGTACTACACCACCCACGATACCGTTCACAAATTGATAACCGCCGCCTGCTTCTAGTGGCTCAATCCGCAACCAAACGTGTCCATACTGACCACGGCCACCGGATTGACGCACAAATTTACCTTCAACTTCAACTGACTCACGAATTGTTTCACGGTAAGCCACCTGCGGCGCACCGACATTGGCCTCGACATTAAACTCGCGACGCATACGGTCGACAATAATATCCAGGTGCAACTCACCCATGCCCGCAATTAAGGTCTGTCCAGATTCTTCATCAGTAGAAACTCGGAAAGAAGGATCTTCGGCTGCCAACTTAGACAACGCAATCCCCATTTTCTCCTGGTCAGCCTTGGTTTTCGGTTCGACAGCGACAGAAATCACCGGCTCGGGAAATTCCATGCGTTCCAAGGTAAGAATATGGTTCAAATCACAGAGCGTATCACCAGTGGTGACATCTTTGAGGCCCACCGCCGCTGCGATATCGCCAGCATGTACTTCTTTGATCTCATCACGGTGGTTAGCGTGCATCTGTACGATACGACCCACACGCTCACGCTTGGATTTTACTGGGTTGTATACCGCATCGCCTGAACTTAATACCCCGGAATAAACTCGGAAGAATGTCAAGGTACCCACAAAAGGATCGGTGGCGATCTTAAACGCTAAGGCAGCAAAGGGCGCGGAATCACTGGCTGGACGCTCTTCCTCAGTCTGAGCAGCGTCGTCTTTGATCCCTCTGATCGCGGGCACATCCACCGGAGAGGGCATGTAATAGACCACCGCATCCAGCATCGCTTGGACACCTTTGTTCTTAAAGGCAGAACCGCAAAGCACTGGCACTACTTCATTAGCCAACGTGCGCTGACGAATACCTTGGCGCACTTCTTCTATGCTTAGGTCGCCTTCTTCGAGATATTTATTCATTAACTCTTCGCTGGCTTCAGCTGCTGCTTCGAGCATTTTTTCGCGCCATTCAACGCACAGATCCAGCATTTCCGGCGCAATTTCGCGCTCATCAAAAGACATGCCCTGGGTACTATCATCCCAGTAAATCGCTTTCATCTTGATAAGATCGACGACGCCTTCAAAATTTTCTTCAGCACCGATGGGTAACTGCAAAGGTACTGCATTGGCAGCCAAACGATCTTTCAACTGCTTAACAACGCGCAGGAAGTTTGCGCCCGCACGATCCATCTTGTTCACAAAAGCCAAGCGCGGTACGCCATACTTATTGGCTTGACGCCACACCGTCTCCGACTGGGGTTCTACGCCACCTACCGCACAAAACAAGGCGCAAGCACCGTCTAGCACTCGCAGGGAACGCTCTACTTCAATCGTAAAATCGACGTGCCCAGGCGTGTCAATAATATTGATACGATGCTCCTGGAACTGCTTGGCCATGCCAAACCAAAAACAAGTTGTCGCTGCGGAAGTAATGGTAATGCCGCGCTCTTGCTCTTGAACCATCCAATCCATGGTCGCGGCACCGTCATGCACCTCACCGATCTTATGCGATACCCCTGTGTAATAAAGGACGCGCTCAGTCGTCGTTGTCTTACCCGCGTCGATATGCGCCATAATCCCAATATTACGGTAGCGCTCAATGGGTGTTTTCCGTGCCACGTCTATTCCTCAAATACAGTTTTCAGCTTTACAGTTTTACCAACATCCTAAGAGACCATCCCTGCGCTACACGCATAAACCATGGAATCTTTTAACAACCTGATGCCGAATATTTACCAACGAAAATGCGCGAAAGCCTTATTGGCTTCAGCCATACGATGCACGTCTTCACGCTTTTTGATCGCGGAACCTTTGCTCTCGTAAGCATCCAGGATTTCCCCAGCCAGACGCAAATCCATACTTTTTTCACCGCGCTTACGGGCGGCATCTACTAACCAACGCATAGCCAGTGCAGTTCGACGAACTGGGCGCACTTCAATTGGCACCTGATAGGTCGCACCACCCACACGGCGAGATTTAACTTCGACAACCGGACGTAAATTGTCCAATGCCTTAGTGAATATATCCAGTGCTTCGATATTACCTTTGGCCTTTTCTGTCACACGTTCGAGCGCACCATAAACAATCCGTTCTGCAACAGATTTTTTACCACGCTCCATCACCATATTGACAAATTTAGCAAGGGTTTCATCCCCAAACTTAGGATCTGGCAGAATAGCTCTTCTGGCAACAACTCTTCTTCTCGGCATACAAAATCCTGCTTAATGCTATATCAATTTTAAGACTTAGGCCGTTTTGCCCCATATTTGGAACGACCCTGCCGTCTTGCACTTACACCAGAAGCGTCTAAGCTACCGCGCACGGTATGATAACGCACCCCAGGCAAGTCCTTGACACGTCCACCACGAATCAGAATCACCGAGTGTTCCTGAAGGTTGTGGCCTTCACCGCCAATATAAGTACTGACTTCCATGCCATTAGTCAAACGCACACGCGCTACCTTACGCAACGCTGAGTTTGGCTTTTTGGGCGTCGTCGTATAGACACGTGTACATACGCCACGTTTTTGCGGGCAACTATCCAGCGCAGGCACGTTACTCTTCTCTTTTTGCCGTTTGCGCGGACTACGCACCAATTGGTTAACTGTAGCCATGCTTACTCCAAATCCCTGTCAATCAGCACCCAACCCGCAGGTTCAGGATGCATTTTACCGTCGTTGCTTGTACTGCCCGCGCCGCCGCGCTTTTTTTCACGTAACTGGCTGGATACAAGGAAAGCCGCACACGCGACCATTAGAAAGCCGTGCAATATAACCCTGCCCCCTAATGGTGTCAATATTTAATTCACTTTTTTAAAGACTTGGCTATTATCAGTATGCCTTGACACCCCCTTCGAGTAGAAAAATATAACCCCAAAAAATGAGACTTAACCCAATCCCAGTCTTTGATCGAGTCGCCGTGTTGAGCTGCGACTGGGACAAGCCGCGCAAACTTGGCGCAAATTTACTATAGAAAATATTTTTATCACCCAAAAATCTGCCTATAATCAGGCTATTTTTTCCACTATAAAAATGGTTACTAGGAAGAGGAGAGTGATGCGTAACAAGATCGTCACCGCCATGGAAGCCGTGAGTCATATCAATTCAGGAGACACGATTGCTACCGGGGGATTTGTTGGCGTTGGATTTCCTGAAGAACTGGCCATTGCATTGGAACAACGCTTTTTGACCACCCAGGCCCCAAATCAACTCACACTGGTCTACGCCGCTGGTCAAGGCGACGGAGAAACGCGCGGTCTCAATCATTTCGGCCATGAGGACATGATCAAGCGGGTCATTGGTGGACACTGGGGGCTGGTGCCAAAACTGGGCGCACTTGCCCGACAAAATAAGATTGAAGCCTACAACCTACCACAGGGCGTGATTACCCATTTGTATCGAGACATAGCTGCCCACAAGCCCGGCACAGTTACCCATGTGGGTTTACATACTTTTGTTGATCCCCGGATTGAAGGTGGCAAGCTCAATAAAAAAACCACTGAGAATCTAGTCCAGCTCCTGGAAATTGATGGGCAGGAATATCTGCTATACAAACGGTTTCCAATCCAAGTCGCCTTGCTACGCGGCACTACCGCTGATGAGCATGGCAACATCACCAGCGAACGTGAAGCGCTACCTCTTGAATGCCTAGCCATCGCACAGGCGGTTAGAAACAGTGGCGGCATAGTGATTGTACAGGTGCAGCGAGTAACCGATTACCATCGCCTAGTACCGCAATTAGTTAAAATCCCTGGTATTTTGGTAGATTACGTGGTGGTCGCACGCCCGGAAAATCATCAACAAACCTTTGCCGAAAACTACAACCCCGCCTACACTGGCGAAATCATTAGCAATATCCGTAATCTGCGTGCTTTGCCGCTAGATGTGCGAAAAACGATTGCGCGTCGCGCCGTGTTGGAATTAAAAACCGATGCCGTGGTTAATTTAGGAATCGGGATGCCAGAAAATATTGCGCTGGTGGCTTCGGAAGAAGGTATCCTGGATCGCATAACCCTGACTATCGAACCCGGCGGCATTGGCGGCTTACCCGCAGGCGGGCTTAATTTTGGCGCAGTCACCAATCCTGAGGCGATTATTGATCAACCAGCGCAGTTTGACTTTTACGACGGCGGCGGTCTGGATCAAGCCTTTTTGGGAATGGCGCAACTGGATCACCAGGGCAATGTCAACGTCAGTGCCTTTGGGCCTCGCATGGCCGGTGCTGGCGGATTTATTAACATCAGCCAAAATGCTAAAGCAGTGTATTTTTTGGGGACTTTCACATCGGGCGATGAAGAATTTTTCATCGAAGAAGGTAAGTTGGTGATTTACCGGGAGGGTGCCCACCGCAAACTGGTTAACACGGTACAACACTTAACCTTTAACGGACGCTATGCCCTGCGGCGCGGACAACAGGTGCTATACATCACGGAACGTGCCGTTTTTAGGTTACAAACCGATGGGCCATTGCTCATCGAAATCGCACCAGGTGTAGACTTACAGCGAGACATTCTGGCGCAGATGGACTTCATACCACAAATCTCACCTCATTTAACCCTGATGGATGCCCGCATCTTCCAAGATATCCGAATGCGCCTGGACTAAATCAAACGCTATCCGTGATAGCCAGCTTTGTCACCAAGCAGCACTACTCGACATTTCGTCCGTAAAAGATTTCCACCATTTCGCTACGCAGATTTTTTTCAATCTCCGCACGCTCTTCTGGCGTTAAATCACTGCGCTCAATACCAAACAAGTAGTTATCTAGGTCAAAGCCTTTCAAAATCATTTTGGTATGGAAAATCTTTTCCTGATACACATTCACATCTATCATCTGATAGCGATTTTTAGTGTCTTCACTGATATAGTTTTGTATTGAGTTAATCTTATGATCGATATAGTGTTTTATGCCATCTACATCACGAGTAAAACCACGTACCCGATAATCCATGATGACAATATCTGAATCAAAACTATGTATTAGATAGTTGAGTGCTTTAAGAGGGGAAATTCGACCACAAGTAGACACATCAATATCCGCTCGAAACGTACTGATTCCCGCGCTATCAGGATGTGTTTCTGGATAAGTGTGTACCGTGATATGGCTTTTATCCAGGTGCGCCACCACGGCTTCTGGCAACGGCCCTGGCGCTTCATTATTTGGCAGGTTAGAAGCAATCACTTCTTCCTCAGAAATCAAAATAGTGACGCTGGCACCTTGAGGCTCATAATCTTGTCTTGCAATGTTGAGAATTTTAGCACCGATAATATCAACCACATCGGTCAAAATTTTGGTCAAACGCTTAGCGTTATATACCTCATCGATGTATTCAATGTATTGGCGTCGTTGCTCAGGCGTTTTTGCGTAGCAAATATCGTAGATATTAAAACTTAAACTCTTGGTTAAGTTATTAAAACCATGCAATTTAAGTTTTTTGTAGGGGTTAGCCACTATTCATTCTCCCTCGCGCTAAATCAAACCTATGAACGCCCGCACGCCTCAGATAAATGAGTCAATAACTGTTATTGTGTTTATTTTTAACTGGATACGCCTTCGGAATCAGGCGATGGGGGATGGTGGCTATAGGTGGACTTGAACCACCGACCTCAGCATTATGAGTGCCGCGCTCTAACCAGCTGAGCTACATAGCCACATGCAGACAGGAACTCTAAAGGCCGAGGATTTTGCAGCTTTTTGGCGGGACTGTCAAGAAAAAATCATCCGCCTTCCCGAATTAGCGCGTCACACCAAAATAATCACTTTTAATTCATTGTATTAAAAATATATTATTTCCCTAACTGGATAGCTGGCTCAACAACACAGCCTCTTCACCTGTTGTCTGCCCCTCCCAGTTAACACCATCGCTAGGTTGATTCGGGTTTTTAACTATCAGGCCGTGTATACTTTGCTGCCCAAAGAATCCATCCTGACAGATTGAGATTCAGTAAGTTAAACCAAAGGAAACCAAGAGATGCGACCGAGTGGCCGAGCCGCCAATGAATTACGTTCCATTAAACTGACCCGTCACTACACCAAGCACGCCGAAGGTTCGGTGTTAGTTGAGTTTGGTGACACCAAAGTGCTATGTACTGCCAGCATCGATGAGCGGGTTCCCTTTTTCTTGAAAGGCAAGGGCGGCGGCTGGATAACCGCAGAATATGGGATGTTGCCACGCGCAACCACCCAGCGCACTGGTCGAGAAGCGGCACAGGGCAAGCAAAGTGGTCGCACCCAAGAGATTCAGCGCCTGATAGGCCGCTCACTGCGAGCCGTGGTGGATCTTCAGGCATTGGGAGAGCGCACCATCACTTTGGATTGTGATGTCTTACAGGCGGATGGGGGCACCAGAACCGCCGCGATCACGGGCGCTTATGTGGCACTGGTAGATGCTTGCGCACGTTTAAGCAAAAAGCCCCAGGTGCGCAAACCGATCATTCACGGTGCGGTCGCAGCCGTGTCTGTGGGCATTTACCAGGGCGAACCCGTGTTGGACTTGGATTATGCCGAGGATTCAGAAGCCGAAACTGACATGAATGTCATCATGAATGAAGCGGGGGCTTATATCGAACTCCAGGGTACCGCAGAAGGCCATGCGTTCCGGGAAACAGAGCTACAAGCGATGCTTCAACTCGCCAAAACCGGCATCAGCCAACTGCTTGAACACCAGCGCGCCATTTTAGCCAGCAACGCTTAGCCACGAATTCCCCGCACCCGGCTGCCCACTGGCGGTGGCGGCTCCTTGAAGTAGCGTTCTTCGAGTACCACGCCCTGGGTGTTGGCCCCTTCAAGATTTGCTTGGTACAGGATTACTTCATAAACCCGGGCATTTTTCAAGAATGCGCCGCGCAAATCGGCTGCCCGTAAATCAGTACCATACAGAATAGCCTCTTCCAGATGCGCACCCTTCAGTTTCGCCCCTTGCAAACTGGCATCCGTCAAATCGGCTTTTGCCAAATCGGCCCCTTCCAGGTTAGCGCCGTCCAGAGTACAACCCACACAGCGCTTAGTGCGTAACAAACGCTCAACACTGGCCTCCAAATTACTCGCCACAACAGCCCCATCGGGTGAGGCTTCCGCCAGACTCGGCGCTGCCACTAAGTTGGGATTGAAACTGACGTTAAAAAACGCCACTAACAGACCCAAGTAAACTATTTTGTTGGGGTTCATGATTCACTCCCTCGGGTTATCCCAAAAATCCACTCATCAATACCGGCCAATCAACCCGATTAGGGTAAGGGAAAAATCCGTAGCAGGCCAATTCCAGTCCGCCCAATGGCCAGTTTCTTATCGCCTAGCGGCGGATTTGTACAGCCCTGGAAATTGCGGTATACAATTGCTGCCCCAGTCGCTGACACTCAGGAGAAAGCTTATGATCTTGCCAGCAAATTCTAAACGTCGTGATTTTATGGCGATTTCTTTGAGTCTAGGCGCTACTTGCTTGGGATTATGGCCGCTGACCAGTGACGCCCAGATGATACGGGAGATGCGAGGTCAAGTGCGTATTAACCAGCAAGTCGCAACCCTGGACACCCAGATTCAGGCGGGAGACCACATCCGTACTGGCCCAGATAGCGCTATTGTGTTTGTCATTGCAGGCGATGCCTACCGTTTAGGCGCAAATGCTCATCTACAGTTGGAGCTGAACCACGATGACGGACTGGGTTTATTGCGCTTGGTGAGCGGCGCGCTATTGGGGGTATTTTCCAAAGGTGATAAAGAATTGCATACGCCAGCGGCGGTGATAGGGATTCGCGGGACGGGGATTTTCTTGGAAGTACAGCCCGCACAGACCTATTTTTGCACCTGTTTTGGTCATACCACACTAGATGCTTCCCGCCAGCCCAGCCAACACATCAGCGCCCAACACCACCAAGCCAAGTTAATCAGCCACACGGTCTACCCCAGCGTCTCTGAAGGCACCATGCAAGGGAGCGAGGAAGGCCACAATGATGCAGAAATCCGCCGTTTAGCCCAGTTAACGGGGATAAACCTGCCGACCAGTTTTCATGCTTAAATTTCTCAGGAATCACTTTATGAAACAACTTAAAATTTTTGGTACGCTCACCTTGATTGGCCTACTCACCAGCGCGTGCAACGGCACTGGCTTTGGCGTTACTAAGGAAGGCGTGGGTACTGTGGTGGGTGGGGCGGCTGGTGGGGCGGCCTGCGCCAATGTCGGCAAAGGCCGAGGCAACACAGCGGCAGTGGTGGGCTGTACCCTGGTCGGCGCGTTACTCGGCGGTTCAGTGGGCCGCTCGATGGACGAGACCGATCAGCTCAAAGCCCGTCAAGCCATTATGCAAACTCCGACTAATCAAACAGTCTCCTGGTATAACCCAGACAGCGGTTCACAATACCAGGTTACCCCCATCAACAACCCTCAAAACATGGGCAATGGCAGTGTTTGCCGAGACTATGCCACCACCGCTGTCATTGAGGGTCGCCGCGAAACCGTCCACGGCACGGCTTGTCGCCAAGCCGACGGCACTTGGCAAGCACGCTAGTTCGCCATGACGACTCATCAACTTCAGCGCGACAACATGACTGATACTTCATGGAATATTGCCCAAGCACGGGCACTGTACAACTTACCCCACTGGAGTGGTGGATATTTTGACATCAATGAACAGGGACAGGTAACCGCCTTCCCGCTGGGTGAACATCAAGGCCCGGCAATCAATTTTTATAAACTGGCGCAGCATTTAGAAGACAGCGGTCTCGCGCTACCGGTACTGGTACGTTTTTCTGATATTTTGCAACACCGGGTTGCCAGCCTGGATCGGGCTTTTCGCCAAGCCATGCAACAGGAAAACTACCAAGCCCATTACACGGCCATCTATCCGATCAAAGTCAATCAGCAGCGCCATGTGGTGCAAGAAATTATCGCCTACGGTCAAACCGCTGATACCCAAAATCGGGTGGGCCTGGAAGCAGGCAGCAAACCGGAGTTACTGGCAGTCTTGGCGTTAGCGCCGCCTGGCGGCACGATTATTTGTAACGGTTACAAAGATCGCGAATACATTCGCTTAGCGCTGATCGGCCAGACCCTCGGTTTACGACCTTACATCGTAGTGGAAAAAGCGGCAGAACTGGCGCTCATCATCGCTGAAAGTGCAGCCTTGGGCATCCGTCCGTTGCTTGGAGTGCGGGTGCGTTTGGCCACGATTGGGGCCGGTAAATGGCAAAATACCGGCGGCGAAAAAGCCAAGTTTGGCCTGTCCAGCGCTCAAGTGCTGGATACGTTGGCCCGTTTGCGAGCGGCTGGTTTATTGGATTGCTTACAACTCATGCACTTTCACATGGGTTCGCAAATTGCCAATATCCGCGATATACAACGTGCCCTCGGCGAAGCCGCCCGCTATTATCGGCAACTCCATCAACTGGGAGCGCCGATTCTGCATGTCGATGTGGGCGGTGGCTTGGGTATTGATTACGACGGCAGCCAATCGCGTAACGACTGCTCTATCAATTACAGTCTGCAAGAATATGCCAATAATGTGGTTTATGCGTTTTCCAGCATTTGTCAGGAACACCGTTTGCCACAGCCTAATTTACTCACCGAATGCGGACGGGCTATGACCGCACACCACGCGGTGCTGATTACCCATGTGACTGATATTGAACAGGCTCCAGGCGATACGCAACCGCTGCCTGCCACGGTTGATGAACCCTTGATTATTCAATCTTTATGGGACGGTCTTGCCAACCTTGGCAAGCGTTCAGCGCTGGAAATCTATCACGATGCCGCGCACTGGCTCAGCGAAGCCCACAGTATGTTTGCCTTAGGAGTCTTAGACTTACCGCAACGCGCCCGTGCTGAGCAACTTTACTTTGCCACCTGTCGGCAAGTTCGCCAGGTGTTACAACAGGGCGCACGCAATCAGCGCGAAATTTTGGATGAACTCAATGAAAAATTAGCAGATAAGTATTTTTGCAACTTTTCATTATTCCAATCCATGCCGGATGCGTGGGCAATCGATCAGATTTTTCCGATTATTCCGCTGCATCGTCTGGATGAACGCCCCACCCGACGCGCCACCTTGCAGGACTTAACCTGCGATTCTGACGGTCAAGTCAGCCGCTATGTGGATGCAGAAGGCATTGAGACCAGCCTACCTGTCCACGCACTCCGGGTCGGAGAACGGTATTTGTTGGGGATTTTTTTGATTGGTGCTTACCAGGAAATCCTCGGTGACATGCATAATCTGTTTGGCGACACCCACGCGGTCAACGTCAGCCTGACCCCGGATGGCAACTATCGGCTGGTCGAACCGGAAACAGGCGATACCGTCGAAGATATGCTATTGTACGTCCACTTTGATGTGAACAACTTCCGCGAACGCTATCGTCGGCGACTGGCCGATACCCATCTGGACAATGCCTGCCAGCAACGTTATCTCAACGAATTGCTGGATGGTTTAAAGGGTTATACCTACCTTGAATGAAGCAGTTTAGGCCGCGTGACTCAACCAGATAAACGGCATTCTTCCTTCCCTTTAAGAACAAGATTGACTGACGCCCCCAAATGGCAACCTACGCAATCGGTGACATCCAAGGCTGTTACAAGCCCTTACAACAGCTACTCGACAAGATCGCCTTTAATCCCGCCACGGATCGGCTCTGGAGCGCGGGTGACATGGTGAACCGTGGCCCGGATTCGTTGGCGGTGTTGCGTTTTTTTAAAAATCTGGATGACAGTGCAGTCGCAGTGCTGGGCAACCATGATTTGCATTTATTGGCCGTCGCTCATGGTAACCGCGAAAAACACCGCAGTAGCGACACGCTGGATGCGGTGTTACAAGCGCCCGATCAGGCTGAACTGATCGAGTGGCTGCGGCAGCGACCTTTTTTGCACCACGATTCGGTGCTGGACTACACCCTGATCCATGCGGGTCTTGCCCCCCAATGGGATTTAGCAATGGCGCGTGCTTGCGCTGGCGAATTGGAAAGCGCCTTGCGTGGCAAGCATTATTTGGACTATCTGCAAACCCTGTATGGCAATCCCAAACAGGGCTGGTCAAATAAACTGCGGGGTCAGGCACGCTTACAATTTATGACAGCGATATTCACTCGCTTACGCTATTGTGACCGCAAAGGTGCGCCCCTGTTTAAGTATAAAATGGCTCCCCAAAGCCCAACCGCGACCCAGGACACAGTGTACTCTTGGTTTGAACACCCAAAACGCGCCAGTCGTGACTGCCGTTTGGTGTTTGGACATTGGGCCACCTTGGGTTTGTATCAGGGCAACAACGTGATTGGTTTAGACAGCGGTTGCGTGTGGGGCGGACAACTGAGCGCTTTACGTCTGGAAGATCAACAAATCTTCCAGGTATCCTGCCCCCAGGTATGCACGCCGAAGGCTGATTGACATGAGAACCACTATGAAACGTTTGACCCTCATCCGCCATGCTAAATCTCACTGGGATCAGCCAGAACTCAGTGATTTTGATCGCCCGCTCAACAAACGGGGCGAACAGGATGCCCCATTAATCGGCGACCGTCTCGCGGTGCGTGGATTAAGTCCGCAACTGATCCTGTCCAGTCCAGCTAAACGCGCCATCGACACCGCCCGTCTGATTGCCAATGCCCTGGCTTATCCCAAAAAGAAAATCCTTGAAGAACCAGGCATTTACGAAGCCAACGTGGATGAATTGGTTGCCCTGCTTTGGCAAGTTGCCCCTAAAATCAACGATCTCCTGATGGTGGGCCACAATCCTGGTCTACATCAACTCACGCACTATTTAACCGGGCAGAGGTTGGAAAAATTTCCAACCTGCGGGGTTTTTTGTGTCGAGTTTGACCTGAAACAATGGACAGACATCCGGCCCAATAGCGCCCAACTCGACTTTTTTGACTATCCTAAAAACACAACAACAGCCGCAGCCGTTGAAATCTAAACGAAAACCAGCTACTGCGTGGCTTCAGGCGGTGCTGGCCGCGTCCCGGACTTGCCCTGTAACTGTTGTTGCAAGGCTTGGCGGCGTGACTCGGTTAGGGTCGGCAGGCTCTCCGGTTCAACCACCAACGAGTGTTCCACAATACTGCGATATTCAAACAGCAAATAGGCAAACCCTGCCAAGCCCAATAGGACGGTCACTCCCATCAGAATGAGCAAGGACTTGTTGCCGTGCCTATCGGGTGTCACCGGATGAGACGACGCGGGTATTGCTGGCGACGGTACAGGGGACTCTATCGGCACCAAAGTGCCACAGTGCTGACACTGAAAGCCTTTTTTGCCTGCCGGAATTTGCGCAGACTCCAGTTCATAGGCCACCTGACAAGCGGCATTGGGGCAGATAAACAACATGCTATTTGTCCTGTTCTTCATTTCGGGCTTGAGCTAAACGTGTGGCAATCGCCGTGTGATTAAAGAAAAATCACCGGTGGTGTTACTCTCTGTCACAGCACTTTTACCACATCCGCCCCAGCGTCGTACTGCACCACCCCTTGGCTGGCCAACGCGCCAACCGCCCCTTTTAAAGCAGCCGCATCAGCTAACTTTCCCCAAGGGGTATCAGGATTCGTGATTAGAAACATTGACGCTTCGCCGCCAAAATCTTTAAGAATACCCAACACTTGTGTTTCTAATTCGCTCATTGTTCTCAACCTCGTGACTATCATGACCGCAGATTGCGGTGAGTTTCCCTGAACTTCAGGGGGATTATCGGCGGTGTTCTCCCCAAACACTGCACAGCACTCTCCTTCACTCCACCGTTTGGTAGCTATCCATCAACCAGCAATAGGCCCGCTTTAGGCTGGCTTCGACCTTATCATCCAGGCAATGCTGGGTAAATTGTTGCTTAGCCCGACTACGGCACTCACGTCGTGCCAAAGAACCATAGGCCAAGGTTTCACAATGACGCTGCAACTGCTGGACTTGGCGTGTCAACGCCTGTTCTGATTCTGATGCAGAAACCACAGGCGCTGGTGGGGTCACGGACGGCATCGTGACCGATTGCCCAGCCTGAGTCGGCAACACCGTGACATGCGGCAAGGATTCAACCGACAAAGTGTCATATCGTGGTGTCAGCGGTGCCTGATCACTGATGTGGGTTTGCCCCTCACTGTCAGTCGATTGATACAAATAATCAGGCGCTTGCTCGGAAATAGACTTGCTCTGATGCACAATTCCCGCTGGAGGCGGCGTGTCGGTAAAATGCACCAAACCTCGGGCATCCGTCCATTGATAGACTTCCGCTCCCCACAGCGCAGGACTGGCGCTACACAGAACAACCACCAACCACCCATAATGCATCTGCTGAACCCCGCCAGTTTATCATCCGACACTAGTCTTAACTAATTATCCACTAGTCGGCTGAATCGGCAAATCCCTGTTTAAACCCTGCTAGACTAAGAGTGGCATCTATACCAATACCTGTTACCAAAATAGAAACGAGGTTAGTTATGAAAAAGTGGCTGATTTACTTGAGCTTGCTGGGTTTTCTTGCCAGCTGGCAACTACCGAGTTCCGCTTGGGATATTACTATGCCCGCCCAAGATAACACCGAGTCTCGCCAAGTCTGGCTCAGCAACGACCACGATCTCTCTGATGTCGAGGTCTATCTCGTCCATCTCGATCTGGATGCGGCAGCGGATCAGGTTTTCCAAAGCTGGTCGCTGACTCAAAACTGGCAAACGGGGATCATGCCCGTGTTTGCGTCTCGTCTCGACATTCCCGCCTTTGAAGCTTTCCCGGCTCTGTCTCCACCCACCACTTGCCCGGCAACCCACCGCTGTTTTCTGGCTTTTGTGGCGGTGGCGGCGGGTGGAAATCTGGCGCAAGTCGATGAATGGGAGGCATCCGCCGTGTTGCCGTTGAGCGTCGAGGCGGCTTATGAACGTTTGCCAAGTCAAACTTTATACCTGAGCCGACCCGCCAGCCGTCAAAACTATGCCTATGACACAGTGAATACTGCGGCTGGTGATGGCTCCTCATCCTCTGGTGGGCCTGTCGCCCCCTCAGCACCGACAACAGCCCCGAATACCGAAACCAAAAGTCCAACGACCGAAAAGCCCGATATTTTCCGGCTGGAGGGGCAGCGCGTCCTCTATGCTAACGGTCAAGCTGAACGCCTGCAAATCATTGATGTCAGCGATCCCCAACAACCACGCCTATCGGCTTCTACTGCGCTGACTGGTACGCCCCGCGAAATCTACGCGCTGGCCGGTCGCTACGTCTTGTTACAAAGTCTAGCCAGCGAAAATGCCACCCAACTCACTGTCTACAGCCCCGATGAACAAGGCGGCTTGGTGCAAAATGGCACACTCCAGTTACCGGGCTATTTTATAGAATCACGGCGGCGTAACGAGGTGATTTACAGCATTGCCCAGGATAATGATCCTAACACTTGCTGCTATAACAACAGCCAATTACGCATCAGTGCGATCACTATCGACGCCCAAGGCCAGCCACAATTGCTCAACAGCACCACTGTCAGCGGCTATGATCCCAAGGTGGCGATTTTCTCTGATTATCTAATGGTGGCACGCCACGATATACTCGACTGGCGTGCCAGTCAGGTGCAAGTGTTTGACTTAAGCCAAGCCGCTAACCCGCTGGTCAGCTTGGGCAGCATCCCCTTAGCAGGGCGAGTGCCGTCAGAATTTCACCTGAACGTCGATCAGCACTTGTTGCGTTTGGTATATAACCCGGAAGACCGCAGCAACGGCAGCACGCTGGGCATTTATGATCTCACGCAACCTGGCCTGCCCTTGCGCGGCGAAGTCGGCAAGATCGCACCCGGCGAAAGCCTGCGTGCCACCCGTTTTGTCGGCGACACCGCCTATGTGGTCACTTTCCTCAATACCGACCCGCTGTGGGTGATTGATTTGAGCAATCCCGATAAACCACAGATTCGCGGCGAACTCAAAGTGCCCGGTTGGTCAGAACTGATGTTTTTCAACAACAATCGCCTGTTTGCAGTGGGGATAGACGATCAGCCTGCACCGGGCGAGACCTTGACTTGGGCACGTCGCGTCGCCGCCAGTTTGTTTGATGTCAGTGATCCGACTCAGCCCTTATTGCTAGATCGCTACACCCCGCTGGTGGGCGAGGCCTCCTACAGCGATTCGCTGGCTTTGCGTGATGAACGGGCCTTACTGCTGGATTGGCAAACTGGTTTTGCCGCACTGCCCTTGGAGTCCTGGGACATTGGCAATGGCAATCACCTGCAATTACTCGACTTCAGCCAAGATCGTTTCCAAACCGCAGGACGTTTAGCCCTCAATCTACCCGTGCAACGCAGCATGGCCCTAGATAATGGCTTGCTGGGTGTCTTGGGTGATCAGGCTTTCTTGACCGCCACCTGGGGCGAAGGTCAAGCCAAGGTCTTAGCGGAATTAGAACTGGCGCGTAATATTGTCTGGTTACAGAAAAATACCGCTGGCTTATGGGCGGCAGCGCAGGGCAATCAAGGCTATCATCGCTTTTATCGCTACGACCCAGCTGATCTGAGTAATCCAGCACAACGGTGGGATTTGCCAAGAGGCTACGCGAATATTCGCCTGGACAGCCACCAAGCGGTGTTCTACAACGACTATCCGCTCACCATCCAAGTATTGAATTTGGATAGCGGGGTTCTCCAACCCAGCGTGCAACTAGAAGCCGATCCCAGCACCTCGTCAGACACCGCAACCTGGTATTACCGCAGTAATGCTTTTGTGCAAGCGGGGCATTTTTATCTGGTTGAAGAACGTCAAGCCGACATCAAGCCGTTGTTGGCGGGCTTGCCGGTACCGTCAGAATACACTTACGCGATGCCGACTGAATGGCGGCTGCACGATTGGCATTTAACCGCAGACAAACCTGTGGCGGGGCCTGAGATTTCGGTGCCTGGTAAGCCAGTTGCCTTGACTGAAGAAGGCAAACTACTCAGTTTGGAAAACTTGGACAACAACCAAACGCGCCTGAATTTACTGAGTCTTGATGCGGGGAAGGCCCGCTTAGAAGATAGCTTAACCTTGGAATGCACCCCACAAACACAGCAGTGGACAGCCGGTTTTCTCTATCTCACTTGCGGCAATGCCCCCTACTACTACGGTGGCCCTATACTCGCCACCACGGCAGAAACAACGGATAGCAATCAATCCGCACCGCCCGCCTTGTTGCTACGCATCGCGGTGGGTCAGCAATTGGCTCCTGCTGGACGCTGGGAGTTAGACAGTCCGCAGAATCTATTAGCGGTTGAGGCTGAGCATGTGCTATTGGGAACAAGCTACTACTATTACGGCCCTTATTATGGCGGTGTAAACCCGATAGCATTGGCCAAACCAGCGGTGAGTGGCTTGGTGGCACCAGATATGATGATGCCGCCTTATACTGAAAATGGCTGCACGCTCTATCGCCTTGGCAGCGGCTTAGAAAAAGTGATGAACCTGGAACTGTGCCCCGGTAGCGAACAGGTGGTACTCACGCCCAATGCCGCCTATCAGGCGCGTGGTTTTGTGGATATTCAGACACTGAGCTGGTAATACCCGGCCCAGTTGTGCTGATCGTGCAGTCTCTGTACGATCACAGCCCAGCTGGGCCGTTCTCGTTTGTGTGCATCTGACTGACAGCGAGACGCTTTTATCCCATAATGTCCCTGCCCGGCACTTAGCCGGGCTTGCCGTTACATGGCTGCCTTCATTTTGCCCTGTTTATCAACCAGCCCCCACGTCAACATGCTCAATCCTTTTTCTCACAATGCCTGGTTAGCAGTCCGTGCTGGCTTGGCTCAGGAATACCGCCTCTTAAGCCTGACTCTGGTGACTTTGCTGTTATCTCACTGGCCGGTTCAAATACCTGGGTTGGCTCAGGCTTGGTTGCTGGCCCACTTTGGTTTGTTTTTGCTTTGGCAACGGCTAGGTCGCAATCACAGCTCGCTTGCCTTACCCAAATTGGTCATCTGGCTTGCTTTTGTGGCGCTCAACGTGGTGTTTTTGAGTGCTTGGCTGCTGTTATTTTGGAAACTCTTACTGATTGGTTTCTTGGGTGGACGTACTCTGCACAGGCCGCGTGATCACTGGGTAAATAGGACGGCCCTGGCGTTTCTGATTGCTCATATTTTCTTGATCGATTTGAATACGCTGTTCCAACTGGGCTTGATACCTACCGATCTCACCCCCTGGTTGTCTTATGGCTTGCTGAGCCTGCCCGTCATCCTGTTCTGGGTGCCGGTCGGGGAAACTGCCAACACCCGTGAGAGCATGGATTTTCTGCCGGGTTTAGTGCTGTGCTTGCTCGTCTTCCTGATTGCGTTAGGCAGCGTGTTTGGTGTCAGCTCCGCGCAAATGACTTATCCACTGGCGGTGTTGGGGATGTCGCTGGGCACTGGCTTGTTGATACTGGCCACCGCTTGGTTGTGGCTGAGTTTTGGCCCTTATGCAAATTTTCAGCAACTCTGGTCGCGGCAACCCCCTCACTCAAGCAACACGTTAGAACAGTGGTTGGTGACATTGACTCACCTTATCCAGGATAAGTCGATGACACACCAAAAATTCCTGGAAGTGGGTCTGGAACACCTTAGCCACTTGCCTTGGGTTTGCGGGGTTGGTTGGCAATCTCTGTCTGGTCATGGTGCCCAGGGTAAAGAGGGTGAATACCAGGTACACATTCGCATCCAGTCGCTGGAAGTGACGATCTATGCCGTTCAGCCTATCAGTGCGGCCCACCAAGCCCAAGCCAAGTTGCTGGTACAATTGCTGGAGCAGTTTCACCAAAGCAAACGCCGCGAGGAAAGTTTTATCCAGCAAGCCCACTTGCGTGCGATTTATGAAACCGGGGCCAAACTGACACATGACATCAAGAACATCCTGCAAGCCCTGTATGCGCTGACCTCTGCGGTAGGTACTGCCAAACCTGAAGAATTCGGCATCACTCAGCGTATCACCCAAAACCAGTTGTCACATCTCACGCAACGCCTTAAACGTACCTTAGACAAACTGGGACAACCCAGTGAATCAGGTTACTGTGACACACCCGTGCGGGTTTGGTGGGATAATCTGCGCGCCCGTCACCACAGCCGCGACATCCACTTCTCCGCCAGCATCATGTGGAATACCAATATCCCGGAGGATTTGTTCGATAACGTGATTGAAAACCTACTGGCGAATGCACTCAACAAACGCCAACGCGAATTTGAGTTAAGCATCCAGGTGGCGCTGGAAACCAGCGAAAATCAAGTCAGCCTGAGCGTGTGCGATGATGGCAGCGCAATCGCCGATGACATCGAAAAGGAATTGCTCAGCCAACCTGTCCCTTCACACGACGGCTTTGGGATAGGCTTATACCAGGCAGCTAAACAAAGCATCCACAGCGGCTATCGTTTACGTGTCAGTCACAACGAGCCTGGCATGGTGTGTTTTGAATTGGCGAGTGTTTAATGGGAGTTCCGCCTTCAGGCGGCCTTATCCCAGTGGAAAAACCGGCTAAAGCCGGGACTCTGGGATCATCGCTGGTCACGGTTATCCACTAGAAAATGGCTAAGAAACTACCCATTGAATGTCCAGTGTTATTCAATCTCTTTATCTTAAAACGGGCCAATCATGATAAGCAACAAGCAAAAACAACACGGTTTTACCCTGATTGAAGTCATGGTAGTCGTGGTGATTTTAGGGATTTTAGCCGCATTGGTGGTACCTAAAATCATGAATCGCCCCGATGAAGCACGTATCACCAAAGCCCGCCAAGACCTCCGCGCTATCGAATCCGCTCTGAATCTCTACAAACTCGACAACTACAGCTATCCCAGCACCGACCAAGGATTAGAAGCCCTGGTCACCCGTCCTAGCGGCATACCAGAAGCACCACAGTGGAAAGCCGGAGGATACCTGGAACGCCTTCCCAAAGACCCGTGGGGACGCGACTATCTATTTTTAAGCCCCGGTCAACACGGCGAAGTGGATATTTACTCACTGGGTGCGGACGGTCAACAAGGCGGGGAAGGCGGCAATGCTGACTTAGGCAATTGGCTGCTGCGCTAATCCGAGCGTGCTTGCTCGGGTGCAAACCAAGGCCGGGGGTCAACCGGTGTGCCTTGACGCCGCAACTCAAAATATAACCCGGCTTCGTTCTGGCCGCCGCTGTTGCCAACGCTGGCAATCGCCGCGCCTGGCTCAATCCAATCCCCGGTTTTGGCATACAGGCTTTGGTTATGGCCATACAGGCTCATATATCCGCCCTCGTGTTCCACAATCACTAATTGCCCTAAATTACGAAACCAATCGGCATAGACCACTCGCCCCGCTGCAATTGCTTGTACTGGCGTGCCCAGTGGTGCGCTGATTAGCAAACCCTGCCACTTCAGGCCCAGCGAGCCGCGCGTCTCACCGTAACGGTGCAACACCTTGCCTGCCACCGGCAAAGACAACTGGCTTTTGGTTTGCCCGAAAGCTGGGCTTGGATTCGCCGCATCGGCAACTGGCGCAGGTAATACCCCCTGGACTTGACGTAGCAACTTTTGCAAACGATTCTTATCATCGCGCAGACTTTGTAATTGTTCGTGCTGATTGCCATAAGCCTGGGTGAGTTCGTCCAGCACCGCTTGCCGTTTCAAGTTGCTGGCTTCCAAATCGGCTTTACGGCTGCCTTGTTCGCCCAGCAGTTGTTCTATCGCCACCGAAGCCAAACGACTTTCATTTTCCAGTAAAGCAATTTGTTCTAAGGTGGTGTTGATATGGCCGATTTGAACAACGCGGGCGCGGTTGAAATAATCATAGTAGGTCAACACCCGTCCCACCCGATCTGGCGCTTCCTGATTAAGTAAAATCTTCAAATAATCTTGACGCCCCATCAAATAGGCGGCTCGAATCTGCCGCGCTAAATTGGCTTTTTGCGCCACTAACTGTTGTTGTTGATGCTGACGCCGCACTGCCAACTGTGCTAAGTGATGCCGTTTTGCACCAAGCTTCTGCTCCAGTTGTTCTAAAGAGCTTGCCAGTGCGCCAACATCCTGTTCTGCTTGTTGTAATTCCTGTTGCAGTTGACCGTGGCGACCGCGATTATCCTGCATTTCCTGGTGCAAGCGCTCAATCCGTTGCTGCAATTGTGATAAACGTGCGGGGGCATCCACTGTGTCCTCGGCCATAACCCCACCACTGAGTGCCAGACACCACAGCAGCCAAAGTAGTAACCCGGTATCACCAAGATTTCGATTAAACATCACTTAAACACATCCCACTGGTCATCATTGTTTGTATGCTACATCCTGGTTCACGACATAAAAAAACGGCACAGGTTGTAACCTGTGCCGTTCTTAACGGACTCTACTGAAAAGGTAAGTCTTACTTGTTAACTAACCAAGCAGCGCCTAAACGCAGTGTGTCTGCATCCGCATTGCCGTCATCGGCCAATTCATAACCGGTGATCCACATGAACAAGCTCCCTGCTGGGAAGGCATCGTAGAAAAAGTCAGCAGGGTTCAGATCCAGAATGGTGGTCAAACCAGCATCAGCAGCAGGCACAGAACTGAAGACGCCCAGAGAACTTAAGTCAAAGTCCCAAGGCTCACCGCCAGCTTCGCCTGGGTCCGTGCCAAAGTCAAAGTAAATGACTTCGCCAGTTGGACCAAACCAACCCAACAACAGTTTATAATCAACAGCCTTGCCAACATCCGCAGAATCTGGTTTTACCGCGAAGCGGGTTGCTAAGGTATTGGCTTCTTTACCGTAGGCCACTACCTGGTACAAACCACCATTGACTGCGGTACCACCACGGATTTCCATGTCAGATTCTGAAAAGAAATCACCGGGGGTCAGTTCACCCAAGCCGGTATCAGCCGTGTCGTCTTGCATGGAAATATCATCCAACAAGGGATCGACGTCAGGAGCCAACACGTCCAGCATCAGGGAAGCACCAGCGGGTTCACTAAAGCTCACCGTGAGGTTATCCTGAGAACCTGCGAAGGTTGAAGCATAGCTGACTACGCCTGCTGCATAAGTGCCAGTGCCAACCACTTCAGAGACTGCACCAGAAATAGTCGCAGTGGCAGGGGTGACCACATTGCCATAGGCATCCAACACCAGATAGCTCTGTGCGGCCAAATCAACGGCAAAGCCACCAGTAGTGGCACTGGCAGTAATCGCGCTGATTTCGTTACCGCTGGCATCGGTCATGATAACCGACTTCGCGGCACCCATCACAATGTCGGAAACCGCGTTGTTGCCCACGTTAGCGACGACGGCATCAGCCAGCACACCCGTGACATCGCTTAACACATAGTATTCGCTGCTAGGCGTCGTGATGTTGCCAGAAGCATTGGTGAAGGTCAGAGCCAATGCGCCAGTGGCATCAGCCGTGGTGCTGGGAATGATTTCAGCCGGTACGCTACCAACGCCGCCAGTGACGTGGGTTACCTTAACCTTTGCGCCCGCTGTGGAAGCACCACCCAAAGTACTCGTGGTAAAGGCTGGGGACAGCATGGTACCTGCTGGCGTGCCATCGGTGAAGGTGCCACCCAGCATGCCTTGCAGTGCATCCGCTGTAATTTTCAGGCTGGAACTACCAGTGATAGTGTTAGTGCCCAAATCAAGCTCAGCGTTCAACGCCACGTCACCGCTTAGACCAGTGACATCAAGCCGCGCACTTGCATTCATGCCAATCGTGAAATCAACAGAGCTTGCCCCTTTGGGGATGGTCAGGTTTGCCGTCTTAGTACCCGCCATAATTTTGACAATTTTGTCAGAATTATCGGTGCTAGGATTACCCATGGCATCCACAGTCCACAACGTGGCTTGGGTGCCGCTGTCATTGGCTTGCGTACTGATACTGGCACGCTGCGTAGCCCACTTCAGTGCGATTGGTGCAGCCGTAACCTGGCCTGCGGTGAACAAAGCACCTGCCACAGCAACTGCCAACACCGCTTTTTTAGGCAACATACCGGCAATGCGCGATACCTGCACAGCATTCATTTTTTTACCCATGAAGAAACTCCTCAAAATTGATCAAAACTTAAAACTCAAGCGCTTACCCGCGACCTAGAGTAGGGGTGCCATATAATGGCGAAAAACATCCGGCTAGGCAACGTTCCAGCCTGCGATTCTATGCTTAATTAAGCAAAATAACAACCATCTCACTGCCTATTACTCATGAAATCTCAAGGAAAAACGCCGAATTACGGATTACACAGACCGCACAACACAGTGTAGCAAATCCTGTTGCTCCAACCTTTGGGCGAGGTTGCAAGCACTTTCCCACCCTCTGTCTGCCCTGATCGAGGTGCGGCATTCGATTCAGTCTACCCCGGTTGCGTCTTAGTGACGGCTAAGCAACGGGATAGATGGTATTTTTTTTCAGATTGACGGGAAAGTACGCCGACCAATTTGCCACAAGGTCTACGCAAAGAGTTCACGGCGTGCTTTGTGAATGCTATGCTCATGCCATGTCTCAAATTGCAGCTATTCAAATGGCCTCCGGGCCTCATGTCGCAGCCAACCTGCACGAAGCCGCCCGCCTGATTGGTGAGGCGGTGGCACAGGGTGCGGGTTTGTGTGTGTTACCAGAAAATTTCGCGTTAATGGGCATGCACCCCCAGGATACCCTGGCCATTGGCGAAGAACCGGGCAATGGCCCTATCCAGGATTTTCTGGCGCAACAAGCCGCCCGTCATCACATCTGGCTGATCGGGGGCACGTTGCCACTGCGTGCGACTCATCCACAACGGGTACGAGCCGCCTGTTTGGTTTTTGACGATCAAGGCAAACAGGTGGCGCGTTATGACAAGATGCACCTGTTTGATGTGGATTTAGGTGAGCCACATGGTAGCAAAGTGGAAAGCTATCGTGAGTCAGACTTGTTCGAGGCAGGCGAGCGACCAGTGGTGGTGAACACACCCTACGGCTGCATCGGCTTGGCGGTGTGCTACGACCTGCGTTTTCCTGAATTATTCCGCTGTTTGCTGGATCAAGGGGCGGAGCTGTGCGTGTTACCCTCGGCATTCACTGCCGTCACTGGCAAGGCGCATTGGGAAACCCTGATACGGGCGCGGGCAATTGAAAATCTGTGTTACCTAATTGCCCCGAACCAAGGGGGCTATCACGTCAATGGTCGCGAAACTTATGGTGATAGCCTGATTGTCGATCCTTGGGGCGTGGTCTTAGCCCGCTTGCCCCGCAATGCAGGCATTATTCATGCAGAACTGGACATCGAGCGGCTGAACAGCTTGCGCCGCAGCTTACCCAGTATTCACCACCGCCGTCTGCATTGCGGGTTGCCCTGAGGCTATAAACAGCAGGCCATGAAAACGCCGCTCCGTATTGCGCATTTGACCGATATTCACATAGGACCCAGCGACACGCCCATCAGCCGGATCGCTGTGCGGCATAATTTTCGCCAGGTACTCGCCACACTCGCGGCGCTGCCGCCAGATTTGCTGGTGATTTCGGGAGATTTGGCGGCTCATGCAGGCGAATTAGACGCTTACCAGTGGATTGCCGCCCAGCTTCAAGACCTCAACTGGCCTTATGTGGTGATGATGGGTAACCATGACCGCTTAGCGACGCTACGCCAGGCTTTTCCGCTGAATGCGACGGAAATCCGCGAAGAACGTTACTATTTCCGGCGAGAGGTGCAAGGACACCGCTTGCTGTTTCTGGACAGCGGCCCTTATCAAATCAACCCGGCACAATTGGACTGGTTGCGCGCCGAATGCACCGCCTATCCCGATGAAATCCTGTTGTTTATACATCATCCGCCGCTGCCTTGTGGCTGTACTTTTATGGACAGTCGGCATGGTTTGCAAAATAGTGCGGAGGTTTGGCAGATTCTGCGGAGTTTGCCCAATATTCGCCATATTTTCTGCGGCCACTACCACACCGAACGCACCCTGGTGCGCGACGGCAAAGTCCTATATCTCACCCCCTCGACCATGATGCAAATCGACACCCACAGCCTGGGCTTTGCGATTGAGCATATACAACCAGGCTGGCGCATTATCGAATGGGACGGCACCACCTTGTGCAGTCATGTGCATTACCTGCCCGCCTCTGACGTGTAGGCGCACCCAGTCTAGTCCAGATGGATTTGTAACCACAATTCCAACAACGCCAAATGCCACAATTTACTGCCCTGAATGCGAGTGAAATAAGCCTGTGGCTGAGCCAGCAACTTATCCACATAAGCCCGTTGATACAGCCCGCGCCGTCGGCAAGCCTCAGAATTTAAAATATCCCGCATGAAGGCCAAAAAATCACCGCGCACGTATTTCAGCGCTGGCATGGGAAAATAGCCCTTGGGCCGGTCGATGATCGCAGCAGGCAGCAGCGTGCGTGCAATTGCTTTGAGCGGATACTTGCCCTGTTCGCGCAGCTTCAGTTCGGGCGGCATTTGTGCAGCCAATTCCACCAAATGATGATCCAAAAACGGTACCCGCGCTTCCAGTCCCCAGGCCATCGTCATATTGTCCACTCGTTTCACCGGATCATCGACAATCAACGCCGTCACATCCAAACGCAACACCTGATCCAAAAATTCATCGGCACCCGCAGCTTGCAGCCGTTCCTCAACCCAGACACTGGTGGTGTCCGGCCCCTGATAAGCAGGCTGCATCATTTCCAAAAATTCGTCCTGATCCCGATCAAAATAATGCTGGCGAAAACGGCTCAGCGGCGAACCCGACGCTTGTTCCATGCGCGGATACCAAAAATAGCCCGCAAATACCTCGTCCGCACCCTGGCCGCTTTGCACCACTTTAACCGACTTAGAAACCTGCTCGCTGAGCAGATAAAACGCCACCGCATCCTGTGCCACCATCGGCTCGGCCATCGCCGCCACCGCGTCTGGCAAGCGCTTTAGCACTTCCGCGTTAGGAATCACATAACGCTGATGCTGGGTGGGATAACGCGCCACCACCAAATCCGAATACTCAAATTCGCTGCCACGTTCGTCTGCACTGTCTTCAAAGCCAATGGAAAAAGTCCGCAAGTTTTCAACATTGCCCGCCTCGGCCAACAGCGCCACCAGCAAGCTAGAATCCAAGCCCCCTGATAACAACACCCCCACCGGCACATCGGCAGCCAAACGGCGCTTGTTCACCGCCTCGCGCAGACTGGCATGAATGGCTTCTAACCACTCACCCTCGGTTTTGGGCACTGCTGGACGGCAAGCCTGAAGCTGCCAATAACGCAGACTGGTAGTACGACCCTCTTGATCAATCCGCAACGAAGTGCCTGGTTCAAGTTTACGGATTCCCTGCAAGATCGTACGCGGTGCTGGCACCACCGCATGTAAGGTGAAATGCGCGTGTAACGCCACGGTATCCAGCGCGGTGTCGATCCCCGGCCCACCCGCTAACAACGCCTGTGGATTGGAGGCAAACCGGAAAAACTGCGGCGTCTGGGCGAAATACAATGGCTTAATCCCCAAGCGATCCCGGCTCAAAAACAAAGTCTTAGCCCGACTGTCCCAAATCGCAAAAGCAAACATGCCCTCCAAATGCTCGCTACAGCGCTCTCCCCAGGCATGATAGGCTTTGAGAATCACCTCGGTGTCGCCATCAGACACAAACTCATAACCCAGCCGCTGCAATTGCCCGCGCAGGTCTCGATAATTATAAATGGTGCCGTTAAACACCAAACTCAGGCCCAGCTTGCTATCCACCATCGGTTGATGAGCGCGGGCCGATAAATCAATAATCGCCAAGCGGCGATGCCCGAAAGCCAACCCCCCTTCCAAATAATGCCCGGCATCGTCTGGGCCGCGTGGAGCCAGCACCGCCATCATCGCTTGCAGTTTAATCACATCCGGCTGCGTGCCATCTAATCGAAATTCGCCACAAATCCCGCACATGCTGTTACCCCATCCCTGCCTGGTGCCAAAAACAGCCTTGATTATAGCGCACCGATCCAAACTCGCTGTGACGATGACCCAAGGCGTCCAGCAAGATGTGCTACTCTTGGCGGCTGATTCCAGCCCGCGCTTTTGAACTATGAACTCACCCACACTGATTGCCGCCCACCGTTACCAGGCACAGATTTTACCCGGCGTGTCACGCACTTTCGCGCTGACCATCCCACAATTACCCGCACCACTGGACACGGTGGTGGCTAACGCTTACTTGCTGTGCCGGATTGCCGACACCATTGAAGATGACGCACAACTGGATGCTGCGCAAAAAACCCATTTTTCACACTGGTTTACTGCCGCTTGCGCGGGCGAAGCCGAAGCCGAGGCGTTTAGCGCCGCGTTAGTGCCACGCTTAGCCCCCCAAACCCCCGCCGATGAACGCGACCTGATCCAGCACACCCCGCTGGTGTTACAGGTCACTCACAGCTTCAGCCCGGCCCAACAAAGCCATCTCAGCCGCTGCGTGCGCATCATGTCCAGCGGCATGGCCGAGTTTCAGCGCCAAGCACGCCCCGACGGCTTGCAGACACTGGCCGAGTTGGATCGCTATTGCTATTACGTGGCGGGCGTGGTCGGCGAAATGCTGGCCGAGCTGTTCTGTGATTATGCGCCCCAGATCGCAGCCCATCGCGAACAGTTGCTCAAACTTGCGGTGTCATTTGGACAAGGTTTGCAAATGACCAATATTTTGAAAGACATGCAAGACGACCAAGCACGCGGCGTGTGCTGGCTACCACAAGCGGTGTTTCAGCAATTTGGTTTTGATTTAAGGGACTTAGCGGCTCAGCGTTATCAACCGGCATTTGCCGACGGCCTAGCGGTACTGATCGACCAAACCCGACAACACCTGGAACAGGCACTCGATTACGTGTTATTGATTCCCGCCGCAGAAAAAGGCATCCGCCGTTTTTGCCTGTGGGCTTTAGGCATGGCCTTGCTGACCTTACGCCGGATTGAACAGCGCCGCCAATTGGGCGGTTTTTACAGCCCGCAACAAGTAAAAATTTCGCGGCGTGAGGTGCGGCTGGTGGTACTCGTCAGCAATTTAGCAACCGGTCAAGACTGGCTGCTGCGCAGGTTGTTCCAGCGTTTAGCGGCTCCTTTGATTCATACAAAGGAGTGAAGTGGATAAGGCTACCTCATGTTGGTTTTAGAAGAAATGCTGTGTGGGTGTTATACCAAGCTAAAGTCAGTGTTGGCATTACCTGGCTTTCCATTACGAGTTACGGGCTGGGGCTAAGGGACATCCACACAACGGCATTGTTCAACAACGCCGTTACTGACGGGATAGCTAAGATATGTCATTTATAAAGCCATATCAGTCTAAGTTTGTCAAAGTTAAAATGTTTACCTGACAAGCAATATCTAGACTTTTCCTATTTTAATTTAAAATTAAAATAGGAAAAGTTTATGGTATTTGCCTGGATTATAACGCCAGGGCAAACACATTCGGATGCTCCGGCTGGATTATTTCTAACTTTATGCTTTCATACAAGCGCTGACCGCCATGGAGAGCGAAGCGAAGGCGGACGGGAGACACCGGACAAATCGGGGAGGAAAGGAAGAGTTGCCGCGTGAGCGAGTGATTTTTTAACAGGGAAGCTAAAAATTTGTCACGAGGTAGCGGCACTATTGCGCTTATGCGACCTACCATGCTACTTTTTTTACTACTCGCATGGGCGCGGAAGCCCGCGCTACCGTTAAAAAAATGATTTAACCAACAGTTTTAATCATTGTCACAATCCCAATCTACACTTCGCATCTCAACATCCATCTTTCCACGAAGGATACATCCTGCCATGTTCAAATCCCTACTCGTCCTCGCGGCGCTGGTTTTGAGCGCTTCTGTGTTCGCGCTGGAGGCAGCTAAAGAATATGAAATTAAGGCCGCGTTTTTATTTAATCTGAGTGCGTTTATTACCTGGCCAGACAGCGCGTTTGCCAGTAAAGACGCACCGTTTAACGTATGCGTCTTGGGCAATGACCCCTTTGGCGAGCGGCTTGACTTGATTGCCGCCGACCAAACGGTTTCAGGCCATCCAGTGGCAGTGCGCCGCATTGCCGCAGTAGCTGACGCACTGGCTTGCCACAGTGTGTTTATCAGCAACTCTGAGCAACTTCGACTTCAAGCCATTTTCGCACAATTGGCCGGCAAACCGGTATTGACAGTTGGCGATGTTGACAATTTCGTGATTCAAGGCGGTACGGTGCAGTTTTTTCCGCACGACAATAAAATTCGCTTACTGCTTGATCCAGAAGCGTTTAGAGACGCTGGCTTGAAAGCCAGCGCGCATTTGATGCGGGTTGCGCAATTGGTAAAAGGCAAGTGAGGAAATCACAATGAAAAAATGGTTTTTAGCAGTTGCTATCGGCTTGAGTAGTCCAGCCTATGCGCTAACGGATGCAGAAAAAAGCCGCTTAGAAGCCTTGCGCGGCTTTTCGCTGGAAGCCTTGCAAGAAGTGGAAGTCAAGCTGGACGATGTGTTTGATGTGTTTGACGGGCTGGTGAAAGCGCGTAAGGTTTCGGTTGCCAGCGGGGTTGAGCAAAATATTGCCACTGCGCCGGCGGTAACGACCTTGATTACCGCGCAGGACATTGAGGCTATCGGTGCCCGCACTTTGGATGAAGCGCTGGAAATGGTGCCGGGTTTGCACGTCGGCAAGCGCGGCGGGGGCTACGAGTATATTTACACCATACGTGGGATTCACACCAACCCCAGCCCGGAAGTATTGGTATTGCTCAACGGCCTGCCATTCAAAACCGCGTTTGACGGACGCGCCGCTACTGACGGTTTTCCGGTCAGCGTGATTCAGCGCATCGAGGTGATTCGCGGCCCCGGCTCAGCCTTGTACGGCGCGGACGCTTTTGCTGGTGTCATTAACATCATCACTAAACACGCGGCGGACATTCAAGACACGGAACTCGGTGTACGGGCGGGTTCATTCCAAAGCCGCAACGCTTGGTTACAACGCGGCGGGCAAGTCGGTGGCATTGACTTGGCGGTGATGCTGGACTGGCAACGTAGCGACGGTCATGACGGCTGGGTGGAAGCCGACGCGCAAACCCAGTTCGACGCGGTGTTCGGGCAATACAGCGCACCGCCAGCCTCGCAAGCGCCGGGCAAGCTGAATGCGCAACGTGATTTGCTGCATGTGTACCTGGATGCCGGTTTCAGCAAACACTGGCGCTGGCACGGTGGCTTGCGGCGCAATCAAGATGCCGGACTCGGCTTGGGTATCGCCCAAGCACTCGACCCGCCGGACAACGCTAGCATGGCGGACAGCGATGTATTGACCACCGATTTGAGCTACCACAATGTTGGTTTCGCGCCCAACTGGGAAGTGCAAGCGCAACTGGCGTATCAGTATGTAGACGGGCTTGGTGAATACATCATGTTCCCGCCCGGTGCGTTTGGCGGCGCGTTTCCCGGTGGTTTTTTCTGGGATGCAGGGAGGCAAAACGATGAACTGCGCCTGGAGGGCAGCGCCTTGTTTCGCGGTTGGAACAATCACGCCCTGCGCCTCGGCGCGGGGTGGCAGCAGTCGCGCTTGCGTGACGTGGCAGAACGCCGCAACTGGGAGGTGGATTTGACCACCGGGATGCCGACTCCACTGGGCGAGATGATCGATTTCAGCAATAGCGCGGCAGCCTATATTGGAGCGACTTCGCGGCGTAATCGTTTTGCCTATGTGCAGGATACTTGGGCATTTCATCCAGCATGGGAATTGACCGCTGGGATTCGCTACGACGATTTTTCCGATTTCGGCAACACCACCAATCCACGCCTCGCCCTGGTGTGGAAAACTACGCCCACGCTGACCAGCAAGTTTTTATACGGCTCAGCGTTTCGCGCGCCGTATTTTCTCGAACTGGGGATTAACAATCCTTTGCTGGGCATCGGTAATTCAGGCTTGCAGGCAGAAACTATCGACACCTATGAATTGGCTTGGGATTGGTTCGCCAGCCCGGATTTACACCTGGCTTTGAACCTGTTTCATTACCAAATCGAAGATAAAATCGGCTTTCCTGGCGGTCAGTATCAATACGCCAACTATGGCAAATGGGATGGCCAGGGCTTTGAATTGGAAACCCGCTGGAAACTCTCCACCCGCGCCGCGCTGCTGTTTAACTACGCTTACCAAGATAATGAAGATGAAACCGGCGAACCAGTCGCCGATGCCCTGCGTCAGTCCGCCTATATCCGCTTGGATTGGATGTTCGCGCCCAACTGGTTTGTGGACATCAATGCCCGCTGGATTGCCGACCGTCCCCGCGCTGCCAACGACTGGCGCGAAGACATGGACGATTATTTCATCAGCGATGTGACCCTGCGCCGCAAAGACATCAAAGGCAAGTGGAATTTCGCCGTCGGCGTGCGCAATGTATTCGATGAAGATGCCCGCGAACCCACGACGGTGAATATTGGCGTCACCAATGATTTGCCGCTGCCAGGACGCGAATGGTTTGCAGAAGCGCGTTATACATTTGAATGAGGACATATGCGCTGGTTCAATAGGCTGACCATCAAAGGCAAGCTCAGCGGGTTGATTTTGACCGTCAGCCTGATTTTGGTGGTCATCATCAGCACGATTTTGGCCATCAATGAGCGCATCCGCCTAAAATACAACATGGAAAGCGATTTAATGACGCTGGCGGAAATTATAGGCCGCAATAGCGGCGTCGGCCTTGCGTTTGACGATGCCAAATCCACAGAAGATGTGCTGAAATCCCTATCTGCCCAGTCCAACATCATGTTTGCACATGTTTTTAATCTCCAGGGCAAGCTATTCGCCAGCTATCGCCGTACTGATATAGACAACTCTACACACATTCACGACTACGCAACCCCGGCGGGTACAAACGACCAAGATGCCATCGCGGTAACAACGGGTTTTATGTTTCATACCAATATAGCTAGATTATACCTTTCGTATGGGTTGTAAACGTCAAAAACCGCATGGACAGGCGTTTTGGTATAATTAAACTATATAATACGGCTATAGACCTTATCGGAAATTTATTCTAAAATATAAAACTAATCAACTTTTTAATCATTGGTGAGGCATATATGAAACTTTTGTGCTTGGAAGCTAAGAAAAATCCTAAAACCTTTTTGGCTGTTACCAGTCTTAATATAGCTAGATTATACCTTTCGCATGGGTTTTAAACCTTAAAACCCGCATAGAAAGGCGGTTTAGCATAATTAAACGATATAATACGGCTATATTAATGAGTTCGATAAGTTGAATGTTGCCCTGATGGCGGTTGGGAATGGTCAAGTCCCAGCGGATTGACAGTTATTGAGTCATGTCTGGTGAGCAACCTTGTTTCGTTGCCCACCAGTCCGCTGTCAGCCCACCGCCGCCACAGCGATAAACGCGCCCGCCGTGCCAAAGGCTAATACCGGTAGCGCCCACAGCAGGAATAAAAAACTTTCCTCTTGCACGTACTCGCCGAACAGCCGTTTTAACAGGTTAAAGCGGTACATCAAAATGACAATCAGTAAGACCAGGCCCAGGGTGACGTAGTTGAGGTTGAATAGCCGGGTGACGGTATTATCTCCCGAAGCAATCAGGGTGTAGGCTGAGTTAATCGTAAAATTCAACGCAATCACCGTGAACAGGCCGCCCACGATCACGTTGGCCAGTATAAAAGCCGCCACTTTGAATTCGCCGTTTTCCATGCCGTTCATCCACAGTGCCACCAGCGGTATCAGCAAGGACGCAATCAGCGGAATAAAGACCGAGGCGATGACTTGAGCGGCTTGGCGTTTGACTTCGAGGCCGATGATCAGCGCGGAATGAGATTCGCCGTACCAACCCGGACGGGTAGGGCGGTTGATGCGCACTAAGCCGGTATCCCAGCCATCGAGTTCAATATCCTGGGCGGAGCGGCTGAAGTCCAAGTCTTCTTGCAAGAAAATCAGTGCGGCCTCGTTGGTGGTTTCCTTGCGTATTTCCACTTCCACCGCCAGGGTTTGCCGGTCGAACGGAAAATTGCCAGCGTCCACTTTGAGTGAGAATTGCGCGGTGGTGCGCTGCATTAATTCGACCCAGCCGTTTGGGAATATCCGCACATTGGTCACCTGGTAGGACGGCTGATCCTGCATATTGGTGAAGGCAATCCCCGGCGACCAGATTTGCTTCAGCTTATCGTCGGCCTTGGGGCCGCGATATTCCTGAAACCCCCTGGGCGTATCGCCTGCTGGATAGTGTAGTCGTGGGTCTTCCCAACGCAGGCGCAAATCCACCGTGCTGTTGAAAGTCCCTGCGTTTTCGTCAAATCCGGTCACGCTTTGGTAATAGACTCCTACTCGCACGATCACCGGCAGTCCTTTATCCAGCGGCAGCGTGGTCAAATCCGGCGCTGGTTGCTGGTTGTCGTCGGGTATTGCCAGCACCGCTTGGCTAAGCAGCAGAGCCGCCATCAGTAACCAACTTTTCATGGTTTCCCCTTGCTATCGCGCAGTCTGTCATATTGTTGGGCAAGTGCATCCAGTTCCTCGCACAAATTATCCAGCTTGGGGTTCTCCTGAAGACTGTCGTCACCGTCGGCAAGTTGGCTGAATTTGGCGGTGAGTGCTTGCAGCGGGCGCAACAGCAGGCCGCGAATCACAATCAGAACAAAGCCGACCAGCAGAACGATGGCAAACAAGGCCATTAGGATTTGCCAGACCTTCGAGCGATCCTGCGCCGAGCGTGAGCCACTGAAGTCCTTGGCTACCGCGATGATTCCCAACACATCGCCCGCCGCGTTGCGCAGCGGAACCATCACCACGCCATAAGGCACGCCAAGTGCCTCGCGGACATACTCGCTGTTGCTGGTGGCATTCAGGTCGCGATCCGTCACCAAGCTCTGTATCAAATCGGTGTTGGTCGAGTGATAGCGGATGTATTCGCCGAGGCGGTTTTGATCGCTGAAGAGGGCTGGCGCGATACCGGTGGCGAATTCCTTGAGCGGCGATTCCTTAATGAAAACTGCCAGTTCGAGGCCATAGGCTGCCTTTAGGTTGTCGAGGATCGCGGCGAAGGCGATACCGATCTCAAAGCTGCCGATGTGCTTGCGGTTAGCGTCGAACATCGGCACCACGCCAAAGATGGCCGGGCCGGAACGGGCAATCGCAAAGCCTTTACCCGCCACTTGATCGCGATTGACCGTGACCACCAGCGGGCGAAACTGGGTCAAGTCATCACCAAATTTGTCCGGGCTGTGCAGACGCAGGAAGGACGTGGCGGGGGGGATGTGAAATTGCGCCTGATCCACCCCGTATTTCTCTTTTTGCGCCTTGAATACCGGCAGATACTCCGCCAGCAGCCCTGCGCGGTCTTGTGCGGCAAACAGTTGTTTGGCCTTGGGCGTGTCCGCAATCATCGCGGCACGCGCCAGCGCTTTGTTCTCAGCACCTTGTAGATTAAAGTCGATGATGGATTTCATCAGTTCCAGTTGACCAGTCTCGACCGAGCCGGTCATCCCGCTGAAAATCAGGTTGGAAATGACCGAGACCGAGACGATCACCACGATCACCGCACTGATTCAGTAGCGCGGGGGCATGACGGCGAAATTGCATTGAAACTCCTTACAAAGGTTAGATATTGGGGAAATGTGAAACACAACAGTATCCACTGACCTGTGGCCTGGGCGAGCAATACTCTACCAGTATCTCCTTAGCCCAGCACCCTTCCTATCCCTTCACCATGATAACCCAAACGCGCTGACAAGCGCTGTCCGGCTTGTTGTAGCAAACCGATCCAGCGCTCGCGGCGGCGTTCAATCGGCGCAGAAATGGATAAACCGGCCAGCACTTCGCCGTGGCCGTTGCGGATTAACACGCCGATGCAGCCCACGCCTTCTTCGGCTTCTTCGTTGTCTAGGGCATAACCGGCTTGTTGTCCCTGCTGGGCGGCATTCAGCAAGTCTTCAAGCTGTACCAGTGTGTGCGGGGTGTAGGCGGGTAGGCCGCTGCGTGCGGCATAGGCTCGCACAAAGGCTGCACCCAATTCGCCCAGCATCAGTTTGCCGACTGCGGTTACATGTAACGGCGCACGGCTGCCGATCACTTGTTCTACCCGCATCATGCGCTTGGGGCAGGCGCGTTCGATGTAAATCACGTCGTCGCCTTCGCGCACGGTGAGATTCACGGTGTCGCCGATTTCATCGCGCAAGTTTTCCATGATGTCTAAGGCGAGTTGGCGTAAATCCAAACCACGCGGCACCTGTTGAGCCAAGCGCAACAGGTGTTGGCCCAGTTGGTAGTGTCCCGCGCTGTTTTTTTCGACCCAGCCGACTTGGCTCAGCGTGGCTAGAATCCGAAACGCGGTTGAGGGATGTAAGCCAGTGTCTGCCGCTAGAATTTTTAGGCTGACGGCGGCGGCGTGGTTGGCGATGCTGTTGATCAGCGCGGCGGCGCGATCCAGCACTTGAATCGAGGGAGCGGCTTGGTTCATTTCGTATGGTGAAATCTGTTGTGTATTGCGAAAGTATAAGCCAAGCGGTATGATGTTTTCAATATCCGAAACAGATTTCGTATCGTGAAAATCGCTGCCGCGCAGCATTAACCAAAGAGGTGTTGAGCCATGAGTACTTTTCCCGCTTTTTGTGAGGGCATCCTGCATGACGGCGCAGCGTGGCCGGATTTTGAGAGCTTGGCCGATACGGCGGTGATTGCCGACGGGCAAACCGCGATTGCGGATGCCAGCGATCCCAAAGCGGTTTATCAAACTCTGCTGGGCGCGGATGCGTTGCGTTATTTGACTTTGCAACTCACTGGTTCTAAAGGGTCTGGGCATCCAGGCGGCTATGCCTCCAGTGCGGAGATTCACGCTGCATTGCTGATGTTGGGCCACACTCACATCGTCACCGAAGTCGGTCATCACGCGCCAGGTTTTTATTCAGCAATGTTTTTGGATGGTTCGCTGGAAGCGATGGGCATCCACACTATGACCGAGATGATGGCGCGGTTTCGGGAACAACACGGTTTGCTTGGGCACTTATCCGGTGCGATTCCTGGATTGCTTGCTCCGGCTGGGCCGTTGGGTCAGGGTCAGCATTTTGCGATGGCGGGGGCTTTTTTGCACCGCGACAAATTGTTTCCGGTCACTATCGGCGACGGCGGCATGGGCGAGCCTTATGTGCTGAATGCCATGATGCATTTTCACACGGCGTATCCTGCCGTCACCAATTTCTTGCCGGTGCTGATTTGGAATGGCTATTCTCAAGAGCATCATTCGATGGTGTCTTGCCTCAGTAATGCCGAGATGAGAGCTTACTGGCAAGGTCATGGTTTTGAGGAAATTATTTTAATTGATGCGAAAGAGTTCGACGACAGCGCGCAAGCTGGCGCTTATGTGGACAGTACCCAGTTTTCCTTTGGTCAGCGCTTAGCCTTCACTCAAGCCGTGTTGCAAGGCGCGGATCGTGCGGCAAAAGCGGCGCTGGGCGGCAAGCTGACGGCATTCATTCTCAAGCAATTAAAAGGCAGTGGTGTCCACACCGTCGGGGCGAAATCACACAATCTCTATCCCGCCGACACCCTCGACCAGCCGCATATTCTCGCGGGACTGCAACGTCGGGCGATTCCTGCCGCTGCTTGGCAATTGGTGCGCGATAACTTCCAGCGTGCTGGCGGCGGTGCGGCAGTGGATACCGTTGTCACCGAATTTGAATTGGCGCTGCCTGCGCTGCCCGCCTTGACGATGCAAGATTTTCCCAAAGGCGACAAAGCAGTGCCTGCCACCGCGCTGGGTGCTTTGGCGGCACAAATCGGCCTAGCTGATCCGCGTTTTGTCGTCACTAACGCCGACGGCAATGAAGCCTCCGCGATGAAAAACATCAACGACGCCCTCAAAATCCGTCATCCGACCACCGACCCGCTCTATAACCAAACCCCGACCGGCCAAGTCTATGAGCCGCTTAACGAAGATGCCTGTGCGGGTTTTGCCGCTGGCCTGGCGCTGTTTGGCGGACGTTCGCTGTGGTTGTCCTACGAAAGCTTCGCCATCAACGGCTGGCCTATCGTGCAAACCGTCACCCAGGCTATGGCCGAATTGCGCCGTAAAACCCCCGCGTTCATCTGCCTATTCACAGCGGGCGCACTGGAACAAGGCCGCAACGGTTGGACGCATCAACGGCCTGAAATTGAAAACTATTTTGCAGCAATGATGCGCAATGGCAATCTCTATCCGCTGTTCCCCTGCGATGCCAACGCGATCCAAGCGGCCTACGAATATGCCAACGGCGAATTTAACAAAGGCATGGTGATCATCGCCTCTAAAAGTGCCTTGCCCGTGTATTTAAGCCTGGCCGAAGCGCGGCAGGGTTTCGCCGACGGTGCGGTGGTGTTGGCTGAATCGAGCGGCGACAAGGGTAGCGTGGTGTTTGCCGTCACCGGCGATATGGTGCTGTTGCCGGTGTTTGCCGCCAAAACGCAACTCGAAGCCGCTGGTTATGCGGTGCGCATCGTCGCCGTACTTAACCCGCGTCGCCTTTATCGCCCCAGCGATGTTGCCTGGGACAGCGTGTCCCAAGCCGATGGTGTCTTCATGGACGACGCTCGCTACAATGCTTTATTTGATGGCGAGGTGCTGCTGGCGGTCAGCGGCGGGCCTAGCGCAGCCTTAGAGCCGGTGTTATTGCGCAGCCGCGCCCCACAGCGTGATGTGTTCTGCTGGAAACGTGGCGACACCACCGCCACACCCCAAGAACTCATGGAACTCAACGGCATTACCGCCACCGCGATGATGGCGCGAGCCAGGCAATTATTGGGCTAAACCCCGCAGACCTGACCGGTTTGATAAACCGGTCAGGTCTCTCTATCAACTCAATCGCTGAATCTGGAAAAAACCCCGAATAGTTCTTGACAGCCCAGATAAGCATCTCTACACTGAGCGGTTTCTTACCGTTGAGTTTTATGCGGAGCTATCGCTTAATGAAAACCTTTAGCGCCAAACCTGAAAGCGTCCAACGCGACTGGTTCATCATCGACGCCGAAAACGTCGTGTTGGGTCGGCTGGCAACAGAAGTGGCAAGACGCCTGCGGGGTAAGCACAAACCCGAATATACGCCACATGTTGACACGGGCGACTATATTGTGATCGTGAATGCCGAAAAAGTGCGTGTCACCGGCAACAAGTTTAACGACAAAATTTATTACCACCACACGGGTTACCCTGGTGGGATAAAAGGCATTACTTTTGAAAAGCTGTTACAGAAGGCACCTGAGCGGATTATTGAAATCGCCGTCAAGGGAATGTTGCCGAAAGGACCTTTAGGTCGCGATATGTACCGCAAACTGAAAGTGTATGCTGGCCCAGACCATAAACACAGTGCCCAGCAGCCGGTGCTGTTGGCGATTGACTGAGTAATCGAGGAAGTCTAAGCGTCATGGCAGAAACACAATATTACAGCACGGGGCGGCGAAAAAGCTCTTCTGCCCGTGTCTTCATGAAGTCCGGCGAAGGCAAGATCGTCATTAATGGTCGCCCGTTGGATGATTATTTTGGTCGCGAAACTGCGCGCATGGTGGTTAAACAGCCCCTGGACGTGGTTGATATGCATGGCAAATTTGATATTAATGTCAGCGTAAAAGGCGGCGGTAACACGGGACAAGCCGGTGCGATTCGGCATGGTTTGACCCGCGCCCTGATTGAATATGACGAAGCCCTGCGTAGCCCCTTGCGTAAAGCGGGATTTGTCACCCGTGACGCTCGCGAAGTTGAACGTAAGAAAGTGGGTCTGCATAAAGCGCGCAAAGGCACGCAATACAGCAAACGCTAAGTTATTTCTGTTTCTTGGGGGATCGTCTAGCGGCAGGACTACGGACTCTGACTCCGTAAACCTAGGTTCGAATCCTAGTCCCCCAGCCATATTTATCAGCAAGTTAGCTGATGCCAAGGACGACGGACTACTGGTTTTTACTAGTCCGTCGTCCTTGTACGTCTGCGATAAAGCTACATAAAGTCTCCTTCGATTAAAGTCAGTGCTTGGCGCACGTTCTCAGGTGAGAGATGCGCATAAATTTCTGTGGTCTGAACGCTGGCATGACCCAATAAGTCACGCACCACAATCAGCGGCACGCCTGTATTGACGAGCCACGCCGCGCAAGTGTGGCGTAGGTCGTGAATCCTAAAGTTATCAATCCCAGCCACCCGGCAAGCTTCCTGAAAGCCCTTTTGAAAGGTGCGACGCGGTGAACAGCGGTCATTCAGGAAAACGTGGTAAGACTCTGGGCAGTGTCTATCGCGCCAAGCCAAGCGAGATTGCAGTGCTGTAACAGCTTGTGAGTTCAAAGGCACTGAGCGCCGCCGGGCAGTCTTGGTGTGTTGTGGCTCTAAGGTCAACAGGCTGCGGGCAAAGTCCACCCGTGACCATTGCAGGTTGATCAGTTCCCCTGCCCGGCATCCCGTGTGTAGCGCCAGGCGGATGAAATCAGCCAGACACGGTTCAGCCGATGCTATCAAGCGCTGCGCTTCATCTTGGGTCAACCAGCGCACCCGGCCTTGAGATTCTGGCAACATGCGTCCGCGCACCGGGTTGGGTAATTCGATTTCCTGAGTTAATCGCACATGACCAATAGCCGCCGAAAGCAGCATCAGTTCACGGTTGATAGTGCCGTTTGACACCCCGGCCAGGCGGCGCTGTTCAATGTAGGCATACACATCAGCCGCCCGCAGCGTCCACATGTCACGGCCAGCAAAGTGAAGGGCCAAGGTGCGGGCACGGCCTAAGTCATCGCGGTAGCTGCGTTTAGTGGCTTGTGAGTGTTTGAGAAACATCAGCATTAACTCCTCGAACAGGAAAGCGTTAGGCATTGGGATAAAGCAACTGGTGCAGTTCTTGGGCAGCTTGAGAAGCTTGGGTAACCGCCAGACGGATAGGCGTCCCTGTGCCGGTGGTCTGGATTTCCCCAGCCTCTTCCAAGAACCGACGGATGGAGTTCAGCCGATACAACGGCCAGCCCAGGGCGTCAACAACGTCTTCAAGAGATTGCTGAAAACCTAAGCGTTGCGGGTCTTGCTGTAATAGGTAATTCAGCAGGTAATTAGCTAAATTCTCTGTGGCAATCGGGACAATCGGGACAAGCGGGACAAATGGGATAGTTAGCTTGTCCACCCCTACAGACCCCTGTTCATGCGGGTTTCGGCTGAACGGGACAATCGGGACAAGGGTATGTAGAGAATCTTGGTTTTTTGCGTTTTGCAAAGAGTCGTTAGCATTATGCAATAAAGTATCATTTTTTAACCCATTCGCTTGTCCCGCTTGTCCCGCTTGTCCCGCTTGTCCCGATTGTCCCGCTTCCAAAACAGAACCAAAATCATAACTGACTACTCCTTGCCGGTTGCGAGTTCTGGTGAGGATGCCTTTTTCTACCATGCGGTTGCAGGCGCGTTTAAGCTGTTCCTTACCATAGCCGTCTAAGAAATCGGTCATCTCTCCTATAGACATCGCGCCTTCTTTAACCAGCAGCTCAAATATCAGCTTATTGGTGCCAGTTAAACGGCTATGCAGGCTGGGTATGTAGAGCATCCCGCGTTCATCAATGGCGGCTTCTAGGGTCTTCCAGCGTCCGCCATGCCGGTTTTTTAAGCACTCAATCTCTAACCCGTTCAAGCCGTCATTGGTTAGCCTGATATGCACGTCTAGCGCATCCTCGCGTTTGCTGGTGCCGCGGCTTTCGTTGCTCTTGCCTGCGTGGTTGATGAGGATAACGGTCTTGCCCGCGTCTCTGAGAGCAATCAGGTATTCCTGGGTTTCGTGCCAGTCGTTGGCACTGTTGTCGTCACTGCCTGAGCAGGAGAACAGCGTGGAGACGTTATCAAACACCACGACATCGAAGTTATCGGCCATCGAACGGATCACCCGCTTGCCTTCTTGGGTGTGAGGCTTAGGGTGTTTGTCAAAGAAGGACAGGCCCATCATGAAGTAGTTAGCGGGCACCATGCCGACACCCATGAAGCCGACCAAGGTTTGAAAACGTTGTTTAAGCGTCCAGTCTGGCAATTCGCCGTCTACCAGAAGCACTCGATAGCGGCGATTACGCTGGGAATTTTGCCAGTGCATGAAATTCATGCCTGTGGCCAGGGCATAGGTGAGGGTGTGGACAAAGACGGATTTGCCAGCGCCGGTCTTGGCGGTGACCATGATGATGCTGGAATCGGTGAACCAGGAACCGGTATCTGAGGTAAACACGAAAGGCGGCGGCTGTATGCTGTCATCATCAAGCAGCGCATCCATTGGGCGTATCTCGTCTAGGTACTGGGTGCCGGTGGCGGATGCGTAGCGGTAGGTGATATCGGTAATACGGCGTTGTGCATCGGCCAGTAAATCAGGAATGGCGCGGTGAGTATCGGTGTCACTGGCAATTTTGGCGATGTCTGTGCCAGCGCTGGCAAGTGAGCGCAGGGCAGAACGCTCGCGCACGATGTCGGCATAAGCGGAGATGTTGGCAGCGCTGGGGGTGTTCTTGGCAAGTGAGCTGACATAGGCCAGGTCTACCAGTTCGCCACGGCGTTGCAGCCAGTCTGATAAGGTGATTACGTCACAAGGCTGGTCGTTGTCTATCAGTTGGGTGATTGCAGTAAACAGGTGTTGGTGGTCAAGGCGGGAGAAGTCTGCTGCTACGAGCTTATCAGCAATCAGCTTGCGGGATTGGTTGTCTAACAGCAGGGCACCTAAAACAGATTGTTCAGACAGCAGGGTTTGGGCTAGAATATCCATGTTGATTCGCATCCTTAAAGGCCCAGTGTTCCAAGCTCTGGGCCTTTTTTTGTGGGCGGGATTGAGTGGTTTAGGGGTTAAAACGGTCTGTCAGTGTCATGACTCGTGACGTTTCCCCTTTTTAACCCGTGCGCCTGTACGCTGTTCCCACGCGGATACGCGGCATGATTCGCTGCAAAACCGTTGGTTCCAAGTCATTACCAAGTATTGGTTTTTGCAGTGGTCGCAAGTGCCTTGGCTACCCACGCGGCCGGCATATGGCTTGTCGTTTAACGGGCCCGTTATAACGGGTGCGTTTAACGGCAATTTGTCGTTTAACGGGTGCGTTATAACGGGTGCGTTAAACGACATGGCTTGAGTGGCGATATTGCCCGCATTAAGCCGGTCAGCTAAGCCTGGGTGCAGCCTATCGAGTTCAGCCGTTGCCGCCGCATTCAGCACGATTTCACCAGCGTGCAAGTTAGCCAAACCATCCGCATCAATCCGCCCCCCGGTATCCAGTGAAGGCAACTTGACCCCAGCCGGTTGCATACTCATGGCTACTGGTTCGCCGCCGTCTAGCATGGAAACGGCTTGCCGAGGTGATACACCCGCATCTATCAAAGCTATGAGCTTGCGTTTGACCGCACCGGTGCTGTTGCCTTCCATTAACAAGGCTGAAACGATACGAAACGCCAGGCTAAGCAAATCGAAAATCAGCGTGAATACCAGCCATTTGACGCGGTTTGCCTGCTCTTCCGAGATGCCAAACACCCAGGCTACGAACCTATCGTCAGCCGTCCATGCTTGGGATACCCCTTGGCCGGAGGTGGAGAGCGCGGCACGTTGCTTTTGTAGCTCGACCAAATGGGCTTGTACGCCGTTGTACTCGGCATGGCGGCTTGCGTAGCCGTTGCTGGATACATCGCCACCAAGTCCAGTCAGTTGAGTTTCCAAGCTGGCTATCTCTGCTTTTGCGGGGGTAATGCAGCGGGTGATATGGTCATGTTTGCAACCGGCCAGCTTCACCTTGGCAGCCGCCAATTCTGCCCGCAGCGCATTGATTCGCCCGGCTGACTTGGCTTGTGCGGCTTGCTGTGCGCTTTCTTCCGCGTGTGCCTTGCCTGCATCGGCAAAGCCTGCGAGGTTGCTGAGTCGGGCGCGTGTTGCGCTTATCTCAGCATCCAATGCTTGCGCCGGTAAGCTGGCCTCTAAACGTGCATCCGCCGCGTTGGAGCTATCATTCAAAGCGTGAAACAGCCCCGAACCGTAAAGCGCCAGATAAGCCAATGCCAAACCGCCATAAACCGCAAAGTCGAAGGCGAAGCCGGTGTGCTTGCTTATCGCTTGCGGAATGAGTACCGCCCGCCCGACCAGCATAGCGACCCAGCCGCCGACGAAGATAACCGGCATGATGCTGCCGGATGGGGCATTGACTGCCCAGAACACGGACAGCGCCAGACCGAGCAACTCCAAACCCAGCGCCGAGTATCCCAACCAGCGGGCGGCCATCTCGGTGTGTTGGCGGTTTTGCCAAGCAATCAGGGCAGCGGTTGCGCCGATAATGCCGAGCAGGGCAACCGCAATCCTCCAATCGAACCATGATAAGGCGCTCATGCTGCACCCCCACAGTTTGCGACTGCGCAAATGGTCTGCACGTAGTGCTGGGTTTCGGCAATAGCGGGGATTCCGCCAGCGCTGATAACGCGACTAGGCCCAGCGTTATAGCCAGCCAAAGCTAAGCGCCAATCGCCAAAAACCTTGAACTGCGCAGATAGATAACTCGCTCCGCAATCAAGGTTACTTTCGGGGTCGGTGAGTTGGTCGGCGGTTAGACCACAGTGATGTTCGCCAGTGCGCGGCATTACTTGGGTCAAGCCGATAGCGCCCGCTGAACTCACCGCGTCAGGGTTCCATGCGGACTCTTGCTGGATGAGTGCGGCGAAGATGTCGCGGGGGATGTCGTGACGGTCTGCGGCTTTGTCGGCAAGTGCAGCCAGACTCTGATCAGCAATCTGGTGGCAAGGTGGGACTGTTGGGGTGTGGGTTGGCAACACCAATCCAGCGATGGCGAGCGCCACAACGGGTATTAATAGTGTGGTGCCTGCCAGTGAGACCAGTAGGTAATGTTTGGGGGAGTTCATTGCACACCCCCGCAGAGTTTGGAAGCTGCACAGAAAGCCTGTATGCCTGCCGTTACGCTGCCTGCTTTGGATGCGTAAAAGCTGAGTTGCATAGCGCCGCAGTCCAGGTTCTCGCGAACAGTCCACACCTTAAATAGGCCACAACCATACGTCATATCTAGCGAGATTTGCGCGGGGTTTGTCTGCCAAGTATGGCCGGATTCAATGAACTGGACATAAAGCGCAGGGGGGATGCCGTGCTGAACTGCTGCACTCTCAGCGGCTATGCGCAAATCTGCTGGCATCTCAGACGCCTGAGGAACAGACGGTGAGGCAATTGCAGCCAGGATTAATAAGGCAGTGGGCAGCACCGCCGGTTGTGGTTGTTCGTCCGGGGCAACCAAATCAAGTTGGTCTTCCTCAATCACCGGCACGAAGCCTATCTCATCCAAGATATACAGGCTTTGACGTGCCCAATTGCGTTTTATGTCATCGCTCAGACTGGTTTCAAACAAATGGTTTACTCTGGCCCGGAATGAGGTAATGACGGGGCTTAATGCCTCATATAACTCAGACCTGTCCAGCCCGTGTTTGCCATAACTCATCCACTGTAGGAGGTTCAAGGCAGCAGAAAACGCTGTGTAATGCGTTGACTCCTGATATGTTTCTGAAAAAACCTCAGAGAACATTTTCCGCATTGGACGTGACCAAGTGATCAGATGAGCGTCAATAATGCTCATGACATCGGCACGCTGGGGGGCGGTGAGGGAATCAATATCCATGTCGAACAGATAGCCGACGGATAAGCAAACGCCCAGACAGTCACGAGCTACGTTAGACGCATGTATCAGTTTGCCCCGACTGGGCAGGCTTGGCTGAACTTCCAGAGTATTTCTCAGACGATAGCGCAGGGCGTCGATGAAAAGCGCCTGTTGCTCGGTGGGCTGGGATATAATGGGGGTAGACATGTTGTCAATCCTCTTCATTGATAAGGTGTTTAGCGGGTTTTTGGGTGGTTCCAACACCCCTTGCCCGCGACTTAGAACGACACTTCTAAATGGTCTTTATCGACCGATTCTTTTTTTACCTCCTCTTGTTTACTCAAATAATCCTCCGCGATTTGACGGAGAAGCTCACTTACAGCAATACGCCGCTGCCAAGCAAAAAGTTCAAGTCTGGCTTTGAAGCTGCTGGGAACTCTAAAGTTCAAACGAGCATCAGACATGGTGCTAAAATCCTGTATGTATGTCTTACTGTATGACGGTATGACACATTATAGACGTATATTACACCTACCGCAAGCGGATTGACGTAAATGACGCCAGGTGAAAGAGTGAAGCAGGTAAGGAAGTCATTATCTATTTCACAACAAAGACTTGCTGAGAGCATAAAAGTCAGCAGAAGCTACATTAACGACATAGAAGGTGGGCGTGCTGAGCCTTCTTTTAACTTCCTACGTGCATTATCAGATGTATATAACGTCAGTATTGACTGGGTAGCCACCGGCGAAGGCCCGATGTTTAGGCAGCAGGAAGCTAAGCCTGATCAGACCCCAGAGCCAAATGTAGCGCTAGACCCAAAGATGACAGCGGTCATCAAGACCGTGCAGATGATGCCACTTGAAAAGCAACAAGAATTCATTGCCGAGACCCAAAAACGCGCTGAAAGCATTAAACAGTTCTTAGAGATGCAGGAACGGATAGAACGGCTGGAAAAGGAGAAGTGCGCATGACACCCGAACACAGCGCCGGGTGGCTAATAACGCAAGAATATCAACTCACTATTCCTCATAACGAAAGGCACGGAGACTGGTGAGGATAGGTCAAAACAGCACACCCGCAGGCATCCACTTGCGGGTATTTTTTTGGGCGGTGAGCGGCGAAAAGGACAGGGACTAGGGACTTTTTTTATTTCAGACCAACTGATTAGGGACTACACCAGGGATAGGGAATAAGGGATTACGAATTACACCAGGGATAGGGCTTTTTTATTTACGTCAAAAGATTAGACATAAGGAACGCGCTGAAGAAGGTAATTGAGTTGATTACGACCCAGGGACGACTGATTACACCAGGGATACTGATTAAGGACTTTTTTTATTTTAGGACAAGGGAAAAGACATGAGAAGACGTGGAAATAGAACAAAAACGAAGATGCCAAAGAGAGAAAATATAACGATAGTGGTTATAGGCACTTTAATATGGATAGCATGTATATTAATCTATATAGCAATGAATAATAAATAAAAAACTAAGAAGACAACGACAGCAACCAAAGTGCAACAAATAAGACAGCTAGAGCGGATAATAGATAGATTTCTATTTTAGTTAGATTTTCGTCGTTTTCTTCATCATCCTCTTCAATCGAGCAAGGTTTGAAGAAAATGGCGTTATTAATCATCGTACAAGGTATCCAATACATTAAACCAATGCGAAAGAGGTCAAAGAAGACAGGGAAAGCCTCTGGTGTGGGGGAAAAGTAAAGAAAATGAAAATACGTGAGCAATAAAGCCACAAGAAAGCCAGGCATCAAAAGCGCTGTATCCAGAATAAAAAGTAAGCCACATCTTGAAATAAAACTAGACATAAAATGACTCCAATAAAGTAAAATAATACACCGGACAATGACTGTCTACGATTAACATCAGCAACATAAAGGAGTAAAAATGAAACTAGGCACATTCTTACAGATTTGCATGTTTTATGCCTGTGAAATAGTAATACTGTTGGTTGCAGCAGCACACTGGAAAGAGTCAATGAAGTGGATTGGAATAAACCAACACATAGGAGGTTTTATATTAGTATTTGGAGGATTTATAATACTTAATAGCTACGGTATGATGATGAAAAACGCAAAAGAAGCCGAAAGCATGACTTCTAAAAATGCGGAAAAAAGGCAAAGCGTTAAATAAGAATGAAGGCCGTCATCTTTATGGCGGCCTTTTTTATTATTTCTTCGGGAACAGAAGTTTGAAGTAAATAAGCCAGTAAATCCAGCCAAAGAAAAACACCAATATGTAATTACTAATAACTTTGTAAGATAGTGACATATGTTCAGCAATCAGTATGTCAGCAAAGAAATTAACCGGGAATCTGATAAGTAATACAAACAAAACGATAAATCCAATAATACGCAACATGATAATCCCCCTTAATTTGTTACCTGTGCCACTGAAGTCTTGTTGTCAGTGTGTTGAATGGCCGGATATTGGCGCGTACGGACGTGGATTAAACAGAGGTCAGCACGCACATAGATGCGACTGATGTTGTCATTATAGCACCAGCAATCAGATTTTTTACCAAACACTGCCAAAGCGCAGCGATAACCGTTAAGGGATGCGTAAGTAAGATAATCCAAGTCCTGCATGAATGCAGGCACAGCGTATTTAGCACGGTCTGTGATTGATAGCTGATAAACGGCAAGTGCAGGCGCAGGAGAAGGCAAAGGGGCAGAAGGAGAAGGAGAAGGAAGCAAAGGGGCAGTAACAGGAGGGGCACCAGGAGAAGCAGGTGCAGAGGGTGCTGTGGGAGGCTTAGGAGGGGACAAGGTAGGCGCATCAACAATAATAGAATAGATGGGATAAATGATGGCAAATAATGCACCGAAAAAAAGCAAGAAAACCCAAAAGATTTTGAGGAAGGGAATATTTTTTATGGAATAGGCGGATGTGTGTACTGATGAGGATTTGAATTTTTCTTGAACAGCACGGTCATGGTAGACCGTCTCAGTAGTTGAACGTTGTTCGTAAATTTTACGTTCTGCAACTGGCAAATTCTTTATATCTTTCCAGCCCGGCTTGATGGTGGCTTTAGCCTGGTGCCTGCCGAATGCGCGGAACAAGTCAATCCAGCCTGGGCATTTACTCCTAGCATAATGATGGATGTCCATCACCGACACCGTAGAGATTATGAGGTGATGACCTTTATGGCGTAGTTCAGTTAATGCCCGTAAATGTGGAGGCAAATCGTCGATATTGCGAGACTTGGAACTCTGAAATCCATTCTTGTCGCACTCGTCTATGTATATAACCGAGTTATCCGGTAATTCGTGCCATTTCGTGCCATCTTCAAAGGATGTGCCGAAGGTTGCCCCATCTAGCCCGCAATGATAAAACTCAGAGCCTGGGTTGAGTTCAAGCAGATACAAAGCCAACGAAACAGCGAATGTGGTTTTGCCGGTGCCCTGGGAACCGGTAACAATGATTGGGTTGAAACTGGAAACCAGTTTACAGATTTTTAAGTTTTTAAGTTTCATACAGCACCACCAGCGCCAGAATCAGCACCAGAATCAGCACCAGAATCAGAACCCGAAGAAGAGCGGCGAGTAGATTTATAAACTTTAAAAGCAGCCACAGAGGCGTAAGTGGTTAAAATGAGAGTAATGCAAGCCTCAGCATTTGTCGCTTTCAAAGCGTAAGCAGCAAAAGCACCCAATTCACCATATTTCAAAAAAGCTGATTCAACATTTGAAACAACAAAAGCAAGAATTTCCTTGAAAACTTTATAACCCGCCAAAGCAGCAGCACCAGAAACCACAAAACCCATAGCACCGGATTTAGCCATTTCCGACAATCTAACGAGATGCTCTAGTACATTAGTAATCATAAAACGCCTCTATAAATGATGCGGCCACAAACCATATAAGCGCCAGCTAACATCAAATAACCGATAATATCCAATGCCAGACAAATCTTTTCCATGTCAATTTCATAAGTTTTAGCTAACATTTTATCGCCGATAAAATCAAACTTGAAAGTAGGACAAGTGCCTTTACCAGCCCCGGATTCAACGTCTGGCAAAGTAAAATCAATGGCATTACCATCCGGGTCAGTCGGCACCTCTTCTTCTGGTGGCGGTTCTTCCGTGTCTTCAACAGGCGGTTTTATCTCTGTGACATCACACATTTTATCGCCATCGACATCAGTGCAGGTCAAAGAGTCACGAATTTGCTTTAATAAATCACACAAACCGTCTTGCTGACCTTCATCACCACATTTCAAGGCATCATTTATATCTTGAGTTTTAGAATTCAAATCCTCAAGATTTATAATTGAATCAGATAACTTTTCATTAGTAATTGCAGCCTCTTCTTTCAAAACGTCAGAATTATCTGCAATTCTTTCCAAATAAGGTAAAGAGTTTTCTGTGTTTCTGGAAGTAGCACCTGTGTTATCAGCAATGTCTTGAAGAACGGCAGAATCATCATTGCAACCGCAAAAATTAAGGCCTTCCAAAGCAGTAACTATATCACGATTAGAACGTTCAATAGAATTTAAGTAATTCTTAGATTCTAAAGAAAAAGAAGCGATTTGATTGTTAGAATTTACTAAATCAGAAGTATCTGAAGAAATAATTTCTAATGGCTCTAATAATTCGCTTAAATTAGTTACAAATACTTTTCTGATTTGAGTCGCCGTGTCGTCTTTGACATGGACAAAACAAGGATTTGAAGCATCCCAGCCGCATTGTTTTTGTTTCATGGATTCGAGAACTTTATTCACTTCAGAAAAGTTATCTACCCAAACATGATAACCCTCCGCACTTTGATTATCGTTATTAGGGTCATTATCGCGAGTATTATACTCCGGGTCATATTCGTTTAATGTTTGCCCAGAAGTATCGCAACCACCGACAACTGAACCGTCAGATAATGTCTGCTTACCATAAATAAAAATCTTACCATTTGGACACCAGCAAATGCCATCATAATTAGTAGATGGGTCAGGACAATATCTTTCGCCTTGATTATTAGAGTTTCTCTTTGAATCATAAGAAGTATGAATTTCTTTCGTTACACGCACATCCTCTTCTGGGATACAGTAATCAGCACGCTCAAAAGGCTTGATAAATCCAGGGCCGCAGTTGAAATGGTCATATTCAGGAACACCTGAAGATTCTTGAGGAACAGTGCAATGATTGCCTATGCGTTCATAGGGACAGTTTATTTCATTTGTCGGAGCGACTTGAACAGGGTCTTTCCAGCATTCAGAAGCAAAAAATTGAAGACCTGGAATCAAACCAGCAGGCGTAGTACCGGAACCACCAGAAGACGCATAACCACCACCAGGAACCCGCTTAAGTATTAACAACTCAAGCGCAGATGCAGCAAAATTAAGCCCGCAGCGTTTAGTAAGCTCGACCATCAAATCAACCTTGTCACACACACAAGGCCGCAAATTGTCGCTTGGATTAATCAGCGATGTGGATTTAGTCCAGCCAATACCCCAGGTGCCCTCAGATTTACAATCCGCAGGGGATGGCTGAGCTGTCTCATTAAAATCATCAGCACCGGTGCAAGTAGTGCCGGTGTAAGTACAAGACGAGTAAGCAGGAGGACGAGAGCCAGTGCAGCTTAATTGAGCGGTAGACCCGCCTTGACAAGACACACCACAAGTCTTGTAGCAACCCGTGGAATAATTACCCATCAGAGGGTAATCATTAGAACCACTGCCGACGTTCTGGCCGGATTGACAGGTAACTGGGGCAGTGGTGATGCAAGGAGGGATAGGCGGAATAATCCAGCCATCACACCAACCAGCTAATCCGACAGAGGTACTACCATTATCTGTACAATAGCAATGACCAGCTAAATCTGGTCTAGTAGACAGCCGACCCGCTAACTTAGATTCACAGTCAGCCATAGCCGCAGAACAATTTGCGGCATAAGAAGACTGCACAGGGAAAACAAAAGCAAGCAAGAAAAAAATAAATAATTTCATATTATTTAAGTAATAAATAAAAGGCAAAAAGAATAAAAAAGAACTGTTCAAGATTGTTAATTAAAAACTCATAAGAAGTCATAAAATTAACCCCAATAAGAAACAATCAAAGAATAAACAAACTTAAAAGCATAAGCGGAAACCTCAACAAGAATTAAAAAAGGAAAAATAGATAACAATAAATGAATAAGAGAATCCATAAGGAATCCAGAAAAAAGGGGAGAATGTTGCCAAACTCCCCCAGTAATCAAATCAAGAAATCAACGAATTAATAAAACATCCGTTGAACCCAGCGGAAACCAAAGGCAGCACCAGCTAAGGCAATCATGCCACCACCAACACCGGTTACAGCCGTCATCAGGTTGCCGGTAATCAAGCCCTGAACTTTCGTGACCGCAGCATCTAGCACCTCAAAGTCGCCAGCGGCAAAAGCGGAATCAGCCACGAAAAAAGAAAGCATGCCCAAAAGCAAAGGCAACAAACGAGCGTAAGTAGTCATAAACACGTCCTATTAAGTTAAGATGAAAATGAAAACTGACGGACATACAATAAAATCCGCCCTAAACCCCAGGCAAGAACTAAAACATAAGCCATATCGCCAAGAGTATAGACATTAGTCCCTAGCAGCAAATCATTTGGCGAATAAGTAGCCGGATTAGGATTAACAGCAGGACAAGAACCAGAACCAGAAAGCAAAGTATTACAACTTGCTAACTGAGAATTACTTAACAATGTAGCAGCCTGAGAGTCAGCAACGGATTGCTGCATTTCTATGATTTTCGTTTCAAGGGACAATAAATAAGTTGTGGTTGTATAAGCAAGGCCACTGGAACAATTGGGATAAACGGCAGCAGTAACAGTCAACGTACCACCACCTGTACCTGATACAGTATTAACACAATTAACTAGAGGCATTAGAAAAAACCTCAGAATAATAAACAAAAAGACCAGCATCATGAAAAGCAATAAAAGAACTAAAAAAGAAAGAAAAGAAAGAATAAACAAAAATAAAAGAAAAGATTAAAAAGACAATAGAAAAATAAACTCTATCCCAAATTGACAAAGAAAAATCAAACAAATAAATATAAAGAGAGGTAATAGAATAAAATGAAAACAAAGCATGATAAGACAGAGTAAAAGCAATAATATAAAAAACTGAAAAATAATTAAAGCCAAGATAATAAAAAATAAGATAGGTTAAGATAAAAAACAAAACAAAAATAATTGAATAAGAAATCTTATTAACGAAAATATTAAAAGGAGAATCATTATCCAAAATAATATATTCACGGAAAAATAAGGACAAACGATTAAAAAAAGAAAACATAAAAAACCTCTTCAAAAACCTTCACAAAACCCTTTTTGTAATCCTTCCCCCCGTATTACTACCGGGGGGAAGCCGAAAGCCGGGGGCGGCGGGCAAGCCCTTTATCCGCGTACCCCGGCGGCTGTGGTGTCGGCATTAACCGTGGGCGGTTTAGGTGGTTGACGGGTAGTTTTAGGCAGGGTGAGCAGTCCCTTAAAAAACTCATCAAAACCAGGTGGTGCTGCTTGGCGTTCAAAAGAGTCTATAGATTCAACTGCTGCACCCTGGATAACCGTGTCAGTGGTCGAGATATAGGAAAACAAGGGTGCTGATTTACCCGAGATAAACTGGTTGGCTTTGGTGAAATCCATATAAAAGCTTTGGGTCTTAAGGCCAGATGAATCATCACTGTGGTGTATCGAATAAGGATAAAGCAATGAGGTTTCTGCTCCTTTGACACTCTTCTTGCTGACCCAAGATTTAAAGGAGAGCGATAAAACGAGCTGGTTGTAATTGTCGTCTTGCTCTGGATGTTTAAACAATGGATAAGAAGCTAACCAATTGGATGGCGTCAAGACCTCAATGCCTAAAACAGACTTGCTGGGCATTCGATTACGACCTACAGAAATGTTGTCGTAATCGACTAAAGTCAGGGCTGGGAATACCTGAGAGTTAATCAAAGCCCGTGCATAGTCGGAATCAAAGAATGGATAGCGCAAGATTTCATAGCCGTAAAAGTCAGAGCTAGGCGGCGGTGTGGTAGGCGAGACGCAGTAAAGATAGGCGTCTTCAGTACCAGTGAAATGTTTGATAACTTCAGCACGCAGGCAGTAATAAGGCTTTTTCACAGTTTGAGTTCCTCTTGGGTGATTGGAAAAAGAAGGCGACGCGGCAATTTGTCTTTGTCGGATGGGCGCAATTTGGACACTATTTCATCAGCACTAAATCCTTGTGAAAGCATGGCATTAAGCACACCACCATAAGACAAGGTTAAATAGCCCTGTAAATGTTCCAAGGATACTTTAAGCTCTGGAGTCTCAAAGGCTAGACAGTAAGGGTCTAGGGGTTGCAAAGTGACGTTAGTCACATGTGAAGGAATGGGCAGATGGTGAAACAGGTTAGGGTAAGCGGCCAGCAGCAAATCATCCAGGCGATCAGAGATGAGTGCATCTAAGGGGATAACGTAAGCATCAGCGCTGCGCAGCTCCACCTCGAGGCGGAACCAGTTGATGTACTCACTGGTGATGCCCACCGATTCGTTGATCATCTGGTGAGCCTTTTCATAACCGCGAGCATGACGAGCGCCACCGCGTTTACCCACATACATGGTATAGCCGCCCCGCTTTTCGAGGCTTCCGTCTGGGGTCATGGCTTGAGGTTGAATAACGTGTTTACGCGGCATCCGTCCACCATTCGAGCGGAAGTAACCTGCTGTGTAAAACGTCTGCAACTTATCAAAAGAAAGCTCGCCCTCGTAGTAATCAATAGCCACATCCAGGCGGGTGATGCGTGGGTTAAACGCTGCAATCGTATCAACAAATAACTGTAGATTGACGCCCTTACAGCCCATCCCAGACAAGGATAAAAAATAGCCTGGTTGATACTTTTTAGAGGTCTTGTCATCTCGTCTGTGATCAGTTGGGGTATATGCCACCAAACCGCCGTTAATTGGCTGTGTGGGAGATATAGAAGTACGCAACAGGTAAGCCGATGATGAGTAACCATACATGCCAGAATCACGAGACAACAAGGCAGCGCCGTCCATACCACAAGCAGCAAGCAATGAGACAAGGTAGCCGCTGAAATCTTGAGGCTCAAAACCATCACCAATCAGCCCGGATTCGTCAGCCGGAAAGCTGAGGGACAGATAGTCAATGAAAGCGGCGAAACGAGACAAGGCAGCACCCGGTAAATTTGTAAGTGCTGCAAGTTATAAATGATAAAAAACAGAAAAGGAAGGGGTTTAATTCGTACAGAATTCTTTTTAATTCGTACAAATTAAATTATTTTGTACGAATTAAATTTAATCCGTACAAAATAGAAAGGCGGGTTAATCTTTAACAGATTTAATGCTTGAAGAGGAAAAGAAGACTTCAATTTCTTGGAGCAGTTTTGAGGCATTGCGCCAACGCGGACGCATACAGCGACCTTCCAAGCGTGTGCGCCAGGTGTCCAAGATGACGCGCATCTGATCAGATGACTGGATAAGAGGAACGAGGCTAATAGGCACCCGAATGGGCACCGTGGGTTCTGTGTAGCGAGATTTACGACCGCGAGCCATGCGGCACCTCCAAAGACAATAGACAACAAACTTAGACAAGGGAAACACAGGACAATGTTCTCTGACTCCGTAAACCTAGGTTCGAATCCT
>Ga0209575_10000224_pt1 | contig 54255 bp, 41 predicted proteins | sample Medcelwee11metaG_FD_187172 | JGI IMG/M metagenome (GOLD analysis project Ga0209575, IMG submission 187172) | Freshwater pond sediment microbial communities from the University of Edinburgh, under environmental carbon perturbations - Medium... | ecosystem: Environmental > Aquatic > Freshwater >...
CCGCGGAGTGGCGAAGGCGGACGGGAGACACCGGACGAATCGGGGAGGAAAGGAAGAGTTGCCGCGTGAGCGAGTGATTTTTTAGCAGGGAAGCTAAAAAATTTGTCACGAGGTAGCGGCACTATCGCAGCGCCACCCAAAATCCGGTATCGGCAATAATCACCGTTTATGGCTCCAATCCAGTTTTTGCTTGTAATCCTGCGATAAACGCCCATCACCGTGCAGACAACCAATAAAGCCGTTGTTGCGTAAAATTTCTAAAGCATCCCGGCCCACCGCAACCTTATGGCGGGCGTACAGTTCATCAATCGCAGACTCCAACACAGCACGTAAGTTTTTGCCCGTTGCGCGCTGGAGTTGTTGAAGTTTTTCGTAGTGCTGGCTGTCGAGTTCAGTGTTGATTTGCATGGGATTATCCATTTATTTGGGAAGGATGACGGCGCAAACGACGCCTCTTAAACGCTCTGCTTTCTTTGTGATGTCTTGCCTTTACGCCTGGGCGCAGCAGCACCTTGCGAACACGATTACTCACTCCTTAAGTGCAATATCAGCGTCATCTTAGATACACAAATTGTGCGGTGGCAAAAATGAGTTCATTTTCCTCATAATAACCCCTCATGGGGATTCGTAACGTACATGCCAGCCGCTGCTGTTGGACAACTGGCGCGCTCATAACCCCTCATGGGGATTCGTAACGACCGAAGATAGCCGCATAGACATCTTGCACAAGCTCTCATAACCCCTCATGGGGATTCGTAACCCGCGCCGCTGTTGTCGTTGCCACCAACAGCCTCAACTCATAACCCCTCATGGGGATTCGTAACCTCTCTAAACATTAACGCTTCAATATAAATTGAAGTCTCATAACCCCTCATGGGGATTCGTAACGTGCAGCGTGACCTGATTTCCGCTGTAGGTCGGTGCCTCATAACCCCTCATGGGGATTCGTAACCACCAGGGCGATTACCGAGACCCAGGGCAAGGCGGTCTCATAACCCCTCATGGGGATTCGTAACTTCATCCTGTTCAGTAACCGCGCCTTTGTTTGTCGTCTCATAACCCCTCATGGGGATTCGTAACCAATGTGCAGGCGATACGGCTGCAACGCGCACCGGCCTCATAACCCCTCATGGGGATTCGTAACTTTGAAGGAAGTAGAACGTGCCCAGAATGCACGTATCTCATAACCCCTCATGGGGATTCGTAACTATGTTCACTCTACCAGCGAATGCCGTCGTGCATTCCTCATAACCCCTCATGGGGATTCGTAACCCATAGTTGGAATACGCTGAAGTCGTTGGCTTCTTCCTCATAACCCCTCATGGGGATTCGTAACGACGCTACACGACAACGCGGCGGGCAGCAACCTCAACTCATAACCCCTCATGGGGATTCGTAACCATTCTGAGTCTGGCGTTTCGAGTGGTTTCTGCACTCTCATAACCCCTCATGGGGATTCGTAACTCCTCGCCCATTTTGCGGGCCATTGCGCCAAACGATTCTCATAACCCCTCATGGGGATTCGTAACTTCATCCTGTTCAGTAACCGCGCCTTTGTTTGTCGTCTCATAACCCCTCATGGGGATTCGTAACATTATGCTGTCCTGGATACCGGCCCAGTGCCGACTCCTCATAACCCCTCATGGGGATTCGTAACCTATTTGAAGGAGTTTCTGAAACTTATCAGTCTAGCCTCATAACCCCTCATGGGGATTCGTAACGGCAAATTTCTGGGCTTCAAGTTGCTCTCCCATAAGCTCATAACCCCTCATGGGGATTCGTAACCGCTCGATGTGTCTGAGACCTGGCAGCGCGATGTGGTCTCATAACCCCTCATGGGGATTCGTAACAAGGACAGCGGCCTGGATATTTACGCCTACGATGAGTCTCATAACCCCTCATGGGGATTCGTAACCTCTTCTGGTGGCGAATACACGGCAGGCACGTACAACTCATAACCCCTCATGGGGATTCGTAACGTTGCTGGTGCGACTGGTGCCGTTGCTGGTGCGACTCTCATAACCCCTCATGGGGATTCGTAACATCTTATTTCTTGTCCCTAGGGATACATCCGGCGGGCTCATAACCCCTCATGGGGATTCGTAACTGGCTAATTCCGCTTCAATCCGCGAGGGCATTGCCCTCTCATAACCCCTCATGGGGATTCGTAACCTGGCACGGGGCACTCGGAGTCATTGCGGGATTGATCCTCATAACCCCTCATGGGGATTCGTAACCTGATTGACGCAGTACTACCAGACCAATCAATCACGCCTCATAACCCCTCATGGGGATTCGTAACCAAGTTGGCGGACACAGCGACCCGACCACCTCCATCCTCATAACCCCTCATGGGGATTCGTAACCAGGCTTTAAGCCTTGTAATTACGGCAATAAAGGCGCTCATAACCCCTCATGGGGATTCGTAACTGATCCTTTCCGTTTTTATTTCCGTTGCAAGCCTTTCTCATAACCCCTCATGGGGATTCGTAACCATGGAATTTCTCGCTGATATTACAGTTTCTTTTAATCTCATAACCCCTCATGGGGATTCGTAACGGGCATTCCCACGCCGGGGATTCGTGCAGATGATTTCTCATAACCCCTCATGGGGATTCGTAACGTGCAGATGATTTGGTTCGGGTTTTTGAGGGACAAGCTCATAACCCCTCATGGGGATTCGTAACTTAGGTGATAGTCTGGGCGATATGGGCAAGGCTGGCCTCATAACCCCTCATGGGGATTCGTAACGTGCGGCGGCTGGGGCATGGGCAGAGTACGATAAGTCCTCATAACCCCTCATGGGGATTCGTAACCCCTGTGTCAATAGGAGTCCGTCTTACAACTCTGGACTCATAACCCCTCATGGGGATTCGTAACTATCCAACGGCAGCGGATGCCGTGCGCACTGGACTGCTCATAACCCCTCATGGGGATTCGTAACCGCTTGGCTTTCCGACGTTTTTAGGCTTTGAGTCAAGCTCATAACCCCTCATGGGGATTCGTAACCTTTTGCCTTCAAACCTCATTTCCGCAGCCTTTGCGCCTCATAACCCCTCATGGGGATTCGTAACGATGTAATCATCCGGCAAGTTCTTCGCGTTTTCGCGCTCATAACCCCTCATGGGGATTCGTAACACAAAAGAATCATTAACAGCGGTCTATGAAGGCGATCTCATAACCCCTCATGGGGATTCGTAACTCTTCGATGCGGATGCCATGCGGCACACTGGGGAGCCTCATAACCCCTCATGGGGATTCGTAACCCGGATTGAAATCCTCATAGCCGCCACAAGCGCCTCCTCATAACCCCTCATGGGGATTCGTAACCTATCTTGACGGTCAATTCGTTAATTTGACAAACGGCTCATAACCCCTCATGGGGATTCGTAACCTTTTTTCTTAGATGCGTTAATCTCCTTGTTTTTTTCTCATAACCCCTCATGGGGATTCGTAACGGAGACAAAGGAGGCACGAGGCGAGAGAGAGAAAGACTCATAACCCCTCATGGGGATTCGTAACAGAGTTGATTACATTATGCCAGGCGTGTCACGCCAGCTCATAACCCCTCATGGGGATTCGTAACGCAATGCCCGCAAGGCTTCGATCATCCCGGATACGGCCTCATAACCCCTCATGGGGATTCGTAACTAATGCGCCCCCAGGCCGTCCTGCAAAACAAAAATCCTCATAACCCCTCATGGGGATTCGTAACCAGCTTGTAAAGCCTGCACAGTAGACTGTTGCAAGTCCTCATAACCCCTCATGGGGATTCGTAACAGGCGATGGGAGACGGGCGAAAGGGAGGTTGGACTTCTCATAACCCCTCATGGGGATTCGTAACATTGACGTAACCGACATCTGCCGCCGCCGTCCAGTCCTCATAACCCCTCATGGGGATTCGTAACAATCGGGGCGGCGGTGATGATGCTGGGAGTGGCGATCTCATAACCCCTCATGGGGATTCGTAACTGGTCTTGTAGCGCGCTCAATCTTTGGGTGTCTGTGGCTCATAACCCCTCATGGGGATTCGTAACGCGGCACTTGCCAAATTCACATCCCTCCCGGAGTTTCTCATAACCCCTCATGGGGATTCGTAACCGCGTACAGTTACTTCGATTTCACGGCCTGCTACTTTCTCATAACCCCTCATGGGGATTCGTAACAAGACAAAAGTCGTGCCAGACGCCGAAAAGGGCGTCTCATAACCCCTCATGGGGATTCGTAACACGCGGTGAAGTTAGAGATATTGAAGGCTTTCTTATCTCATAACCCCTCATGGGGATTCGTAACATGCGGGGACTCTGCACTGACATCATCATAGTCCCACTCATAACCCCTCATGGGGATTCGTAACTACCCGTCAAACTATCGTAAACAACGACTTGCAAACCTCATAACCCCTCATGGGGATTCGTAACTGTCAGTAGCTGCTGAGGATTTGTGTATTCAGCCAGCTCATAACCCCTCATGGGGATTCGTAACCTTTTTAGAAATGCAGCGCTCAGTGATGGGCACAGGCTCATAACCCCTCATGGGGATTCGTAACTACCTAATCCAGAGGGGCGTTGCGCGGAATTTGCTCCTCATAACCCCTCATGGGGATTCGTAACTGGCCGGTGTGACCACATCAAACCTGCGGTCAAGCGCTCATAACCCCTCATGGGGATTCGTAACTTTTTCCTTCAAACCTCATTTCTGCCGCCTTTGCGCCTCATAACCCCTCATGGGGATTCGTAACCCTTTGACAACTCAGCCATCCCGGCTTGGAATTCGGCTCATAACCCCTCATGGGGATTCGTAACGAAAACGCCTACCACCCGATCAAGGATTGGCTTCACCTCATAACCCCTCATGGGGATTCGTAACGATCGAAACGATGGGGATAGCTCACCCAAACATCGACTCATAACCCCTCATGGGGATTCGTAACCATTGACGCTCGCACAGCTTGAGGGGACTTAATGGCCTCATAACCCCTCATGGGGATTCGTAACCCTTTGACAACTCAGCCATCCCGGCTTGGAATTCGGCTCATAACCCCTCATGGGGATTCGTAACGAAAACGCCTACCACCCAGTTATATTGCTCACAAATCTCATAACCCCTCATGGGGATTCGTAACGACATCGCCTGCCCGCTTGCGCTCGTCTTATCGATCTCATAACCCCTCATGGGGATTCGTAACCATATAAAAACACGCTTGGCAATAACCCAAAGGACACTCATAACCCCTCATGGGGATTCGTAACGAGATGGGGATAAGACAGAACAGGCTATTGTCCACATCTCATAACCCCTCATGGGGATTCGTAACCTGGGCTTGATTTGCCGTCTGAATGAAGTAGGCACTCTCATAACCCCTCATGGGGATTCGTAACTTGCAAGGCAGCCGATTGACTGGCGCTCGCCAGCATTCTCATAACCCCTCATGGGGATTCGTAACTAATCCCAGGCACCCGCATGGAATACAACTGGCACTCTCATAACCCCTCATGGGGATTCGTAACAATCGTTGTAAATGTCCCAGAAAAATCCCTTTGGCACTCATAACCCCTCATGGGGATTCGTAACCAACCGGTTCGGCAAGGACGGTGCAGCCAGCAAAAGCTCATAACCCCTCATGGGGATTCGTAACGGCTGTTATTGCGGTCCCAGCCAAAGCGACACCGCTCTCATAACCCCTCATGGGGATTCGTAACCGCATTTGCCGCGCTTGCGCCGCCGGTAGTCAATCCCTCATAACCCCTCATGGGGATTCGTAACCGTTGTGGTGCGGGTTTGGCTGTGGTGGTGGGTGCGCTCATAACCCCTCATGGGGATTCGTAACAAGCCTTAAAATTCTTAGGCCGGGCGAACGGAAAGGTCTCATAACCCCTCATGGGGATTCGTAACACACCGCAAAACGTTTGGCAAATCTACCATCAAGAACTCATAACCCCTCATGGGGATTCGTAACCCGGTAGCAGTTCCACTGGCTCTTATAACGGCTGCGCCTCATAACCCCTCATGGGGATTCGTAACAAATATCCATAATCGCATCAAGCATCGGGTCTACTTCTCATAACCCCTCATGGGGATTCGTAACAAGCAAAGACACCACCATCCCGCCCGTGATTTGCGCCTCATAACCCCTCATGGGGATTCGTAACGCGCTGTCCAGCGGCACTGTCCGCATCAAAGGCGAACTCATAACCCCTCATGGGGATTCGTAACCCTGGCTCAGGCCAATGCGTCAGGCACGTCAGACGTCTCATAACCCCTCATGGGGATTCGTAACCTTTATCTCTATCTATATCTCTATCTATATCTCTATCTCATAACCCCTCATGGGGATTCGTAACCGGCTTTACTTTGGTGGCTCAGGATGGTCAATACGAGCTCATAACCCCTCATGGGGATTCGTAACTCGCCAAATTCCGCCGCAATCGGCGAAATCTGGCGACAAACAACCGCCAAAATCGCGGCAAACCTCACATCCCGACACTGCGATCCCCCCGTAAAAACCCTTCATCTCCGATTGAAGTCCTCCTTACAACACCTCGAAATCACTCTTGTGGCGAGTAGATACCTTCCGCCCCGCCACACCCTTACCCGACTCATCCTTACTCAAATGCACCACCTCAATATTATGCCGATTCTCCGCCGTCACCTCCGTCACCCTATCTCCCGGCACCATCAACAAATCCAAACGACGGCGCAATTCAATCGCCTTCGCCTCCGTAATATCCCCGCAAAACACTGAAAACTGTACATGCTCCAAATACTCCCGCAACAATTTCCTGAACCGCCCCGTCCGCTTCGCCTCCACATCATATGTCATCAACATATACATCGCTAATGCCTCTGCTTAAACGACTCATACTCCGCCACCCCCAACAAATGCCGCTCAATCGCCAACGCCTCCCGGTACACCCACTCCCGATATGTCCGCCCCTGATACGACTCTTCCAAGCGCGTCGCAAACTGCTCTGCCACATGCCGCCGCCCAGTCTCCGACAACAAACACACCCCCTCCTTCTGCTCACACACCCCCTCCTTCTGCTCAAACCAATTATCCGCCACCATATTCTTACGCACCATCCGAAAAATCAGCGCATGGCTCAACACCGGCTTAAACGGCTCCGCCAAATCCAGACTCAAAGACGACCGCCCCGCACTCGGCGCGTGTAAGAAACTGAAAGTCTCTTCCAAATGCGTCTTAAACGCCTCATGCCGTGCCACCGTGTACACCAACTGATTCACAAACGAAATCAAACAATTAACCGGATTATTCGGCGGCCTGCGCACCCTTGGCGTAAACGCCAGCCGCGCATCAATCATCCCCCACGCCCCATAATATGCCTGATGCAAATTCCCCTCGATCCCCATCAACACCTCACTATCCCCCGCCTGCCCCACCTTCGCCAAACCCCGGTTCAACTCGGCGATAACCCCACTCAACTCCCGATTTCCGCGATACTCGTAATACAACAAATTCCCCCGCAAATTATGCCCTGCCCCCCGCACCAACTCCCGCGCCACCGCCATCCGCCGCCCATCATCCAACACCAAATCCGCCTGCGCCAACTTCACCCGCCCCGCCGGATTTTGCCCCACCGGCTCAAACGAACCCCTGTAATACCCGTAATAATCAAACACCGACAACCGCACCCCATGTGACCCGCACAAATCCAACAACTTCGTCGTCAAACTACTCTCCGCCAACAACACAATATGCCGGATTTTCTCAATCGGAAAAGGCGTCGAACGCCCCTCCACCGTCACCCACAACGTATTCTCCCGCCGCTTCAACTTCGCCTCGCGCGCAATAAACAACGTCTCCATCACCCAGCCCTCAATCAAACCCGCAAAACTTCTGCAACGAACACGAATCGCACAACCCAATCCGCCCCGCCCTCGGCACATCCCGCAGCCTCGCCAAAACCTCTAACCGCTCCGACGCCCGCCACAAATGCTCCAACCGCGCCGCATCCAGCGCCACCTCCCGATACTTGCGCGTAGACAACACATGCGTAAACGCCCGCCACGCCTGCCCCGTGGCAATCTCCAACATCACCGCGTAAAACGCCGTCTGATTACTCGACGCCTCCACCGCCCCCGCCGTCCCCTTGCTCTCGTACACAATCCGCTGCTCCCAATCAATCCGATCCGGAGCCAACCCAAACAAACCCTGAGTCGAGTGATCCCGCGTATAACTCGCCGAATGCTTCGCCGTCCCGGTCTGCACCCGCTCATGCCACTGCGCGAAATTGATGCGCTGCAAATACATCCACGCCCGCCGCTCACACAATTCAACATGCTGAAAGTGCAAACCATGCAAATCCAGACGCTCCACCCGGCGGTAAAAGGCGTCTTTGTGGGGCCAGTCATTTATTGCCATCATTTCCGCCTTATCAAACACCTATCAGTAAACCAAATGCGACGTATCCCATCCTTCCCCCGTCTCGTCCAGCAAAACCAGCCGTGTTAATCGAACCAATTCATCCGCTGCTGCCATCGCTTCCGGGTAATTTTTCCATGCCGTTGCGCCTACCCCGGATTTTTCCGCCAGCATTTCACACCAGCTTTGCACCAAGTCGTCGTCACTGCGGCTGTCTTTATTCGGCACGGATTCCGGCGATTGATGAGGGAACAACACCCGCTTGGCGGGGCGCGGCTGATACCCCTCCGCTTCGGCAAGATAGCTATCCAGCGGCGCATTGAGTTGAATTTCCTCCTCCCCTTGGTCATTGATACGGCTGATGCACTCTTCCAAAATTCGCTGCCCGGCGCGATACAACACATGTTCCGGAATGTTGTAACTGCCGCCGCCCGGCTCGACTAATTTGATACGGCGGCCAATCGCACGCAGGCTGTAGGCTTGTTGTCGGAACTGCGCCAGCCACAAGCGGGCATGACGGTCAAACAGCGAATTTTGCGTCAAACTCTCGATTTTTCTGAGTAACACCGCGATTTCGCCAGTTTGCGGCGGAGCATGTTCAAACAAGTGTTCCCTCAGATAACGGTTATAGCCCTTTTGTTGTTGCAGCATGTACCAATACAACCCGGCCAGCCATACCGTGCGTTGCGGCAATGCGCCATAATTATCCGTTTCCGTGTCTTCCTCAACGGCAAAGCGTCGTGTCACGCTGCCTTTGAGAATTTTCGCCAAATCTCCAATCTCACAGGTTTGCCCATCTTGTTGGACTGCCCAGCGTAGCAATTTAGGCAGCCAATCGCTCAATGAACGCTGTTTTTTCAAATTCTCATCCCACCTCGCCAACACCACGCCCGAATAATCGCCCCGCGCCGCCCGCCCGTAGCGCTGCAAGAAATTCAGCGGCTCGAACCCCGGTTCCATAAACAGCAAATCTGTGTCGAAGGTCACGCCCATTTCCACACTGGCGGTAGCAACTAGCACCTTGAATTCATTTGGATTATGCCGTGCCCCGGTGGTAAATTCTCGCTCCGCGATGTTTCCTCGCCCACTGTCGTCTATGCTGTTCACCAACAAACGCTGTACACGGGAAATCCCCAATTCATCGAAAAATTGCGCCAGGCGGCCCACTTGTAACTGTAACTCGGTGACGCTGTTGTAAATCACCACCACCAAACCGCGTTGCACTTTGGCAGTTTGGCTTCGGATGAGCGTGGCATGGGTGCGCAATAGGCTCAACATGTCCGGGGACTCCACGAAACCCAGATTGACATCCCCATGCACCACGCGGTCTTTGCTTTCGGCAATCGCGTCGCCGCTGACCACATCCTCTGTCAGCCGCTCCATAGCCTTTTGCGGAATACTGAGCCTGTGCAGCACCGGCTGAATATCCAAGGGTGTGGCAGATAAAAAACTCAGCTTGGCCCGCGTCATGGGAAACACGCAAGCCAGCTTTGCGAACACCGCCGCCATGCCATAACCGCGAGGGTCTATGGTATGAAACTCGTCAAACACGATGTGATCGAACTGGCACAGAAAATCCAGCGGCCCCGTGTCGGATAAGCCTAAGTCGAGCGCCCGGCGCAGCAAAATAGCACTGACCGTTTCCGGGATGGCGATGATCATCTCACCGCCTTCGCGGGTATCATCCAGTTCATACACTTGGCGGATACGGTAGCCCGTGATTTGTTTCTCCCCGATAATACTCACTTCTTGCAAGCGTTTAGTTTCGTCCGAACTCCACAGCGCGGTTTTATTTTCCCGCTTTTCCCGGTTCCAACCCTGAGTCTCCAAAAAACCGCGCAGGCTGTGCAAAAGATTCTGCGCCAGCCGCCGGGTTGGCACGATGAACAAAACCCGTTTCCCAGCCAGCATGGCACGCTGAAACGCATAGCTTTTGCCCGCACCGGTGGGTGCGTCGGCAATCCGTATTTTTGCTGGGTGAGTCAGTAAGTCGTGCTGCAAGGGCGACAGCCCGTTATCCAAGCTGCGTACTGCGTGGCGGCGGATAAACGTATTCATACTGGAATTTCATCCTGCCAATGCCTGACATTTTCCACAGCCTCGTCTGGACTCATGCCCGGTGTGAGTTGCAACTCGTGCAACAAATACCGCGCTACCCGCAAGTCCTGTCCAAACAGCTTGGCCGTGGCCGCATTCAGAAAAATCTCCGGCACGGTTTCCACCTGGGTTAGCCGCGCCATACCGTTCCGGTGCAAGCCGATACGGATCACCAATTTATCCCGCCCGGCGGCTCTGAACGGATCGAATCCTTCCAGGCCAAATATCACTCCGCTGAAAGTCACTCCCGGCGGCACTTCCTGGGTCAGAAAATACGTCGCCAGGTTGCCTTTCTTCACCGTGTCTTGCAGTGAACGCGGAAATCCCCCTTCTTCGTCGAGATTCAATCGGCGCACCAGCGGCGGCAGCAGTTTCGGCGTAGTGGTGGTCAATACCGAAGTCCGCCAGGGCATGGCCTGCAAATCCCGTTTGTAGTCTTTCGTGGGTAAGGCCACGCTCGCTCGTGCCATGCCCAATGCCGATGCCAGGCCGAAAGCCAACGCACGGTCGCCGATGATTTCCGGCAGCGTCGCCGTGCCGCTGGGCACGGGAACGCTGTGGTACATGAAAGGCGTCAAGGTTTCCGCGCAAACCGGAATCGCTTTGATTTTCATCATGATGGTTTCTTCTTTTCTGGCTTGATAAACCAGCCGTCGAAAAACCCATCCAATTTGCCTTTGGCGGATTGGTAGTCCTTTTTCAGCCCGTCGAAATCCTGCTCGAAACGGTCGAGCAACTGTTGCTGATACGCGGTGATACTGGCCGCATCCATTGCAAGCTGATGCACCGCGCTCAATTGCCCGTGCAAATGTCTGCTCAGTTCAGCGACATCTTGGGTAAGCGCCAGCGACTCTTTAGGCAAAGTTTTCAGCAACTCATACGGCGAAGTCTGCGCCTGCTCGAAAGCGTCGCCATACAAGCCGACCAGATGAGTGCGGATATTCGTGCCGGTAATAGAGGTCTGGCCGCCATACGTCCCGGCCACGCCCAGGCACAGCAGCAGGTGATCCAAACCGATATGTGGCAATACCCGGCCACGGGTGGAAAGCACTTGTACCAGTAAGGTACCGGGTAACACAAAATGCCGATTGAATAAATTGATACTGCTTTCCTGACGCTCGTCGTCGTACAAAGTGCCAGATTCCATCGCGCTGATATGCGCGGTTTCGCCCACACACAACTCCTTAGGTAATACACTGATCGCATCGGAGTAATTAACACCTGCCTTGACCGACAAAATTCGTCCATCGTGTACCATGGAATCGCCAAACACTAAAGTATTCAGGTCATAGAGTTCAGAAGGCTTTTGATTCTTATCCCTCGGCTGGGTTTTATTCTGTGGCATGGTGCCGCCACAGCGAAAAGCGCGCAGCAATTGCAGACCCCGCCCGCGTTCCGGGTATTTGAACTTGTTGGGCACAGCGCGCACATAGGCTTCGCGCTTTTCGCCTAACTCAATATCGGTAATACCTTCCTCGAAATTGCGCACCACGAACGGCGCAATCACTTCCCGCACCAGCACTAGGCTAACCGCGCCTAGATTTTTTAGCTTGGGATGGATGTATTCCTTGGTTTTGGTATTTGCCTTTTCGCCAAAACTGGTATCGAAAAGGTCATTGATATTACCAAGAAATTGTTCAAACTCGTTTATCTGGTTCATGTTCATGCTCCTGGCTTAAAGTAAGTCGATTTGAATGGTTTCTTCAATTTCAGTGTCTTGTCTGCCTTCCTCTTTTTTAGATTTAGGCTGGTAACACTGGATAAACGCCATGCGGTAAATACTCTTGATGTTGCGCAATCGTTCCAGACTGGGAATGCGTCCCTCGAACGTATCCGGCCACACGGTTTCGACAAAATACCTCGCCACATCCAAGCAGGCATCCTTATAAGTCTCTGCCTGCCAGTAACTTTTAGCGGCATAATCCTTGCGCCGGGTAAGATTATCTTCCAACCATCCCCCAATGCCCAATTTCAACGCTTTGCGCTCCTCTTCGGTATCCATTTTCAAGCGTCCATGTTTACGCTGGCCGCTCATAAACTCCAGGCATAAATCCAATACCTGCAATTGCTTGCGCATGGTTGCACCAGCTCCTCGATTGGACTGAATCCTGACTGCCTGGCGGGCAAATTCCAGCACCGCCGTATCGGATTTGTTCATGTCTCTCATGTTTTCACCTGTGGTATAAGCCAAATATTCCTCTAACAAGCTATCCTTGATTTCCCGCCGCACCATGCTTTCTTCCTGCAATTTCAGCCAAATCCGGCAGATTGCCATGAAACGTGTGCGCGACGCGGCGTACAGGCGCAGCACGTCATAACCCAAGCTATTGGTACGCAAAATTACCTGCGCCAAATCCAGCCGCTCAATGGCGCAGGGAATCTGTTCCAGGCGCAATTCCCTGGCATGTTCCCCGTCCTCTCGTTCTTGCAACAATTCCCCCAGCCATTCGGGCAAGGCATCGAAATGGAAAAACGCCCGGCTTTGCACCGGCAAGCCCCGGAAAATATGCATTGGACGACCCAAGCGCGACATGCCTTGTAATAACCAGTAAAGCTGCTTGATCTGGCCTTCGGTATTGTCAGCGAACGACTCGAAACGGGCGATGCGGCAGCGGCCTTTGTATTGCGCCAAATCATCCAGGCGGCCAAGTTCTATGCTGGTCAAATCACGCAAAGCCACAGTACGAATACTCTTGTCGCTATCCAGCGCCAAACCGCCGAATAACCCTAAAGTCGTGGGCGATGACAACAGTGTGGGCATGGCAATTTCCCGGTTGCCTTGCGCTGCTTCATGAATTTGCGCACGCTTGCTGTACTCAGCCAGTGAAACCGGGCTGACTGGCGTATGCGAGCCATCGCCCAAACCTTCCGGGCGGTTGTCCCGCCCATTGAAGGCCGAGGCGCGAATCCCGATTTTACCCAGCCCCAGGTTATCTTTTACCACCAGTCCGGCGGGCACCGGTTGTGCGGTAAAATGGCAATATTCCTGCGCGTTTTCATCCGCCACGCTGACCACGACGCCTGATGTGCGCTGCTGAAAATACACCTTGACCGCCTGACTAACCTGCTCTCCGTCGGCCTGGATAAATTGCCGAAATGCCGGGATTTCCGCTGTTCCTTCCAGCCATTGCTGCAACAAGCCGCCATTGCCCCAAATGGCTTGTTTAATTTCCCCATCTTCCGCTGCCAGCGTCACCGCCCACAACGCGGTCAACATCCGTCGTCCGTGGCCGTATTTCATCTGGCAAATCCAATCCGGTGGCGTTTTCGGCAACAGTTTCAAAAAAGCCTGCTCCCTGGTCTCGTAATCCGGAAAGTTTTTCGGCGTATTTTTCAGATTCAGATTCAACAGCACAATCGCGTGAGCGGCGCGGCGCAGCCAGGTTTTGGCATTGCCCTCGATTTTCTGATCGGAATCATACAGACTGACGTTTTTGTTATAGGTAGCAGGCAGATTTGGCGGTAGGCCAAATTCCCCCATACATTCCGCCAGCGGATCAAATACGCTATTCACATCCTCGGCCTTGATGAGAAATAGATTTTTAATCTCGCCGTGTTTGACATTTGCTAAATAGGCGCTCAATTCCTGGTGGTCGGGTTGTCCATTCAGCAATTCCGGCTCGCCGCGCGTGTTGACATTGACCTTCAGGCCAAACGGCAAGGACGCGCACACCATTTCTATCGCTTGATCAATCACCGCTTCGGCATGTTCCTCATACAGCAACACCAGCAAGTGCCCGTCATGATGGATTTCCAACAATGGCGGCGCGCCCACTAAATCCCGGCTGTTCAAGGCCAGTTGTTGCTGCAACTCGTCCAACAAAAACGGGTGGTGCGGATCGTAAATGTCTACTATTCGCCCGCTAGTCAACAAGCGCCGCAATTCCTCGCTACGCAGACAACTGCGATCTTCGCTCAGGCGTTTTATCACGCCCTCTATGCCTTTTTCTTCTTTTTTCTTAGTCGAATCACCGTCGAGAAAAATCCCGTCCAGCTTATCCGCTAGGCGCACATACAAAGGCAACGCGCCATCCGCGTAAGGTTCGGGGAGTTGCTCCGGCAAGCGGCGGTTGGACTGTTGCGCTTCCACTTTATCAATCAAATACAGCAGTTGCCCCGGCGTCAGAGAAATACCGGCTTGTTCCAGAAAAACTCCGATACCATAACGCCGCATCCGTTCCGCTACTTGCATGTCGCCCACATCCCCAACTGATTGAATCCGCTTGCCCAGATTCAAATCCTTGTCAATGTCGTGCATGAAAGCCAGGACGGCAATCAAACGCAGCTTGCGGTACAAAAATTCTTCTTCCATTTCCGGGTTGCGCGCCAGCCAATCCAGCGCCGCCAGCATCAGACTGCCGCGCGCCACCGATAACAAGTGATCCAACAGGGTGATATTGGTATGACACAGATAACGGGTGCATTTTTCCGTATCCGCAACCCAGCCACCTTTACCGCTGATCGTCATCAGACGCAGCGGACGCGGGTCTTTTTCCTTGCCGACAGTGATGGCTTTGATTTCTTTTTCCTTCAATTCCCTGCCATTCGGTGTCCGGCTATCCGCACGGTCTTTTAGCACATGCGCGGCTACCACTTGCTCTAGCAATTCCCGGTAAACTGTTTCTGCCGCCAGCGTAGCGCGTTGTTTCCAATTGTTCATCGCCCAATCCCCCGCTCCGCCAAACCGATACACCCAAACCCATTGCGCGTTTTTTCTCCGATTCCCGCATACCAGGCCAGGCGTAAATCCTCCTCCGGCCCTTGCAACACCAGCGGCGCGTTCATGCCGATGACAAAAGCGGTCTTGCCGTTTGCCAGGCGCTTGAGCGGCACCAGAGTGGAATGCTTGGGATTGCAGCGCAGATACAGCGAATCCGGCTGAATATTCAGTTTCACCTCGCGCCTGCTGATTTTCGACAGGCGGGCATTGACCGCCGCGCTGATGTCCACTTGTGACAAATCCGTGTGCCAGCGTTTGCCGGTTCCTGAGCTTGTCGAAGGCGTCGAAGGGACGTAATCCCGGATTGCCAGCGGCGAGAGCATCACCACTCCCAGCAGGGTTTGGCCGGGGGCAATCGGATCGGGTTCGATGCGGATGTCGGCGGCGCTGAAATCCACGCTTTCCGCAGTCAGCGCACGGGCGTAGCGGATATGCGCCGGGTCAAGTCGGGCCAGAATCCGCGCCAGGTTCGGATCAGGCGTGGACACCACCAGGCTATGCGCCTGGTTGCCACCCTGGCGATGCCAGCCGAGTACCGCGAAATTCCAGGGCAGGGCGGATGCGCCAATGACTTGCTCACTCTCCGCGCCCGCCGCAGTCCAGGCATTGACCAGGGCGTCGTGGAGAATATCTTGATTAACATATACCGACTTCATTGTGTGGTGTAGGCAAAAACGAATTTTCAAAACAACATCCTCATGGTTTGATATTTAGCTGATTTCAGGCTACTCTTATGTCATCAGGGTTGTCAATATTTCCGACTAAAAAAGGATGAAATGATATGCATTTTCAAAAAGATACGTTGCACCTCTGCCAGGCTGCCGAGCTTGCGACTGACACTGTTGGCGACATTCTGCATCGCCTGAAGTCTTGCAGCGAAGAGTTATCGCAACTTAACTTTCCTTATAAAGCAAATATTTGCGATATACTCCGTCCTGTGTGCGAAACTTCGCACGAAGCCGAAAAGCGTTTGCTAGCGCTGCATCAGCAGCAGTTGCAGCAAGCTGTTCAGGATCAAGATGGCGAAGTCGTATCAATCCAGGACATCGTGTAAAATTCCCGCCAATCTCCCAGAGAGGTTATGAGATGAGCATGTTTTTGCTCGACTTTGTTACGAATCCCCATGAGGGTTGCCCCAAGGCGTCCGGCCTAGCCGGACGCCTTTTTTGCTGTTTTTGCTATCATGTTGCAAAGAAGTGTATCACATATTCTTAACTATACGATGTCACTTAGTGTAAAAAAGATTTACACATCATGTCACCTGGATTAGAGTAAGTTGGCATGAAATCCGAAAAACTGAAATTCGACACTCTCCTCCGCTTCGCTTTTATCGAAACCCGCCTGTCCTGGGAAGACGGCCTGGCAGCCAAGGATTTGGTGGGTGCCTTCGATCTGACTCGGCAGACCGCGCAGGCGGTGATCGAGGACTACCGGCAACGCTATCCGGGACAAATGGAATACGACCCGGCCAAAAAGCGCCATGTGATGACAGCGGATTTCCAGCCGCAACACATCAGCAAAAGAACCTTGGATTTCCTGGATTTTCTGCGTGGCCAGCAATTGCGCGAGGGTTACCTGGACGAAGGAATGGACTGGTATGACCTGAAGGTGTACGACGTGGATAAAGTGCTGCGTCCCGTCCTGCCGCGCCATGTGATGCAGCCTTTACTGAGCGCCTTGCGTCATCAGCGTACTTTGCTGATTGACTATCGGGCGCGCACCGATCCCATCCGGCTGCGGGTGATTTCACCGAATTATCTGGTGTTCGTAAACAACCGCTACCATGTCCATGCCTATTGCCATAGTTTGAACAAATACCGTGATTTCGCGCTGTCGCGCATCGTCAGCGCGGAATGGGTGGAGGAGGATTGGGTCTCTGGCGAGCATAGCGAGGAATGGAAAGAACAAATCATCTTGCGCTTCCGGCCTAATCCCGCATTGCCGGAAATGACCAGGGAAGCGCTCTTGCAGGGGTATCCCGGCGAAGACGAGGGAATTTGGGAAATTCATTGCCGCAGAAACGCGGCGTATTACATCAGGCGGAAATTATGCTATCTCAAGGACAGGCAAACCGGACTCGTTCTCTGGCAAGAATTGCCGGTATCCACCGCATAGCCATAAGCCCGCTCCGATTTCTTGCAAGGCGCTCATCGGCCCACAGCCTCAAAACAGCCCACTGAAAAACGCCCGCATCTTTAGCGCCTCTCGCGCCGTTTGCGCTTTATTTTCTGTAACAAGTAACGCAAAAGACGCAGACGGCGCTAGCTGTTTAACGCAATAACAGCGTCAATACACTGTCATCGCGCAACAGGCTCAGCAAGAGGCTGCGTGGTTGTTGGGCGAACACGGCCTGCATCTCGTCGAGGCGTGCGATGTCGAGGCGGTTGAGTGCCAGTATCACGTCGTCTGGACGTAAACCGGCTTCCCAGGCAGCGCTGTTGCGTTTGACTTGATGCACGGCAACCCGTGTGACTGTGCCTTGACGGGTGTCGAGTTTGATTTCGTGAAAAGTGGCTCCGGCCAGCAGGTCGCTGAGGCTTTGTCCCTGGAGGTCGCCGGGTTCGGCAATGCGGGCGGTCAGGCGCAATTCGCGGTTGTCGCGCAGAACGCGGATGTCTAGTTTGTCGCCGATGCGTAGTAGGCCGATGCGGGTGCGCACGTCGGCGGAGTTATGCACGGGTTTGCCGTCGAGTTGGGTGATGATGTCGCCTGCTTGCATCCCGGCGGCAGCGGCGGCGGAGTCGGGTTGTACCCGCGCCACCACCGCACCCTGTGGGTTGTCCAGTTGAAACGCGGCGGCCAATTCGGGGGTGATGTCTTGGGTTTCGATGCCCAGCACGCCGCGTTGTACTTCGCCGTGGGCGGCGAGATGATCGGCGATTTTTTTCACCATGTTGATGGGAATCGCGAAGCCTATGCCGACATTGCCACCGCCGGGAGCCAAAATCGCGGTGTTAATCCCGACCAGTTCGCCGCGCAAATTGACGAGGGGGCCGCCGGAGTTGCCGGGGTTGATCGAGGCATCGGTTTGGATGAAGTCTTCGTAGCCTTCGATACCTAGGCCGGTGCGGCCCAGGGCGCTGACGATGCCGGAGGTAACGGTTTGTTTGAGTCCAAACGGACTGCCGATAGCCAGCACAAAATCGCCGACGCGCAGTTGGTCGGAATCGGCTAGGGGTAGGGCGGTTAGGTCTTGGCTGTCGATTTTTAGCAGGGCTACGTCGGTGTCGGCGTCATCGCCCAGCAAGGTGGCGGTGAGTTCGCGGCCATTTTGTAAGGTGACGGTGATGGCGTGGGCTTTGTCGATCACATGGTGGTTGGTGAGGACGTGGCCTTGGGCGGCGTCGATAATCACGCCTGAACCCAGGCTTTGGTTTTTGCGCAGGGTGGGGCGGCTGGGCATGTTAAAAAAATGGCGGAAAAACGGGTCGCTGAGTAGCGGGCTTTCTTGTTCCAACGTGGTGGTGGAAATATTGACCACTGCCGGGGTGACTTTTTCCAGCATCGGGGCCAGGCTGGGTAAGGGGCGGTTGTCTACTATCGCAGGCAGGGCAACGGGTTGCAGCCTAGGCGGCACGGCGGCGGCACTGACTGACAGGGCGACGATTAAAAAAGACCAGCGCGAGAGATGTTTCATGGCAGTTACCTGGTGTTGCAATTGTCTGGGGCGTCAAATCGAGGGGATTTCTGCCAAGTATCGCTGACTTGGTCGAAAATTCCGATAATTTGACCGGGATGCCTGCATATTAGGCTTGGCCTGGAAAATTTTCAGGCTGTCACCTGCATCTCAGGCGCTAATCTGCTATGGTTATGCGCCTCTGAATTTCTAAAACCAAGGGTTTTTTATGCAGACAGTCTCAGCGATACCGGCGTTACGAGCGTTTTTGAACGCCTCTCATCCGCAGCGCATTGCCCTAGTGCCGACTATGGGCAATTTGCACGCGGGGCATTTAAGTCTGGTCGAACAAGCGCGACAACAGGCGGATGTGGTGGTGGTGAGTATTTTTGTCAACCCGTTGCAGTTTGGGCCAAATGAGGATTATGAAAGTTATCCGCAGACTTTGGAAGCGGATAGTGCTTTATTGCAAGCCGCCGGGGTGGCGGTGTTGTTTGCGCCGCAGGTTTCGGACATGTATCCAGTCAGCACGGTGAACAAGACTCAGGTGTTGGTGCCGGAATTGAGCGATATTTTATGTGGTGCGTCGCGTCCCGGCCATTTTGCGGGCGTGACTAGCGTGGTGACGCGCTTATTTAATGCGGTACAGCCGCAGCTGGCGTTGTTTGGTAAAAAAGACTATCAGCAATGGTTGATCATCAAACAGATGGTGGTCGATTTATTATTTCCTATTGAAATTATCGGCTTACCGACCTTGCGTGAAGTCGATGGCTTGGCGATGAGTTCGCGCAATCAGTATTTGAGCGAGCAAGAACGTGCGCTGGCACCGCGTTTGTTTCAGGTGTTAAACGAGATTAACCGCAAATTGCTGGAGGGCGAGCGCGAGTTGGCAAAACTGGAATATCTGGGTGCGGCGGCCTTGGCGGAGTCTGGTTTCAGGCCGGATTATGTGGCTATCCGCCGACGCGAAGACCTGGGCGTGCCGGATGCCAATCACACGCCTAACGAGTGGGTGATCTTGGCGGCGGCTTGGTTGGGGAAAGCGCGTTTGTTGGATAATTTGGAAGTGGGGTGAGCCGCTGGCTGAGCGGAGTCGAAGCCAGCTTTGTTCCCTTCGACTCCGCTCAGGGAACGGGGGGTTTTGCGCCCTTCGGTTCCGCTCAGGGAGCGGGTGGGCCGTTCCGTTGGCTGAGCGGAGCCGAAGCCAACTCCGCTCTCTAGCGTAAATTCCACCCAATTCTTTGCAAAATCAAAGTGGCAATTTCCTCCACCGAAGTGGTGGTGGTGTCCACATAGGGGATTTTTGCCTGCCGATACAGCGCTTCTATGCGTTGCACCTCGATTTGGCATTGCGTCAACGAGGCATAACGGCTGTTGGGGCGACGTTCTTGGCGAATCTGCTGGAGACGTTCAGGATGGATAGTCAAACCAAACAGTTTTTGCTTGAAAGCTTGCAGGGTTTTGGGCAGAGATAAATCTTCCACATCATCTTCCGTCAACGGGTAATTGGCTGCCGCAACCCCGTATTGCATCGCCAAATACACGCAAGTCGGGGTCTTGCCAGTGCGCGAGGCACCCACCAGCACCACATTGGCATCTTCGTAGCGAGAAAGACTTGCGCCATCGTCATGTTGCAGTGCAAAATTAATCGCGTTCATGCGGGTATCGTAACTGCTCACGTTGTCGCGAATATTGTGGCTGCGCCCGATAGCGTGTGACGACTTCATTTGGAACTCTCGTTCCAAAGGCTCAATAAAGGCACCGAATAAATCGACAAACATGGATTGGCTAGTGGCTACTAGGGCGCGGGCCTGAATTTCCGTGAGGGTTGCAAAGACGATGGGGCGCTGTGCGGCCTGTTGGGCGGCCTGATTGATCTTTTCCACCGCTTCTCGCGCCTTCTCTAGCGTGTCTATATAAGGCAGCGAGGTGTAATGGACTTCTAAATTATCAAATTGGGTCAATAAGCTATGACCCAAGGTGTGTGCAGTGATCCCTGTGCTATCCGATACAAAGAAGACGGTGCGTTTATTGGTTTTCATATCAATCCCTTTTAATGTACTATTCGTCGATTTAATCATAACAGAATTTAAAGCTCAAACGAAAAAGCCTAAACGGAGATGCACTGTGAAAGAGTATGTGATTGATTTTAAGTCCTTGGGGATGGGAGACGTGGCCAAGGTGGGCGGGAAAAACGCCTCCTTGGGAGAAATGGTCAGCCACTTGGCAGCGGTCGGCGTGCAGGTGCCGGGCGGTTTTGCGACCACGGCAGCCGCTTTTAATGAGTTTTTGGCACAAGGTGGCCTGAAAGCCCGTATCGATGCCTGTCTGGATAATTTAGACGTGGATGATGTCGATACGCTCGCCAAAACCGGGGCCGCCATCCGCCAATGGATACTCGACACGCCGTTGCCAGAACCGCTGAATCAGGCGATCAGCAGCGCTTATGCGGCAATGGCCGCTTCAAGCAATGGGGCGTTCAGCGTCGCCGTGCGCTCGTCGGCCACCGCAGAAGACTTGCCGGATGCCTCGTTCGCCGGTCAGCAAGAAACTTTTCTAAACGTCAATGGCTTAGCGGCAGTGCTGGAAGCGGTCAAACACGTATTCGCCTCCCTGTATAACGACCGGGCGATTTCTTATCGGGTACATCAAGGCTTTGTACACAGCGAAGTGGCGTTGTCGGCGGGCATCCAGCACATGGTGCGCAGTGACTTAGGTTCCAGCGGGGTGATGTTTACCATCGACACCGAATCCGGCTTTACCGATGTGGTATTCATCACGGCGGCCTATGGTTTAGGGGAAACCGTGGTGCAAGGGGCGGTCAATCCCGATGAATTTTATGTCCACAAGCCGACGCTACGCGCCGGACGGCCTGCGATTTTACGCCGCAATCGTGGCAGTAAAAAAATCAAAATGGTTTACAGCAATGAAGCCGGACACGGGCGCTCCATCACCACCGTCGAGGTGGCCCCCGCCGACCAGCAGCGTTTTTCGCTCAACGACGCGGAAATCGAAGAATTAGCCCGTCAAGCCCTGATTATCGAACAACATTATCAGCGCCCGATGGATATTGAATGGGGCAAAGATGGCCTGGATGGCAAGCTCTACATCCTGCAAGCGCGTCCCGAGACGGTGAAAAGCCGCACCGCACAAAGCACCACGGTTGAGCGCTTTAAGCTCAAAGAACACGCCGCGATTCTCGCCACAGGCCGCAGTATCGGTCAACGCCTGGGCCAGGGTACCGCCAAAATCATCTACAGCATCAAAGAAATGGCTAAGGTGTTGCCCGGCGATGTGTTGATCACCGACATGACCGACCCAGACTGGGAACCGATCATGAAACGGGCGGCGGCGATTGTCACTAATCGCGGGGGGAGGACGTGTCACGCCGCGATTATAGCCCGTGAACTCGGCATTCCAGCAGTGGTGGGTTGTGGTGACGCCACTCAAACCGTGCCCGATGGTGCGCCGGTCACGGTGTCCTGCGCCGAAGGCGACACTGGTTATATTTACCAGGGTCTCTTGGATTACGAAGTCCACACCTCCGACGCGCAGGCGATGCCGGAACTGCCGTTCAAAATCATGATGAATGTCGGCAATCCCGACCGCGCCTTTGATTTTGCCGGGATTCCCAATGCCGGTATCGGTTTGGCCCGCTTGGAATTCGTGATTAATCGGATGATTGGTATCCACCCCAAGGTGCTGTTGGAATTTGATCAACAGCCTGCCGACTTGCAGCAGCAAGTCCGGGAAATCATCGGCGGCTATGCCGATCCGGTGCGTTACTATGTGGACAAGCTGGCTGAAGGCATTGCGGTGCTGGGTGCGGCTTTTTCTCCCAAACCGGTAATCGTGCGTTTGTCGGATTTTAAGTCCAATGAATACGCCAACTTGCTGGGTGGCAACCGTTACGAACCCCATGAAGAAAATCCGATGATCGGTTTTCGCGGGGCCTCGCGCTATGTTTCCGACAGTTTCCGCGATTGTTTCGCCCTGGAATGCCAGGCCATGCGCAAAGTCCGCGACGAGATGGGATTGACCAATGTCGAGGTGATGATCCCGTTCGTGCGTACCGTGGATGAAGCGCGTCAGGTGGTCGAGGTGCTGAGAGAAAACGGCTTAGAACGCGGCAAAAATGGCCTGCGTCTGATTATGATGTGCGAAATTCCCTCAAATGCGCTGTTAGCCGATGAATTCCTTGACTATTTTGATGGCTTTTCGATAGGTTCCAACGACATGACCCAATTGACCTTGGGCCTGGATCGCGATTCGGCCATCATTGCCAATCTATTCGATGAACGCAACGGCGCGGTGAAAGCCTTATTGCACCTGGCGATTCAGGCTTGCCGCAAGCGTGACAAGTACATCGGCATTTGCGGGCAAGGGCCGTCCGACCATCCTGATTTTGCGCGGTGGTTGATGGATGAAGGTATCGGCAGCGTGTCGCTGAATCCCGACACGGTGATCTCGACTTGGTTGTACTTGGCTGGCGATGCAGTGACCTGAGCAGATGGAGCTTGGACAGTGACGTAAAAAAAACCGTAGTCGAACGACTACGGTTTTTTTGTGTCTGCTTGCGGCGGTTTTTAACTCATTGTTATTAAAACGATAAATTCATAGCCTCACAGAATCGCGCAGCAGCGATGATTTGCTCACGCCCCAGCGCTTGACCTTGTTCACTGGTTTTTTGTGGCTTCTTGCGCCTTCTGCGAGGCGTAAATTTTAATCTTTATAATCAGTTGGTTACGTGTTGCAGGACTAGACCTGACAGGTCTCTCTGTTTGGGTGATAACTACCCTGCATCAGTTTTTTACTATTTTATCCGCAGATGAACGCAGAACGAATCCGCGTTTATCTTCAAAAAAGAGACTATTCACTTTCTATTATTTCAAGGATGCTTGTCCGCCACACAAACGGCTAAGTTGAAATATTTTTGGCGAGCTAAATAGCTTTCTAGGTTGATGAGCAACCGACCTAAAAAAGTGCGCGTTAATAGCCAAGCCAGTAATATACCGCTGGTATTAGCCAACATATCTAAGGCTTCTGGCATTCTATCGCCACCTAGCCATTGCAGATATTCCATCAGCAAACCCATTAAAATAAAACACAGCGCTAATTTGGCGCGTTGAGTACCTGAATGCCATTGGCTAAACCAACCCATTAGACAACCATAAGCCCACAAATGTCCTAACTTATCTCCAAACATGGCCACCGTGTCTGGCGGAGCCGGTGATAAAGATAACCAAACCACGGCGGCCACTAACAAATAACCCAGACTGCGCCAGAGGCGCAGATAGCGTAGCACCGGGGCGGATTCTTGGGAGGAAAATAGCGTAGACATCATGGACTCCGGGCGAGTGAAAGCGCTTAAGCTGAGCGCAGTTGCCAAACGGCACAAGCTAACGGGCGATTCCAAAAAAGTGCTTTATTTTTAGTAGGATAAGCAGACTTAGCAAACGCTTTTGCGGGGTTTGCAAAAGGTAGCACCAGGGTAGCACCGAGGTTGAGACTGGAAAATAATCAGCAGCTAAGTGCTTGATTTAATGGTGCCGGTGAGAGGAATCGAACCCCCGACCTACTGATTACGAATCAGTTGCTCTACCGACTGAGCTACACCGGCAGGTGTGGTAGACATAGCGCGAGAAGAAGTGTCTATTTTACTGCATATGGGGCGGCTTTTACTAGTCCTGCACCGCATAATAGTCATCAAAAAATCAAAATAATTGGCTAAGCTGCCTTCAAATCTCAGGATAATGACTTTTGTAACTGACTGGTTTTACCACCCAGCAGCGACCATCACCGCGCAGCGTCCGTGATAGATAAGCACAAACAGAAAAACTGTGCGCTGGTATTTTTTCCTGACATACTCTGTGGTGAAATAGCCAGGTAAATAGTTGGAGATAACTGGAGTAACGAGACCTGATAAGTTTCTAAAAACCTGTCAGGTCTTACCAAGACTGCCAGTTTTAGCATCGCTTCACTGAATGGCAGTGATTAAGTACCTGAGTAAACTTTTTTAATTCGCAGATTAACGCAAATTAAATCCGTGTTTTCTCGTGTTGCCTCACCAAAGTTGGTATGAAATCAGTACAGTGCGCGGGCTGTGTTTTGTAAAGTTGGTATGAAATCAGTACAGTGCGCGGGCTGTGTTTTGTAATGCCGCTTGATCGGTTTTGCCCTGCCAATGCGCTTTAGCTTTGTACGCTGCGCCAACGAGGTTTGGCAGGGGGATGTGATCCCGGATGTGATTACACTTTCCGGCGTTATTGAGTGCGCATTTCTTAGCGCGCTTAACTACCCAAAATTTGCCACTCATTGCATCCAGGGTGTAAAGAGTGAGAGACTGCTGCTTACCCAGACGGTGTTGGATGCCTCGCACTCGGCGTTCGAGACCCACAAGCATCGTTGTTCAACTCAAGACGCTGCGTGACCAGCGCCTTTCCCTCACGAGGAATCCTTTATGGCTGCACAATACGGTAAACCCGGTGACCAGGATCATCCCTGGCATAACCGACCGAGTTCTGCTTTAGCAACCCTGCTTCAACAAGGTAAACAGTTTTTGCCCAGCGGCGGGGCAAGTGGCCCACTGTTGTTGGGACTGATAGGCTTGGGTTTGCTGGGAGTGTGGACGGCTTATTACACCGTGCCCGGCGATTCGGTCGCGGTGATACAACGTTTTGGCAAATACCTCAAAGACGTGCAGCCTGGGCTGCATTTCAAATTGCCATTGGGGATCGACACGGCGATCATCGTGCCGGTGAAGCGTCAGTTAAAACAAGAGTTTGGTTTTAGCACCCCCGGAGCCACCGATCCTTATCAAGTCACTCGCGACGGCGAGCTAGAAACCGAGATGGTGACTGGCGATCTCAATGCAGCACTGGTGGAGTGGGTGGTGCAGTATCGGATCACCGACCCGGTGAAGTTTCTGTTTGAGGTGCGCGATCCTGGCGAAACCCTGCGCGACGTGTCCGAGTCGGTGATGCGTGAAGTGGTGGGAGATCGCACGGTGGATGAGGTGATCACCATCGGTCGTCAGGAAATTGAAGTCGAAGCCCTGGCCAAAATGCAGGCGCTGTCTACCAAATACGCGATGGGTGTCAGCATCGATCAGGTGCAATTGAAAAACATTAATCCTCCCGCGCCGGTGCAGGCTTCATTTAACGAAGTCAATCAAGCCCAGCAAGAAAAAGAGCGCTTGATTAACGAGGCCCGGCGCGAATACAACAAGGTGATCCCGCTGGCCGAGGGTGAAAAGGATCAACGTATCCGCGAGGCCGATGGGTATCGACTCAAGCGCGTCAACGAGGCAGAAGGCGATGCCGCCCGTTTTAATGCCTTGTTAGCCGCCTATAGCAAAGCCCCTGAAGTCACGCGCCGCCGGATTTATCTGGAAACGCTACAAGAAGTGCTGCCTGGTATCCGTTCTAAAGTCATCATCGACGCCCAAACCCGCAATCTCTTGCCCTTGCTCAACCTCGATCCCCAAAAGGCGGTGCAACCATGAACAGCAGCAAATCTCTCCTCTCGCTGATCGCATTAGGCATCGCTGCTTATCTGCTGATGAGCGCGGTGTATACCGTGAACGAAGTGGAACAGGTGATCATCACCCAATTTGGCAAGCCAGTCGGCGAACCAGTGACCGAGGCCGGGCTGAAGTTCAAAGTGCCGTTCATCCAAGAGGTCAATCCGATTGATAAACGGGTACTCGAATGGGACGGTAATCCTTCAGACATGCCGACCAAGGACAAACTCTATATTTCGGTGGATTTGTTTGCCCGTTGGCGGATAGTCGATCCGCTACAGTATTTTTTGCGGCTGCGCGATGAACGCAGCGCCCAGTCGCGGCTAGACGACATTCTCGGCAGCGAAACCCGCAACACGGTGGCAAAACATGAATTAATTGAGATTGTCCGCACCACTAAAAATCGGGTGTCGTTGCGTGACGCCCAACTGACTGAAGCTGAGCGTAGCCAAAACATGGGCAGCTTGGTGCCGATCCACAAAGGGCGGCATGTGATTGAACAAGAGATTTTTGCAGCGGCAGTCGAAAAAGTGCGGGTGTTTGGCATTGAATTGCTGGATATTCGTTTCAAGCGGATTAACTACAATGACAGCGTGCGCCCGAAAATTTATGACCGCATGATCAGCGAGCGCCGTCAAATCGCCGAGCGCTTTCTCTCCGAAGGTAATGGCGAGGCGGCCAGAATTCGCGGCAACCGGGTGCGCGATTTGAATAAAATCCAATCCGAAGCCTATCGCCAAGTGGAGGAAATTCGCGGCGTGGCAGACGCCAAAGCCACCGAAATCTACGCCAGTGCCTACAACCAAAGTCCCGAAGCCGCCGCGTTTTATGAATTTACCCGCACCATGCAAGCCTACCCGGCCATCATCGCCAACAACACCACGTTGGTACTTTCTACCGACAGTGACTTATTCCGGTTTTTGAAGGGCGTCAACAGCATCGTGCCGCCACCGTTAAACACCCCTTAACTGACGCTGGCGGTCTCTGACCGCCAGCCCTGTTCTCTCTGGAGACCCTTATGCAGATTCGAGTCGGTTGTGAGTTAAGCTATGATTGTCCGCACCCCACCCCAATGATCCTAGCACTCAACGTCCATTATTCGCGGGTTTCGGATCTGGTGATCCCAGATCACCTGGTGCTGACACCGCCAGTGCCGGTCACCGCTTACCGCGACGAGTTTGGTAACTGGCGCAGCCGGTTAGTGGCTCCTGCGGGCGGCATCACTATTCACACCGATGGGCTGATTAACGATTCAGGCAAACCCGAAGCCGTCGATCCCAGTGCTTGGCAACATGCGGTGGAACATCTGCCCGCAGAAACGCTGGGCTATTTGCTAGGCTCACGCTATTGCGAAACCGACAAAATGGTGGAAATCGCTTGGGATTTGTTTGATAAAGCGCCGCCTGGCTACGAGCGGGTACAAGCCATCTGTGATTACGTCCATCGCCATCTGCGCTTTGGCTACGAACACGCCCGCGCCACGAAAACCGCGCTGGAAGCCTACCACGAAGGCACCGGGGTGTGTCGCGACTACACCCACCTAGCCATCACCTTTTGCCGTTGCATGAATATTCCAGCCCGCTATTGCACCGCCTATCTGGGCGACATCGGCGTGCCCGCCTCCAGCGCACCGATGGACTTTGCCGCCAGCTTTGAAGCCTTTCTGGGCGGACGTTGGCACATGTTCGATCCACGCAATAACCGGCCCCGTATCGGGCGGATATTGATTGCGCAAGGCCGGGATGCGGCAGACGTGCCGATCAGCAATGCCTTCGGTCAGAATACCTTGACCCATTTTCGCGTCTGGACTGACGAGGTTAAAGCGTGAGCTTGCTGACTGCTGCCGATCCGCCTGCTTTTACCCGCGTCAATCCGCAGGGCCGCTCAAAAACGCTGCTGATCTGCGACCATGCCAGCAACCGCATCCCGCTACAACTCGGTACGCTGGGCTTGACCCCTGTTGATCTGGAAAGCCATATTGCTTGGGACCCCGGTGCGGCGGCGGTGGCGCGGTGTTTATCTGCGCTGTTGGACGCACCCTTGCTACTCAGCGGCTATTCGCGTCTGGTTATCGACTGCAATCGGCCTCTTGCCAATCCGACTTCAATACCCGACACCAGTGCTGGCATTGTCATTCCCGGCAATCAGGGACTGAGCGCCGAACAACGCCGCCAGCGCGTCGATGAACTGTTCACACCCTATCACCGTGCGATTGAAGAAACGCTGGAGACGGGAGCAGAACAGTTCAAATTACTGCTCAGCATTCATAGCTTTACGCCGATTCTGGGCGACCTATCGCGCCCCTGGGTGATCGGCGTTGCCAGTCGCCAACACCGGGCGCTGGCCGAGCGGCTGATTCAGCACTTGCGGCACTGCGACATTGGGCCGGTGGGCGATGATCAACCCTATGCTATCGACGAGGAACAAGACTATAGCTTGCCAGTACACGGGGAAAGCCGTGGCCTGCCCCATGCGATGATTGAGATTCGTCAAGATGGTTTGCGCGAGGCCGCCAGTGCGCAACACTGGGCTGAGCGCTTGGCGGCGTGCGCAGGTACTTAAATCGCTTAAGCGAATAAATAGCCCGCCAGAAACTCGCGAGTCCATTCCTTGCCAAAGCTGCTTTCCAACAAACGCAATCCTGGCGTGTGTTCGCGGTGGTGGGTTTTGTAGGCAAGCACAGCCGCCAGTTGTGGTGCCTCTACTTCGCTTGGCGTGGCCTGAGCAATCCAACTCAGCAGGGTTTTCCAGACGAATAAATGCGCTTGGCCTAGCACGCTAAAATCTTCCTCGGTGCGAGGGCGCACGAAGAAATCTTGCCCGGAACGACAAGCCGTGTACCAATCCGGGGGATCGTCGGCGTTGGGCAACGGAAAAAGCTGGTGCGCTTGCTGCATCAGCGCAGCCGTTTGCGGCTGGCAAGCCTGAGATAAACTCACTAAATCCATTACCCCTATCACGGGCCGTCGTCCGAGTGCGACGAATTCGAGCGCGTAGACCGGCAAGTCCCAGCCGGGTTGGGGAAAAAAAAACAGGTTGATAATAGCAATCTTGGGCGCGTGAATCCGTACACTGCGCAGTTCGCCTGTCTGACCCAAGCGCAGCACCTCGAAACGCAAGTGCAACTCCTTGTCTGCTTGGTGTACCTCGGCATATTCTGCGGGCAAACTTAACGGCGTGACCGGCAGATTAAAGCTGGGCGGCAGGAGAAGTGTGCGTGTCTGATCCCAAACTGCATTAAACTGTCCCATAAGTTCCTGAGTAGAAGTTGTTAAACCCGCATTATCAACCCACTGACTTGTGGATTTCGCATGAAAACCGACGCGAAGAGTTTAGTTTCTCGTCCTCACGCACTGGAGTTGCAAGCCTATCGAGACGGCAGCCAGTGGTTCAAGCAGCAAAATTACGCGGTAGCGGCCACGCACTTTGCCCAGGCTGCGGCAGCGGGGCACCCGCCTTCGCAATATTTGCTGGGAACCCTGTATAGCTACGGCAAGGGCGTCGCTAAGGATCAGGGGCGCGCCCTGCACTGGTACGCTCAGGCTGCTGAACAAGGCCACGCTAAAGCGCAATTCGCGCTGGGGCGGATGTATTATCACGGCACAGGGGTGGTACAGGACTTTCGTCAAGCTCTGCACTGGTATGCTCAGGCCGCCGAACAAGCACACCCAGAAAGCCTCTATTGTCTGGGTCTGATGTATTACCGAGGCCAAGGTGTGCCACAAGATGCCAGCCAGGCCGCGCATTGGCTGCGTCAGGCCGCCGAGTGCGGCTTGGATAAGGCGCAGTTGGCATTGGGTCAATTGTATCAGCAAGGGGGTGGTGTGCCACGCGATCTGGTATTGGCCGAGCATTGGTATCGCCAGGCTGCCGCCCAAAATTCACCGGTGGCCCAGCAACGCTTGGTTTCGTTGCAACAGCAGGCAGACAGCAGCCAGAATGGGATTGCAGCGATGGATTGGCAGCACCAACAGGTGGGCGAGATACTGGGCGCAAGTCAGCAAAACCTGCATATGCGCACCTTGTATTATTACCTGGGCATGATGTACGAACGCGGCCAGGGTGTTCCCCAGGACATACCACAGGCGAAACAGTGGTATGCCAAAGCCGTGGCCGGCATTGCCCCGAACTTGACTGCGGCATTGCCATCGCCCCTGATTTCCAGCTTATCCGCTATAGGCGGCAACTTACCGCTGCTTGCGGCGGGCGCGGAGCTGAGCCAGGCAGCCGCTGGCGACAGCAGCGCAGACAGCCAGTTGCCCGCTGAAGTGGCCAAATTGATTGCGCTACACCGCCGGGCCACCGAGGAAAAGGAGGTCAAGGCGCAAATCACGCTAGGCAATTTGTACCAGGAAGGAAAGACCCTCCCTCAAGACTTCGCCCAGTCTTTACACTGGTACACCCAGGCGGCGCGTCAGGGACATGCTGAAGCCTGTTTTAACCTGGGGGTTTTGTACGAACACGGACAGGGCGTGACGGCCAATTTGGACAACGCGATGTATTGGTATGCGCAAGCCGCCGAGCAAGGTTTTCTGGACGCGCAATTCAATTTGGCGGTGATGTACGAGGACACGGAAAAATTCGATCTGGCCGCACACTGGTTCCAATCCGCTGCGGCCCAAGGCGATGTTGAAGCGCAATTCAAACTGGGTCGCTGCTATGCCGAGGGACGCGGGGTGTCGCGCAGCGCAACGCAGGCCGCGCACTGGTATCAAAAAGCCGCGCTGCAAGGCCATGCGGAAGCCGCCATGACCTTGGCTAAGGGTCTAAAATCGGCTCCGGCAAAAGCGCTGCGCTGGTATCATCAAGCCGCAGAACAAGGCAACGCCGAGGCACAATATACGTTGGCTAGAGGTTACGCCACCGGTTTGGGCGTTCCGCCTGACGCAGTGGCCGCACAGAATTGGTACAAAAAAGCCGCCACGCAAGGCCATCCTGACGCGCAACTGGCACTCTCCAAACTCTATGAAAGCCAGCGTGCTTTCGGCGATGCCGCGCAATGGTATCGAAAACTGGCTGAACAAGGTCATCACGCAGCGCAATACCGTCTTGGGGTGTTATACCGCGAGGGTCTCGGTCTGCCGCAGGATTTCGCGCTGGCTTATCAATGGCTGGCGCTGGCGGCGATGCAGGGAGACGAGGCGGCGTTAGCCGCCAGGGATGCGCTGGTGAAACAGGTTGCGCCAGCACAAATCACCGAGGGTCAGCACTTGGCACGAGCCCGGTACGAGGCGCGATCAGCGTAAAGGCTGCTTTCCCCCGCCCACTTTGCCGCTGCCAGACTCATCGCGGTAATCTTGGCCTGGGGGCGCAAGACATGCACTAACTCCCGTGCGGTGTCCAGCGGCAGTTGAAAATGTCCGCACAGCGCCGCCAGCGCCACCGCTGGGCTGCGGCCTTCGCCTTGATAACAAAACACATACACTGCGCGTCCTTCCGCCAGCCAAGCGCGTAACACCGTCACTGCTTGCAGGAAAGCTTGGGTTTGTTCTGCCGGAACGTGGCGGAGGTAGTCTTGGGCTATCGGCTGGACTGGAACCGGCGGCGAGGAAAACACGTCGGCGAGGAAAAACAGCCGGATGGTCAACGGTGGCAGAGTGGGATACACGGTGTGCAAATCCACCCCAGACAGGTTGAGATAGCGGCGAAAACCCGCCTGATGCAGTTCGCGTAACAGTTGCCTGGAAGGCAAGGAACCGATGCGCAAAAGCCCGGTTGCCGCCATGCGCAGGCTGGTTGGCAACATTTTTTACCTCGCGGCAAGCAGGGGATAATCCTGCAACACGCTTTCGAGTGCCTTGCGCCGCGCTTGCGCGTCTGCCAGAACCCGATTGGGATGCTGGTAAAGGATAAAGCCTTTCCAACTTTCCTGGCTGACACAACCATTCGCCATCAGCACCTCGGCCAGAGTCACCAGCGATTGCGTGGGCGGATCGGCTATATCCCAAACGATGCTGAAGTGATTCACATAGGCATAGGCATCGGTGAACTGCGCGGCTTCGCTGACATGCACCAGCAACACCACGTTTTCGTAAATACTCGGCGAAGTTGCCGTCAGGCCGACGGCTGAACACAGCGCGGCGGCGGGAATATTCGGCTGCGGAGCCAGCAATAACGGCGCGGGCACGTATTTATAGGTTTGCCCCAGTTGTTCCAGTTTCGCGCCCAGGCGCAGCATACCTGACAAGCCGTAGCGGGGTTTGCCTTGCATCCCAAAAACCGGGGCGAGATTGGAATTGACCGCCAGTTCCACCAGCACGGTTTTGTCCCAATCCCCCAGTTTCAGGTTTTTGAGCATATGCACGGTCCAAACGTGCGAATAAAACAAGCAATGCAGTGTCATGGCGAATCCTGTCAGGTGTTTAGTTGGCCACCGGGTTTTCCCACAAAGTCACGCCTTGCCCGGTGGCAGCGGCGAGAAAGCGGTAATCGGTGCTGAAATGGAATAAGGTCGGCGAATCTGGCAATTGTCCGACAAGCTGCGGCAGCAAGGCAAGCCCACAACGATAGACTTCGCCGTCACGGGTGGCCCAGAAAAACTGCCCCAGCATACAACAATAAGCGCTTAATTCACCGTTCGGGGAAAACGAATGGGCGCTGCCGTCTTGGTTCAAATGCCAGAGCGTGTGGCGGCCCGATTGCGTCATGCTCAAAACCAGGGCTAAGCCGCTCTGGTTCTGGCCGCTAAACGCCAAGACCGGCCCGTCCAGCGTCCAGCGCTGACAGGCTTCGCCTTTCAGATCGCGCAGCAGCACCTCGTGGTTCATGTATCCCTCGCTGGCAAAAAAATGCCCGTTGGGCAGCAAGCAAAGTTGTGGCCTCATCAAATAGTGGGTGAGACGGCACACCGTTTCTCCGCCGTTGCGCAGATCGCACAAATGGGTGCTGGTTTCGTTGCACCAGACTAAGTAATCTCCGCTCAGGTCGAAATGCACGATGTCTTCGCAGCTTTCCTTGAGCAAGACACGCTGTTTACTGGCCAGATCGAGGCTGAAGATGCGCGACTGGGTGGCGTAGGCTAAGCGTTGAGAACCCAACGACTTGAGCGCACCGGTGCCGATCAAACGTTGCCAGGATTGGCCGGCGGGCAGCGATAAAAACTCGGTATGTCCCGGATAATGCAGCCCCAGCAACGGCACGCCGCCCCTATTGAAAACCCACAAGTTTTCCAGTTGATGAGGCGGCTCAAAAGCAGCAACCACCCGCCAGCGTGACAATTCAGCCAGCGGCAGGGATTTTTCAAGTGCGGATGTCCGAACCTGGGTGACCGTTTTATTCGACAAGCGTGCGTCATGCGCCACGGTGCGCTCTAAACCGGTTTCCCAACCTTGCAGAATCTCCAGCGCTGAGTCTACACCGATGCGGGCCAGCGGTTCTTTTTCCAACAGGCGTTCGATGAAATCACGCCAATCCGGTTGAGCAATCTCCCCAATAGCCGGGCGTTTGCCCAGATGCGCACGGGCCAGCGTGCTTGCGCCGCCTTCAAAAGGACGATGCCCGGTGAGCAATTCAAATCCCATGATCCCTAAACTGTACAAATCGCTGCTGAAGGAAAACTTATCGTACAGACGTTCCGGCGCGACATAGGCCGGGCTGGCGGTGGTATGGTGACTTTCCCTGGCCTCACGTAAAGGTGCTGCCGCGCCCAAATCCGCCAACACAAAACTCGCGGGATGGCCTGCGTCATCCAGGCGCAATAACACGTTTTCTGGCTTGATGTCACAATGAATCATGCCCAGTCCATGTAAATGCTGCAAGGCTTCCAGCATATCGCGCAAGCAACACAACACGGTAGCGCCGTCCAACGCGCCGTGTTGTTCCAACCAGCCGCGCAGATTGCCGCCGGCGATGTATTCGTAAACCATGCAAGGCCGCCCGTCGTCGTGGTAAAACGTGTCCAGGCAACGGTTGATATTGGGATGGCTGATGCCGAACGCAGCAGCCATTTCTCGCAAATAAAGCTGTTGTTGTCGGGCGGGAAAACATTTCAGTATCACTGTCAGCCCAGTTTCCCCATCCTCGGCACAGTAAATTTCGCCATTAGGGCTTTGATAAATAGTTTCCGTGAGGCGGTAACGGTCGGGCATTAAAGGTTCCCAGCGATGGGTTTACGATCAGTGCTGTCGCAATTGCGCCAGTACCACTTCCAGCGGTGCATGCTTGCTCAACAATGGCTCCAGTGCCTGAATTCGTTCCACGCCACTGATGAGAAACTCGCAACGTGGCGCGCCCTGGCGCACACAAGCAACTTCCACGCAACCCAATGTTTGCCCACTGATTTTCTCGAAGAAACCGCGCAACATGCCGGCAATCATATCGTCCACCGGCTCGTTGACATGACTCAGGGCATCGGCGAATAGACTGTGTTCGAGGCTGACGCGCACAAACCCAGAGTGCGGCGCATCGTCCAGGTCAATAGCGAGCTTTCCCCAGCCATGCAGGCTGAAATACTGTTCCAACGTATGCAGATAATTGCTCACGGTTTGCTTGCGCAAATCGCGTCCGGCAATCGCCTTGAATTCTTTTTCTAACAGGCCGAATACATTCTTGCCCCACAAGTAACCGCAACTGTGCAGGATAACCCGCCAAGCCGCGCCAGCCTCGTATTCCAGGGCTTCATAAATGCCGCGCAAAATATCGGTGGACAGATAAATGATGCGCGTATTCGCCGCGTTGGTGACTGTGCCAGCGACCAGATCGTAGTGGTAGCTACTGTCGCCGAATAGGCGATCAAAAACTTCGGCTTCTAAAAGCGCATTATCGGTCATGCTCAGTCTCCCGACAGAATATCAATGGCTATCTGGAAATAGGGGTCCATCAGCTTGTGCGAACTGGGGATCAGCACCCGCTGATATGCCCGTTTGAGCTTGTAATAGGTGTCGAAAATAGATTTCTGATGCGGCTTGAGCTTGGGTTGCTGGGTTTCGACGAACAGCACTTTTTTCCTCTGTGTAGCGCTACCATCAGGAAATTCAAAGGCTTGCAAAATAGTTTTCATCCAAACTAATAACTTGTCTCGAAACCAATCTGCATCATTCATCAGCATTGACAAGGTGGCATAAGCCACCACATAGCGCACGTCGCGGGTACACTTGGCATTCGCCAATTGGTGTTGTTGAGCGTAAGGATAGATCAGGAAAATCTCGTCTACCACTGCTTGCACCACCGCGTGTTCGTAGGCCGCGACATCGCGTGCGGCACTCACCCGATCAAAGTGCTGCGGGAAGACCTTGTGATATTCATCAAGTTCTTGCTCAGTCAAAAAACGGCTCTCGGCAGCTTTAAAAATCGCTGCCATGCGGGGTTCTTCGCGGAGACTGCCGGTCAGTGGAGAGTTGCTCATCAATTTTTACCTCAATGTAAGTACGTGAGCATCACTTGTTTAACACAAGACATTCACCACAAAGACACGAAGGCACAAAGTCACGCAAAGGTTATAACACTAAACATTAACAGCCAGTTGTTTGTTAAGTCAGTCTTTGTGTACCTTGGTGTCTTTGTGCCTTTGTGGTGAGCCAGATGTTAATGCAATTAGAGTCAGGTACTGAAAAGACCTGACAGGTTTTGCGGGGAAGTGTACGCCTTAAAGTGTCGTGGCTGCGCCCTGCCACGGCAAGGTACGAAAAAAGGCTTCGCATTCCAACGCCTGCCAGTCTTCCATCACCAGCGTGGGCGCGGATTGCGACATGCGCTCGGCCACTGCCAACGCCTGTTGGGTGGCGGCCAGCAGCGGATTGACGCTGGCGGCGCTGCTGGTGCTGGCGGATTGTCGGCTAGGTTCGATACGGAAACTTTCGACAGCAGGCTCGCTGCTCAGCGCTTCCACTCTGGCGACTGGCGCTTGCCAGGGCAACGCTGCGAAATAGTTTTCTGCGCTTACCAACTCGCCAGTGCTGACAACAGTCAGAGCGACAACAGGTGCCGTCCTGGTCGGCTCCGGCGCGACTGCGCGGGTTTCCAGCACTTGCGGTGAGTGAACCAACACCGGTTGCTGCGGTTGCAGTGGGACTGTGGCAACCTCCGGCTTGGGCTGACTTGGGGGTAAAATCGGCTGAGGAGGCGCTTGCACCACAGCGGGCGGGAACACTTCCGCCACGTCAGCGAGCTGTTCCTCGCCCAACTCCAAATCGGGCAGTTGCTCGGTGTCCTCAGTCAGTGCTAACTCGCCCCCGGTCAGCCAGTCTTCCAAATCCGTTTGCGCCCGCGTGGCTTCCATGCCCTGATTCAGAATCCGCAGGCAGACATGCACCAGCACCAGCTCCTCGGCAGGCAAGCTGTCTTGAGTGGCCAAACGCGCACAGGCTTGGTGCCACCGCAGCAGCGCCTCACCGCGTCGCTCAGGCATATCGGCCAAGCTCCGGCAAGCCAAGTGGAGCCAAGGTTCCCGATCACCGGCGTCGGCGCGCACCAAGCCTAGGCTCAGATGATTTAGGCTAGTTTTGAGCAATGCCACGCTGTCTGTCACGTCCTCACCCAACATCGAAATTCGCCAGGATTTCTCCAGCGGTCGCGCCTTGTTGCCGCCAGAAATCTGCGGCATTGACGTGTTTCTGGTCGCCGATGATGAACTTGCACACGTCGTTGCCCATCGAGTAGCACTGTACTTCGATGGATTGGCGTTCTTCGCGTTCATACACCGAAAACACCCCGGCAAACAACCCGGCATACATATGGCACACTGGTTTGCCGACGATTTTCATCGCATGGGCCACCGCCGAATTGCGTAATTCGACCACGGTCAGACCGCGCTTGACAAAGCTCATATCCAAAGACCAGCCGCCAAACCCTTCCACGGTCAACGGCCACCACCAGCACTCGAACACAAAACGCTTGTTCATCTGCCAGATGTCGAGCTTGCCGCCGCCGAATTCTTGGCGCATTCGGTTATTAAAGCGCTTCATGTCTTGCTGGCCCCATTCCTGGCCGCATTTGTACATGAGCAAGGCGCTAACACCGCCCACTTCCTCTTCTATTCCCAAATGCAGGCCGTTAATAAAAGATTCGGTGACTTTGGCGGCACGTTGACCGTCGCGCAAATAAATCGCGCCAGATTGTTCATCTCGGCGGAAAAACTCGTCGGGATGATAATAATTGTGGTAGCCCTTATAGCCGCCTTCCAGGGGATGGATTGCCATGCTGTCAGTCTTCTGGGTAAAAGTCAGGATTTAAGAGAGTTTCCAGGGCATACGGGCAATGTTTGGGGAAATCGCTTTCCTCCAGACCCGTTTCCTCCGCCGCCCAGCGTGTTGCGCTGTCATAGCTATCTTCCAGGGCAGCTTCCAGTTTTGTCCGAAGACTAGGATTCTCGCGTAACAATTTATGAATCTGTTTGCGTTGCTCGATCAGCGTTCGTTGCCAACTCTTGCCGCGCCGTCCCGGCTGAAATCGCCATTTGAGCAAATGCGCCAGCAGTGCGGTCAAGCGGCTTTCCAAGGCACGCTGCTCGCTTTTGCCCATGCTTTCTAATTCCTCCGCAAGGTGTACCGCATCCAGTTCATGCCAGCGGCCTTGGCGCAGCAATTCAGCATGGGTTTGAGTCCAGGCATACCAGTCGCGTTCGTATAGGCTCATGTTTTTAGGTCTCACCCTCATCGAGAAATGCGATAACACAGCTAAGTACAGAGAACAACTTATTTAACATAAGGCATTTACCACAAAGACACGAAGGCACAAAGGTAAGAAAACTAAATATTCATAACGAGTTACTTTTGAAATCAGTCTTTGTGTATCTCTGTGTCTTTGTGCCTTTGTGGTGCGCCAGATATTAAGATAATTACAATCTGGTGCTTACTCTTCCCCCCCGTCTCTACACTGTCGGCGGATTTTAGTCTGACGCAGGAGATCGGGCGTGGATTGAAGCAATATCGAAGTCAATGTCTTTGAGTTCCATAATTGCGCTGCGGGTGATGATTTTTCCAGCCTGAATCAATACTCGTCCGTCTATCGGATGGAGGATTGGCACCTCGCTACGTTTGCCGATCAAGGACTCGATTTCCAAGAAAGACTGTACATACAAGCCTTCCGGCAAACCAATTTCCAAACCCTCGCCGATGACCCGCGCTTGACAGGCTAAACGGCTGTTTGGCTGTGCGCCAGTGAGCAAAGCCAAGGTTTTTTTTTCCTGCTCGCTGATCGGAGTGAGACAATGGGCGTTTTTGGTGACATAAACGTGACAAGTGGCGCACAGACCCTGGCCGCCGCACAACATCATCACATCCACTTCTTTAGCCAGCAGCGCGTCTAATACCCGAAAATCAGTCTTAACCTGAACCGGGACACCACCTCGGAATTTGACTTCTTTCATGCGGATGCTCGAGGTTCTGGTTAAGGAATCAGGCAGATTTCGCGTATTTTCTGCGATTCATCCATCTGCAATTGCTGATGCGCACTATTCAAGTGCTGAAAGAGTTTTTCCAGCACCTGTGCTTGCTCCGGCGTAACATGCTTGGACAACACTTTACTGGCTTTACTGAATAACGTGTCTAACTGGCGGCGCGTATCCGTGCGTAAGAATACGCCTATCCGTTGCCAATACCAGTCGCCTAAGTCTTCCTGCCGATAGACCCCACGCAACACCAGTCCAAGATGCCGCAAGAGATACGCTAAATCACGCCCGCAATTGTCTGGGGGCAACTTGAAATGATCGACTAAGGTTTGCGCCAAGGTCTCATATTCTGCTAACAGGCGGCTGGCAGTCATTGCCGTGTCAGCCTGGGCAAGGGTTTCCTGTAGACAACGCGCCAGCCCGTGTTGTTCGCCGTATTGATCCGCCACCGTGCGGGCCAACACCGCCAACAGCGCGGCTTGCTGCGGCGCACTCTGCGGATGCAGGGTTTCTAAGCTCTCATTCAGCGCCCCGCGCATCCCCAGCTCGTCGCCAAAGGCACTGTATATCGCCAAACGCCGCAGCAACAGGCGTAAGGCACGCTGATCGGTTTTCTCCAGCACCAGCGTTTGCGCACGGGCGACGGATAAGAAAAATCCCCCTGCCGGATCGAGTTTAATCCGCTCTGGCAACGCCTGCATCCCTACCGCCGCCCGGTAACGCGCCACCGCTTGTGCCAGGCAAACCGGATCAGGATAGGCCCAGCCGGTGCTTTGGCTAACCAGTAAATCCTCCAAACGCGGCGCAAGCTGTTGTTGCGCCACGCTGCGCAGCCACACCTCGTGCAACCAGCCGCGCCGCGCCCACGGTGAATCCTGACACAGCACGGCAAATACGTCCAGCCCGCGCAGTTCTGGTAACTCTGCACAACGCGGCAGCTTGAGCAAGCTGGCGATGATTTGGGTGTGACTGTGGGTGACTGTTGCGGCCAGGTTGTCAGGCAGCAAACCGCCCAATAGCTGCTGTTGCCAGCGTTGCCCAGTGTGTTGCCAGGTAGTCGGCGTTTGCCCGTCGAACGCCTGGGCGCTCAAGACCAAGCGCTGCGCTAAAAGATGACCCGGATACGGCGCACTGTCTGGCGTCAACGCGGCAGACAGCAAGCCAGTGAACGCTTGCCGCCACGCTGCTTCGTGGTTTTCGGCACCGGGCGGGGCAAACAGCGGCGTGGGCGCGTGTAACAGCACCCGGCCCAGTTCGCGGGTGTCTGGCAAATGGGCACACAACCCGTCCAACTGCGCAATCCAGCGATACACGGCTAAACGCACGCCACACTCGTGCAACAGTGCCTCTTGCAGCTTAAGCCAGAGTAAATGCCAAACTTGGCGGCTATAACGCACAAACGGCGCGATGCACTCGATCAAATAACGCCCGGCTTCTAGCGCGGCCAAACTGGGTGTGCGATGGCGCAGCAAGTCGCCGAGTTGGGCGAATAATAGGCTCAGATCGCGTTGGCATTTTTGCGCGTCTGCCGCGCTGTCTTGCCAAAGTGGGATTAAATACTCACTCAATTCATGCGCAAGCGTCTCGTGCTGAGCGTGTAAGACCCGACCCAGTTCGACTTGGCCGATCAGCGCCATGCCGGGCGTTAAGGTATCCAGCCACCACGCTGGCAGATGTGCAGGCACCGCGTCCAGCAAGGCTTCCCAAGCATGGATCAGGCGCGAGGCTGGCATTGCCGCGAGGGCTTGATCAAAATGCGGCAGCGCCGCTTGCCAAGCCATTTCCGCATCGCCAGAGGTTTCGCCGATCCAAGCCTGTAGCGCCGCCTCGATCACAGAGGAATCCTCCGTGGCTTCCAGCAAACTCGCCACTGCGCTGGGGGTACACTGGATAAACTCGGCGAGTGGCCGTTCAACCTGGAAAACGCTGCGCCACACCGGGCCAACCGCGTCCAGTGGAAGAAACCGCAAGGTCAGCGGCGGTTCGTCATGGGTGACAAAACGGAAGGCTGGCGCGTGATGCCAGACTTCCAGTGTCGTCACTTGGCGCAGCTTATCCAGCAAATCATGCAGCGCTGAGGTGTCCAGCGGTGCCAACAACGTGTTCAGGGCTGTTGCGAGTTTCTCCAAAAACAGCACGGATTGCCGACGACTGTCCAAGGTCATGAACTGGCCGACGCGAGTCCAATACCACTGCGCCGGATCGTCCTGCGGCAACCAACCGGCCAGACGCGCACCGAGATAACCCAAAACATACTCCATATCGCGCTGGCAGGCCGCCAGTTTGATCGACGGCATGGCGGGCTTGAGGTGTGCCATCAGTTGTCCGGCCAGCGCTTGGGGGTTTTTCAACAGCGCCAAGCCGCACACCACGGCGTTTTCGTCCACGGGCAAGTGCGCCAGCGGTGCCAGCCGCCAGTGCAACAAGCGCGAGATGAGCAAATCTTTTAAGGGTAAGCCGCCCTCAGGCTTTAATGCGGCACGCCAAGCGTCGGCTGCATAAGGCAGCGAAGGCAGGGTCAGATAAAACAAGTCACGCGGTTGCCAAGAGTCGAGTTGCGTCAGCAACGGCACCCGCAATAATCCCGCGCTCAAATGAATCTGGCAGTCAGCCACTCGGCCCAGCAAGTCTGCTGGCAGGGTTTCGGCGAAAATGTCGCCCATCGCTGATTGACGCGCATACCAGCTTGCCGCCTGTTCATCCGCAAACAGCGGCGCACTGAGCATCAACCGTTCGGCCAGGGCAAAACCGGGATAAGGCGCATTTTCGGGCGTCAGCGCAACCGCCAGCAACGCGCCAGTGAGATGACGCCACTCTTGTTCTAGGTGCAAATTGTCGCTGAACACGAAATCACCCGCGTGCAAGAGTTGCTGGCCCAATGCGCGGGTGTCTGGCAGCCTTTCACAACAGCCGTCTAATTGCGCACACCAGCGATATAAAGCGGCTTGGGCCGGGGTTTCCAGGCTGGTTTGCAGTTTAAGCCAGAGTACCCGCCAGAGTGTCGGTGGATAGTTGACAAAAGGCGCGATATTCATAACCAGATAGGTAACGCTGTTGAGCGCGGCCAAGCTGGGGGGTGCGGTCTGCAACTGCTTACCGACGAAAGTCAAAAACAGCGTCAGATCACGCGCACATTTCGCCTGATGAATGGCGCGTTGTGCGCTGGGTGGCGGCATCAAGCGCATCAGCCAAGCCGCTAATTCCTCGGCCATTTTTTCGGCTTGGCGGCATAAATCCTGTCCCAGCGCGGTTTGTTCCAACAGCGCCAAGCCGCGTTGCAGGAGGCTGGCTTGTGTGCTGCGGCTGATCGCGGCTTGCCAAGTCTGGCGGAGGCTTTCCAAATCTTGTTCGGCCAGCAACTGGATCATGGCTTCCTGCTGACTGTGCCAAGCGGCTTCCTCGTCGCCACAGGTTTGCGCGGCCTGGGCAAAATTTTGCCACAGCTTGCCCAGCGCGGCCCCCGGCTCTCCTGGGTTTTCAAGCTCGCCTAAATCCAATTCGCTGGCTGCCAAAGGCCGCTCGAACAAGCGGCACCACAGCGGCCCGCGCACGGTGAATGCGCGTACCACCAGCGTTTTCTCGGCTTGGTCGCGAGGTGTTTCGTCCGCCCGCAGCAATTCGACGCCCAAGGTGTCGCTGTATATCTTATCCAATAACCCATTGATCCAGCGCAGCTCCCCCGCATCGAGATGCGCTGCCAATGCCTGATGCAACCCCGCCAAGTTGGCCTGCATCGCGGATTGCTCGCGATGCACCAAATAGGCACCCACCGAGGCGTTCCACCACCAGGACAGCGTTTCGCTAGTCTCCAAAGGCGAGGCTGAGGCGAGCGCCCAGGCTGCGCGTTCCAAAGTCAACTCGTTATCGCGCCGACAAAGCGCCAACCCTGCTGCGCCAATCGTGTCGGCATAGCCGGGGCTGTGGCGGGAGATGCCAGCGCTGGCACTGGCGGCGATGACCGCCAAATTGCCGCTGATTTTCCAAGCGGCGGTGACTTTGGGCAAATCCAGGATGAATTCATCGAAGGCTGTGCGCAGCGGCGATTCAGCCAAACTGTTGCGAACGGCGTGAAAATCCGGGTTTGTTGCCGAGTGTGCAAAGGTGCGAGCGAACCAAGCTTTCAGTTCAGCCCTGGCTTGGAACGGATTGTAGAGCCGCCGATAATAGGCCAATTGCTGCAAAACGCGGCCAGTCGCCGCTTGGTTTGCAACGTCTGGATGTGCCGTGACTGGAAAGGCTTTGCCCTCTTCGACAATCCCCAATAACGACGCGAACAAGTGCGCGGTCTCGCCGAGCAGCGACAACTGCGTTGCCAGCGCTTCGGGATTTTCTCCAGGTTCCAAGCGTTGCAAACGTGCCGCAATTTCGCGGTATGAAAAACGCTCGTCCACCCCGGCGTACAGCGTCACTCGCCAGCGGAAAATATCCCTGGCTTCTTGCGGCACTTTGCTGGCGGCGCAGGCATGACCGGCCTCGCGCATGAACCAAGTCAGCAAATCGCGCAAATGGTGGGTGCCTTGCGCGTCGGTGATGCCTTCACCGAGAACCGCCGCTAAGTCGTCCAGCGTATCAGCCTGCTGCGCCAGTAAACGTTCCGTGGCCTCGGCATAATCGAGCAAACGCACCAGACTCGCGCTGGCTTCGCTGAACCAATCGATCTGATTGCGTTCCCAATCGTGGCGCAGCGCGTCGCGGACGCGCCGTTCCAGCGCCTGAACCATGTCAGATGACAGTTCCCAAGCGGAGACGCGCAGCGCAAACACCGTGCGTAAACTGAATCCAGCGGCGGGTTTAGCTTGGAGTACCGTCGCCGCGAGCAACCAATCACCGACGATGGCAGGGAGTGATGGGTCATTCAGGAAAGGCAGCAGGGCACGCAGAAAGGCAAAGCGGGGGACTGCGGCAATCAGCGGCTCAGTGGCTGGCAAGCCGCCCAGTGCGCGGTCGAGCTTGAGCAGCAGCAATTCCCAAAACGGTGCTGAAGCCGGAAACACCGCCACCAAGCGCCGCATAAACAGCCGGATAAATCCCAGGCCATTGATCACCGGATCGGACGTGACCGCTTCAGCCCATTCCAGCAACATCGCGGCGACTGCTGGCTCAACCTCTGCCAAATCAATCAATACCTTGCTGCCCGGTTCATCCACGTCCAGCGCGGCGCGCTGCAATTCTGCGAACAAAGTCGGCAGCCATGCTCCACTGCCCCGCGCCGTTTCCGCTTGCGCTTGGCAGACCAGACTGGTCAGAGAGGCTTCTTGCCAAGCGATCAGCCAGAGCTGTTCGCTTTGATTCAAACCAGCCGAGGCGACCGCCAACAGTGCCTCGCTCTCGGTTAAAAAATGGGGCCGCGTGGATTGACCGTGGCGTTGCGCCATCGCAGTCAATAAGCGCGTGCCGCCCTGTTCCAAATCGTCCAACCACACCGTGTAATCGTCGAACAAAAACGGCGCGTGGGTTGTGGATAGGCCAAGTAACTGTTTCACTTGAGCCAGATTATCGCCCTGCCGTTGGCTTAATTTTAGGCGCAGATTACGCGCCCGCAAGGCGGGAAATTGTCCCGCGCCGGCAAGTCCAGGCAGGCTGTCGAAATACGCATCAAAGGGGGACATGAGCAAGCAACTCGCCGATATGGGTGAAAAAATCGCCTGCCGCACCAATCGCTTGGGCGGCTTCTTCAGGCTGTGTCACGGCTTGATCCAGTCGTGTTTTGAAGGCCATCCAATGGTCAGGGGCTTGATGCAGATATGCGCCATAGTAGGCGCAGCCCCCTTGTGTCAGGCCATACATGGCACATACTTTGGGGTGTAAAATACGTGCGCCCAGGGTCGAGCCTTCCAGCACATACAGTGCGCCCAGCAGCCCGGCTGGGGATTGTTGGCTAGTTCTTTGCAGCCAGTCGAGGATGCGCGGCGTGGCGGGCGGGAAATCTGCCCGTGCCGACAGGCCGAAGAAGTGTAAATCTGCTTCTAGCCATGAAAGCTTGCGTAAATCCTCGCGCCACACCGCTTGTACCGCCGGATGCTGCGATTCCGCACAACAGCGTTCCAGGTGTGCGTGCATCGGGGTGTAGGCTTGCAATTGCGCGGTATAAGCAGCCAGCGGCAAGGTCTGCGCCAGGAGGAGGCGGTTGAAGTCGAGTGCCTCCAACGCTTGATGCTGTGGCCAAGTCGCTTGGCGCATCTGGGCGCTCAGACTAGAAAGGGGGTCAGACATGTGTATCAGGTTTTCCATGGAAACAACAGTAGGCTGGCTGGCGTGCTATGCTGATAAGGTCGCTCGCCCGCTCAAGCTGGCAGCGGCATAAGAAATACTACCAGGAATTGTACCCATCACCATGAGTTATTCGCAACACGCCGGATTCTTCGGCACTACCCGTACCTTACTCAGCATTGTTGGTTTCGAGGGCATGATTCGTCAGGCTAACACGGCCTGGGGACATGCGCTAGGCTATGCGTGGGAAGAGATCGCGAGCATCGGATTTATTGATTTATTGCATCCCGATGATCAAACCCGGGTTGCCGAAGAAATGGAAAAATTCAGTCAGGGCGGCATCGATCCGCTGGTGTTCACTGCCGGTATTCGACACTGTGACGGCCATTATCTGGATTATCTTTGGGAAGTCACGCCCGCGTTGATGGAATTTGCTTTTTACGCGGTCGGGATGCCCGCTGCGTGCTGTCTTGGAAAAGCACAGGCTCAGTTTCAGGCCGAGCAGAATGAAGACTATGTGCGTTTGCAGGAAAAGCACGCGGACCTGGAACTCATGTACCAGGACTTGCAAACCCAGAAAGGTCTATCGGTCGATGGCAACAGCCCAGCCATTGTGGAAAGCATTCTGAGTCACATCAATCAAGCCGTACTGATACGCCAATCCGGCGGAGCGCCACGTACTTTGACGCCTCGGCAAACCGAATTGATTTTCGGCAACCTGCCCACAGCAGATAAGTTCGCGACCTTGTGGAAACTGGTTCAAGGCACTGCCGCCACTAATGATGCCGTACACTATACCCTCAAAGCTAATCAGAAACGGGTGGCTTTGTTGGGCGATACCGTACACGAAGCCGATAGCCAAGCGCCCCCTGCGCAACTGCTCATCGTCTCTGATATTCACGAACAACATGTCTTCAAACATTCCCTGCATCGTTTGCAAGAAGAATACGGATTGTTTACTGCTAAAATGCAGGAAGCACTGCTGGATTGGAATCTGGTGAATCAAACAGTCAAATACTCACCCTCCTGGCTGGGTTTATTAGGCTGTGAACAAGGAATAATGGGGCATCAAATCACCGCCTGGCAAGATCGTATCCATCCGGCTGACCATGAGCATGTCATGCGCGCACTGAGGTACTGTGTGGGTGGTCAAAGCAAGAAGCTGGAGGTTAAGCACCGGGTGCAACACTCAGATGGTTCTTATCGCTGGTTATATGCCGTCGGTGATGTGATAGTTGACAAAAGTAATATCAAGCATTTCGTGATCAGTTTCGTGGACGTTACCCGGGAAAGAGAATTGGAAATGGAAATCTCTTTGTCAAAAGAAACTAAAACAGGTTAGCGGCCCAACATGCAGGTTAGCGGCCCAACATGCGCCACTCCTGACATCCAGAGATGTAAAGAGTGAGAGACTGGCGACTCACCCATCACCAACCGCGCCGATTATCCTATCCGTGCCCAACACCCGCTTGCCAGTACACGGGAAAAGCCGTGGCTTGCCCCATGCAATGAGCGAGATTCGTCAAGAGGGTTTGCGCGAGGCCGCCAGTGCGCAACGCTGGGCTGCGCACTGGCGGCAGCAATGGGCTAAGTGTGCGGACTGTACTTTTTGATGGCGGGCGGAATCAAACGATCAAACTCGGTTTTAACCACCTGATAACATTCGCATACCCGCCGCTCCAAACCGGGGCGATCCAGTACGGTGATTTTGCCTAGACTGTAATTAATCAACCCAGCCCGCTGTAATTTGCCAGCGGCTTCAGTGACCCCTTCGCGGCGCACGCCCAGCATGTTGGCGATCAATTCCTGAGTCATCACTAACTCATTGGAAGGCAAGCGATCCAAGCTTATCAGCAGCCAGCGACACAGTTGTTGATCGATAGAATGGTGGCGATTACACACTGCCGTTTGTGCCATTTGGGTCAACAGCGCTTGGGTGTAGCACAGCAACAGCCGTTGCATGGTGCCCGCACGAAGAAATGAGTCTTTGAGCAATTGCCCCCGCAGTCGATAGGCGTGTCCCGCGCTTTGCACCACCGCCCGGCTGGTGGTGGTTTCGCCGCCCATAAACAGGGAAATACCGACAACACCTTCATTGCCAACCACGGCAATTTCAGCGGATGAGCCATCTTCCATGACGTAGAGCAAGGAAACAATCGCGGTGGTGGGAAAATACACATGGCGCATTTCAAGCCCAGATTCACAAACCACCTGGCCCAACGGCATGGGGACAAGTTCAAGATTGGGAAAAATGCGGTCGTGTTCGTCAGGGGGAAGTGCAGCAAGCAGTCGATTCTGGGCAGGATCATGGGTGTCGGGCATGAGGAATTCCACATTTAGGAACGATTAAACCGCCACACCTCAGGCGCGATAGTGCCGCTACCTCGTGACAAATTTTTTAGCTTCCCTGCTAAAAAATCACTCGCTCACGCGGCAACTCTTCCTTTTCTCCCCGATTCGTCCGGTGTCTCCCGTCCGCCTTCGCCACTCCGCGGCTTCGGCACACTCCCTCCCCCATGACTCTACGCCAATCACACCCGCTGCGTCTCTCCTGCGGCTTGCGCTTTCGCTTCAACCTACGGCTCTACGGTCGGGCATTGGCTATCGGGGACTAACCGCCCTCGCTTCGCTCTCCATGGCGGTCAGCGATTGATTTAAACACGCAAGATTGTCGAGTCGTGACAGGGTATAAAAACAAAAACGGGGCCAACAGCAGCAAAGCGACGGCAAAAAATCAAGAACAGCGCCACTCTTTCCCGGCGATCAGGGTGCTGCTCCCCTCAGTACCATGTCCTGCCAGTATACAGGATTTGGTTACGCGGCAACTAGTTGCGCGATTTGCCCCGGACTAAACAGCCACATTTACAGGTCTGTGGGTTAGCAGACAGACGGTAAAAAAATTTCTCGCTACTCTCAAATGTATCGAGACCTTCGTCTTGAGTTGATCTCAACCCGTCGCATTGCGCTGATGGTTGAAGAGGTCTCGCATTTAGGGAGTACACCATGAGAAAATTTTTGCACCACTTAACCCAGCGAAGTTGGCTGATCGCTTTGTCCTGGTTATTGCTGAACGCCGTACAAGCCGCCAGCTTACCCAGTTTTTCCGCAACCGCCAGCGGCCCCACCAGTCATTTAACCTTGCTTGCCAGCCTACATATCGCGGATGCCGATGTGGGACAAATCGGCAATACCTATCTCACCTTACATTACCAAGACCAGGTGTATCACCACAATGGCACCACTTGGGTGCTGTTCGCAGGCGGTGCCGTGCCGGTTTTTACGACTGCACCACTGGCCGATCAGGTGATTGAAGTGAGTCGCGACACCGACCTAACCAGCATAATCGGGGCACAGTTATCGGTCGGTTACGGCCTGACTGAGGACGACATGTTGAGTAACGGCAAGTCAGCCCTGGTGTATACCGTGATGGATGATTCCTCGGTTTCTCAAGCGGCTAATTTTTCCGCAACCGCCAGCGGCCCGACGGATAACATGACCTTGATGGCCAACCTGTACATCAGCACGGCAGATCTGGGACAACCAGGTTTGACTTACCTCGTCGTCTCTTTCCAGAATCAATGGTTTATCCATGATGGCAGTCAATGGCTGCTGTACACCGGCGGCACCTTGCCTGCTTATAGGAACGCCCTGCTGGTTGATCGCAACATTGAAGTGTTTCGTGAAGTGAATCTGACCAGCTTAATCGGCGCACAAGTGTATGTCGGCTATGGTTTGGACGAAAACGATATGGCGATCAATGGTAAATATGCGATGGTATACGCCATCACCGCCGATGGTCAGCCTAGCGACATCACTGCGCCCACCGTCAGTAGCGCGATTGCCCAGGGTGCTATCAGTGTTGCGATAGACACGACCATCAATGCCACTTTCAGCGAAGCCATCAATCCAGCCACCCTCACCCGGGCGACGGTGACGCTCATGCAAGGCACCACACCGGTTCCTGGTACGCTGAGCCACAACGGCCTGGATATGATGTTCACACCAGACAGTCCGCTCAGTTATGACACTGGCTACACCGCCACCATTCAAGGCGGCATCAATGGTGTGAAGGATTTAGCGGGCAATCCGCTGGTCAGTGACTACGTGTGGGGCTGGACTACCGCCGCAACGCCGGTGTTAGCCGACACCACCGCCCCCACCGCCAGCAGCGCTATCGCCAATGAAGCAACCGAGGTAGCCACGAATAGCACGGTGAATGTCACCTTCAGTGAAGCCATGAATCCTGACAGCTTCACCGCCATGACAGTGAGCGTGCTGCAAGGTAATACCCCAGTTGCGGGTACGCTGAGTTACAACGGCCTGGATTTGATCTTCACCCCGACGGAGCTGCTCAGCCCCAACACCCTTTACACCACCACCATTCTAGGCGGCAGCAGTGGGGTCAAGGATTTAGCGGGCAATCCCTTGTCCAGTTCGCTGATCTGGAGTTGGACGACTGCCACAACCCAGGCGTTAACCGACACCACCCCACCCACGGTGATCACCGCGATTGCGCACGGTGCGGCTAACGTCGCGGTAGACGCAACCATTAATGCCACCTTCAGCGAAGCCATGAATCCGGCCACTCTCACCACCACCGCCGTCACTGTCCTGCAAGGCAGCGTGCCAGTCCCTGGCACACTGAGCTACAGCGGCTTGGAACTGGTATTTACCCCGTACAGCCCGCTTGACTACGACGCCAACTACACCGCCACTATTTACGGCGGCAGTAGCGGGGCGAAGGACTTGGCAGGTAATTCCCTGGTGAATGACTTCGTGTGGAGTTGGACTACCGCCGCTTCACCGGTGTTAGCCGACACCACCGCCCCCACTGTCAGTGGTAGCGTGGCTAATGGCGCAACCGAAGTCGCGGTGGATGCGCCCGTGTATTTCACCTTTAGCGAGGCAATGAATGCCGCCACCCTTACCCCCAGCACCGTTAAACTGATGCAAGGCACCACCCCGGTGCCCGGCACGGTGAGCTACAACGGCCTGGATTTGGTATTCACCCCCACCGATTTGCTCAGCCCTAACACCCTTTACACGGCCATCATTCAAGGCGGCAGCAGAGGGGTTAAGGATTTAGCAGGCAATCCTTTACCCAGCGATTTGAGCTGGAGTTGGACGACTGCCGCAGCCCCGGTGATAACCGACACCACCGCGCCCACTGCCACCAGCAGCATTGTGGATGGGGCGACGAATATCCCCATCAACACCACGGTGAACGCCATGTTCAGCGAGACTATGGAGGTGGCGAGCCTCAACAGCACCACCGTCACGGTTAAGCAAGGCACGACGCCAGTGCCTGGCACGCTGGACTATGCAGGCTGGAATCTGATCTTCACGCCCAGCAGCACGCTTGCCACCGGCACCCAGTACACCGCAACGATTCAAGGCGGCGCGAATGGAGCCAAGGACTTGGCGGGCAATCCCTTAGCCAGCGACTTGGTGTGGAGTTGGACTACCGCCATTCCTGACACCCCAACGGTAGACACCACCGCACCCACCGTCAGCGGGGCGATCAGCGATGGTGCGACCGGTGTGCCGATCAACACCACGGTCACTGCCAACTTCAGCGAAGCGATGCAGGGAACGACGGTCAACAACACCAGCGTGACCCTGATGCAGGGCAGCACGCCCGTCCCTGGCACGCTGAACTACTCTGGCACCACGTTGGTGTTCACCCCGTCTAGTCCCCTGCTGCCCAACACCGCGTACACCGCGACGATTCAAGGCGGCAGTAGTGGCGTCACCGACTTGGCAGGCAATCCGATGATCAACCCCTTTGTCTGGAGTTGGACGACAGGCAGCACGCCATTGTCCCCCGTGCTGTTAGGCACGGCGGGTAATTTTGCGATTCTGGCAAAAACCGGGATTTCAACAGTGCCACCCTCTGCGGTGACCGGCGACTTGGGCGTGAGTCCTGCGGCTGCCACTTATATCACCGGGTTCACCCTGATTGCCGACGCCACCAACGTGTTTTCGACCTCGACGCAAGTGACCGGCAAGGTCTACGCGGCGGATTATGCAGTACCGACGCCCAGCAATCTCACCACGGCGATCTCAGATATGCAGACTGCCTACACCGACGCGGCTGGGCGGCCAACGCCAGACTTTACCAATCTGAGCAGTGGCGCGATTGGCGGCTTGACCTTGGCCCCTGGTCTCTACAACTGGGGCAGCTCAGTCACGATACCCACCGATGTCACGATTGCAGGCGGGCCTAACGATGTCTGGATTTTCCAGATGTCAGGCGATCTGATTATGAGCAATGGACAACGCATCACCCTCAGTGGCGGTGCGCAAGCCAAAAATATTTTCTGGCAGGTAGCGGGGCAAGTCACCATCGGCACCACGGCGCATTTTGAAGGCATACTCTTGTCCCAAACCGCGATCACCTTGCAAACCGGAGCCACCATGAACGGCAGAGCGCTCGCCCAAACCCAAGTGGCACTGCAAGGCATCACCCTGGTGCAGCCTGCGCCGTAGCCGTGGTAAGTAACAGGGGAACGAAACTGGGCTGTCGAAATTTTAGGATCGTAGCATAGTACGCAGAGACGCAGGGAGGGCAACAATCCATCTTCCCTGCGTCTCTGCGTCTTTCGTCTTTGCGCGAGAATTTTTTCTCTGTGCCTCTCGCATGGCGTTAAAACACTGGCTGTTGCGGTTTATGTAGAGATCTGACGTATCGTTTGACAACAACCGAGCTGAACGGGCGGGTACGGCCTGTGAAAGTCAAACTCAAGGTGGCCGGTGGGTTTCGGGCAATCGGCAGGGCAGATGCCTTCTGTGTCATCCGTTCTGTTTGGAAATCCGATAAGCTTCATTGGCGAAATCCGTTTGATTCTCTCAGGAAGGCTTTGGGGGGCTGAGTAGTTACGATTTTCTTTTGCCTTCAACCACCAGTTCCTTTGTTTTAGAATAATTTTTCTTTGACCTAAGGTTGACAGTCATATTACGATAAGAAGCTATAAAAAATACGGTGCGACTGGATTTTCCATAGATCGGGTCGTGCCATCCATTTTTAACATAAGGATTCTTTGCCATGAAAAAATACTCTATAACCTTAGTGGGTTATGAAAAATTGCAAGTTGAGCTGAGTGCCCTAAAAACCGAAGAATCCCACGCCACCCCCGAACGCCAAGAATTTATCAAGGATCGCATCAAAGTTCTGGAGGATAAAATCAGCCACGCCAACATCGTTGATCCAAAAAAACTCTCCGGCGACACCATAATTTTTGCCGCCACAGTTACTTTGGTAGATGGTGACGATAACGAAATTACCTACCAAATCGTGGACATGGAAGAGGCAGCTTCATCCAAGGGTTGCCTATCCGATACATCTCCCTTGGCTCGCGCCCTGATCGGTAAAACAGCGGGCGAGTATGCCGAAGTTGGCGCGGAAACGTTTGAGGTAATAAAAGTGGCGTTTGTATGAAGGGCGGTGTGATTACCTTAATACTGAATTAAAACCAGCGCGGTAGGTTGGGCTGACGATAGGAAGCCCAACCATTGCGGTGTTACATGTTGTGGCTCTCGCAAAAAGACGCTCAGCCCAACCTACGCGAGCTGGAGCGACGCGGTACGCATTCCCACTCTGGGAGCATGGGAATGAGGGAATACGTAGAGTTCTACCCGGCTATTGCAACAGTGGTTCGTTCGCCGCCCAAGTCGCTTTGGCTTTGCGTTTGGATGGCTTTGATAATGTGAAAATTCTTTACGGTGGCTTTGATCGCTGGAAGGCGGCGGGCGGGATGGAGGCTGGCAAGTGAAGTGGTTAGGTTGGATGTGGCTGGCGGCATCTCTGGGTGTGGCGGCAGAGCCAATACGCCAATATCAAGATGAAGAAACCGGCCTGGACGCCTGGGAATGGTCGGGCGATGGGATAAAATTACAACAGATTCAACGCATTCCCGACCAAACCCGGGCGTTTTTTCTGGGCCGGGGTTTCAGTCGTGCAGAGGCCGAACATATCGCCACCGCCTGTGTGTTCCAGACGGTGTTTTATAATCAGGGCAAACAGCCGGTGACGCTAGACTTGGCGGAATGGCGGGTACGCTTGGGTAATCAGCTCAAGCCCTTGAAGCTTACCGCCGATTGGCAACGAGATTGGGCAGCCCGCCACAGTTCAGCCAGTGCGCGGATTGCATTTCAGTGGGCTTTGTTTCCCAATCGCCAGGAGTTCGCGCCAGGCGATTGGAACATGGGCATGGTGACCTATCCCGTGCCGCATGGCGGTCGCCTGGATTTGCAGGTGGTTTGGTAGATTGGTGACGCCCATCATCAGGCGGTGTTGCCGAGCTTGCGCTGTGCCGAGGATCAGACTTTTTCAACCGATGGAGCATCACCATGACTCGTGTTTTTACCTTATTTGCGGCGTTTTTTCTCAGTGTCACTGCCTTAGCCGCCGGTGGGCCGCAAACCCTGAGTGCCTTGCCAAAACCACTGCAAGCACCGGCTTTTAAGATGCAGGATATGGAGGGGAACACACATCATTTGGCGGATTATGCGGGTAAGCCGGTGATTATTAATTTCTGGGCCACTTGGTGTCCGCCCTGCCGCGAAGAAATGCCGTCGATGCAGCGGGCTTGGGAGCAATTGCGTCAGGAAGGCATCGCCATGCTGGCGGTGAATGTCGGCGAGGACGAGGTACGGGTATTTACATTCATGGCGGATTATCCGCTGGATTTTCCGATTCTGTTCGACCGTGATTCAGCGGTGCTAAACGCTTGGCCAGTCAAGGGGTTACCCACCACTTTTGTACTCGATCCCCAAGGCCGTATCGTCTACCGGGCAGTGGGTGGGCGGGTCTGGGATGATCCAGGTTTGTTGCAGCAAGTGCGGGCGTTGCGGGTACGTTAATCGCTCGCTCCTACGCGCCCTCAGACTGTAGAAGAATCCCTAGTGCTTTATCATAGTTAAGAATTAGGGTTTGATAACTTTACATTATGGTGATACTTTAGCATGAAAACCAAGGAGTTTTTTCATGCTAAAGAAATACATTATTCGCCTAACGACGGAAGAACGCGAGTATCTACAGGAAGTCATCAAAAAGCTTAAAGGCAGCGGGGAAAAAGTACGTCGTGCCCAGATATTATTAAAAGCCGATGCTGATGGCGCAAGTTGGACAGACAAGCAAATAGCTGAAGCCTATTCTTGTCGGATAAAGACGGTTGAAAATATTCGGCAACGCTTCGTTGAGCGAGGATTTCAGGAAACCTTAGACGGTAAAAAACGAGAAAACTCACCAATCCCTAAGTTATTAAACGGAGAACAAGAAGCATCAATTATAGCCTTGCGTCTGGGTTCGCCGCCGCCAGGTTATGCCAACTGGACACTTCGATTATTAGCGGATAAAGCGGTTGAGTTAGAGATTATTGAA
>Ga0209575_10000225_pt1 | contig 54185 bp, 50 predicted proteins | sample Medcelwee11metaG_FD_187172 | JGI IMG/M metagenome (GOLD analysis project Ga0209575, IMG submission 187172) | Freshwater pond sediment microbial communities from the University of Edinburgh, under environmental carbon perturbations - Medium... | ecosystem: Environmental > Aquatic > Freshwater >...
TGATCCTCAGCAGTTTCGTGATTTCCTTGTGTGGGTATTTCTGACTTTTTAGGTATAGTGCTTCCATTTTTCGTTGCACTCGTGGATGCGGGTGATGGAATCTTTCGTAATGCAGTTCATCTATTTCTTTGTTGGTAAAGGTTATTTGGAGCATATTGCATACTTATTTATTAGCGTTTCTCTCATTTTATCCTTTTAGAAAATAAAGTCTACCCCCTGTCAAAGTATAAATTAATATTGTTCAGATTGCCAATTAGTTTCCCCCAAATATTTTTGTAAATAGGGAGAAAACACCTCATAAATTAAGGTCAAAGGCTTACCATGATGCCAAAATAAATAATGCCTACCCCAAAAAGGTCCTGACTCACCAAAAGCTAACTCTAATTGCGGTGAATGACCATAACAAACACCTTGCACATCCCGATATAATTCGGTTCGCAAGCGGGCTAAACTCGCCCAAATCGGTAAAGACTTATTTTGCAAATATTCATCAACGTGACTCGCTTCCCACCAAGAAGTCGCATAGGCTAACCTTTGACCGGATGCCGTTCTTAACCAAACCTGCCGACGGATTCTTGGTCCTGGTACTGCTAGAATTTGTGAGGGCGCCTGGTCTCCATCTGTACCGATGAAAGACATATCTATGACATCTACTTCTATTTGCTCATTGGTTAATAGTTGTAAATGTCTAGTCGGTGAACCATCTCCCAATAATAGTATTTGCCAGGCGGGAGCTAGTTGACCATGGGGTAAACCTTGACTGACAACTGTTTCATCGCCACTCCAGAGAGATTCCAGGGCATACCAACTAGGGGGCGATTGGACAATATTCTTTGGCCTGTATGTGGTAGTCAAATTCTTAAATATTCTTAATAAAACTTAATGTTCCTTTACCATCATAGAAATATTTGGGAAAAGTGTCAAAGATATACTGCAAGTTACACAAATTTGACTGCAATATTTAAGTTATGATCAAGGCAAGTCTTTTAACATATTTTCCTAATCCTGTCAAGGTGAAAAGTATTATCAGTAGATAAATTAATTAAATTATGTGAATGAAAAAATATGAGTAAAAAATCAGAACCATTTTGGCAAAAAATCACCGAAAAATTAACAACGGTAGGGGAGAATATCGGCCAACAAACGAAGGAAACAGGTAAAAAAATTGTGGAGCAGGCTTCCTATAATACTAAAGCGAAGGTGTCAGAAGTAGGCGAAAAAATTGCCGAAAAAACTAATAGTTCTTTAGAGGAAACCTGGCAAAAAGCCCAAAAATGGCGAAATAGCGGGGAGGAAAAGGATTGGCAAGGTGATGAGGAAAATACGGCTGAACCGGAGCAGGAGGAGTTTTATCATATTTTTGTCGGTTTACCCGTTTCTCTACAGGGTGGTTTACAAAAGGTGACATTAAAGTCAGGTAAAACCTATGAGGTGAAAATTCGCTCCCATACAGCCGAGGGGAATAATTTGCGGATGCGTCAATGTGGCTTGAATGGTAATGATGCTTTTTTGGTTTTACATACTTTAATTGAATCAGAAATTAACCTAGACCGACAAGTGAATAATTTGATCATGGCAACACCGATTTATGATCAGTCGAAAACTAGATGTTTAGAGGCTTATAATAAAATTTGTTTGGGTGTACCTAATAGCGATTTAGCGGCTCTCAATTTATTAGATTATTTGATCGGTGAAAGTCATTTAATTTCTAACCTTGGTCTGCGCTATGCGATCGCTAGTAATAATTCTCGTTTCGTAGGGATTGAAAAATATTTAGAGAAAAATTGGGATTATGCCCGTCTCAGTGATCAGGAAATGCAAATATTGAAAGGTACTTATCAATATATTCGCAGTGGCGAACCAATTAATAATTTTACGGCGGTACAACAATTAGACGCAATTATTTTATCTAGTCCTTTATCTTTGCAATTACAAGCTAAATATTTATTAGCCAGTGCGACTTGTCAGGCCTTACGGATTGATCAATTAATTATTAATTTACTGGAAAGTTGCCCGGAAATCTCTGACGGTCAACGTCGTCAATATATAACTAGTTATCAACAGTTAAGAAGTGGTCAAACAATCCATGATCAATCAGTATTAACTATTTTAGATAATGTGATTATGACTGCTAATATTGCCCCGATTTGTCAGGAGATTTATCAATTATTACGGGTCGGTTTAAAGACTGATTTAGAGTTAGGTAGTGAGGAATTATATTTTACTAATTTTGGGTCATATCAAAAAATATATCGTTCTATTGTACCGAATGAAAAAGCTATTACTGTTTTTCATGACAACGGTTCTAATCGTTATATGTTAACAGATAAAGCCTATCATGCTGTCTGTCGGGGTGGCGTGGGAATATTAGATAATATTAAGATTTTACCCGCCGGCGACGCTCTGATTAAAGCGGTGATTTTTCGGGCGATCGCCCATACAGCAGAATTAAGTTTACCAGATAAAGTCATGTTAGGTATTAACGTTGCTAGTAATTTTTCGGGGGCAAAATCCTGGGAACAAATTAATCAATATATTGAGCAAATTAGTCAATCAGAAAGTTCACATGGTTTACTGAGTGGTGTAAAAAAACTATTAAGAACAACTTCCGAAAAAACTGAGTTTTTAAGACATTTAGAATCTCAATTATATGTTTAAATTAGTTGTGAAATAGAGTATTTAAAAACCCGGTTTTTTCAAAAAACCGGGTTTCTCTGGAGATAATCAATTTTATATTCAAATACGTTCTAATTTTTGCCGTAACTTACTACTTAAACCATCAATTACCGTCACCACAATTAATAAAACTAACATCATCGTGGTTCCCTTCTCATATTCAAAACCACGCATATAACTCGCTAATTCAAAGCCAATACCACCAGCTCCCACCACACCTAAAACCGAAGCCGCCCGAATATTATATTCAAACATCCATAATGTATAACCCAATATTAACGGCAAAATCTGGGGTAGAATACCATATTGAGCAATTTGTAAACGTGATGCCCCAATCACTTCCAAAGATTCCAGCGATCGCACCTCCACCGATTCAATCGCTTCCTGATAAAACTTTGCTAAATAACCAATCGTATAAATAGATAAAGCCAAAGTACCAGCCGGCGCACCCAAACCTGTAGCTGCCACAAATAGCAAACCTAAGACCATAGAAGGCACTGAACGCACCGCATTTTGTAAAAAATTAGCTAACCATCGTAACCATTGGGGAGCAATATTATGGGCACTGGCTAAGGCAATCGGAATAGAAAAAATCGCCCCCAAAGTAGTTCCCCATAATGACATTTGGATAGTTTCAATCAGCGCTTTAATTGCCACATCTAATATAGTTAAATCGGGAGGCCAAAGACGACTAATAAAATCAACCATATACGGCCAACTATTAGTAATTAATTTTGTATCAATTTTTAACCCCCGCAGAGCCCAAATATAAACCAGGATAATAAATATAAATATGCTAATATTCTTGGCTAATTGGATAAATTGGAAAGTTTTTAAATTGTTCACATTTTTCAGATTATCTTTAACATTCATATAGCAATCCTTCATAAGTTATGGTAGAGGCAATTGATCAATTGCTCCAAAGCCGGGATTTAATTTGTAAAAATCTAAATACTCAAATAGCATTGCTATATATATAACGCAAATCAACAACTTAAGTATTAATACTTAAGGATTTTGGGAAAATGTGAAACTTTGTAACAAATACGATCACAATAATTGAGAAAGTCTGTAAAAATTAGATTACATTCAACATCAAAGAATTAATAGAGGTCTTGCACCGTGAATATAGAAAAATACCGTCTCAAATGTACTCTTACCTTTGGTGACATTTATGGCCAGGTGATGATTTGGTTATTAGTCATATTTTTCAGTGTGGCAGCCGGACTGTCCCTCTGGACTAGTAGTCGTCAAAGTTATGCGATCGCTGCTATTGGTTTAAGTGTGGTTTTATCCTTACCATTTTTACTATTTGCCTTTGTCACCACTTTATTAAATCATATTGAAGTGGAAGCGGTTGACGATGAAGCAGAAATGGCTAGTTAAAGATCGACTAAAGGATCAAGTAAAAGATCAAGTAAAAGATCAATTAATTTGGCTAGTTGCAGTTTTTGGCAAAATAATTCAATATACCTATTTGCATACCAGGGGCAATTCATGAATTGCCCCTATGGTATGTTGATGATCAGATGATCAATAGTTATCTCAGTTTGCAGTTTCAGGGCGTGAAACGATCCCGGTTAATTAATTATTTATAAATAAAAATATATCAAGACAATAATAACCAATGAAAACTTTAATATTAGTGAAAGGTTCGGGAGTCATCAAAAAATTTGTCTTGGCGATCTCAGGTTTATTACTATTTACCTTTGTCGTTGTACATTTATTAGGGAATTTATTAATTTTCTCTAATAATCCTAATTTAATTAACTTATATGCCTATAAGTTAGAAAGTATGGGGATTTTTCTCCATATTATTGAGGTATTACTATTATTAGCGGTAATTTGTCATGCTGTATATGCTTTAGTTATTTCTCATGATAATCTGAAAGCCCGCCCGCAAAAATATTACAAAATACAAAGTGTTGGGAAACCTAGTCAACAAAGTATTTTTTCCCGTACCATGATTTTCAGCGGACCGATTTTATTAATATTCATGATTTTTCACCTAAAAACTTTTCGGTTTGGAGCGGGGATTCTGGATGGTTATGGGGTGGAAGTGAACGGGCAAATAATGCGGGATTTTCATAAATTAATCATTGATATTTTCCAGCAGCCAGAATATACGATCGCCTATATATTAGTCATGATTCCTTTGGGTTTTCATTTACGTCACGGTTTTCAAAGTGCCTTACAATCATTAGGGGTAAATTATCCTAAACTGATGCCTAGTCTCGATAAATTGAGCATTCTTCTCTCAATTATTCTGAGTTTGGGTTTTATGGCAATTCCTATTTATATTTATGGCAATACTATTTTTTCCTGACTATTTTTTTTCTGACAGGACTGCGAGCGTCTCGCTCGCTATTGGGTGATTGATTAATAAGATTCTGTATTAGAGGTTGATTCAACAGTAGCCTCAGCATTATTGGGTTTAGCTAATACACCATGTAAAAAAATATCAGCTAAACCCTCCGCCATTTCCTTAATTTGCTGGGGCGAAGCACTTGAGTCTAATAGGGTAGTTTGACTAAAACCAGCGATCGCAAACATACCTAAAAATACCTGAGCAACAATTTTCGGATTAAGCGGCCGATAAATACCCTTATCAATCGCCGACTGAAAAAATACTTCTGCCACATCATTCATTTTATTAATAACTTCCGTCTGTATGCGCTCCCGTAACTCAGGATGAAATTGCGACTCAAAAAAACAAATTTTCATCAAGTCTAAATTATTATTAGCGTGTACCATACGTCGACGCATAATTTGAGCAATCTCTTGATAATTGGCCATTTCACTCAATTCAGTTAATAGATCTGTTAAAATTTCCACCCAACCATTAGTGGCCAATTCAATCAAAATATCTTTTTTATGGGGAAAATGGCGAAATAGAGTTCCCTCAGATACATTTGCCTGATGAGCTAAGTCCTTAGTAGTCGTGCCATCATAACCACGGTAGGCAAATAATTTTTGAGCCGCCAGTAAAATACGATGGCGAGCTTCTCCTTCCTGGTGATGTAGATGGTTAACTGAACCCATAATGCTTACAGTCGTTGATTAATAGTTGATAAATTACAGAAGTATTGATTATTTTTTGATAATACCATACATTAGATTTATCGTATAAAAAACTACAGTGCTACTGACAGTAAAAAACATGAGAAAACTGTTAAAATATTGAAATATTCGGTTATACATAAAACTGCAAGGTAATTTAAAAATAAAAATGCAAGAGATGAAGAGTAATAGTCAGAACAATCAAAAAAACTGCAAAAAAAGCGGTTGGCAAAAAACTTGCTTATGTCTATTAAGCATCTGCTTATTATGGGCGGGAAGTGAACCAGTAGTATTGGCCCGCACGATCAATACTGGTGCAGAAACATCAATTCAGCCCTATTTAGATCGGGTGGTTTCCAATGTGACAGAATTTCGCCTCAGTAATGGCATGAAATTCATTGTTTTACAAAGACCACAAGCTCCCGTGGTTTCCTTTGTGGTTTATGCCGATGTGGGTGGTACGGATGAACCAGTCGGACAAACCGGCGTAGCTCACTATTTAGAGCATTTAGCTTTTAAAGGTACAAAAAGAATTGGTACAAATGATTACTCAGCGGAAGCCCCCCTATTAGAACAAATGGATCGGGTATTTGGGCAAATTTTAAACGCCCGCCAGGCTGGTAATCAATCCTTAGTGAAAGAATTAGAAAAACAGTTAAGTGACTTGGAAAAACAAGCCGGTCAATACGTCAAACAAAATGAATTTGGGCAAATTATTGAACAACATGGCGGAGTTGGTTTAAATGCTGCTACTTCCGCTGATGCTACCTTCTATTTTTATAGTTTGCCGGCTAATAAATTAGAATTTTGGATGTCGTTAGAATCGGAACGTTTTTTAGAACCAGTATTCCGGGAATTTTATAAGGAAAAACAGGTTATCCTAGAAGAAAGACGGATGCGTACAGAGAATTCACCTGTGGGCAGAATGGTAGAAGAATTTTTAGGGAAATCTTTTGACGTGCATCCCTATGGTCGTCCGGTCATCGGTTTTCCAGAAGATTTAGAAAATTTGACGAGGGAAAATGTCGAGGATTTTTTCCGCACCTATTATGTACCTAATAATTTAACCGTAGCAATTGTCGGTGATGTGGATCCGGCTGAAGTAAAAAGATTAGCTGAAATTTATTTTGGTCGTTTTCCTAGTGCTAATCCCCCGCCAAAATTAACTAAGGTGGAACCACCGCAAACAGCCGGCAAAGAATTTAGTTTAGAATTACCAACCCAACCATGGTATTTAGAAGGTTATCACCGGCCGCCCATGAATCATCCTGATCATGTGGTCTATGAAATGTTGACTAGTATTATGAGTGATGGTCGTACTTCCCGTTTATATCGTTCCTTGGTAGAAGATAAACAAATTGCTCTAGTCGCAGAAGGTTCTAACGGTTATCCCGGTGATAAATACGCCAATTTACTATTATTTTACGCTCAAACTGCTCCTGGTCATACAGTAGATGAATTGGCTACCTATTTACAGGCAGAAATAGAACGTTTGAAAACTGAACCTGTCACCGCCGAAGAATTGCAACGGGTAAAAACCCAGGCAAAGGCTGGTTTATTAGGTTCCCTTGACTCTAATCTCGGCATGGCTTTTGCCTTCGCAGAATATCAAGTAAAAACAGGTTCTTGGCAAAATTTATTTAAACAATTGGATGCAATAGAGGCTGTAACGGTAGCTGATATTCAACGGGTGGCTCAACAAACTTTTCGTCCAGAAAATCGGACAGTAGGTAAATTATTATCAAAACCAGATAATGAAGTTGAGGCAAAATCTGGTGATGTACAATCTAATTATTGATAAATCATCAATCATGAGATTTGCCTGTCAATCAATGATATATAGCAATCCTATGTGATAGGCAACGAAACGCTCCTAATCGCAATATTGACAAGTAATTGAGGATTGCTATAGTTTTTTCCTATTTCTATAATTTCACTTAAGAGGAACTGGTTTTTCATGTTGTCTAAATTACGTAAACGTCAATTACATTTTTTTTGTTTACTAACTCTCAGTTTATTTATCGTTTTCTGGTGGCGATCGCCCGCTACGGCTGATACAGCGAAACATTATACGGATATAAATTTTCCACCCTTACCAGAAATTACCTTACCTAATTATGAACGATTCCAATTACCAAATGGCATGACCGTTTATTTAATTGTTGATCGTGAATTACCCCTAATAGAAGGTCAAGTTCTGATTAGAGCAGGAGAACGTTGGGACCCCATTGATCAAGTTGGTTTAGCCGATATTGCTACCACCGTCATGCGGAGTGGTGGCACAGCCAATCATAGCCCCGATCAACTCAATCAAATTTTAGAAGACAAAGCAGCTTCCATAGAAATATCAGTGGGAAATTCCTCCGGCAGTGCTAGTTTTAGCGGTTTATCAGAAAATACGGCTTTAATCATGGGTTTGTTTGCCGAGGTTTTGCAAAAACCAGTATTTGATCAGGCACAAATAGATTTAGCGAAAAAACAAATACAAGGGGCGATCGCCCGACGGAACGATGAACCCGGTAGTATAGCTCGTCGGGAATTTAGCAAATTAATCTATGGTGCAGACAATCCTTATGCTAGTACCATAGAATATGCCACTTTAAAGAATATTCAACGGCAAGATTTGATCAAATTTCACCAACAATATTTCCATCCTGCCAATATGATTTTAGGGATTGTCGGTGATTTTGATCCGCAGGAAATGCGGGCATTGATTAATGAAAAATTTGGTAATTGGCAAACTACCGCCCCCTCTTTACCTCCTTTACCGATAGTTAAACAGGTAAATCAAGGCGGTACATTCTTTGTGGAACAACCCCAATTAACCCAAAGTAACGTATTATTAGGGCACTTAGGGGGCAAATACGACAGCCCTGATTATCCCGCTTTAAGCGTCTTAAATGCTGTCTTAAATGGTTTTGGTGGTCGCCTATTTAATAATATTCGTTCCAAAGAAGGTTTAGCCTATTCCGTCTATGGATTTTGGGGAGCCGGTTATGATTATCCCAGTTTATTCGTTGCTGGTGGTCAAACCCTTTCAGAAAGTACAGTTCCCTTTGTGCAAGCAATCAATCAGGAAATAGAGCGGATTCGCACCCAGCCGATTACAGCGGAAGAATTGCAACAAGCAAAAGAATCTAGTCTCAATTCTTTTATTTTCAATTTTGCTCGACCATCTCAAACCCTGGGTCGTTTGATGTCTTACCAATATTATGGTTATCCTGAAGATTTTATTTTTCAGTATCAGCAAGGAATAGCAGGAACTACTATTGAGGATGTGCAACGGGTCGCTCAAAAGTATTTACAGCCAGAAAAAATTGTCACTTTAGTGGTTGGTAATAGTCAGGAAATTCAGCCAGCTTTAGAAACTTTAAGTAAAGGTAAAAAAGTTATTCCGATTGATGTAACTATTCCTGGTAATGCAAATTAATTTGCAAAAATTTCAAGCTAATTAATTAACTAATTAATAGTAGGGGTTGATTAATTGCCCCTACTTTTTTGATTTAATTCACATTATCTAAAGTTATGCGTATATTCCGTCAGATTTTTTCATGTTATGAATTGCCCCTACGGTCGGTTTATTAACCTATGCCTTACCGTTATCTTTGGAATAGGTTAGAATGATTGAATCATAGAAGTTGAAAAAAGGAAAGGGGAAAATTGTCAATGAGAGGATGGGCAGAAGAAGAATTGAAAGAGACAGGACTACCAGATAAAAGATTAAATAAACGATTAATAAAAATTGTGGAACAGGCATTAGAACAACCATCGGCAACAATACCATAAGCAAGTGGCAGTTGGAGTGATACGAAAGCAACGTATGATTTTTGGAAATCAGAAAGATTTGAATATGATGAAATAATCAATGGTCATAGGGAAAAAACGGCGAGACGGGCAGAAAAAGAAGAAGTAGTGTTAATGATACAGGATACGAGTGATTTTAACTTCACTCATCATGGAAGTAAAACGTGGGAGAAAGGATTTGGAGAAACCAGTTCACAAAAATATGTGAGAGGGTTAAAAGTCCATTCAAGTTTAATGGTAAGTGGAGAAGGAGTACCATTAGGAGTGAGTGATATAGAGATTTGGACAAGAGACCCAGAAAAAAAGCAGGAGAAAAAAGTCTCAAAGAGCCAGAAGGAAAAAGAAAGTAAAAGATGGTTAAGAGGATTAGTAGATGGGGAACTGATCATACCGTCTAGTACACAATTAGTAATAATCACGGATAGAGAAGGAGATATTTATGAAATATTTGGAATGGAAAGGAACGCAAATACTCATTCCCGATTTTTCTTCTTTTAAGCTCGCTATTTCTTCTTGCCTTGCACAGTCCCACACTACTCATAAAATAGCTTTGGATTCATTATTGTCTTTGCAATTTCAGTCTTTTAAAAATATTAAATCTATCCCCTGTTAAGGTATATCAAAAAAATGGACCATGCCCATTAGAGATTGGAAAAGAGCATTAAATCACTTAGCTATTGAGTTTGAGGGTCGTTTACCTCTCTGATTTTGGCCTTGACACAATTTACTTGACAGACCCTTTACTAATTCTAGACGATCCTCGTTTTAAAAGTAATTGTCAATTATGGTGGGAAGAAGTAGCAGAAAAATGGGGTTATGATCTACGAAATTCTCTTGTAGCCGATGTTCGAGAAGATGACAATGGTTCTGAATATATTTCATTTACTAACGGTAAAACTTTATCTTTAGCTCGTGCCAAACGTTGGGGATGGGATAAAGTTTTAGAAATAGCAAGAGAATAATTATTTAGACAACAAGTTTTTTTTCTAGCTTGACTGACTACCTGATTTGACGAAACTAATAAATCTTTACACAATTATAGAAAATTGAATCTATTTACAGGAGTATTTATGTCAACGACTTTATCTAATACTGACGCACAACCTGGTACATATTGGCAATGGCGAGGCGAAAAAATTTATTATGTATCTGCCGGTGAAGCTAATAAACAAAATCCGCCACTTTTACTAATTCACGGTTTCGGAGCATCTACCGATCATTGGCGGAAAAATATCAGCGATCTTAGTCAGGATTTTCCCGTATGGGCAATAGATTTATTAGGTTTTGGTCGTTCTGCTAAACCCCTGGGAGAATACAGCGGTCAACTATGGCAAGCCCAAATTAATGATTTTATTAACGAGGTGATCGGGCAACCCGTCGTATTAGCCGGTAATTCCTTGGGCGGTTATGTGGCCCTGTGTGTAGGAGCAGAACACCCGGCATCCTCCTTGGGTGTCGTTTTATTGAATAGTGCGGGACCCTTTAGTGATAATCAACATCCCGTCAAATCTTCCGGCCTGAGAAAAATTATTGGTAATACAGCTAACTGGTTGTTCCAACAAAGCTGGGCCAGTAACCTGCTATTCCAGTGGACACGCAACAAACGCAATATTAGAAAAACCCTGGAAAAAGTTTATGTGGATAAAAGTGCGGTGACAGACCAATTAATTGAAGATATTTACCGGCCATCCTGCGATAAAGGTGCCGCCGAAGTATTTGCTGCCGTCTTTAAAAGTAAGCAAGGGGAAAAAGTTGATATTTTATTAGGTAAGTTAAAAAGTCCCCTTTTATTATTATGGGGGGAGGGCGATCCGTGGATGAATTGTCAGGCAAGGAGTGTCAAGTTTAGAGAATATTATCCCCAGCTAACCGAATATTTTTTAAATGCCGGTCATTGTCCCCACGATGAAATACCAGAACAGGTTGATCAATTAATGAGGGAATGGATTGCCAGGGATATTTTAACCAAAACTGAGGTGAATACGGGGATTTAATTTTTGTCTGACTGGTTGGCCCTGAATTAAATGTGATTGCACAATATTTTTTACATCTGCCACTTGCACCCGGTAATACCAAATTTGATCGGGGGTAACTTTCACTGTGGGGCCGGTACTACATTGACCGAGACACTCACTAGCGATGACGGTAATATCAGACATTTGCTCGGTCTCTGTTTGGAATGCTTGTAATACAGCAAAAGAGTTTTGCCGTTGACAGGATATATTCTGACAGACTAATACACAACGGGGCGGTTGGCCTTCTATTGCAGACATGAATTATTAGATTGATTCTGATTCAAGGTAAATATTTTGCCTATTCATTGTAAAGAGCAATATTCAGATGTGCTAGGCAGAAATTGTTAGAAATTGCCAGAAATTACCAGAAATAAAAAAGCAGACCGTCTTTTTTGTATGATTGGGTTATTAGCAATTTAATTAAATTAATTAATTAAGGGAGTTTTATGATCAAAACTGTTGCGGAGGCAATGAGTCACTCGCCAGTAGTGGCCAAGCCAGAAATGCCATTAGAGGAAGCGATTAGAATTCTCGCAGATAGACACATTAGTGGTTTGCCGGTGGTTGATGAACAAGGTAAATTATTAGGGGTGATTTCTGAAACGGATTTGATGTGGCGGGAAACCGGGGTAACGTCGCCCGCTTATATTATGTTATTGGATAGTGTGATTTATTTAGAAAATCCCGCTAAATATAATCAGGAATTACATAAGGTATTAGGGCAAACGGTGGGGGAAGTGATGACGAAAAATCCTTTGACTGCCACTCTGGATATGTCTTTACCTGATGCGGCTCGTTTGATGCACGATAAAAAAGTACATCGTTTACCAGTCATTGATGATCAGCATCAAGTGGTGGGTATTCTGACTAGGGGCGATATTATTCGGGCAATGGCGAATAGTTAATTTTTAATAATAGTTACCAAGTACAGGATAAAAAAATAACACTTGCCTAAAAATGTTTTCTGTATTTTCTTCTCCCCTCTCCCAAATTTGGGAGAGGGGTTGGGGGTGAGGGCATAAAGTTTTGGGATTTTTACCCTCAATCTTTTGCCCCCCTAACCCCCCAATTCTGGGGGGAATTAGATTTAGAAAACTCAAAAAATAATAACTCATCCTTTTTCCTGTACTTAAGGCTAAGGCTCAAAAATTTCAAAATCAATTTAATCAAAATAATTTTTTTACACCATCACCATGACTGTTACTCCTGATTCTGTCAAATCGCTTTTAGCTTCTGCCGACCATGGCGATCGCTTCCGAGGTATTAATCAATTGCGTTTATTAGACCCGGCGATCGCCTTTGAATTATTACAAACCGTAGTTGCCGATAAAAACCCTAGGGTAAGATACGCAGCGTTAAGTCAAATGGGAACCTTGGGAACCCAAGATCGGCAAAAAGCTGCGACTATTTTACGGGATCATTTATTAAATGATGATGACACCGATGTAAAATCAGCCGCCGCCGATGCTTTAGGAGCCTTACAAATTAGAGAGGCTTTTGCTGATTTAAAACAGGTTTATGAAGGTACTAACGAATGGTTAATTCAATTAAGTATTGTTTCTGTATTGGGTTCTTTAGGTGAACCAGAAGCATATTCTCTGTTAGCATCAGCCCTCAATTCTGAAACGGAATTAGTACAAACTATGGCAATTAGTGCCTTGGGAGAATTGGGCGATCGCAGAGCAATAGAGTTATTAATACCCTTAGCCGATCATTATGATTGGCAAATGCGTCATCGGGTTGCCCAATCTTTAGCCCAGTTAGGCGGTGAAGAGGTGAAATCAACTTTAAATCGTCTGGCTCAAGATTCTGTGGAAGTGGTAGCAAATGTGGCGAAAGAGGGTCTGTAATCTTGTATTATCAGTATTTGACTGGTAATAGCCACAAATTGCATAATTTGGGCTACAATAGAAACCACAAGACTAAATTGCCTATTCTTTCATTAACCATTAGAAAATTAACCAGTATCAAGTTATGTTTTTAGATGAACTGTCTCCCATTATCAAAGAGTTAAAGCAAGACCCTACAGCCTTTTTAGGTGGTTTTTTCTCTGGTATTTTAAAACTAAATTTAACCGATGATCCGGTAAAAAGTTGGTTAGATAAACAAGCTAATACCACTTCTAGCAATGATTACAATGATCGCAATGGTAATGGTGGCGGTCCTCAATCGATCACCATTGAATAATTGATTTTTCATCAGTTAAATATTTTCATCAAATTAACCCTGATCAATAAAATTATTTATTGGTCGGGGTTTTGTCTCTTATGGTGTATATTTCATGGTGTGTTACTGTTAATGAATATTCTTGCCCAAGGCAGGGTCGTTTGGAAAAATATGGACTGTTCGGTAACTTCCCCCTTTACCTGCCTACCGTGATATTCTTAATATTGTTACTGCCACGATGCTGAAAATTTTCTACTCACTTAATTAACAGGAGGATACTATGTTTGACCAGCTAACTGACTTAAAACTAAAAAGGACTAACAAGCAGGCAATAGGTTTTTATCTGGCTTATTTCTTAGTGTTTATTTTGATTTTTGCAATTTGTGGCGGTTTATTTGCTGCGATTACTGGAGACTCGGATTTTGACACGGGCTTAAGAGTTGGTCAAACTGTGGTGATTATTCTTTGCTTGGCTCTCTCCATAGCTATTGTCATGAAAAAGAACCAGATCAATTTCAAAGCTATTCTATTAATTCTTTTGTCTGGATTACTAGCATCAATTCTTGGTGCGTTAGGTGGTTTAATTCCCATAGCTTTTCTAACCACACTTTAATTAGGTGTCTTCCTCCCCACTTGTTGGGGAAATGTATTAAGTGGAAACCTAAAAAGAAACCCGGTTTGGTTCAAAACCGGGTTTCTTGATTTTGGCGAATATTAGCTATAAATCGGTTAATATAAATTTATCTTTAGCCTGACAAAACAAAGCTAAATCTTTGTTTTGTCAGGCTTATGCTGAAAAGACTAGCATTTGGAGCCATCTAATATATCCCAAATGAGTTCTATACGGTAATGCGGTTGTACCTGCTTGTATTACTTGGATTTGCCAAAAAATTAATCAATTAAATTATGCTGGTTATAGTCATCAGTTAGCAAATTTATCATTAAAATAAACTTAAAAAAGTCATATGGAACAACTTACTCTGGCAACTTTAAAACAAGAAGCTGGCAATTTTATTAATAACTTAGGTAGTATATCTATTCCCCAATTATATGGTATTACTGACGATAAAGCAGTAGGAACCTATGTTGAACAAAAATTTAAAGATCATTTATCAACAAAATATAGTTATGTTGCTAGTGGTGCAAATAGTGGTATAGATTTTCCCGAACTAGCAGTAGATTTAAAAGTTACAGCCATGCGTCAACCGCAATCCTCTTGTCCTTTCAAGGATGCTAGTCAAAAAGTTTATGGTTTAGGTTATCATTTGCTGATTTGTACCTATGAAAAAATTGATAATCAAGAATTACAACAAGCAGTTTTAAATTTTCAAGATGTTATTTTTGTTGATCAAGAATTAACTGGTGATTATCTCACAACGAAAGGATTGATAAATATTTTAGCGAATAATGGTAATCAAGATGATATAGTGGCATTTTTAGAAGAACGTAATTTACCTGTTGATGAAATCGGTCGTTATAATTTAGCGGAAAGAATTATCAGTCAACCACCTGGGCAAGGCTATATTACTATTTCCAACGCTTTACAATGGCGGTTACAATACTCCAGAATCATTCAACAAGCTGAAACTGCTCAAGTTACAGGTATAGAACAATTAATAATAAAATAAACTATTTAATTAATTTATTATGTTTGATCAATCAATAATTGTGGAAGGTTGGCGATTTTTACCCCATTCCTATGCGATCGCCAATCAATTTCAACTCTTGGAAATGTTAAAACGTCCCCAATTAAAAATTTATCATCAGGATGCTCCCTATATTAGTCAAGATTGGCAAGCAGTCAGCGGTTTATATCCAGCAGAAGCAGAAGAAAAATTACGACAAATTCCCAGCCCAAATATTGATCAAACCGCCTCAGCTACCCTGAGAATGGCAGCTCCTTGGAATTTAGCGTCATCTAATAGTAAAAAAACCGCCGTATTTGCCTGTACAGAATGGGGAGCCGTCACCCAATCAATTATTCGAGGCATGAAAATCAAATCCCTTGCTGATGCCCATGGTAATTCAGATAGTGTGATTATCACCGCTTCCGATTGGTCAAAACAGGGGTTTATCAGAAGTGGAGCCGTACCAGAACGGGTGAGAGTTGTTCCCTTGGGAGTCGATCCGCAAATTTATTTTCCCCTTAATACCACAGAAAAATTACAACTGCGTCAACAAATGGGAGTAAATGCTGATGATTTTATTTTTCTGAATGTCGGGTTAATGTGTAATCATAGTCAGGGTATTGGCTACTTACTCCGAGCCTTTGCCAAATTAATCGAACGTTATCCAGGGCGATCGCTCAAATTAATATTAAAAGGGCGGGATGCCATATTTCCCTCCCAAGATTCCATCCGACAAGCTAGTCAAGCCGTATTAACAGAAAAAGAAATAGAGGCAGTGCGATCGCGCATTATTTATGTAGGAAAAACCTTAACGTTCGCTGAGTTAGCCCAAATCTATCAAATAGCTGATGTCTATGTTTCACCCTACATCGCCGAAGGTTTTAACTTACCTGTATTAGAGGCGATCGCTTGTGGTTTACCAGTAATTTGTACCGCCGGCGGACCAACTGATGATTTTATTCACGCCGATTTTGCCCTACCGATTGAGAGTAAATTACATAGTAATCATAATACCGAAGGCGATTTATTGTACGGCGTTATTCCCACTTTTGAACACTTACTGTATTTGATGGAATATATTATAGAAAATTTAGAATTCAGACAGCAAGCCCAGATCAGCGGACCGGCTTGGGTGAAAAATCACTTCACTTGGCAACAAGTAGTTGATCAACTATTAGAAATATTAATTCCTGCTACAAAACCAGTATTACTTTTCACAAATTATCAATTATCGCAAGACCCATATAATTTTCAACCAATTATTGTATAGTTTGAATGTCAAGAGAAAACTGATTTTAAAAATAAAAACATTACTTAACTGACTATGAACACATCAACAATTTGACATAATCAGACAAATAAGCTATATTCACGCCTAATAATTTTAATAATTTATATTATAAGGGGCGACAATGTTAGATAATCATCAGGTTGATCAGCAACACAAATTTACTTTTCAGTCTCCTAAACAATTACCCAAAAACAAATATCAAACAAAATTATTTAATTTTAATATTAGTTCTTTCGTATTGTCTTTATTATTAGGTACTAATATTCTGACCGGCTGTAGTTCTCCTAATAATAACCAAACTCCTAATACCTCAGTTAATAATCAAACTAATAATCCCAATAATAATCAAGTCTTAAAATTATTATATTGGCAAGCACCCACGATTTTAAATCCCCATTTAGCCACAGGTAATAAAGATTTTGATGCCGGTAGAATAGTCTATGAACCTTTGGCTAGTTTTGATCAAGATAGCAAGTTAATACCAATTTTAGCTGAGACTATTCCTACTTTAGAAAACGGTGGAATAGCTGCCGATGGTAAGTCAGTTACTTGGCGATTAAAAAAAGATGTGAAATGGTCTGACGGTAAACCTTTCACCGCTAAAGATGTGGTATTTACTTATAAATTTGTCACTAATCCCCAAGTCGCTTCTCCTAATATTGAATATTATAAACAAATTGCTGATATACAAGCTATCGATGATCATACTGTCAAAATATTATTTAATGAACCCAATCCCACCTGGGCAGTAGCTTTCACTGGTCAAACTGGTGTGATATTACCAGAACATATATTTAATAATTTTAATGGTGCTAACGTGCGGGAGGCTCCCGCTAATCAAATGCCGATTGGTACAGGTCCTTATCAAGTTGTACAATTTAAACCGGGTGATATGATTGTTTATCAGGCTAATCCTAATTATTGGGAAAAAGGTAAACCCTATTTTCAACAGGTTGAATTAAAAGGCGGTGGCGATGCGGCATCGGCAGCCAGAGCTGTCTTACAAACAGGTGATGCTGATTTTGCTTTTAATTTACAAGTGGAATCAAATGTCTTAAAACAGTTGGAAACAGGCGGTAAGGGGAAAGCTGTTGCTAATATTAGTTCCTATGTAGAACGCATATCATTTAATTTTAGCGATCCTAATCAAGCTAATGCGGCTGGTGAAAAATCTGCTATTGAAATACCCCATCCTTTTTTCACAGATAAAAAAGTTAGACAAGCCTTTAATTTGGCAATAGATCGCAAAACTATTAATGATCAGTTATATGGTGCATCCGGTCAACCCACTGCCCAAATATTAGTCGCTCCTGCCAGTTATCGTAGTCAAAAAATCACTTCAGAATTTAACCTAGCAAAAGCAAAACAACTATTAGATGAAGCTGGTTGGCAAGATACTAATAATAATGGGATGCGGGATAAAAATGGCGTAGAAATGCGGGTACTATTTCAAACTGCTGTCAATCCAATTCGCCAGAAAACCCAGGAAATTGTCAAACAATCTTTACAATCTTTAGGAATAGGAGTTGAGCTAAAAAGTGTTGACCCGGCAATATTCTTCTCAGGCGATCCAGCTAATACCGATACAGTTAATCATTTTCAAGCTGATTTACAAATGTTTAGCACTGGTAACGATACCCCGGATGTGGCTACCTATATGAAAAATTGGCTGTGTGATGAAGTTACTCAGAAGTCTAATAATTGGCAGAAAAAAAATTACGCCCGCTATTGTCAGCCTGAATATGACAAGTTATGGCAGTCAGCAAATCAAACAATGGATGCAACGAAACGGGCAGAGCTATTCCAAAAAACTGATGAATTTTTAGCGGAGGATATTGCTGTTATGCCAATTGTCCATAGATTTATGGTACAGGGTGTCAGTAATAATTTAACCACTATTAAATTTTCTCCCTGGGAAGCAAATACTTGGGATATTAAAAATTGGCAGCGTCCTTAACTATCTATATTAATTGATCAAGCGTCCCTACTAGCCTGAAAAGATAAACCTTAGAAATACTTTCTAAAATTTTTCTTAAAGTAATGTTCAATAAATTTTGTTAACATTGATCATAGACAATGATTTATGCTAGTATAAAGTAGTTAAACTATGTAGTAATATAGTCAACCAATTTATACGCCTTTTTATCAAACAACCCATGCCAAAAATGTCCATGAAAAAAAATTCTTCTGAACTAACGACGTTTTCTGAATGTCAAATGTCCAAGTTAGCACCATCAACCCTGGCTTATTTAGCAGAGTTCTTTAAGGTGCTATCGGAAGTCAGTCGTTTACAAATAGTTTGTTGTCTAAAATCAGGTCCGAAAAATGTTACCCAAATCATTGAGATTACTGGTTTAGGACAGGCAAATGTATCTAAACACTTAAAATCTCTAGCTCAAGGTGGCATTGTTACCCGCACCCAACAAGGTGTGAGTGCTTACTATGAAATTAGTAATCCAGTCCTATTTGAACTATGTGATCTAGTTTGTGATTCGATATTCGCTCAAGTAGCCCAACAGAGTCAACATTTAGAACAACTAAAAGTATTGCAAGAGGCAATTTAATACTGGGGTGAATACCAGAATCATTAACGATGGATGCAGAGGAATTTCTCAAAAGGTACATGGAGGCTGAACGCAATTTTGTCGGGATTGATTTGTCTGGGGTAGATTTACGAGAAGCCAATTTAGTTCACTTAAACTTAAATCAAGCTAATCTTAGTTATGCTGATTTACGGGAAGTGAGGTTGGGTCAAAGTAATCTTACCCAGGCAAATTTTAGTTATGCCGATTTGAGTGAAGGTATTTTTTGGGGAGCTGATTTAACAGAGGCTAATTTATTTTTAACTCAGTTACGAGAGACTGATTTTACTGGAGCGATTTTAAGTAAGACTAATTTATCGGAAAGTAAGTTAATTAAAACTTGTCTATCAGGGGCAAATTTGCGATCAGCTAATTTTAGTAATGCTATTTTATTTGATGCTGATTTTCGACCGACAGCGCTCTCTTTTACTGATCTGCAAGAGGCTAATTTTGCGGAAGCTGAGTTGAGTTATGTGAATTTTAGCGGGGCTTTTTTGCAAAAGGCTAATTTCTTTCAAGCAAAATTATGTCGTAGTATTTTTAGTATTTGGCATAATGATCACAGTCATGAAACTGATTTAAGTTATGCTAATTTTACGGGTGCTGACTTAAGTTATGCTGATTTTACCGGGGTGAATTTAACTAAGGCTAATTTGCAAAAGGCTGATATAACACGCACTATTTTTGCTGATGCGATTTTACGAGGGGCGATTATGCCGGATGGTAGTATTCATTATTGATCTGATATTACCAGTTAATAATTTTTAACTATTTTTATTTATCAAAAAAATTTAATATTATTGATGTTCAAAAAAAATCTTTAGAGGGCGGGTTAGCAGAATATCTCTATTGTTCACCAAGTTCACCAAAATATTTATGAAAAACCCGCCCCTGCGGAATACTGACACCTAACCTACGCAATAGGTTTTCCCGATGGGAAAAACTTTGATTGTGTCGGTGATTTTTTGTTGTCAAATTATGATATATTTGTAATTTACTAATTTACTGGTGAATAACCGTTAATTTTTTAACTAAAACAAACATAAATTAAACTAATTACATAAAATGTCAACCGCTACTCTGATTCCTAATAATTTTCCTTTAATGGCAGTCATCGGACAGGAAGCCATTAAAACCGCTCTCCTATTAGCAGCCGTGGATCCAGGTTTAGGCGGTGTGGTGATCGCTGGGCGACGGGGAACAGCTAAGTCAGTTATGGCAAGGGCTTTACATTCCTTATTACCACCCATTGAGGTGGTGAAAGATTCTATTAGTAATTGTGATCCGCAAAAACCGCAGGAATGGGATGATTTTTTATTAGCTAGTCAACAGCCTGATCAGGAAATTGTCACAGAAATATTACCCTCTAATTTCGTGCAAATACCTTTGGGAGTAACGGAAGATCGATTATTAGGGGCGGTGGATGTAGAAAAGTCTGTAAAACAGGGTGATACGGTTTTTCAACCGGGTTTATTGGCTTCTGCCCATCGGGGGGTTTTGTATATAGATGAAATTAATTTATTAGATGATAATATTGCTAATTTATTATTAAATGTTTTAACGGAAGGAAAAAATCAAATTGAACGGGAGGGGATTAGTTTTCAGCACCCTTGTCGTCCTTTGTTTATCGCTACTTATAACCCGGAAGAAGGAAATTTACGGGAACATTTATTAGACCGGATTGCGATCGCCCTGTCAGCAGATATGGTATTAGGGTTAGATCAGCGGGTGCAAGCGGTTGATCAGGCGATCGCCTATGCTAATTCTACCCAGGATTTTCTCGGTCAATATGCAGAAGATATTGATAGTTTGAAAACTCAAATTATTTTAGCCAGGGAATGGTTAAAGGATGTGACGATTAGTCAAGAACAAATTAAATATTTAGTAGAAGAGTGTATTCGGGCTGGTATTCAGGGGCATCGGGGCGAATTATTTGCCGTGCGGGTAGCCAAGGTTTCGGCTGCCTGGGAAGGGCGATCGCAAGTCGTAGCAGAGGATTTAAAACGGGCTGTGGAATTAGTGATTGTACCAAGGGCGACGATTATTCAAACGCCTCCTGATGAGCAACAACAGCCACCACCACCGCCACCACCGCAAGATCAGTCAGAACAAGAGCAAGACGAACAGGAACAGGAAGAAGATCAACCAGAGCAAGAGCCACCAGAAGATCAACCCATGGAAATTCCAGAGGAATTTATTTTCGATCCGGAAGGGGTAATCATGGATGATAGTGTTTTATATTTTGCTCAGATGGCAAGTCGGCAACGGGGAAATTCTGGTAGTCGTAGCACTATTTTTTCTGAGGATCGGGGACGTTATATTAAACCGATTCTACCACGGGGTAAGGTGAGAAGAATTGCTGTTGATGCCACATTACGGGCAGCGGCTCCCTACCAAAAAGCTCGCAGGGAAAGGCAACCTGATCGCAAGGTAATTGTGGAATCTGGTGATATTCGGGCAAAACGTTTAGCCAGAAAAGCCGGGGCGTTAATCGTATTTGTCGTAGATGCTTCTGGTTCCATGGCTTTGAATCGGATGCAGTCAGCCAAAGGTGCGGTCATGCAACTATTAACAGAAGCCTATCAAAGTCGGGATCAAATATCGCTGATTCCCTTCCGAGGTGAACAAGCAGAAGTATTATTACCGCCCACCCGCTCTATTACCACAGCTCGTCGTCGTTTAGAAAAAATGCCCTGCGGTGGTGGTTCTCCCTTAGCTCATGGTTTAACTTTAGCTACCCGTGTCGGTGTGAATGCCCGTCAATCGGGAGATGTCGGACAAGTAGTAATTGTGGCGATTACCGACGGTCGGGGGAATATTCCTTTAGCTCGTTCCTTGGGTGAACCAATGGAAGGGGAAAAACCTGATATTAAAAAGGAACTATTAGAAATAGCAGGCAAAATTCGAGGTTTGAATATTAAGTTATTGGTGATTGATACGGAAAGTAAATTTATTTCTACGGGTTTTGCCAAAGAGTTAGCGAAAAATGCGGGTGGTAAGTATTATCATCTACCCAAAGCGACCGATCAGGCGATCGCCTCGATGACGCAAAATGCTATTAGGGATACGATGGGGTAAATTAATTAATAATTCAATTAATTTAATTAGAAATCGGGTTATATTCCTCTTCAATCATTATCGGGAAACTGAATGAATTTATCACATTGTAGCCAATAATTCAAAGGTTTGAAGTGACGTAAAATCATCGTTTTTCCAAAAGTGACAAAATGAGGAATATACCGAAAGTTTCAGCTTTTTGTCCTCTAGTAATGGAAGAACAAGCAAAAGAATCGTTGAAGCTACTTCGCACAACAGCGGTTTACAGACCTTGATAAATAAATCTTGCTATTCTCTGAGTCCTAATGTATAAACCTAGTGTAATCGCTTTCTGATTAAATATCTATGCCTTACCGTTAAGTCTTGAAATCTTTATCTGAAGGTAATTTTGCTAATTGCCAAGTTTGGGCAATATCAAATAAACGTTTTAATTCTTTCCATAAACATTTGATGCCTGGTTCTCCATCATTTTTTCGCCCCAAAAAACCACCCAATTTGGCAATCCAGATAATTACTGTTTTCATTGGTGGTACAATATTGGGGGGACGAGGCTTTTTGTGTAAATAACAATATAGCGATTGCCATTCATCTTGACTGAATATTAATTCACAACTGATATTCGGATGATTTCTACTTTCGTATAACAACCATAGTAATCGAAATGCCACAATCGCATAAGTTGCTAATGCTTTTTTGATTCTATCCGCTGTTTCCAGTTGTAGCTTTTCTACCCCACACCCACTCTTCAGTACATAATGATAACGTTCTATCAGCCAACGGTAGCTATACCATCGGATATAAGTGACTAGAGCATCATAGTTATCTATGCGCAAGGTTGTCAGCAATGTCCATTCGATACCTTCTTCTCCGGCTGGCGGATTTTCTTCTACGACAGAAATCGCATTGATGCAGATTGATTTTTGTTTGTTTAGACTATTCGCTGGTCTCATCATCTTGACTTGAGTCGAGCGGATAGTGACTATCGCTTTTCGTTCCATCCTCTTTTCCGTTTTCCCTAAAACTATTTCCATTTCTCCTACCGGTGCTGAGGCTAATAGTGATGGTTGTAAATATTTCCATTCACTCTCGACTCGACGATTATGCCTAGCCCGAGAAAAAAGCTAAATCTTTGTTTTGTCAGGCTTATGCTGAAAAGACTAGCACTTGGAGCTGCCTGATATATCCCAAATGGGTTCTATAGTGCTTTGATGCGATTAATCAATAAGTATTAATAATCAATGTAGGTATGGTAGGGGTAATTCTTGAATTGCCCCTACTGTGCTTTATTCATATTATATTTGTGGTTGGCCCAAAGTAAACTTGCGAATATGGTCTGCTGTGTGTTAGGATTTTCTGAATTAATTTATATGCAAGTGCATCTTTGGGAATATAGATGTCAGAAATAGAAACAACTAGCGATAATTCCTCGGAACTAGAACAGACCGCCCAGAATACTGGTAAATCCTCTGATTTGTTACAAAAGGTAGAATATGTAACGATTGGTGGGGCAGTGATTGGCAGTGTAGTCAGTTATTTTTTACAACAAATTTTATGGGCGAGCGCACCATTAACTTTAGCTTTGATTCTCAATTTAGTGAATCGGCAAAAGTTAGGAAAAACTACTCAGGAAACGACGGTATCAGCTATTACTGATTTACAAACTCAGGTTAATTCTGTTTCGGAATTAATTTATAAAGTACCGACTGCCACGATTGATTTTTCGCCAGCTATCACGGAAAATTTTGAAAAGTTACGGGATGCTACAGAGCGGTTAGAGGGTGATGTGGTGACAACATTAGATTGGGAAACCATGAATGTGCGTTTACTCTTGATGGAAGAAGCGATGGAATCCCTCAAGCAAATAACTGATCAGCAAGAACAATTTAATTCTGATGATTTGAATAACATACAAAATAAAATAACTGATTTAGAAAATTTAATTGCCATTCCTACCTCTTTCCCTACAGAAATACAGGATGAGCTAAATAGAATACAAGGGGCGATCGCTTCTCTCAAACAAAACCAAGGGGCAAATTTAACGGCTAATGATTTGACTGAAATTGAGCGTAGAATTGCTAAATTAACCAGTTTAATTGATGTTTTTCCCCATGATATGAATAGAATGCAAGATCAATTAGCTGGTTTACAAAAACAAATTGATCGTTTGTACGAACATAATCAAAAAATTATTAAACCTTTCTTACAAAAATTAGCAAGGGTGGTAAATGAATTACAGAAAAAGTAATTTAGACTGACATCAAGTAACGTGAAATCAACTTTTCAATACAGGCAAAGTGAAAAACCGCTATAACAACTGGGAAAAATGTCAAAAATTTTTACCCAAATTAAAGTTAACCAAAAGTTAACCTAGAAGGCGAATAATTCCGGTATGATCTGCCTAATCCTATTTCCCTTATTTTGAGAAATCTAAATTATTATGCAATTTTCAAATTCATCAGCTATCAAGAGCTTTGTTACTAAGGTATCTCCCCTTTTATTAACCATGGGTTTAGTTGCCTGTGGGGGCGGAACAGAAACAGCGACTAATACTACTCCTGCCACGACAGCACCAGTAGCGAATACAACACCAGCAACTACAACAGCTAGTCCTGCCGGTTCACCAGTTCCAATGAAATTGGTGTTAAATGAAAAACTAAATTTAGTAGGGGCCGGAGCGACCTTTCCAGCTCCCTTATATCAACGTTGGGCCTCTGACCTGAGCCAAGCATCACCTAATTTACAAATTGATTATCAAGCTGTGGGTAGTGGTGCTGGCGTAGAAAGATTTACCCAAGGCTTAGTTAATTTCGGGGCTTCTGATGTTGCCATGAAAGATGAGGAAATTGCTAAGGTCGCTAAAGGAACTTTGATGTTACCTGTCACCGCTGGTAGTATTGTGTTGGCCTACAATGTCCCCAATGTACCAGAAGTAAAATTATCCAGAGCAAATTACGTTGATATTTTCTTGGGTAAAATTACTAATTGGAATGACCCCAAAATCGCCGCAGATAATCCTGGCGTAACATTCCCTGATTTACCTATTAATGTGGTATTCCGGTCGGATGGTAGTGGTACAACTGGCTTTTTTACCAAGCATTTAAGTGCTATTAGTCCTGAATGGCAACAACAGGTGGGCGAAGGTAAAACCGTTGAATGGCCTGTTGGTATTGGCGGTAAGGGTAATGAAGGTGTGACTGCTGGTATTAAACAGACTCCTGGATCTATTGGTTATGTAGAATACGGCTATGCCAAAACCTCTAATCTGACCCATGCGACTATAGAAAATAAAGCTGGTCAGTTTGTTAAATCAAATGATGTTAGTGCTGCTGCCACTTTAGATGCGGTGACTTTACCAGAGAATTTACGAGAATTTATCACTGATCCAGATGGAGCCGGTTCCTATCCAATTGTTACCTATAGCTGGATTTTAGCGAATAAGCAATATGACAATCCGAAGATTGCTGAAGCAGTGGAAGCCTTTGTGGAATATGCCTTAAATCAAGGGCAAACTATTAGTGGCGAATTAGGTTATGTACCTTTACCTCCTAGTGTTAGACAACAAGTAGCGAAAGTAGCTGATCAAATTAGTCCTACTTACACAATAGAAGTGAAATAATCACCGACAATAGATATTTTTGTAAGGGCAATTGGTCAATTGGTCAATTGTCTTTATTCCTGTAGAATGGTATATAATCATGCCATTTTATGGGGGTTTTTCTTATTTACTTATGCCGTTAATTTTGTCAAAATTTTCCTAGAAAAATTTAGTGCTAATTTTAATTTAGACAATCTGCATCTTATGACTAATTCAATACCACCAATAAAACCTCAAATGGTAGGGCGTTCTCGTTCTGCTAATGAAAAAAGGTTTGATATTGGTTTCATCTCATTCACCCGTTTATTAGCCTGGAGTATTGCTTTTCTCCTCTTGTTTATTTTTGGGACTGTCGCCTGGCGAGCTTTACCGGCCATGCAAGAATTTGGTTTGGGCTTCCTGGTGAATAGTGCTTGGAATCCCGTCGCTAATAATGGCAAAGGTGATTATGGCGCTTTACCGATGATTTACGGAACGTTAGCTAGTTCAGGGATTGCCCTGTTAATAGCGGTTCCCTTGGGTGTCAGTACAGCCATATTTTTAAGTGAAAATTTTATTCCTAGTAAAATTCGCACGGTTCTCACTTTTATGGTGGAACTATTAGCCGCCATTCCTAGCGTAGTGTATGGTTTGTGGGGATTATTTGTATTAATTCCTTTTTTACGACCAATTAGCACTTTTATTTATCAACAATTAAAATGGATTCCGATTTTTGGTACTAGCCCGATTGGTCCTGGTTTATTTCCAGCCGGCGTAATATTATCTATTATGATTTTGCCAATTATTACAGCGATCGCCCGTGATTCTTTAGCAAATTTACCACCAGAATTACGGCAAGCCTCCATGGGTTTAGGTGGCACTCGTTGGGAAACTATTGTGCGGGTATTAGTACCAGCCGCTTTCTCTGGAATAGTCGGAGGCATTATGTTAGGGCTAGGGCGAGCCATGGGAGAAACCATTGCGGCAACTATGTTAATTGGTAATTCTAATAGAATTAGTGTCTCTATTTTTGCCCCTTCTAATACGATCGCCTCATTAATGGCAAACCAATTCCCAGAAGCCTCTGGTTTACAAGTGGCGGCTTTAATGTATGCCGGTGTCGTCTTATTTGTATTAACTTTAATAGTGAATGTGATTGCTCAATGGATTGTCAGTCAAGTACAAGCAAAATATCAATAACTATTCATCTAAACCATTAAACCCATTAAGTTTATGCTAACTCACGATAACAGACTAATCATGACCGATAGTTTAAAAAAACGTACTAGTTCCCGGAATATTTTAGAAATTGTCTTAACCGGCATTGCTGGTGCTTCCTTGGTAGCCACCTTAATTCCTTTGTTTGCGGTCATTAGCTATGTGATCATCAAAGGTGGTAAACATTTTAATTTAGACCTCTTTACTAAATTACCGCCGGTCGCCGGACAAACTACTGGTGGTGTGGCTAGTGCTATTTTAGGGACAATTTTAGTAGTCAGTATTGCTGGGGCGATCGCTATTCCTGTGGGGATTTTAGCGGCTATCTATTTATCTGAGTTTAGTAGTGCTGAACAAAAAACCGCCCGGACGATTCGATTTGCCACCAATGTATTAAGTGGCGTACCTTCGGTGATTGCTGGGGTATTTGCCTATAGCGTTATCGTATTGGCTATGGGTAAATTTTCCACCCTAGCGGGGGGGATGGCTTTATCTGTCTTAATGTTACCGACGATTATTAGTACCACCGATGAAGCCTTAAAAATTGTTCCCCAGGATGTCCGCTGGGCTTCCGTTGGCATTGGGGCTTCTAATTATCAAACCGTTTTACAGGTAGTATTGCCGGCGGCTTTACCGGCTATTTTAACCGGCGTGACATTAGCGATCGCCCGGGCTGCGGGGGAAACCGCTCCTCTCTTATTTACGGTAATTTTTACTAACAGTTGGCCCCAAGGACCCCTATCACAAACCCTACCATCCCTAGCTTATTTAGTCTTTGAATTTGCCAGGGGATTCGATCCAGTTTTACAAGAGTTCGCCTGGGCCGCTTCTTTAGTGTTAGTATTATTAGTATTAGTCACTAGCATACTGGCCCGCTGGATGACAAGACAAAAAGTTTATGAATAATAATTAAAATACATAACCTAAGCAGTGCAAAGGTTTTGGCTGACCCGATGGCGAGGTAAGCCGATGAATAGCCAGTGTGGGGTGCTATAATTAGGCATGGTTTACCCCCACACAGCCGACAAGTTTCGGTGTGTGAAGCGTTTGGTAATCCTAGATCAAGATTTTTGAGTACATAAATGTCAGCGTCTTTTTGAATCAATGTATTTTTATATAGTTTTTATAAAAATCATTAGGATTCAGAAAATTTTAAGATTGCTCAATCATTTTGGCAGAAGTCTATGGTACTAAAATACCGTAATTGATTAACTAGTATTTTTTATAATTTTTCCCCAATTTTCCCCCAAAAAACAACTTTCTGGAGTTATTTATTTTATGTCTTCCTATAATCAATATCAGACTTCTAAAAAATTAGAGACTGTGATCGATGTTGATAATGCTAATATTTTTTATGGTAGTTTTCATGCTGTAAAAAACGTTTGTTTACAAATTTACAAACACCAAGTGACCGCTTTTATTGGTCCTTCTGGCTGTGGTAAAAGTACCTTGCTCCGTTCGATTAATCGTTTAAATGATTTAATTGATAGTTTTAAATTACAGGGACGCATTACTTATCAAGGTCAGAATATTTATGCCAATGATGTAGATCCAGTGGCTGTACGTCGCCACATTGGTATGGTATTCCAAAAACCTAATCCTTTTCCTAAGTCTATTTATGACAATATTGCTTATGGGGTAAGAATTAACGGTTTAGCTAAATCTAAGGCTGAATTAGATCATATTGTGGAAAAATCTTTACGGGATGCCGTTTTATGGGATGAGGTGAAGGATAAATTAGGTCAGAATGGTTTGGCTTTATCGGGTGGTCAACAACAACGGTTATGTATTGCTAGGGCGATCGCTGTTAGTCCTGACGTGGTATTAATGGATGAGCCTTGTGCTTCTTTGGATCCTATTTCTACCTTAAAAGTAGAAGAATTAATTAACGAGTTAAAACAAAATTACACAATTGTGATCGTCACCCACAATATGCAACAGGCTTCTCGAATTGCTGATCATACAGCATTTTTTAATGCCAAAGCAACAGACGGTGGTAAACGTTTTGGTTATTTAGTCGAATACGACGAAACCCAAAATATTTTCCAAAATCCCCAGGAAGAAGCAACTCAAATGTATGTAAGTGGACGTTTTGGTTAAGGTAGTAATGTAGTTATATTTAATTTTCGTTTAATTTAAAATACAATGTCATTAGTAAGTAGTTGTTATGATCGTTTGGAGATTAATAATAACTACTTATTTTATTTTTAGGGAAGAACATGGAAAAAACCTTGGGAAAAGTATATATTGTCGGGGCAGGTCCGGGAAATATTGCCTATTTGACTGTGCGAGGGGAAACCTTAATAAGACAGGCAGAAGTAATTTTACATGATGCTTTGGTTGATCAGTCTGTTTTAAACCTGATACCCGGCAATTGTGAAAAAATAGATGTGGGTAAGCGGGGTAAACAAAATAGTTTTTCCCAGGTAGAAATTAATAATTTATTAGTAGAAAAATGTTTGGCAGGTAAAAGGGTAGTCCGATTAAAAGGGGGCGATCCTTTTATTTTTGGCAGAACTACGGGAGAAATAGAAGTATTAAGAGAACATCAATGTGATTGGGAAATTGTACCGGGGGTATCTTCTGCCTTAGCGGCTCCCCTATTAGCTGGTATTCCTTTAACTGATCCGGTGATGAGTCGTTACTTTTTAGTATTAACGGCTGATGATATGGAAATATTAGATTGGGAACGTATATCAGAAATTGATACCCTGGTAATTTTAATGGGGGGTAGTCATTTACAGGAAATAGTGCAACAGTTATTGAGACATGAGCGTACCCCTGATACACCTGTAGCGATTATTCAAAATTGTGCAACACCCCAACAAAAGGTTTGGGTGAGTAATTTAGCTAATATTACAGATACGGTGACAGAACAAATAGGCGATAGCCCTTTATCTCCCTGTGTAATTATTGTCGGGGAAGTGGTAGGTTTGCGGGAATATTTGCAATTTAGTTATAGTTTTGATCCTGTTCTACCCAATCAAAGTATTTCTTCAGTTGATCAACCTTTAAGTCAACAAACTATTGTGATTACCAGAGCAACCGATCAATCTAGTGAATTTGCTGATTTGTTAAAGGAGCGGGGGGCAACAGTATTAGAAATGCCGGCTTTAGTAATTCAAGAGCCATCAAGTTGGCAACCATTAGATGAAGCGATCGCCCAAATAGAAACCTTTGATTGGTTGATTTTAACTTCTAGTAACGGCGTAGATTATTTTTGTCGACGTTTGATGGAATTGCAGAAAGATATTCGTCATTTAGGTAATCTGAAAATTGCCGTAGTTGGAAAAAAGACGGCGGCGAGTTTAGCTAATAAATGTTTACAACCTGATTTTATTCCACCTGATTTTATTGCTGATTCCTTGGTTGCTAATTTCCCAGAAAGTTTAGCTGGTAAAAAAATATTATTCCCCAGGGTAGAAAGTGGCGGTCGGGAAGTATTAGTGCAGAAAATGACTGCCCAAGGAGCTATGGTAATAGAAGTGTCAGCCTATCAATCAGGTTGCCCCCAAAGTATTAACCGAGAAGTATTAGAGGCTCTGCAAAATCATCAGGTAAATATTCTCACTTTTGCTAGTTCTAAAACAGTGAAAAATTTTTGGCGGTTAATCGAAGAAAATTTATCTGTGTTACCGGATGATTGGTTAGATCATATTGCGATCGCCTCGATTGGTCCGCAAACTTCCGAGAGTTGTCAGAAGTTTTTCGGTAAAGTCAATATTGAGGCAAAAGAATATACTTTAGATGGTTTAACTCAAGCTATTGTGCAATGGCTAAGTTAATTTCAATCTAACTTGAATTATTTGATAGTAGCGGTGGGTTTTGAAAAATATCTTGGTAAACAATAGAGATATTCTACTAACCCGCCCTGCTAGGACTTGACAAGAAACTATGATATATTAAACAGCCCCATAAATTATGATAAGATTATCTTACAATTGGCTTTTATCAAAAAAAAAGGAACAATTCTTGATGATTTTAAATTTATAAATAAAAATATTTATTACGATATGACTCAAATCAATGAGAGTAAAGGCAATATTTTACTGGTGGATGACCTGCCAGAAAATCTGCAATTACTGAGTGATTTACTCACCCAACTAGGTTATACAATTCGCAGTGTCACCAGTGGTAGAATGGCTCTGAAAACCTTAAAAGTAAAACAACCAGATGTGATTTTTCTTGATATAAAAATGCCTGAAATGGATGGCTATCAAGTCTGTCAAGCAATTAAATCTGATGCAATTTTACAGAATATACCAATTATTTTTATTAGTGCCTTAGATGATGTATTTGATAAAGTAAGAGCCTTTCAATGTGGTGGAGTTGATTATATTACCAAACCTTTTCAAATGGAAGAAGTGGTCGCCCGTTTAGAACATCAATTAACTATTCAACGGCAAAAAATTGCTTTACAAGCAGAGGTAAAAAAACGGCAAGAAGCAGAAGAAGTTTTATATCAATCCAGAGCTTTATTATCGAGTGTTCTAAATACGGCCCTAGATGGTATTGCTGCCATGCAAGCGGTCCGCCATCCAGAGACAGGGGAAATAGTTGATTTTCGTTGCTTAGTAGTCAATCCAGTCATTGCCCAAATCTTTAAAAAAAGTAGGGAAGATTTACATGGTAGGATGATTTTGAAAAATTTTCTTGCCCGTTTTCAGCCAGACTTGTTTGATCGGTTTGTGCAAGTAGTAGAAATAGGAGAACCAGTGGAAATGGATTTTCATTATCCTTCTCCTGCTAATAATTCCCGCTGGTATCATTTCATTGCGGTTAAATTAGGCGATGGTTTTGCTATTACTTTAAGTGATATTACTAATCGCAAACAAATGGAATTAGCCTTACAGGAAGCTAATCGTAAATTGGAAATATTAGCTCTTTTGGATGGGTTAACCCAAATATCTAATCGTCGTTCCTTTGATCAGTTTTTGGAGCAAGAATGGTTACGTTTACGTCGTAGTGGGCAATCAATCGCTTTAATTTTATTAGATGTAGATTATTTTAAAAATTATAATGATACTTATGGTCATCAATTGGGAGATGAATGTTTAATTAAAATTTCTCAGACATTACAAAATACAGTTTGTCGTCCTGCCGATATGGTGGCTCGTTATGGGGGGGAAGAATTTGCTATAATTTTATCGGATACTGATGAATCTGGAGCTATTGTGGTTGCGCAAAATGTGCATGAAGCGATCGCCCAATTAAAAATTCCCCATACTACTTCCAAGGTGAATGATTATGTCACAGTTAGTATAGGTATTGCTAGTCTGATTCCTCATATTTCTTTTACCCCTGAATACTTGATTCAACTGGCAGATCAAGCCTTATATCAAGCTAAACAGGGCGGACGTAATCGTTATTGTTTATAATATTTTTATTGTTATTCATCAAAAACTACAACTACCATATCGCCTACTGTTAAATCTAAATACCTTTGAGCGTGACCATTATGCACCGCTATTTCTAGCCAACCGTGGGAACCAACTAAAGCTAATATTTTTCCTACCGCTACATCACTATAGGTTTCACCTGTAGGAATTAACCTATTATTAATAGTTACTGCCCAATTTTTCCCTTGTACGTATTTGCCAGGAATATTACTAACTAAATTACCAAAGTGATCAATATATTGAACTGCGCCAATAATTTGGCTAGGAGTGATTTGCAATTCTGGTAAAGATAATATAATTAAACTAGTCGGATCAATCATCCTACCTAATTTTTTAATATTTACACCTGTCGCTAAATGAGCCGCCACTGGTGCAAATATATCCCGACCATGAAAAGTGTTAGCAGGAATATTAGTACGCCAATAGGCTGAATTATTTAACTCGACAGCACAAATAATTTTTTCCTGAAGCGTTACACCTGGTAATAATCCTAAAACCCCTGTTAATAAACCATTATCAGGACCAACCAGAAAACCATCTGCTAATTGCAGGGCGATCGCTCTGCGTGTACTGCCTACCCCTGGATCTACTATTGCTAAATGTACCGTACCAGTTGGGAAAAACGGGTAAGCATTGATTAAAGCAACACGCCCAGCCATAATATTTTGGGGCGGTATTTGGTGAGTCAGGTCAATCACATTTAAAGCCGGGTTAATCCGGGCGATCGCTCCCTTCATCACACCCACATAGACATCATCCAAACCAAAATCTGTCAGCAGAGTAATCAGGTGATGACGCTGGGAAACCATAGTAAAAATAACTTATATGAAAATCAAAAATCTATAAATAAAGACCTATAAAATTAGTTTTTCTCTGGCAAATTAGCGTGTAATTTCAGACAATTTCGACCATCAATTTGTAATTCATAGTCAACATGATCCATTAAACGATTCATAATTAGCCAACCATAACCACTTTCCTGTCTGGCTTCCGGTACTGGAGCCTTATAGGCTTCCACATCATAACCTCGGCCATAATCCCACATTTCTAAGGCAAGATCCCGTTCTTTTAATTCCAAACGAATCAATACAGGTAAATTAGGCTGATCCTTATGAGCATGACGAATTACATTGGAATAGGCTTCCGCTAATACTAGCCGTAAACGGTTTGACTGGCGGGGCCAATCTACTAGCTCACCCAACTCCACTTCCAGACTACTTAACAACCAGTTTTCAACTATGGTCAAAAAGCGTAAGTCGCTAGGCACTTGAAGTTCAGTTTTCATACGATCAAAGTACCTCCAGCGAAAGAATAGTTTGGTCATCTTCTTGGATTTGATTATCAGCTCTAATTCGAGTTAATAAATCATTTAAGTCCAAGTGTTGTTGTTGTAAAAGAAACTGCCATAAGCCTTCTTGTTGCAACATAGTACGGGTTATTTCTCCATTAGTAGATGGTTGCATAACAGTAGCCTCAGTAATACCATCACTGGTTAATAATAGTACATCGCCTGACTGTAACTTAATTGTGCCTGCTTGTCCTCGCCATACCGGCAAAATCCCCAGGGGAATCCCTCTATTTTTCAGGAAGTTAGGCTCCACTGTATTTTCTCCTGCCTTATATTTACCCAGAGCAGTTTGTGACCACACTAGCGGGTAAATATGACCAGCATTAGTATAGGCTAAAATACCAGTGCTAGGAGTATAGCGGGCTAATACCATGGTGATAAAGCAATTATTACCAATTAAATCATCTGACAAACTGGCATTCAAGTTCATGATCATTTGTTCGGGTTCGGGCGGAGTCTCTTGGGCCAGTTCCCGGCGCATGACGGTCATGGCACTAGCCATAAAGAGGGCTGCTGGTACTCCCTTACCGGAAACGTCTCCCACCGCTATCCAAATATCTCCTTGGGCGTGTACATACACCTCAAAAAAGTCGCCTCCTACCTCCCTGGCAGGATGACAACAAGCCTGGATCCTGACACTATCTAGTTCTGGCCAACTTTGTCGCAATAAATTGGATTGAATTTGTCTGGCAACCTCTAGTTCGTTGCGCATTTGTTCCGTCATTTCCGTGGCTCTTTGATAGAGTTTGGCCTGGGAAATAGCGAGAGATGCTTGTTGGGCAACGCTTTCAATTAGGGCAATTTCTTCATGACTCCAAGGCTGCGGTTTTTTGTCTTGATAGAGAGCCAGAATTGCTAATAAATCATGTTGATAGGTGAGGGGAAAAACTAATTTATAGGTTTCACCATTTTCCTCAACTATTTGGGTTTGCCTGGTATTAATAGCGGTTTTAATTAATTCTTCTTCTATTGGTAAAACTGTTTCTTCACTGGGATAAGCCAGGGGCATTTTACTGAGGCGATCGCCCTCGACCGGCCACAATTTACAACAGTCAGCATCCAGGGCGTGGCCGAGGGTATTAACAATGGTGGCAAGCATACTGGAATAATCCAAGGATTCTCGCACCCCCCGCATAATTTCATTAAATAAAGATTCCCTTTGTAAAGCACGGGTTAAAGCATTAGTCCGCTGTTTCACTACCCGATAAGTATCTTCTGCCTGTTTAATTACCCGTTTTAGTTCTTCAGGATTCCAGGGCTTAGTAATATATTTGAATACCTTACCGGAGTTAATCGCTTCGACTAAATCTTCCACATCGGTATAACCCGTCAATAATATTCTGACAGTATCAGGATATTGTTCTAAAGTCCGACCTAAAAACTCAGTACCGTTCATTTCCGGCATTCTTTGGTCTGAGATAATTAGGGCCATTTCTCCTTCTGTATCTAAAATTTCTAAGGCAGCAAAAGCACTTTCAGCCTTAAAAACTTTATATTCTCGCCGAAAGGTGCGATACAAAAGATCCAGGTTATCGGGTTCATCATCGACAACCATTAATTTCAATTTCGTATCTCCCCGACTCATGCTTATCCTTGCTCCTCAGCTTGTTTTACCAATTTTTTTAAATTCTGATAGATATTTAATCTGCCACTTTTTCTGCCATCCTGAGTTTAGCAGAACGGGCACGAGGATTATGGGAAATTTCTGCTTCTTCTGGTTGAATTGGTTTTTTGGTAATTACCTGAAGCTCAGGGTTATCCTTAAAACTGTGTTTAACTAATCGATCTTCCAGACTATGAAAACTAATTATGCCGATTCTACCATGATTTTTTAACCAATTGGGACTAATTTCTAAAAACTTTTCTAAGACCTTTAATTCTTCGTTTACCGCTATTCTCAGGGCTTGAAAAACTCTAGTGGCCGGGTGTATGCGTCCATAACGATATTTGGCGGGGACGGATTGGGCGATCGCTTCGGCTAATTCTGTTGTGCTATGGAAAGGACGTTGATTGACAATTTGCCGAGCAATTCGCCGGGATAAGCGTTCTTCGCCGTAGGTGAAAAAAATATTAGCTAATTCGGTTTCCTGCCAATAGTTGACAATATCCTCTGCTGTTAAAGTCTGTGACTGATTCATCCGCATATCTAGGGGGGCTGTATGACGAAAACTAAAACCCCGTTCAGGCGTATCTATTTGGACGGAACTCACCCCAATATCAGCAATAATCCCATCAAATTTTTCCTGCATGATATGAGCATCGGGCTGATATTCGGCAAAATTACTATGACAAAATTTGATTCTTGACCCGTATTCAGCTAAAGCGATTTGACTAGCATTTAAGGCCTGTTGATCCTGATCCATGGCAATGACTCGCACATCGGGGCCAGATTCTAATATTAAGCGACTATGGCCCCCAAATCCGACAGTGGCATCTAAATACAGACCATCGGGAGAAATAGCTAAACCTGTAATTAATTCTCGACTGAGAACGGGGATATGGGTCATAATTAGGGAAAATTTAAGTTAATTGCCAAAATCGCAATTTGGTTTACCAAAAACGGATTATTTTTTTAATGATAATTGATAATCTTTAAGCATTGCCAGCTAAAGGCAATCAATGTCATCTTAAAATGAAAAATTAAATTGATTTAGAAAATTAGTTAAGGGGTTAATCCTAGAATTATGAGTAGAATTGAAACGAGAACCCAGCCAATGGTCCTGAATATGGGACCCCATCACCCTTCCATGCACGGGGTATTAAGGTTAATTGTCACCTTGGACGGTGAAGATGTGATGGACTGTGAGCCGGTGATTGGTTATTTACACCGGGGGATGGAAAAGATTGCTGAGAATCGCACCAATATTATGTTTGTTCCTTACGTTAGTCGCTGGGACTATGCGGCCGGGATGTTTAATGAGGCGGTGACGGTAAATGCCGTGGAAAAATTGGCCGATGTGAAAGTACCGAAGCGTTCCCAATATATTCGGGTAATCATGTTGGAATTAAACCGGATTGCTAACCATTTATTATGGCTTGGTCCATTTCTGGCCGACGTGGGAGCGCAAACCCCATTTTTCTATATTTTCCGGGAACGGGAAATGATTTATGACCTATGGGAAGCCGCCACGGGTTATCGCATGGTGAATAATAACTATTGGCGGATCGGTGGCGTAGCAGCCGATTTACCCTATGGTTGGGTAGATAAGTGTATAGATTTCTGTGATTATTTCCTACCGAAAGTAGATGAATACGAGAAATTAATTACGAATAATCCGATTTTCCGTAAACGGTTAGAAGGTTTAGGCAAAATTTCCAAGGAAGAAGCGATTAACTGGGGGCTGTCTGGTCCGATGTTACGGGCTTCTGGCGTGAAATGGGATTTGCGCAAGGTTGATCATTATGAATGTTATGACGAGTTAGATTGGGATGTACATTGGGAAACTGATGGGGATTGTTTAGCTCGCTATTTTGTGCGGATTCGGGAAATGCGGGAGTCGGTGAAAATTATTCGGCAGGCGGTTAAAGGTTTACCAGGCGGTCCTTACGAGAATCTGGAAGCCAAACGCATGGCAGAGGGTCCTAAATCGAGTTGGAATGATTTTGATTATCAATTTATTGGCAAGAAAATTCCCCCGACTTTCAAGATTCCTAAAGGTGAACACTATGTGAGAATTGAGAGCGGTAAGGGTGAAATAGGCATTTATATTATTGGTGATGATACTAGTTTCCCTTGGCGGTTTAAGATTCGGGCGGCGGATTTTGTCAATTTACAAATTTTGCCTCACATTTTAAAAGGAGCGAAAGTAGCTGATTTAGTGGCTATTTTGGGCAGTATTGATATTATTATGGGATCGGTTGATCGCTAATATTAATAATTTGCAGTTGATTTGAGTAGGGGCAATAATTGCCCCCATATTATTTTGATATAGCAATCCTCAATAGGTTTTGGGAACTAAATTAATTTTAATTACATATTTTTAATTACATATTAAGTAAGCAGATGAGAGACACTAATACATTTAAAAGTCGCTATCATGAGTCGAGAATAAAATATATGGCAACAGGAAAATCGCCTACTTGTTCTATTTTTTATTCTGAAGTACCTTATTGGCAAAAGAATAGACTTATTTTTCCTTTTTTAATAGATAACTGGAAACATTTTTATTATGTTGATTTTCCGCCAGAATTTAAAAATACACAAGAAACTGACTCATTTATTTTAATTGGCATCGCAATGGCAGAAATTTATCGTCTTTGCGAAATATGTACTCCTAATATCGTGGAAATACCTTGGTATAGTTGTTTTCAATGGGAATCAGATTGGTGGAATGAGGATATTTATTGGTATCTTCAACAAAAATTTTATCTTGAAAAATGGGATTGGGAACAAATACCTTGTCTCAAATTTGAACAAAAAAATCCTGAACATGAACACAATTCTTCCTCTTTAGCTGTTAAAAATTCCTATCTTCTCGCTGTTAGTGGTGGAAAAGAAAGCACTTTTGCTTTTGAGTGGATGCAAAAAGCAAATCTTTCTGTAGAAACTTTTACTCTACATAATGCCGGCGGAATTTTAGGTGATTATTGGCAGGACAAGTTTCCAGTATTTGATTATATTAAAAATCAAACTCATTTATGGGAAGTAAAAGCACACCCAAAGCAGGATCCTGCTGAATATTTTAATTATCATGGCGTTCGTAATGACCCAACTATTACTAATGCTCTTTTTATTATGATGATGATCGCTCAACAACAAGGACATCAATTTCTGGTTTTAGCAAATGATAAAAGTTCTAATGAGTCAAATGCTACTTATCAAGGAAAAGAAGTTAATCATCAAAGTGCGAAAGGGAATGCTTATATAGAAAGATTTAATAATTTTTTAGAAAAGAAAGGTTTACCATTTCAATATGTTAGTATTTGTGAAGAAGTTTACTCAATTGGTGCAGTTCATCAGTTATCTATTTGGCATAAAAATATTTTAAATGATCTGACTTCTTGTAATGAAGCACAATGGGATCCAAAAAATATTCGTTGGTGCTGTAACTGTCCAAAATGTGCTTTTTCTTATGCGTTAATTGAATCGGTCACAGATTATAATTTTGCCCAAAAAGCTGTAGGAAAAGATTTATTTGCTGTGACGCAACTTGAATATATTTGGAAACTTTTATTTGATCCAAATTTTGAAAAACCATTTGAGTGTGTTGGTGAAAAACGTGAAACTTTAATGGCTTTAGCTAAATGTAAAAAACAACGTCTTGAAAAAGGTCAACCTTTAGGGATTCTTGCACAAATACCTAATATAGAATTTGATGAAAATTTACTTAAAATAAATTCTCCCAGTAATATTCCCAAAGAAGATCAAGAAAAACTCAATGCTGTTTTAATTAATTAATTTTTGATAACTAATCAATTTTTAACCGATGTTAACCGATGGTGTTACAATTTTATTGATTTTATCAGCATATTGAATGGATTTAATATAACATGATTTGGCAACCGGGTAAAAAATTATATGGCGATCGCTACAAAATACGGCAGGAATTAGGGCGGGGTGGTTTTAGTATTACCTATTTAGTGGAAAATAAAAGGGGTGATTTATTAGTATTAAAAACCTTAAAAGATGAGATTATTAGTGAACCAGAACAAAGAAGATTTTTAGTCAAATATCAAAGGCAATTTCGGGATGAGGCTTTACGTTTAGCCCTGTGTCAACATGATCATATTGTAAAAATTGATAATGTTTTTCATGAGGGAAAATATCCCTGTATTGTTATGGAATATATTGTGGGAGAGAATTTAGAGCAACGGGTGGAAAGGCAAGGTGCTTTGCCAGAAAATGAGGCTTTAATGTTTATCCGACAAATTGCCTCTGCTTTAAGTTTAATTCATGATAAGGGCTTGATTCATCGGGATGTGAAGCCCCGTAATATTTTATTAAAAAATGTTAATCAAAATAATAGATCAGCTACATCGGCAATTTTAATTGATTTTGGTATTGCTAGAGAATTTTTACCAGACATTACTTCTATTCATACGGTGGCAGGTTCTTACGGTTTTTCTCCGATTGAGCAGTTAGCAGAAAAAGCCAAACGGGGAGAATATACTGATGTTTATTCATTGGCTGCCACCCTTTATTATATATTAACAGCTCAAATTCCGATTCCTGCCCCGGCGAGAGCTGCGAGAATAGCATTAAATCCACCCCAAGAGTTTAACCCGGCTATTAGCGATCGCACCCAACAGGCGATTATGCAGGGTATGGCGTTTCACCCGGAAGAACGACCGCAAACGGTGGCAGAGTGGTTAAATTTATTAGGCGATAGTCCGTCAGAATTATTCATGCCAATAGTTACAGAGCCTTTATCTACAGAGGTAATCGGGTCTGACAATATATCTAATAATATATTAGCTAGTATTATTGATAGTAGTTTGATTACACCGGCAACACCAATTATTAATTATGAAAAATTAGAGAGTTGTTTACAGGCAAAACATTGGCAGGAAGCTGATGCGGAAACCAGGGAAATTTTATTAAAAATTTTAGTCAAAGATACGGGCGATCGCTTAGATAAAAATGAATTAACTAGATTATCTTGTGAGAATTTATTAATTATTGATCGGTTGTGGCAAAAATATAGTTATCAACGTTTTGGCTTTACTATTCAGAAGCAAATTTGGCAAAAGATGGGAGGAACGACTAATAATATTAATGATAGTGAAACCTATTATCGGTTTTTACAAAAAATTGGTTGGTTAAATGATCAACATGAATGGTTATCATGGTTTGAATTAGATTTTACCTTAGATTCTCCCATTGGTCATTTGCCCGTAGGAATTGGGCGAGCCATGTTAGATTTTGGCATAGAATTTTTTGCCAGATTAGACTTTTGTTTATTAGCAGAATATCAGCTTGATCAGTCAACCCAAAGATTTGATAATTCTAGTAATTCTGGTGATAAGGATAATTTAGATTTAGAAAATCTACAATCGGAAGCAGGAGTCAATTACAGTCAATTAGCAATTTTTTTACAAGCCCAAGCCTGGCGAAAAGCTGATGAGGAAACAGTTAAGACGATGTTACAGGCAGTAGGTAAAGGCTATCAAGACCGTTTAAGTATGTTAGACCTAGAAACTTTTCCCTGTGAGGATTTAAAAATGATTAATCAATTGTGGTTAAAATATTCTGCTGGGTTATTTGGTTGGTCGGTACAGGATAATATTTATGATAATATTACTCGGAAAATTACTGAGCAAATGGGCGATCGCCGCAAATACTATAAATTAATTTGGCAAAATTTTAGTGATGCTGTGGGTTGGCGGGTTGATAATCAATGGGTGTATTACAATAACCTAGATTTTAGTTTAAATGCACCGAGAGGTCATTTACCCGTATTATGGTGTATTAAATTTGAGGTGATAGAAATGGGGGTTGGTTTATGGCGAGAAAAGTTTTTTCAACGTTTAGATGAATGTTTATCAAATCAGGGAAATTAATTTATAAAACTAAATATTATTCCTGTGTGGTGATTAACTACTTAAATATTCAGCAAAGATAATCTAAAAAATAATAATTGATGATTCCTTTCAATCTGGAATTAGCCTAATACAATAGTAATTAATTAAATAATTTGTAATAGATTTATACGAGGTAAGACCATGGGCCGGGAAAATGAAGACAATCAACATATATCTTCTTTATATCATCCTGAGACAATTGCCCATCGTCAACGGCGTTTTCTCAAGCCTAGTGCAAATAGGGCGATGAGCGATTATTATGCTGATGATTATTTGGATGCAAATAGTTTGACTAACCGCTCGAAACGTCATCAATCAAACTCTAGTAATAATCCTAGTAATAAATCTAGTAATTTAGGTCGCCTCTGGAAAAATTATCCTTTTTTGATTATTAGTATTACTAGTGCTTTAACCGCCTCTGCTTATTTATGGACTTTAGAGCAGGTTCCTCAATACCAAGGCAATTTTCAGTTATTAGTGGAACCGATTAGGACGAAACGCATAGAGCAAAATAATGTTAATACTTCCGATATTAATAATAATGTTAATAATCCTGATTTTACCGATCCTAACTTTAATGATCAAGCAGAATTTACCCGTTTAGATGAACAGTTAAAAAGAATTATTGCCGGCGATAGCCCGACAAATCAGACACAACAATCAGCACCCACAAATAAACAGGAAACAATTACTTCAGAAGAATTTGACTATCAATCCCAAATACAATTGTTGCGTAGTCCCCAAATTATGCAACCAATTATTAATCAATTAAAAAGTCGTTACCCAGAAATTAGTTATCGTTATTTTTTTCCACCGCAACCGGCTCAACAAAATTGGTGGGATAAATTCACTAATCCAAATGGTTGGCAACAGGATAAATTAACTATTAAGCGGCTAGGGGAAACCAAAATTATTGAAGTTAATTATCAAGATAGCAATCCAGCAAAAATTATAGCGGTTTTGCAAACAATATCTGATGCTTTTGTTGCCTATAGTAAAAATGATCGGAATAGTGATAGCAGAATTGCTCTGAAAACAATACAGGCAAAAATACCGACTTTAACCGAACGGATTAAAGGATTAGAAGAAGAATTAGTTAACCTGCAATCAGAATATGGGGTAATTGATCCGCAAATTGCTAGTCAACAGGTTTTGGCAGAAAAACAACAAATTGCTCAAGAAAAAAGAACTAATCAATTAGAATTAGCCGAACAACAATCTTTATTTACTACGTTACAAAATCAGTTAAATCTTGATCCAGAACAAGCCCTAATGGCAACGGCTCTTAGTCAATCTCCCCGTTATCAAGAATTATTAAATCAATTACAAGAGTTAGAAAGTAAATTAGCTTTAGAGTCTTCCCGTTTTAAGGAAAAAGCTCCGCCAATTTTAGCCCTATTAAAACAACGGGAATTATTATTACCGCTATTAGAAGAAGAAGCCAGCCGAGTATTAGGGGTAGATGTGGCAACAGTCGATCCGAAAGCCCTAACTTTTCAAGATAGTGTGCGGGTTGATTTAATTCATAAAATGGTGAATGCGGCTAATGATATAAAAATGTTGGAAGTGCGACAAAATGTATTAAATCAGGCAGAACAGCAGGTTAATCAATACGCAAAAAAAATACCGCAAATGGTAAAAGATTTAACTAAAATAAAAGAGGAATTAGCGACTAACCAAAAGACTTTAAGTAATTTACAAGCCCAGGAAAATAGTTTATTAATGACGATTAGTCAGACAGAAATTCCCTGGGAAACTATCGCTGAACCAGATGTATTGAAAACAGTAGAAGGGAATAATTTAGTAGTTTGGCCGAAATTGCCGATTAATTTAGCTGTCGGTGGTTTAGCCGGTTTAATATTAAGTAGTGTTTTAGCTTGGTTCTTAGATCGTTGCCGGGATGATGTATTCCAGTCACCGAGGGAAGTGAAAACCTCTGTTGATCTACCATTATTAGGGGTGATTCCTGTCGATGAACAGCGATTATGGCGACAATCAGCCGGTGAAGATTTTAACCCTAATATTCACCCTAATACTAATAATCAAAAAAATTCTGCTATTGTCCTTTACCCCTCAGCTTTCCAAGAGGCTTTTCGCAGTCTTAATACTAATATTCGTTTATTAGGATTTCAACAAACTATTAAAAGTTGTGTAATTAGTTCGGCCTCTCCCTGCGATGGCAAATCTACCGTGGCAGTTAATTTAGCTCAAGCAGCGGCAGCTATGGGGCAGAAAGTTTTATTAATAGATGCTGATTTACGTTGCCCCCAAATACACCGGATGATGGCTCTACCTAATACCCAGGGTCTGACCGAAGCGATCGCCCAGAATATTACTTTTGATGAGGTGATTCAGCGATCGCCCGTGGAAGAGAATCTTTATGTATTAACAGCGGGTAATATTCCAGCGGATCCTATGAAAATTTTATCAGCTAAACGAATGCAGGCTTTAATTCAGGAAGCATCAGCTAATTTTGATTTAGTGATTTTAGATACGCCTCCCCTATTAGGCAGAGCAGACGCTAATTTATTAGCAGCTAGTACAGATGGTTTAATGTTAGTAGTAGGTCTAGGCAAAACTGAAAGAGAAATTCTCAACCTAGCCCTAGAAGATTTGCAGATGGCGGGAGTACCCGTATTAGGGTTAATTGGTAACGGTGACAAACCCAAACCAGTCTATTATTTACGAGGTTAAAACTAATTTTCTATTCCCTATTACCCATTCCCCATTACCTATTATTTATTCCTCCCGCATATCAATCGCCCGCTCATTCACAGCCTGAATAGGGCGAGCATTTTGATGATAAAAACTATAAAAGCGAGCCACCTGTTCCCTGGAAATTTGAATCGGTGTTTTTAATACATACCAATTTACCCCCTCTGTACAAGGCGGTGTAGTCAAAGAACCTTCATAATAATAATAAACCTGATTTTTTGGTGGTAAAGCACTAACATTAATACTCACCCCACTGACTTCCTTTTCCCCTTGTTCTGGAATATTTGCCCAAATTGTTTCAATAAATTCATTACGTTGACCAATTTCCATGAAAACACCGATCACAGCAATTTCACCGGCTGAATTTTTATGTACTAGATGCACTTCCATGGGATAAGTATTAGATTTTAACCAATGTTCACTAGGACCATGAAAATGAAATTGTTTTAATTCATATTCTTTGCCGTCAATTTTAATCGTACTACCCGGCTCATATTCCACCTCAATGGCATGACCATTATTAACTATTTTTAACGGGGTAAATTTATAATTAAATTCAATATTATTAGAAAGTCGTTTTTTTATATCCTGAATATCTATGGGAGATTGACTTTTACCAGTTTTACATAAACTATATTCCTCTTTTAAACTGCCCCAATTTGCCGGTCCTTTTTCTCCCTGATAATTCCACAATGTACCGTGGGATTCATTGCTATTCTTAGCGTAAGCAATATTAATAGTGAGGGTAATCAGTAGTAAAGAGAGAAAGAAAAATTTTAATAATTTGCGCATAAAAAATGACTCCCGCCAAACCATAAACTTCCTTTGCTATTTTTGACAAATTTGAGAAAATCTGCACAGTTCTAATCACATATCACTAGCAGAGAAAATCACATAAAGTTGTTTTGTAGCAAGTATTTAATAGTTATAGTACATAATACCTGGGGGGTGACAGGTATTAATTAACAAAAATTAATATTAAGTTAATATAATTCGTATTTCATTAAAGTACATTCAATAGAACCGTTATTTACATGAATACGGCGGGCAGTTCGCAGGCCAACAGATTTCATTAATTGCCGATTACCAGTTAAAACATAAGCAGTCCAGCCCTTAAAACGCTGTTTCAAAACATCTCCCATTAATTGATAAAATTCTTTTAATTCTTGTATATCGCCTAATCTCGCACCGTAGGGCGGATTACAAATTAATAAACCTTGATCGCTGGGTGGTTCAATGTCAGCAAAATCCTGTTGGATAAATTCGACCTGATGTTCTACACCAGCTAATTTGGCATTATGGGCTGCTTCCTTTAATACAGACCGATCATAATCACTACCAATAATTGGATATTTTAGGTCAGATAATATTTGTTTTTTCGCTGTCGTTAATACTTCTTCCCACACCGCCGGTTGAAAATCTAACCATTGCATAAAGGTAAAATTTTCCCGTTTAATTGCCGGTGGTATTTGCAGGGCTAACCAACTGGCTTCCAAAGGTAAAGTACCGGAACCACACATCGGATCAAATAAGGTAATATTCCCATCGTATTCAGCTATCTGAAGAATAGCGGCTGCTAAGGTTTCCCGCAGGGGAGCTGCTCCCACATCTAAGCGATAACCCCGCCGATGTAAACTATTGCCAGTGCTATCTAAACTGACAATACATTGATCATGGTGAATATGAGTATTGACAATAATATCAGGGTTTTCTGTATCAATGTGGGAACGATATTTGTATTTAGCTGATTGTTGGGCAGTGATCGCATCTTTCACTTGCAGGGCAGTAAAATGGGTATGATTTAATTTTTCGTTACCGCCGGTGGAATGTACGGCTAAAGTGTGTTCTGGTGTTAAGTATTCTGACCAGTCAATTTTGCTAATTTGTTCATATAACATTTGCCGATCTACCGAGCGGAATTTAGCAATCGGCATCAATACCCGAAAAATAGTACGGGCCGATAAATTCACGTGATACATTAAACGGCGATCGCCCGTAAAATGCACTCCAGCAAAATCTGGTTGAACATTCTCGGCTCCTAATTTAGTTAGTTCGGCGGCGGCTATTTCTTCTAAACCTTTGGCTATTGTGGCAAAATATGCTGTCATAAAAATTCCTCGATTTTAATATTTGTTAATTTTAATAATTGAATTTGTTGGTCAATAAATATAGTAGGGGTAATTCATGAATTACCCCTACGGTTTGACATGAGGTAATTGTTATATTGTCGATTACGGTTTGCCATGCAGTAATTATTGTTATATTCTTGATAATTTCCACTAATCAAGCAACGGTTTAAATTTTTTCCAAAGGTATATCCAAAATAGAAAATCTTTCCCACCCGACAGAATCAAAATGCCACCATTCTGTTATTAGAGAGCTAAAGCCATATTTTTGCATTTTGAAAGCTAATAAATCACTATTCCGTTTTACCTGGGGAGAATTACCAGGATAATCACGGGCTGCCCTTTCGCTAAAATCATCAAAAGCCGTCGGCATTTCTAATTCTTTTTTCGTATTAAAATCAATCAGTGTGACATCCACCGCCGCCCCCCGATTATGGCGGGAACCATTCGCCGGATTAGCGACATAACGACTATCCGGTAATATTGCCCACATTTGTTTCGTCACCGATAAAGGACGATAACAGTCAAATACTTTGAGACCTAAACCAATTTCCTCTAACTCTTTTTGCACCTTTGATAATTTAATCGCCACTTCTTTCCTTAAAGCACATTTTGGAACTTTATATAATTGCTTACCTAAAAAATTATTAGTAGTAGCATAACGAATATCTAAGACAATATTCGGGTTTATTGTTGTAATATCAACCATCCTTGCCCATTCAGGGACCGTCTGCGGAATACTTTTGGGAGTTTTTTCTTTAGTATTCTGAGCAAGTACAGTATGACTGAGATTAATCGTATTTTGACTAGATACAGCAATTATAGTTTTGTCTCGTAGTAAATGCTCAGAGAAAATAATTAATATCAAAGTTAATATGGTAATTATCGTTAGGAAAAATAATTTTTGCCACTGGGAAAATTTACTCATGATTTCATAATTACATATTTATAATTTATTGATATTAATATAGTAGTTTTTCTTATCATTCCTGGCAATAAAAGTGAAAAAACCCAGTGAAAAAGCCAACCGGGTTTTTTAGCAAAATCATGAAATATTCCTAAATACCTAAACGTTGATAAACTTCATCGAGGTGCGAGAAATGTTGTTTCGGATCAAAACAATCAGCAATTTCTGCCGATGATAAATTAGCCATCACCTGCGGTTCTTGACTAATTAAAGCCCGAAAATCACCATCTATTTTATTCCAGGCTTGATGGGCACAACCCTGAACTATTTTATAGGCTTCTTCCCGTGCTAATCCTTTATTCACCAAGGCTAATAATACTTTCTGACTGAATATTACGCCACCGTAAACATTCATATTGCGTTGCATATTATCTGGATAAACTAATAAATGTTTCACCAGATCAGTAATTTCATATAACATGAAATCCGTTAATATACAGGCATCAGGAAAGGCGATTCTTTCCACAGAACTATGGGAAATATCCCGCTCATGCCACAGGGCGACATTTTCTAAAGCTGGAATAACATAACCCCGCACCATTCTCGCCATACCTGTTAACCGCTCCGAGCGAATCGGATTACGTTTATGAGGCATGGCACTAGAACCCTTCTGCCCCTTCGCAAAAAATTCTTCCACTTCTAATACATCAGTCCGTTGTAGGTTCCTAATTTCTACAGCAAACCGCTCAATACTAGCTGTCACCAAGGCTAATACCTGCATATATTCCGCATGGCGATCGCGCGAAATCACCTGAGTGGAAGCAGTATCGGGTTCTAAACCTAACTTTTGACAAGCGATAGATTCAATGCGGGGATCGATATTACCATAGGTTCCCACCGCTCCAGAAATCTGCCCCACCGCAATATTTTTCCGTAAAATTACTAACCGTTCCCGATTGCGTAATACCTCCGCTAACCAACCGGCTAACTTAAAACCAAAGGTCATCGGTTCCGCATGAATACCGTGCGATCGCCCCACCATCGGTGTATAACGATGTTGTTGTGCTTGGTAACGAATCGCTTGGGCTAACTGTTCTACCCGTTCTAAGATTAGCTCCAAACTTGCCACTAATTGTAATGCCAAAGCCGTATCTAAAACATCAGAACTAGTTAAACCTAAATGAATATAGCGACCAGCATCTCCCACATATTCATTCACATTAGTGAGAAAGGCGATCATATCATGACGCACCTCGGCCTCTATTTCTAATACCCGTTTTAGATCAAATTTTGCCTTGGCCTTAATTTCCTGTACCGCATCACTGGGAATATAACCCAATTCTGCCTGGGCCTCACAAACGGCTATTTCTACCTGTAACCAGGTTTCTAACTTATATTGATCGGTCCAAATTGCGCCCATGCCGGGCAAAGTATAACGCTCTATCAAAGCCTTATGGTTAAATACAACCGTAAAATTTTACCTTAAATGTTGCTGAATGCCCCGTTAAAATTCACAATTAAGAATTTTTAAGAATTTTTCGGTCGTTCACTATCTTCATCTATTTGATCAAGTAAATCTTTCAAAGTATCAGACTGTTTTACCGATAGTTTAGAAAAATCTTGGGGTGGCATATCCTCTGTTGGCGATACCTGGGGAAATACATTTTCCGTTAAAGGGCGATCGCCCGTCAGTAATTCTGAATTAGATTGATCAACAGTAATATTTTCTGTTGTGACTGCTAATGGAGAAACCTGATCAGTTGTTAGTTCATTTACTTCAGTTTTCGGATCAATAGCTGCTTTTGAAGGTTGCTCTAATTTCGTTTCTAATACCACTACTATTTCTTGATCCTGAGCTTTCTCAGGAATCACTGTATTAATATTTTCCTCAATTGGAGTATTAACAGGATTATTATTATTTTCAGTAGGATTTTCAACAGGATTATTAATAGGAACGTCCGGCGGTAACGGTTCCGGTCTTACCCTAATCCGGCGAATCGGTAAATTAGCAATTAAGGCAGTTGTCCGTTGATTATTTTCTAATGCCAATTCTGAATCATCAATATCAATTTCCAAATAACGGGATACCACTGCTAATATTTCCCGTCTCATTGCCTCCATCATTTCTGGGTTTAAATCAGAACGATCATGGGCAATCACTAACTTTAAACGACGTTTTACCTCATTCCGACTACTATCATTGGAGCGGGAAAAAAGTCTTTCTAATATTTCTAAAATCATAATTAATGACCGTTGGTAAATTGACAGTAATTACTGAAACAGGAAAAGATACGGTATGCAGGGTATTAGGTAATACCAATCAAAGTTAGCTTGCTTTAAAATAACTTAGATGTAAATAATTTGCGTAAGCGGGTAAAAAAGTTGTCCGATACTGGCTCTAGTTCTTGTAAAGGAATTTTTTCCCCTTCTAAACGCCGAGCAATATTATCAAAAGCAGTGCCAGCCATTGATATTTCTTCTGATAATACTAAGGGTTCTCCCCGATTACTGGAAACAATTACTTTTTCATCATCAGGAATCACCCCAATTAGAGGAATTGCTAATATTTCTTCCACATCCTGCACCGACATCATCTCATCGGCCTGTACCATTTTCGGTCTAATCCGATTCACAATCAAACTAATTTTCCTGACATTATTTGCCTCTAATAAACCAATCACCCGATCCGCATCCCGTACCGCTGCAATTTCCGGCGTAGTGACAATTAAACCTTCCTGAGCCGGGGCGATCGCATTTTGAAAACCCTGTTCAATCCCCGCCGGACAATCAATTAAAACATAATCATATTTGGGTACTAACATTCCCACTAACTGCCGCATTTGTTCCGGGCTAATGGCATCCTTCATGCGGGTTTGAGCTGCCGGTAATAATACCAAACCTGGTTGCCGTTTATCCTTGACCATCGCCTGTTCTAAACGACATTCCCCCGCCAAAACCTCAATCGCAGTATAAACAATCCGATTTTCTAAACCTAATAATAAATCTAAATTTCTTAAACCAAAATCCGCATCAACTACCGCAACCTGTCGCCCCCGTTTAGCTAAAGCCATACCAATATTAGCTGTCGTGGTAGTTTTACCCACACCACCTTTACCAGAAGTAACAACAATAACTCGACTCATAAGATCTTTTTAATATGTATTTAAGTTTATGGAAAATTTTTGCCAGAGCAATAGGCAATTCTACTTTAATTAGGTAATAGAGACAACTTAGAAAAATCAGCAAAACGACTAATTCTAATACCCTGTTCTGAAATATAGGCGATTTCTGGAAATATTTGATTTGGGTGGGTTTGTGGCCCTCTAGCTACCTGTTCAGCTATTCTAATCAAAGTCGGTTCCATTTGCAGAGCCATAATCACACTTTTATTATTACCACTGGCTCCCGCATGAACAAAACCTCTTAACCTGCCCAGCACAATAATATCCCCATCCGCAATAATAGACCCGCCAGCGTTCAAATCACCCATTAAAATTACTGTCCCACCGTGCCGAATTTCCGTACCAGAACGGGCCGTCATTTGTAAATAGATAGGATCGGCTAAAGGTTGGCCTTTGGCTGGTTGAAATAAAGTTTGGGGCGGAGATTGTTCTACGGAATAACCGACTGTAGCAGCGGCGATCGCTGTTTGCCGACGAGTAGTATTAACTCGTTTTAACTGTAATGTAGCGTCCCCTAATATTTCTGCTATTTCCTGTAATTGTCGTACATCTAAAAGCCGATCAAAGGCCACTAATTCCACTTCCGTATTTGCTTGCCAGAATCTTTCCCCGGCTCGTAGTCTTTGACTTAATTGTTGTTTAATTTCTCCCCAAGTATTATTAAATGTGTTATTAACCATCGGCGTGATTTCTGCCGGTGTTTCCGTCTCAGTCGTGATTTCATCCAGAGTATTTGCGATTTCTTGAATGCTCACACCAGCATTTTCTGGATTATTCTCTAATTCTTTTTCTTCCTTTACTTCCGTATTATCAAGGGGCAGTATTAATAATAATCGTTGATCTTGAGTTTGCAAATGTACCTGTTGATGCGGTAACAAAACAGCAAAATTTATTTGCTCAATATTTTCTTCTGAATTTTTCTCTGGTTCTGATAAATTAGTAGTTATTTCCGTTGAAATATTGGCATCAGTCAGAGAATCATTAACTGGTGTATTAGGGATAATTTCTGGGGCAGGAGTAACTGTCAATTCTGTCATAGAATATTCAAGGTTAGTATCGGCAGACATAATTTATAAAATTAGTTATTAAATAAAAACTGATTGTATCATGTAAAAATTGCTCATAAATTAAGGTTGTTTTTCCTCCGTTGGTAATTTTTCCGGTTCATCCTCCTGACGTTGCAATTTTTCTAACTTTTGTACAAAATAGTCAGAACGATAACCTCCCAACTGTTGAGACAATTGTAAACCTTTTTGAAAAGCAGCAGTTGCCTCAGACTTATTTGCTAAACCTGCCTGAATTTGACCGATTTTGTCATAGGCATTCAGTAAACCAAAAACATTAGAAAATTGTTGATCAATTACTAACTTCACTTGAAAAATTTGCAAAGCAGTATTATTATTATTTTGCGATAAATATAAATCACCTAATTTTTCCAAAGCCTCACTAGCACTGTGATACTGCTGAATTACTTGAGCCACACTATAGGCTTCTTGATAATACTGACTAGCTAAATTTAACTTACCTAAAGTCTGATAATGATCAGCGATCGCAATTTTAATAGTAGGAATTTCCGCCAAATTTTGTTGACTCAAATAATATTCCGCTAATTTTTCCTTCGTTGCGATCGCCTGTAAAGGTTGCTCTGCCTGTTCATAGAAAAAAGCTAACTCCTGCAAAGTATTAATTTCTCTAGGAGGCGGTGCTATTGTTCCAGGTAACACCGGCGGTATAGGTAAAGATGCACTATTTTGCTGTTGAAATTCTAAAAGTTCCTCATAAGTAGTCGCCGCTTTCCGATAATTTAACCAAAAAGCATAGGTTTGTCCGATATTCTGTAAACTCTCCTCCATCAAAATCAAATTATTCTTTTCCTTAGCTATTTCTAAAATCTGCTGATAAATAGCTAAAGTTTGATTTCTCGCCCGTAATGCCTGATACGTCAATCCCACACTAGATAATAATTGTAAATCTCTTTCATCACTTGATTCCAATTCCGTCTGTATTTGTTCTACCCGTTGCGTCATCCATTGAATTTGTAAAGTATTCCCCTCATTCCAGGCGATCGTTGCTACCCGTTGTAATGCTATTAATTCTGCTTCAATTCCCAAATACCGCCGTAAACGCAATTCCCGATTCCAAATAGACCAAGCTAATATTCTATTACCAGCCTGTAAACTAGTATTAGCTTCCAAATATAACTTATCTAACTCTGCCGTTAAAATTTCCTTTTCTTTTACCGACAAACTAGCACCAGTAGCAATATTTGGTAATAAAGGATCGACTGTATCAACTAAAAGAGGATTAGGAGTAAATTGATCAGGTGGCAATAAAGGTTCGGTAGTTGGAGTTGTTTCCGTTTTATTATCTGTATTTTGATCATTAATATTGACAGAATTATTTGGATAAACTCTATTAGTACGATTGCGTTTAGGTCTATTCTGAGCAATTAAGAAAAAATCATTTTCAGATTGGCGAACAGTATTATTTTGATCAAACTGATTAGCAAAAATTGGTAAACAGAGACAGCAATTAAAAATAACAGTATTAATCGCTGTCAAAAATAATATTTTTTTATTTAATAAAATTTTCCAGTATTTTGCCTGAAAATTTTTCACCAGTAATTTAGACATAAATAATATTTTTCGGATAGTAAGTGATCATTCTAACTATTTTTTGTAGTCATGATAATCCTTTCTTTTCTCAGTAACTACACAAACTCAACTGTAAAAATTTTTTAATCATCATTTTTTCAAATAATACACAAAGAGGTCTTGCATTATTGCAAGACCTCTTTGTATTAGTTATTTAAGCTGATAAAAGCTATGTATTCACTTAACCAGCTAAGAAAGGAAAGCTAATAAATCAAAAGATTCATCACTCGCAGACTCCTCTTTAGTTGCAGGATTTGTCAATTCATCACTAGCAGAAGTACTGGAACCTGTGAAGAATCCATTACCGTTATTTGCAGGAATAAAGGACTGCTGACCAATAGGTACACCGCCAACATAGTTAGGTAATGCAAAGGTAGAAATACCATCGCCACCATAACGATTACCCATGACACGGAACAGAGCTTCATTTCCAAGAATATTCAGAACTCGACCATCAGCTGGTATGTATCCAGGCGGAACAACCGTACTGGTATAAAGGATCACTTCACCCAGTAATACACCATTGCCACTAGTTGTGGAAATTAAGTAGGAAGTTGGAGGACCACCTACTCCAGGACCAGCAGGACCTTGAGGACCGGAAGGACCGGGTGCTCCAGGTGCTCCAGTAGGACCAGCAGGACCGGGTGCTCCAGGTGTTCCAGCAGGACCTACAGGACCAGGTATTGTACTGGCAGGGCCAGGAGGACCAGCAGGACCGGGGGTTCCGGGTGCTCCAGCAGGACCTACAGGACCTACAGGACCTACAGGACCAGGTACTCCAGCAGGACCGGGTGTTCCAGGTACTCCAGCAGGACCTACAGGACCGATTGCTCCAGGTGCGCCGGGTGCTCCAGCAGGACCTACGGGACCGGGTGCTCCAGGTGCTCCATCAAAACCGGGTGCTCCAGCAGGACCTACAGGACCGATTGCTCCAGGTGCTCCAGCAGGACCGGGTGCTCCAGGTGCTCCATCAAAACCAGGTGCTCCAGGTGCTCCAGCAGGACCTACAGGACCTACAGGACCTACAGGACCGATTGCTCCAGGTACTCCGGGTGCTCCAGCAGGACCTACAGGACCAATAGGACCAGGTGCTCCAGCGGGACCGGGTGCTCCAGGTGCTCCATCAAAACCAGGCGTGCCAGGTGCTCCAGCAGGACCTACAGGACCTACAGGACCGATTGCTCCAGGTGCTCCGGGTGCTCCAGCAGGACCTACAGGACCGGGTGCTCCAGGTGCTCCATCAAAACCAGGTGCTCCAGGAG
>Ga0209575_10000226_pt1 | contig 54015 bp, 46 predicted proteins | sample Medcelwee11metaG_FD_187172 | JGI IMG/M metagenome (GOLD analysis project Ga0209575, IMG submission 187172) | Freshwater pond sediment microbial communities from the University of Edinburgh, under environmental carbon perturbations - Medium... | ecosystem: Environmental > Aquatic > Freshwater >...
TTGGCGTAGAGTCATGGGGGAAGGAGTGTGCCGAAGCCGCAGAGTGGCGAAGGCGGACGGGAGACACCGGACGAATCGGGGAGAAAAGGAAGAGTTGCCGCGTGAGCGAGTGATTTTTTAGCAGGGAAGCTAAAAAATTTGTCACGAGGTAGCGGCACTATCGGATTTTAAGTGATGATTATTACCCACCCATGGAATAAGCCAAGCAATGACTGCGGTACTAGAAACCCATAGAGAGACGACACCCATGAGCGACTTAAACACGCTTTACAACCAAGATTACAGTGCTTGGGCCAAGTACATGGCTGAATTACTCAAAGCCGGACAGTTCGCTGAACTGGATATAGCGCATTTGATAGAGGAATTAGAAGGCATGGGAGCCAGTGAACAGCGAGAACTTGAAAACATATTAAGAGTCTTGCTGGCGCACTTGCTCAAATGGCAATTCCAATACCGGCAATTATCCGAACGCTGGCAAGAATTTGATGGCAGAAGCTGGCGAAACACCATTATCAATCAGCGCACAGAAACACAAATTCACCTGAAAAAACATCCTGGTATTAAACAATTTCTATCAGAGACGATTATTGAAGCCTATGAAGATGCCAGGCTCTTGGCCAGCAAGGAAACCCAGTTGCCGATGACGACTTTTCCGGCCTCTTGTCCTTACTCTCAGGCGCAGATTTTAAGTGATGATTATTACCCACCCACGGAATAAGCAATGACTGCGGTATTAGAAACCCATAGAGAGATGACACCCATGAGCGACTTAAACACGCTTTACAACCAAGATTACAGTGCTTGGGCCAAGCACATGGCTGAATTACTCAAGGCCGGACAGTTCGCTGAACTGGATATAGCGCATTTGATAGAGGAATTAGAATGCATGGGGGCCAGCGAACAGCGGGAACTTGAAAACAGATTAAGAGTCTTGCTGGCGCATTTGCTCAAATGGCAATTCCAATACCGGCAATTATCCGAACGTTGGCAAGAGTTCAAAGGTGATAGCTGGCGAAATACTATTATTAATCAGCGGATGGAAATTGAAATCCTTTTAGAAAAGCACCCAGGTATTAAGCGATTTTTGCCAAATGCTGTGCTGGATGCTTATCGCGATGCGAGAAGATTAGCTGCTGGTGAAACCCGGTTGCCGATAACGACTTTTCCAGTCTCTTGTCCTTACTCTCAAGCGCAGATTTTAAGTGACGATTATTACCCACCCATGGAATAAGCAATGATTGCGGCACTGGAAAACCAGGTGCTGGGGTAAAGCATTTGGCTAACTCACTATCGAATTGAGCGTTCTCAGCCGTCACTGTCTTGTTCGGCGCATTCCAGACCGAGACACGCTTATGCGCGAGGTCAAAGCGTGGGAAACATGACGTGACGCTGCTCCAGCACCAGCATGGCGTTAAAACACTGACTGTCGAGTAGTTAATGCAGTACACTTTTTGGCGCAACCGTGGGCGCAATGACAGCACAGCGCGGGGGCTTGCTGTGTCCTGTCGCCTTTTTAGCTAAAAATTCACAAGGTTATTATGAAATTGTTGGTTTTAGACACCTCTACCGAGTTTTGTTCTTGTGCCCTGAGTCTGGATGATGGCCGCACTTTAGAACGCAGTCTCTGGGCACCGCGCCGCCATGCTGATTTGATTTTAGAACAAGCGGATGAATTGCTGCGCGAAGCGGGTTTAACCCCAGCGGCACTCGATGGCTTGGCCTTTGGTCGTGGCCCTGGCAGCTTCACCGGTTTGCGCATCGCTTGCGGCGTGGTGCAAGGCATGGCGCTGGGCTTGGGATTGCCAGTTGCCCCGCTGTCGTCGTTGGCGGCACTGGCGCAAGCGGCTTATGCCGAAACCGGCGCGACGGCGGTGCTGGCGGCGATAGACGCTCGCATGGGTGAAGTGTATTGGGGTGCTTATCAGTGCAGTGCGCAAGGTGTGATGACCCTAATCGGCGAAGAATGCGTGTGCGCACCCGCCGCTGTGCCCTTACCGCCAGCGGGCGCGTGGCTGGGCAGCGGCAGCGGTTGGGACAGTTATCACCCGTTGTTGCAGGCCCGTTTAGGGTCTTGTTGTCCTCGCTATTTGCCCGCCCATTATCCGCAAGCACGGGATTTGTTAACGCTGGCTAAAGTGGCCTTTGCCCATCAGCAAGTGGTGCCCGCTGAGCAGGCTTTGCCCGTGTATTTGCGCAATCAAGTAACCCACGTTCACGTTTAGTCCAGAATCGCTGACCATGCTTTCATTCCAAAATTTACGCGGTGTGTTGCGTTATCAAGAACCTTTATCGCAGCACACCACTTGGCGCATTGGCGGCCCCGCCGCGTGTTTTTATACGCCCGCTGATGTCGATGATTTATTAAACTTTTTGCAGCAATTGCCTGCTGATGAACCGCTGTTGTGGTTGGGTTTGGGCAGCAATTTGCTGGTACGCGATGGCGGCTGGCCAGGCACCGTGATCGCCACGGCGGGCTTAAACCGTCTGGAGATGACCCACCCCAGTGGCTGGTATGTCGAAGCGGGCGTGCCTTGCGCGAAATTGGCACGGCAAACGGTACGCGCTGGCTTGATGGGCGGGGAGTTTTTTGCCGGTATTCCCGGCTCAGTGGGTGGGGCTTTGGCGATGAACGCGGGCGCTTTCGGCGGCGAAACCTGGTCGCTGGTGACGCGAGTCTTGACCTTGGATCGCCACGGACAACGCCGTGAACGGCCACCCAGCGATTATCAGATTGGTTATCGGGCGGTGCAAGGGCCACCGGAAGAACGTTTTTTAGCCGCGTGGCTACAGTTTCAGCCGGGGCCGGTTGAGCAAGTCACTGCTGGCGCGGCGCGTATCAAAACCTTGTTGCAACAGCGCAAACTGAGTCAACCCACCGGTTTACCCAGTTGCGGCTCGGTGTTTCGCAATCCCACTCCTTGGTTCGCCGCCCGCTTGATCGAAGAGGCGGGTCTCAAGGGGCTGTCGATAGGAGGTGCACAAATCTCTGAAAAACACGCTAATTTTATCATTAACACCGGACAAGCCCGCGCTGTTGAAGTCGAAGCCTTGATCGCCCAGATCATCACCACCATTCATGCACGCTATGGGGTGCAGTTACAGCCAGAAGTGCGCATCGTAGGCGTTGCTTGAATGGGCTAATAGTTGATAGAATAGCTAGGTTAAGCGGGCGTCGCTTTGGATGGATTGACTGAGCTGCGCTAGACTGTGACGCCCCGTCACCGCCTCTTTCTCAGCCCAGAGCAGTCCGACATCGGAATCACACACAGGTAATTAATATGAGCGCAGTTGAACAAGCAGTTGACATAGAAATCCCCCAAGCGTTGATTTTCACGGATAACGCAGCGCGTAAGGTGCAAGAATTAATTGCTGAAGAACAGCAAGAAGGGCTGATGCTGCGCGTGTTTGTGCGCGGTGGCGGCTGTTCTGGTTTTCAGTATGGCTTTACCTTTGATGAAAACCTGCAAGACGGCGACACGGTGGTTGAAAATCAAGGCGTTAAGCTGCTCATCGACCCCATGAGTCTGATGTATTTGACCGGTGCCGAGATCGATTACAGCGAAGGTCTGGAAGGGTCACAGTTTGTGATTCGCAATCCCAATGCCACCACCACCTGTGGTTGTGGCTCTTCGTTTAGCGCCTGAGCTTTTGCCGTGCGGCGACTAGGCTGGGTTCCTCAGCCTAGTCGCCGCACTGTTAACGGCGCGACCGCAGCAGAATGAGGATTAACCAGCCTGCCATCACCGCCGCCAAACCCAAACACACTCCCCCAGTGATGAACTGCCCGCGTTCAAGGGCGGGGATGCCTATGGCCAGCAAAATGCCGACTATCGCGAGAGCGATGGTGTAGTCTGGGTGTGCGTGCGGCATGATTTTTCTCTATTGCGCCGAGGCGCTCAATTCGACAATGGCTGACACAGCCTATTCCACTAAGGGCATGACGGTGAATTCATTTTCCTTGAGCCTGACCACCACGCCTTGGAAGGGATCGATGCGGGCGCGGTGATTGCCGGGGGACACGTAATTGGCAAAAATCAATGCACCGACCGCTTTGCGCGTGCCCGGCGGCAGCTTGAAAAAGGGCACGACTTGGCCGGGCACCAGTTCCCATTCCCAGCTTTGCAAGATGCTGGGATAGTCAAGTTTGTATTGGGCGCGTTTTTCAAACCATTCGTTGGCGGAGATTTTAAGCAAGTCTTCAAACAGCGCCCGGTTGTAAATCACCAGTAAATCCAGGGCGATTGGGTGATTCAAGTTGGCGGTAGGCGCGACATCCACCGCAATCAGCTGGGTTTGTACCCGCGAGTTATTGCCATCATCGCGTGATAAACCGCCGCCGCAGCCACTCAGCAGCAGGGCGATCAACCCGCCGATCACACCCAGGGTACTGACCCGATACCGATTGCGCATGTGTTTCCTCCTCAGAATTCCAGTTTGAAACCGCCCATGATCGAACTGTGCTGCATCCCTCCCAAGCCTAATAAACTTTGGTAGGTAATGAAGGCCGTCTGACCGTCGCCGTATTCCATGTCCATGCCCAAGGACAGGCTGAAATAGCTGGTGTCCGGGTTATCGGTGGGCAGGATGAAACGCTGACCGCTGGCGTCGTGGACAAAGTAACCGCTGAGGCTGCGTGCGCTATTGTCCATTTCCTGAATGAGTTCGACGCTGACTTCAGGAATCAGCTTGGCCCAGGGTAAGTCGATTTTGTAAGCAGCAATCCCACCGACGGCTAAGGTCATGGAGGTGAGGCTTTGGTTGTCGAGGGCAACGCCCAATTCGCCGCCAACGGCAAAAGGTTGTGACAGGCTTTCACGAAAACTGTCCACATCGGCTCGCAGGTAGTCAAAGCGCAGGGTCGGGGTGAATTCAAGTAAACCGTATTGGAATTGATAGCCGCCAGTGACGGTGATGGCATTGGTTTCACCGCCAGGCGTGGCCGAGGCGGTTTGATTGACTTGGGTGTCGGCCACTCGGTAATAAATGTTGCGTTGGGTGTCGTAGCTGTTGCTGGAAAAATTGTAAATGCCATCCACATAAAACTGCTTGGGTTCGTAGAAAGTCATGTACAGCGACAGCGCGTAGCTTTCGTTTTGAATCTGCCCCCCGTTATACAGGTCGGACTTGGCTTTGCCATAACCCAGCGCGGCTCCCAAAATTAAATTGTCCTTGAAGCGATAGTCCAGCCCAGCGGTGACGCCATTGCTGCGAAAATCAAAACCAGCCTCGCGGTCGGTGGTGTCGCGGTCGCCAAAACTCATGTCGCCGCTGATATAAGCGCCTAATTTCAGCAGATCGTATTTGTGCGCAATCCCGGGCGGCAACATGCCTGGTATTGCTTGCCCCGACACCGGTTCGCCGAGATTAGTGGGCAGCGGCACGCCCTGAATATCGACTTTGAGATCATCCAGTTTCAGTTCTCCCCCCGCAGCGCCGCCGCGCAAAGCCATCAGGCGCGTGCCGATATGACGAAATTGGCGCGAGGAAAACTCCACCGACATCCGCCCCATGCTGGCGTATTCTTCGGGTGCCCATTGTTGTAAAGCGGTTGCTACTTGCTCTGGCTCAATCGCGGCATTCACCACCAACTCCCGACAACGCGCCTGCAAATCGCTGCTGGCTTGGCCAGACTGGCAAAGCCACCCGACGGTGCCCGCCAACGCCCACTGCGTGGGATTGCGTGCGACTTTTTCTAAGGCCGTCACCGCATCTTCAGCGGCAATTTGATCGACGATGCTCAAGGTTGCGGTGCGTTGTCCCAACAGCGTTTCATCCGCCGCGCTGAGTAACAGGGTGACAGTGCGATCCCCGGTGATCAGGGGATTTTTAAGGATCGCGACTTCAAAGGTTTTGGGGCTGTTGTCGGTGTCCGACCAGTACAGACTGCCGGTGGTGGCGACATAATCGACGCCAGCCAGTGCGGTGCCGTTGCTGCTGCGGTAGTTGACGGTGATGGCGGTGTCTGCGCCGCCGTTGCGTTGCACGGTAATCAGCGCTTTGCCCGCTTCTTCGGCAACCCGGTAAGTCACGGTGCTGAATTCAATCAAGCCGGTGGTTTCATCGTCGGTGATCTGTAGCACGGCGTTTTTACGGCCCAAACTGGCACTCACTGGGTCACTGAGCAGCAGATTCACCGTTTCCAAGCGTTCTGCTTCGCGGTCGTTGATGATCGCGATGGTGAAGGTTTTTGGGGTTTTCTCGCCCGCTGCCCACACCAGGGTGCCGCTGCTGGCCGTGTAATCTTTGCCCGCCTGGGCCGTGCCGTCGGTGGTGCTGTAGTTGACCGACAGGGCGCGATCATCTTCGCCAGTGCGCGTCACGCTGATGGTCACTAAATTCTCGTTTTCACGGATGCTGACCGTTTCTTGGCTGAGATCCAATTCAATCGGCGGCGGTTCAGACACCGTGGTGGTGACCACGACCGTGGCTTTGGTGGTGGCCAGATCGCCAGTGTTTTCGTCCAGTTTGGTGCCTGCGGCAAAAAAAGTGCTGGTGACGGTGCCGGTTTTAGCGGGTGTCAGCACCAGGGTGACGGTTTGTGCCCCGGATAAATCCCCCAACGCACATTCGATAATCTCGCCAGTTTGACAACTACCGCTGCCTGCCACCGCAGAAAACACAGTAAAATCAGGCGGTACGCCGTAGCTGAACACCACGTCGTTGACCGCCCGCGAAGTGCCGACGGCGACAGGAAACAGAGTAACGGTGTAGGTGAGGTTTTGACCACGCGCTGCCGCATTCGGCGACGCACTGATGTTCATGGACAAATCCGCTGCCTGTGCGATACCAGCCACGCCTAAGCAATAAAATCCCAGAAACAAGCGACAAAACCAATGCTGGGCGGACAAAGCCGCGATTTTTGAACAATACATGCAAACGCCTTTGGTTTGGTAAGCGCCATGCCAGGCATAACGCGGTGGGGCAAAAAAATCAGGTTCACCAATGCTGACCTCGGTTGCGGGCACGCGCAGCGGCTGTGGTTTATTGTCGCACAGGGCGGGTCTGCTGTCAGGATTTCCAAAGTGGTCTATAACTGTCGCGCCAACCACAAGCCCAACATCGTGGCACCTAAACAAACACTGAGGTTTAGCAACACATTCAGCGCGGCTTTCAGATACGCTTGGGCCAGCAACAGATTGAGAGTTTCTTGGGAAAAACTGGAAAAGGTGGTCAGCCCGCCTAGAAAACCAATCAGCATCGCCGCCCGCCAGACGGGGTTTAGGTTGAGGCGTTCTGTCATGAAAAAAGCTAAAAATCCCATCAGCAGACAGCCCAGCACATTCACCAGCAGCGTGCCATAAGGAAAGCCCCGCCCCAACCACTGATGCATTTGGGTAGACAGCCAGTAACGTAGCGCCGAGCCAAGTGCGCCCCCCAGGGCTACGCTGAGTAAATTTTGCATGAGAATAACGGGAAATGAGGCCGAGCCAGTCGGCGATTGGAACAGCACCTCAGCGCATGATAAGAGTGCAAGCGGATTTTTTCCATAAAAAAACCGCTCTAATTTGGATCAGAGCGGTTTGCAGTGGCTTAAGGAGAGTCGGGAAATTGAAGCGGACAGGGTGAGGAGGCTAATGTAGCCAAGCCCCAGGGATTGGGCCAGCTTGCTCTTCTTCTTCGGCCAGCAATTTATCACCTCGCAAACCTGGCAGCCAAGCGGCACGCTTCATCTGCGGCGCATTGTCCTGGGCAGGTTGTAATCCCAAGCTCAGGCCGTCTTCAGGCTGTGGATTTGCGGATGGGTTTACAGGAGATTTCTTGGCTTTCATGACTATAACCTCCGCTTGAGATTCTGTGGGTGGTGCTTCATTCGTCAACAGGATGTCAAGCAATATTTATGCCGTTGCAAAAGGCAATCCAGTGTGCAACGGACACCCTCGGGATATAAGGGAGGGCTGAGGCTTTTACCAGACCTGGCTTTGAGCGCGACCCGATTAAAAATGACGCCCGACACCCAAGCCAATCATCCAAGGGTCTAAGTTCAAATCCAGTTGACTGTCGCCGGTGTCGAGGCTGGTGAAATGCGCTTGGGTGCTGAGGTCTAAATATTTCATATCCGCATTGAAAAACCAGTCTTCGCCCAAGGCGAAATCCACGCCGAATTGTGCCACCCAACTGGCTTTATTGGCGAGGTCAAATGCCGAAGTCAGCGGATAAGCGTCGCGTAAACTGCCGCTGGGACGTTCGCTGAGAAAAAAGGTGTAGTGCATCCCCAAGCCGACATAAGGACGAATCTTGCCCGTCGGTGAGAAGTGAAATTGCAAAACACTGGCGGTCGGAATCATTTCCACATCGGCAATCACCCCAGGGCTTTGAGCAACCAAGCTGGCCCCTTGGGCGCTTAAATCATGGCGGCTGGGACTGGCGGCCATCACTTCAATGCCCCAATGCTCGGTGAGTTGATAAGTGCTGTTGAGGCTAAACGTCCACGCGCCGCCAAAACGGGTCTGGGTGTCAGCCAGCACACCCTGCGTTTCGGTTTGGAAATTGCCACCGCCACCGCCGCTGGGATCGATATTCATCAAACTGCCGCGAATCCGAATCTCACCAGCTTCTGCCCATCCGGCATTTGGGGCGAGCCACAGTCCCAACATCGCTAAGGCAAGCCAGCAGCGGCTTAAAGACAAGCCAAGGTGGTGAATTATCATGCACATCTCCTGTTAGGATTAACTTATGTTAATATTTGAGTCCGTGTCATCGCACTAAAAAATCACGTCTTGCAGCTTCCCTTTGCCCGCGACCAGGGTGGGTCTGGAGAGACGACCTATTCAGCGACACCGCTTCATGCAAAGGCTAACTGACCGCTTATGCTTGCCAGAATCCAGAAACTATCCGCAACACCCGCACTGCTGGCCAATTGTCAGCAGTGCGTGGTTCGACAGCTTGCGCCTTGCCGAGGTGTGCCTGAGGAGGCGCTGTTACGATTACAGGCGTTTCGCAGTAAGCAAAGCTTAGTGGCCAGCAAAGCACATCTCTATCGACAAGGCGAGATGCACAACCAAGTTTACACCTTGCACAGCGGCTGGGTCATGCTCTACAAAACCCTGCGCACCGGTAAACGGCAAATCTTGCGTTATGCCTTGCCCGGTGATTTTATCGGTTTGCAAACGCCGTTGCACGGGCCGCTGAATCACGCCGCCCTGGTGTTGGCGGATGTGGTACTGTGCGCCTTTCCCCGTCAAAGCGTGATGGAGATGCTCGAAAAATTACCTCAATTTGCCGCGCAATTGACGTTGAACACCTTGCGCGATTTTGAACAGCTCGGCAATATTGCGCACCGTAGCGCCCAAGAGCGCATCGCCGCCTTGTTCCTGGATTTATGCACCCGCTGTCAGCCCCATCAATCCCTCAGTCAATGCCTACAAACCGGCGTGCCCATGCCGATTACCCAGGAAGACATCGCCGATACGCTGGGTTTAACCCAAGTCCATGTCAACCGCACCCTGCGTTTGTTGCGCCAGTTAGGCGTGCTGGAATTTCAGCATCACCATTTAACGATTTTTGATTATTCGGCGCTGTGTGAACTGGCGGGCTGTGAACAGGGCGCTGACCTAAACGCACAGTCTAAACGGATGCGCTAAGCTACCCGCATTCGCAGCCACCATGCCACCACGAGGATGCCACACCATGTCCGATCCCTGTACTTATGTGATTTTTGGCGTGACGGGCAATTTATCCCGCACCAAACTCATGCCTGCTCTCTATCATCTGGACGCCAAAGGCCGCCTATCCGAACAAACCGTGATTTTTGGGACTGGGCGGCGGCCTTGGGATCAAGTAACTTGGTTGGCTGAAGTGCGCGGCATGATTCAGGAAAAAGTCGGCGAGGATTTTGATGAGGTGGTGTTCGCCCGTTTTATCCAGCGTTTACACTATTTTCAGGGTGATTTGTCTGAACCAGGCATGTATCCAGCCATGCGCGACGCCTTGAGCAATAGCACGCTGTTTCCGCAGAATATCGCTTTTTATCTATCCATCCGCCCGGCTGAATTTGGGTCAGTGATCCAAGCCTTGAGCGAAGCGAGTCTGCTTGAAGAAAACCACGGCTGGCGACGGGTAGTGATTGAAAAACCCTTTGGCTATGACTTAGAAAGTGCGCGGGCTTTGCAAAATCGCCTGATGCGTTATTTACGGGAAGACCAAATTTACCGGATTGATCATTATTTGGGCAAGGGTACGGTGCGCAATGTGTTGGTGTTTCGCTTTGCTAATGTGTTAATGGAACCTTTGTGGAACCGGCATTACATCGACTCGGTGCAAATTACCCACTCAGAAAGCCAAGGTGTCGGCAGTCGTGCCGATTATTATGACGATGCAGGCGCACTGCGCGACATGATCCAAAGCCATTTATTGCAATTGCTAACCTTAGTGGCGATGGAATCTCCGGTTTCTATGGAAGCCGAAGCGCTGCGCGATGAAAAAGTGAAAGTGCTGAAATCGATTCGCAAAATTCCATTAAATGCCGTTCACGCCCATGCCTTTCGGGCACAATACGGGGCTGGCATAGTGGATGGCAAGAAAGTCAACGGGTATTTGCAAGAAGAAAAAGTGCCACCGCACAGTGTGACAGAAACCTATGCCGCCACTAAGTTATTCATTGACAATTGGCGCTGGGCAGGCGTGCCTTTTTATTTGCGCACCGGCAAACGGCTGGCAGAAAATCAGTCGATGGTGTCCATTTGTTTCAAAAGTCCTCCCAAGCAATTTTTTCGCACCAGTCAATTGCAACAGATGGACCCTAACTGGATTTTGCTCAGTATCCAACCCGAAGAATGTTTGCGGGTAGAACTCACCGCCAAAGAACCGGGTTTGGAGATGAATACTCGGCAAATCAGTTTGGATGCCAGTTTTCGCAATCAAACCGAGGCCAAACACGATGCTTACGAAGACTTGTTGCTCGATGTTATCAAAGGCGATAGATCGCTGTTTTTGCGCTACGATGAAGTGGAATACGCCTGGCGGGTAGTCGATCCCATTCTGCGGGTGTGGGCGATGGAACGCGATTATATTCCCACTTATCCCGCAGGCACCTGGGGACCCGAAGAAAGTCGCCGCCTGTTTGAGCGTGAAGGCCAATGCTGGCGTCATTCCTTAGAGCCTAATCTGGGCTGCGAGTGAGCATAAAGCCACCTTGTCGCACCCATTTTATCCCTGAGTTTGGCCTGAGTCCGCTCTTCTGTCACAAGCTGTTACATGAAGAGCCGACTTTCAGCAGTCGGGGCTTGGTTATTCCAACGCAGCGGATGCTGTGGGTTGCGAGAGGGGATGGCGCGATCACAGCAAAACCCGCATCAATCCTAGGGTTCGCACTAAAGCCTGTGATTTATAAAGTTTTTATGCGATACTTCTGACCACGCATGACGCACACTGAACGGCTCTGAGAGGCCACCGGCACTGGATCACCCTCCAGACCTGCTGGGGGTGTGCGTCAATTTTTAGCTTATTAATCCGTGGGGTATGATAATTGATGATGGCGTCTAAGCAGAAACACGCACTGACTTTCTTAACCTGGTTGCCCCTGTGGCTGGTTGTTGGTTTAAGCGGATGCGGCGTGGTGCCGGAACAGTCCCGCATGACCCCAGATGGGATGATGGAAAGTGGCCAAGATGTGGCTGTAGACAGCGAATTAAGCGATAATCCCTTGCGCTGGGGGCTAGTGAAGACTCCTCCCAAACACCCTTATCAATCAGCCGATAAATCCGCTGGCAATTTGTGGGATCGAGTTAAAGCCGGTTACACCCTGGTGCCTGAAACCAGTCAAGCCAAATTCACAGAAAGTATCGACTTTTACCTGAAATACCGGAAACATATCGCCAAGCTTGGCAAAAATGCCGAGCCTTATCTGCACTACATCGTCGAAGCGCTGGAACGGCGTGGTATGCCGATGGAATTGGCATTATTACCGGCGATTGAAAGCGGCTATCAACCCCATGCTTATTCCCCGGCACACGCTTCTGGTCTTTGGCAATTTATTCCTGGCACAGCGAAGCTGTTTGGTCTAAAAAACAATAACTGGTATGACGGTCGTAAAGATATTGCCGCTTCAACTGAAGCAGCACTCGATTATCTACAAACGTTGCATCAAAAAATGGACGGCGATTGGTTAAAAGCCATTGCAGCCTATAACTGTGGTGAAGGCAACGTATTTAAAGCCATAGATAAAAATCTTGCTCTGGGTAAACCGACAGACTTCTGGTCACTTGATTTGCCACGAGAAACCAAACAATATGTGCCACGGCTGATGGCTTTATCCACCATCATTGAAAAGCCAGATCGTTATGGTGTCGATTTAGAACCGATTGATGACCGTCCTTATCTGACTAGCGTAGATATTAAAGGTCAAATTAATTTAGATTTCGCGGCTCAGTTATCGGGTGTTTCCAAATCTGAGTTAAAACGCCTCAATCCGGGTCTTAAGCGCAACACCACTAATCCCAATGGTGCTGGCACATTGCTAGTACCTGTCGCCCAAGCCGCACAATTACGCCAACAACTGGCCGCTGTACCGCCAGAAAAGATGAATCCGTCGATGCCCGAAGTGGTGGAGGAAGTCGCCGACGAGACCCCAACAAAGCCGATTGTGACTGCAACAAGAAGCGTGGCGCGTCAACCAGAAAAACTAGAAAAACCAGAAACCCGGATACAAACCCATACGATTCGCAAAGGCGACACCTTGCGGGCTATCGCGACACGCTACAGCACCGATGTGGCAGTGATTTCTAAAATCAATGGGATTAATCAGAAAACTCGCCTGCAACCCGGTAAAACGCTAAAAATACCCAAGACTTTGTTAGCAATGGCGGACAACTCGGCCAAAAAGACTTCTTCCAAACGTGATCGTGCAGAGGATAAGAAAGCGGTTGGCTCCAACAATAAACGGGATGGGGAAATAGTCAAGGTCAGCGCCTCGTCCACAAAGGGACATCGGGTTGCCGCAGGCGAAACCCTGTGGGATATTGCTAAAAAACACCAAACAGACGTACAAGTCCTTTGCAGCCTGAACCGCATTAATCGCAAGGCCAAATTGACCATTGGCGATACCTTGAAAGTTCCCGCAACACGGGCCAATAAAACCAGAAAAAGCTGATTTTATCTCGCTTTTGTGTCGTTACCATGCCGCCGTCGGGTTTGTTTAACCGAGGGCGGCATTGTTTTGCAAGGCTATTGACTTGACTGCCTGCCTCCGCTGGAGGTTGCCAGCGCATCAGGCGTCCCCCCACTTAAAAACTGGTCACAATTTTGCAGAACGGTGTTCTACTCTTCATTTCTTCTGACCTTTGACCGGGATTTGCTGGCGTGGTGCTTTCTTTACGTCATAAATTTGGCTTGTTGCTGCTGCTGTTGCTCGCAGTGACTTTAAGCGGGGTATTTTGGCTGGCCCAGCACCGTCTCAGCGGCATTTTTAGCCAAACTATCGAACAAGAACTGCGCAATAACCTATTGTATTTCAAGCAGTTATGGCTGAATACCGAACATAGTCTGGATGACAGTCTGCAAGCCTTGCAACAACACGCTGAATTTCAACGGGCACTGACAGCGCCCACCCCATTGCCGCTGACCGATAGTTTATTGGCGACACTGGCCCCCAAAGACTGCCTGCTGTTCGTTGACGACGGTCAGGGCAAGCTGCTGGCAGCCAATCAAGCTGCCCGCCAAGCCCCCTGGTTGCTGAATAACTTGCCCAAGCTGACGGACGGCGCACAAACTCTATCTGACTTGAATCACGGCCTGTTACAAATCAAGCTACACAGCCTGCCAAAATATCGCCTGTGGGCGGTGCGTATCTGGCAAGCGAACGACTTGACTGGTTGGGCCGTCAGCCACGCAACCAGCTTGCTGGTCTTACAAAATCGGCAAATTGTGCTGCACAGTGCCTTTGACACCGCCAGCGCCGAAACCCCGGCAATACATGCCCAACTCCTACGCTATCTGGCTGATCCGGCAACGCTTTTTCAAACATATGCCGACATTCAGCCGCTGACTCTTGACGGTGAGCGTTTTATAACCCTGGCGGCACCCAGTCAACAGCCAACAATACCTGATTTATTCTTACTGCAATCTTTGGATAAACGCCTGTTGTTTACCCACCGCCTGGCGATTTATCTGGCGTTGATCGGCGGTGCCAGTACCCTGCTGGGCTTATTGCTGGCCTCGCCCTTGTTTCGTCAAATCAGCAGTGGTTTGGTGTTATTGCGCAGTGCGGTGGAACAGATTGAACAAGAAAATTACCAATTTCAGTTCAAACCCAGCCGTTATCGCGAATTGGCGCGCACGGCGGATACGCTGAATCGACTGATGCAACATCTTGAAGAACAAGAAAAATTACAGAAAGCGATGGAACAACTGGTGTCCAAAGACTTAGCGCTACAATTGTTGCAACAACCTGAATTGGCCGCGCCTCGACATGCGCAGGGCGTGGTGCTGTACGCTAATTTACGTCAATTCAGCACCTTATATGACCAATTTGCGGCACCTGATTTATTGGATTTTCTCAATAATTATTTAACCCGCATGAGTTTTTGTATCACTGCGCAAGGTGGCCTGCTGGATAAATATCTGGGAGATGTGCTAATTGCTTTGTTTGAGCTGCATCGTCCACAGACGGGTGGGATTCAGGCGAGCTTGCGTAGTGCCCAAGATATGCTGGATGCTTTGACACTCTTTAACCTGGAAATAGCCAACCCCTTGGGGCAAGATATGCGCTTAGGCATTGGGATTGCTGCTGGCGACCTAGTGACTGGCCGCTTGGGTGCCCAGGGTCGGCAAACTTATTCGGTACTTGGCAAACCGCTGAAGCGGGCCAGTGCGCTGGAACAACTGGCGCGGGTATATGGGGTCGCGGTGTTGCTGGATGAAAGCAGTTATCAGGCGTTACAAGCCGAGGCCAGTAGCGGGCCGTTGTTGCGTGCTTGTCGCCTCCTCGATGAAGTGCCTTTATCGGCGGACAGTGCGCCCATCAAAATTTATGAATTGCTGGCGCGCCGTCATCTAAACCCCCAATTTGAACCGTTATTGCAGCGTTTCCAGGAAGCGCGTGCCTATCTGGCTCAGCACCAGACGCAATTGGCGACCGACTGTTTACAGCGTTTACACGAGGAATGGCCGGAAGATGGACCTACGCGCTTCCTGCTGGCGCGTTGCCGGCACGATGTATTGCCCAACCACACCGCAAAATTGCCGGTTTTTCAGGAATAATGCCTGATGTGACAGGCTCATTATGTCCTTGGATAAGCGTCCCTGGTTGTGGCAGGGACAGTGCGGAAAACGGCTGCGATAAACACTCAGGAACCTCCGACAAATCCCATGATTCCTCTGGAAAAAATTATTGTTCTTAATAAGGTCCCCTTATTTTCGGCGCTCAAAACCGAAGATTTGTACATGATTTCAACGATTGCCAGCGAAGAAGTCCATGAGGATGGGCATGTGTTATTTTCTCAAGATGATGTGGGCGATAAATTATTTATCGTGGTGTCTGGCAAAGTACAAATCTTACAGCGGCGTGAAGGTGTGGTGCAGCATATTGCTACGGTTAAAGAACACGACTTTCTCGGTGAACTCGCCTTATTTGATGCAGAAACACGCACCGCCACTGCCCGTTGTGAAGGGCCTTGTAACTTTTTAGTGATTGAGCGCAACGACATGGAACAATTGGCACACGAGTATCCCGCCATTTCTTTTGGTTTTATTAAGGTTTTAATCAGTCGAATGCGCGGTATGATGAAATAACATGCCTAATTTCAAACGTGGTCTCTTCTCCGTTAAATCCAACGAATGGGAAGCGGTGTGGTACTTCTTTCTGGTCTTGCTGGCGTTTGCTTTTGGCTCCAGCATTGCCCGCAGCCTTGCCATGACCTTGCTGATTCAGAATTTAACGGGTGACCTCTTGCCGCATATGTTTATTCTCATCGACACAGCGGCGATGTTTAGCTTGGTGGCCTACGCCAATTACACCAAAAAAATCAGCGGGTTGTCTATTTTAGCTTTTTTGTTGGTGAGCGCTGCTTTTTTTACCCTGCTGGTGCGTTTATTGTTTTTCTTAGATTACCCTTGGATTTACGGCTTTTTTTTCGTCGGTTTCTTTTTATTTTACATTCTGATTTCAATTCATATCGGCAGCGTGGTTGCCGCTTATTTCACCGCCATCCAATTAAAGCGCGTCACTGGTATTATCAACGCGGGTCTGCCCATTGGGGGTGCGCTGGGCGGTGGCGCTTTGATGCTATCACTGGAATTCGTTGATGAACCAAGTTGGCTCATTTTATTGACCAGTTTGGCTTATTGGTTGGCTTTTCGTCTGCTTTATAAAATTAATCAAAGACTCAGCCCGGTGCGTCCCGGTCATCGTGAACCTGGCAGCAGTCAAAAAAATGCCCTGCAAGAGTTCAAAAGCGCTTTTTTTTACATCACCCATTCTAAACTGATGTTCTACATGGCCATCGGTTTAATGTTGTTTGTGATTGCCAGTAAAATGCTCGAATACCAGTACCAAGCGATTATTTATCCAGAGATGTTTCCCGATCAGAATGACCGAGCGGCTTTTTTTGCGCTATATGAATTTCTGGGTAATCTGATTTGGTTATTGATGCAATTATTTTTAACCTCGCCCCTGTTGCTCAAATTGGGCGTGGGAGCCAGTAATTTAATTCATCCTTTGTTAATGGTGTTGGTGTCTTTGGGTTTATTCTTTCGGTTTGGTTTTGCTGCGGGCGTGTGTGCGCAATTTGTCAATCAAGAAATGCGTGGTGCGGTGCGTACTCCGGCTAATAACTTATTATTCAATGCCATTCCGCCCAGTATGTGGGGCACCACTAAAGCGTTTATCAACGGCATTATCTTTCCCATTGCCACTGTGATCGCCAGTAGTATTTTACTAGTCACAAAAAGTCATTTGAACTTATCTGAGCAATTATTTTTATTACCCTTGCTGACACTTGCCTTATCAGCACTGGGGGTCCTGTTAGTGATTCCCCAGTGGGCGGCTTATAACGAAGGCGTATTTGGATTACTCAACCGGGACTTATTTAGCCGTAAAGCCAAAATGGGGCAGCTTGCCAACTTGGAACAGATGATTAACAGCAAATTGAATAGTGCTGATTCCCAAGAAATCATTGCTGCGCTAGAAATGGTGCGCGTGGTGAAACTGCAAGGTTTTGAACACACGATTGGCCGTTTGTTACGCCGTCACTGTGAAGTCAGAGTGAAACAGCACTGTATTGAAAGTTTAGCGGTACTGCCCCACACCGACACGGTGCGTCATCATCTTATCAAAACCCTGCAACAGGAACAAAACACCGATACTTTAGTGCTGCTCTTACAAAGACTGGCCGGTTTTAAGCTCAGCCCCAATGAGATGCAGGTGATTGAACAATTTTTACTACATCCCATGCCAGCGGTGTTTGTGGAAGCTTGTTTGTGTCTACACGCAACACCCAGTTATCCGCATCGTCACGATTTGGAAAAACGCCTGTTAGCCCGTCTGGCGCATCCTGAGTTGCCACAATTCGCACGTTATCTACAAGCATTGGGCAAATTTAAGCAAGCTGCTTACGATCAGGTGGTAATCCCTTTTCTGAATGCGCCTGATCTGGAAATACGCAGTGCCGCTTTCAGTGCGCATATCAATTTATTGCAAGGACAGCTAGATCTTTATAAAGACAGCTTTATTGATGCGCTCGATTCTCCCGCCAAAGAGATGAAAATTGCCGCCTTGCACGCCCTCAAAGAATGCAGCCCACCAGCAGATTGGACGCCAATTATTCGATTGCTCGGTGCTAAAGAACGGGCGTTAGTGGCAGAAAGCAAAGAATTGCTGCGGTTACGGTTAAATTTGTGTAAAAATGCCTTAGAACAACAGGTATTTGCACCACAAGTACCCGTGGAAGAAAAATTTGAAATCTTATCGCTGGTCTATCCCCTGTTTGACCCTGAACAACAGCAACGGCTGCAAGCACAAGCCGACAGTTCCTTGCACCATTTTATCCGCATTCGTGGCTTATTGATGCTCTGTCGCGATCTGCTACCCGCGCAGCCGAGCCGCTGCTTGATGGAAAAAATCCTGTTGGAAATCGCGGATGCGCATCTCCGTTTGGTGATCACAGTGATCACCTATTTGGCCAACGAAAGCCGCGAGTTTTATCAGCGGGTTACTCGGGGACTGCAATCAGACAGCCGCGCCAATCAAGGCAACGCCTTAGAGGTGCTGAGCAATGCGGGGGAAAAATACTTGGTGGGGCGTTTATTGCGGTACTACGAAGAACAACCTAGCCAATTAGCCGCGCTCAGTGTGGTACACGACAGTTTGTTTACACAAGCGCTGGGTTTGTCTGCGGCAAACTATCGGCTGCAACTGTATGCGCTCAATCACGATATGCTGAAAGCCTGTCTGTATCATCTGGAACCAGCGAATCAAACCAACCGCTTAGCGCCACTGTCTGAAACTGATCTGGTGTGCGCCCTGCTGGGCGTAGTAAAAAAGGAAGCTGGTCTGTAAGCCGGGTTCTGTCTAATCCAGAAAACTGGACGAGGCAATCATTCATCTGGGACACAGATCACTCTGCACCTCTAGCAACCTACCCTGAAACGATGCGAACCACATCTGAGGTGAGACACCTCTGTTTCTCTATTTGGTCTTGCTCCGGGTGGGGTTTACCCTGCCACCGCTGTTACCAGCGGCGCGGTGCGCTCTTACCGCACCATTTCAACCTTACCGGCATCTTGTGGACGCTTAGGCGGTATATTTTCTGTGGCACTGGCCGTAGGCTTATCACCCCCCAGGCATTACCTGGCACCCTGTTCTATGGAGCCCGGACTTTCCTCCCTCTGCAAGCAGACAGCGATTGCCCAACCAGCTTCCCGGCGGGCAGTCTGCCGGTTTTGGCGGGTATTTGCAAGAAAATAGCGTGTTTTAGCCAATTTAGGTTCAGCCAGGACAAAATCACACACCTAACAGTACCGAAGCTGGCTCGGATGAATCGATGACAGGTTCTTGGGCAACCGGTAGCGCGTGGCGCTCTGAGCGTGCCAGCCAACCCGGCTGGCGGGCACGTTGATAGGCGATGCCAAAGGCTCCGGCGCACAAGACACTGGATTGGAGCGGCGCAAAGTGTAACAAGGGAATACACAGTGCATTGACCAGGCCGAAGCCTACCCAAAATCCCAGGCTGCTGCCTAAACGCAAATGCAAATGTGCGCTCACATCAAACACATCGCGCAAATGGCTCAGATTATCCTGACTCAACACGATCTGGGCGGTGTGATAACTGAGGTCTGCCCCGCTGGGCAAGCAAATAGAAACCTGAGCCTGCTGCATCGCCAGCGCATCATTCAAACCATCGCCGATAAAGCACACCCGGCGACCCTCGCTTTGCAAACGGCGCACCAGTTGCACCTTATCTTGTGGCCGCTGTTCAGCATACACCGCATCAAAACCGAGGGTTTGCCCCAAACGTTCGCAAGCCGCCCGGCTATCACCAGACACCAGTACCAGGTGACGAATCCCGCGCTGGCGCAATTCTGCCAACACCGCTGGCACTTCCGGGCGCAACTGTGGGCGCAATTCGATAGCACCCTGTAGCTGTTTATCGACGGCGATCAACACAAAACTGCCCAGATCAGCCGCCTCAATCGCCTGCGCCAACGAGTCAGGCAAACGCTTGAGTTGAGTGATTTCCTGAATAAACGCAACGCTGCCGACATGTAGCTGCTGTTCACCTAACCAGGCGCTGACACCGCATCTCGGTTCATAATAACTGTCCTGCGTGTCTGGCAAAGCCAACTGACGCTGAGCCGCTGCTTGCCGCAAAGCGTCGGCGATAGGATGGGTGACATGCCGTTCAACTGCCGCCGCACCCTGAAGCAAGCGGTTTTCCGACCAGGACGCACACGGCAACACCCGCAGCACCGAAGGCTGGGCCTCGGTCAAGGTGCCGGTTTTATCAAACACCATCGTGTCTATCCACGGCAATTCTTCCAACACCCGACCGTCTTTAATCAAAATCCCCTGAGTCGCCGCCCAGCGTTGATGGGTGCTGGTTTGTAGCGACAACAGCGTGCGCACCGTGGTGGTGGGTGCGCTGAATAATAAGGCAGTGGCGGGGTTCAAACCTGCCAGAGAATAAGTCACCAAACTGAGTCCCAACAAGGGCAAGGCGGCCTTGTCCGACCAGTTTTCGCCACTCAACTGTAGCTGGGTTTTAAAGGTCTGCATCTCCTCTTGTACCCGCACTAAGCGCTGCGTTTGACTGTCCGCACCCCCACCAGTGACCCCCACCTGTAGCTGACCGGACAACAGCAAACTGCCCGCTGCGATGCGATCTCCTGGCTTTTTCGCGACCGGCGGGCTGGCATTGAGCAGGGGCATCGCGATCAACGCACGGCCTTGAATCACCTCGCCTTCGACTGCCAATAACTCGCCCGCACTCACCACCAGCACATCACCCACCACAACCTGCGCCAGTGGCCACTCGATCTCCAGACCGTCACGCCGTAGCCACACCCGCTCTGAGCGCTGTGACAAAGCGCTGGTGACTTCAGCACTGGCCGCGTCCTGGGCTTGCCCGACCGCGTGATGACCAAAATGATACAGGGCATTGTGCAACGCGCCCGCAAAATACTGGCCTGTCCCCAAACACAACACCGCGATCAAAGCGCTGTAAGTGTCATTCTGAATTTGCCGATCTTGACGCAAAGCCTGCTCCGCCCGATCCAGCATCGGCACGGCGTTGTAAGTGATCAGCGCCAGATTCACCAGCGATAAAGGCGGATACAGCACGTAACCGACCGAGCTGGACAACACCGTGACCGCGCCCAGCGTCAAATGCTGGCGATCTTCGGCTTGCGTGGCCGTTTTGGCTAAAGCCCGCGGCGCAGGTTTCGGTGCCGCTTGTGCCGACCGCCGCCAAGCCCGACCACCAGTGTAGACACTGATAATAATGCCTAATTCAATCAAAAACATGGATTCATCTACCTATCACTAAAGTGTCGCCCAAGTACGCATGATTGGGGTGCGATGCACGAGCAAATCCAAGCTGTTGCCGGGTACACAAACGCATAGCCTGACCCAGGCTGGCAGTTTCTTTCTTGGCGCTGCGTGTTTTGTTGCATAATCTACCTGACAGGCTGATTTTACACATCCAATTTATCCTTTGGCGCAGAGTTGCTAAAATTGCCTGATTGTACCCTCATCTCCCTGGAGTCACGCCATGTCAGCGTTTCCCAAACTCAGTCCCGAAGCCTATTTAGTTCAAGAACGCTTGAGCGATACCAAAAGTGAATATATCGCAGGCGACATTTTCGCCATGAGCGGTGGTAGCCCCGCACACAATCTAATCGACATGAATATCGGGGCAAGCTTACACGCCCAGCTTAAACAGCGCCCCTGCCGGGTTTATACCAGCGACCAGCGGGTGCAAGTCAACGACGGCTATGTGTATCCCGATCTGAGCATAGTCTGCGGCGAACCGGTTTTTGCAAACAAAGACAACCTGCAAAATCCCACGGTGCTGGTCGAAGTGCTATCTCCCTCCACCGCTGACTACGACGCAGGCGGCAAATTCACCCGTTATCGGCACATTGATTCCCTACAGGAATATTTGATGGTGGCACAAGACACTTGCCAGATCATCCTCTGTACCCGCCAAACCGATCGTAGCTGGTTACTCAGAGAATACACAGACCTAGCGGCCAAGGTGGAATTAAGCAGCATCGCCTGCCAACTGGCAATGCCAGATGTCTATGACAAAGTGTTTGATTAAAAATAGGAATTCAATGATTTCGGAAACTCAATCTGCCAGGTCTTCAGAACCTGGCAGGTTTGTTTGGTGGTGAATATCCGTCTTAAAGAGACGGTTATTATGTGTCAATTAGGGGGGTCTTTCACAGTCTATGAGCTTGGTTTGGACGGTGCCATAGCCTCCAACAGCAAGGCCACCGAATTGATGCAGTAACGCAGTCCAGTCGGGGTTGGGCCGTCGTCAAACACATGTCCCAGGTGCGCCCCGCAGGCTTGACACAACACTTCGGTGCGCTGCATGTAGTGGCTGTTGTCGCTTTGTTCCTCGATGTGTTCGGGATGCAAGGGCGCATCAAAGCTGGGCCAGCCACAACCAGCGTCAAATTTAGCCTGGGACTCAAACAGCGGCGTTTTGCAACAGGCGCATACATACACGCCGGGCAAAGTGCAGTCGTGATACTGTCCGCTGAAAGGCCGCTCGGTGCCCTTTTCACGGCACACCCGGTATTGTTCAGCGCTCAATTCTGTCCGCCAAACTGCTTCTTCTTGGTGAATGCTGCGTTTTTTAGCGCTCATCGGGTGAATACCGTGCCAGTGTGTAAGCCAAACACCACATCCAGTGCAAAATGCCGAATCAGTTGATCGACGGCCTGTTGACCGTGTTCGCGTTGCACTTCGGCAAGAATCAGACGCACCGCGTTGCGGTTATAGCCGCCGCCCAGATCGGCCTGTATTCGTATTAATTCCTGTGCTTTGGTGAGAGTCATCTTGCTGTCCTGTCAATCAAAACGGTAGCCCACAGAGAACATCAGACTGCGGGTTGCTTGCGGCATACTCACAAAAGTCGTGCTGGCAGAGCCAGCCGCCGCGTAATAATGGGTGTCAAACAGATTATAAATATCCAGATTTAACGAGAGATTCTGGTAGATATCGGGGGCACCCAGGTGTAAATCAAACACGGCATAGCCTGGGGTGGTCAGCCGCTCGCCAGGATGGTTACGATCAGCAAGCCCGGTGTGACTGCGATCCACCAGGGATAGCTTGCCAGTGATGAAATAGTTGCGGTAAGTGAAGGTGGTACCCAGTTTGAATTTGTGCGGTGCGATATAAGGTAAGGTCAACACCACGCTGGTGGGGGTTTCCTGGACATCGCCATCAATATAGCTGTAACTGCCCCAAAATTGCGCCTGTACCCCATTAGCAAAAGCGTGTTGATAGGTCGTACCGAGATCCAAGCCCCAGTGCCGTTCGTTGCCCGCATTGTCTTTGATGCTGGTTTTACTGAGGATCGCTCCAGGGATGAATTGATTGGGGGGAATTTGATTGCGGGTGACGATGAGATTATCCACTTCGCTGTAATAGGCACTGGCCGTCAAGGTCAGGTTGTCGTGTACGGCTTTGCTTAAGCTGAGTTCAAGATTGCGTGATTTTTCGGGCTGAATCTCGTGGTTAGTGGCGCGAAATACCCCGCCGAGATAATTGCCGTTAGCGTCTTGTGCGCCGCTGAAACTGCCGAAGGTACTCAGCCCCTCGTCTGGCGACGGGGCGCGGAACGCCTCGCCATACAGGAATTTCCAAATCAAGCGCGGACTGGGCCGGTAAACCAGACCTAAGCGCGGATTCAGGGTGCTTTCATAGCGCGAATTGTCGTCATAACGCAGTCCCACCGTGGTGGAAAATTTGGGCGACCAAGCCGCTTGCCACTGTGCATAAGCGGCGCGGTTGTTGTAATGCACATCGACAAATTCGATGGGTAAATCGGTGTTTGGATAGTAAAAATGCTGCTGATCCGGCGACTTATGGGTGTCAAAAGGTGCAGGCAAATCCGGCACTTGCGGCAGCGCATAGTGATCGGCATAACTCAACCCAACGATAAAGGTGTGTGTCGCATCCCAGCGATAGGTGAATTGTTGTTCTATGCCTTCTTTGCGGCTATACGCATATTCATAACCAATATCTTGAAAATCCACATAAATATTGGTGAACTTAGAGGTGGGTAGGATTTCAAAGCGCTGATAATCTAGCAATAATTCGGTAGACAGGCGCTCATTGAAATCGTAACGAAATTTGGCATACAGCGATTCAATATCCGTGTTCCACTGACCGTCTTTATGATAAAGCGTCGTGTCGGGACGATCTCCTGTGCTGGTGAGGCTGCGGAAAAAACTGTTGTGATAACCCAGGGTTAAATAGGGCGTCAGATTCAATTTCACCAGCGCCGAATGGCTGCTGACTGGCCCCGCGTAGTCTTCACGCGCCGCTGCGGGGATGGCGGTGTGGCCCGCAAAAGTCACGGCATCGACTTTGGGAAAAGCCTGCGGATAAGAGTCGGCTAAATTTTCCATGTCCGCGTTGTGCGCGTGTACAGCCACCAGAAGGTCTACGTCCTTATCCAGTTTTAAGCCGCCTTGTGCTTGATAATACTGGTAATTATCCGTGCCGATCCGCGTGGACACGCGCAAACCCTGGAGGTCTGTTCCTGCTTCGGTGATTAGATTAATCACCCCAGCGAAGGCGTCGGCACCGTAGAGCGCCGACGCCGGGCCGTAAATCACTTCCACCCGTTTGACATGCGCCAATGGATAATTATCCGCAACTGGAATCCGGGTATCGTCAGGGGCTTCAATCTTTACCCCATCTTGCAAAATCATAAACTTAGAATTGGTTTGATGACCACGCAAAGTGATGTTGTGATAAATCGTGGATTTGGTTTGGCGAAACATATCCACGCCAGGTAAATCTTGTAACAAATCCGCCAAGTTCAAGTAACGGCGCGTGTCCATTTGCTGGCGAGTCACCACATACACCGTGGCTGGCGTGTCATTAATGTCTTCGGCGTGTTTAGAGGCCGTGCTGATTGACACGTTGAATAACGCATCCAGCGGCAGCGCCAGCAAACTATTCAAGGCCAATTTATTGACCGTTTCAGCCGCCTTCACCGGGCTACCAAACGTCACTGCGCCAGCGATTAACAGCGCCAACGCGCTGTTTCGCTGCCACAGGAGGGTTATGAGTGCTGTTTTGGTTTGCATTTGTAAGTGAATAGTTGAGAGTGAACAGGCATCAGCTTGCTTGCTGAGACGAATCCGGGCTACTTCGCAGCAACTGGGCCAAGTTTGCGATAAACAAAAGGTAAACGGCGGATAGCCAAGCGGCGCGAACTGGGCGCAGCGGGGAGGAGTCTCATCACTCGTTTAGGCGAATTGACTCGCAGTGTGCGACTCAATTCGCTTAAACCCAGGAGCGGGATGGGCAAACTAATTTTCGCCCAGCATGTCACCTTCTAACATCGACGGATTGCGGCCTCGCACCGCCCGCCAAGCGTCCCAACCTAAATAACCCAAACTGAGCGCACACAGCGCCAGTGCCAACCATTCATCGCCATACAGCAATTCAAAGCCGCGATAAGCAGTAGGCTGGCTTTCAAAGGGGAAGCGCAAGGCATGTGAGCGCAGCGCGGTGTAGGCCAATTCTCCGTAACTCCAGATCACGCCGACTAACACCGCATAACCCAGCAAGCTGAGTATCCACACCGTCGCTAAGCCAAAGCATAATAAGAAAATCGGGATAAACGGGTCTAATTTGAACGGATAAGGCAGGACAAACGGCCCAAAGCAGGCCAGCATAATCAAGGCAGAACGCCACAGGGCACGCGGCAACGGTGAAGGCTGCGCCAAACGCGCTGGCGCATAAGCCGCCGCCTGCTGCGCTGCCACAAAAGCGGCGATCTCCGCATAACGGGCGGGGGGACAATAAAGCACCAACAACAGACGCCACCGGTTATGCAAACTGATGCGGCTGCGCTGCGGGTCATAATGCACCCGCGCCACCTGTGTCCATTCAATGCTTTTGCTCTGGTAGGCCGCATTGCGCAGTTTACGGCCCAAACGCGGTTTACCGATCAGCCAACTCAACCAAAACGCATAAGGTGTGACCCGTTCCAGCGATGGACTGCGCATAGTGTTGAAAGCCTGTTGCTGATCCAACACAAAATGGGCTTCCAGGTGGTTACGAAATCCCAGCACAATCACCAGCACGCTCAGCAAGTACAAGCCGCCCACCACCGCCAACAACATCGGCAACAAAGCCAGCCAATCTTCCCAGTCTCCTTGCCCGATCAACACCACGCCCAAAATGCTGCTCATCAACACATAGGTCAGCGCGTACATCTTGAGCAAACCGCCCATGATCAGCGGATCACTCAGCAGGGCCAAGTCATGCGTCCATTCCAGACGGGCCGCCATCGCGGGGCTTTTGGATTTTAGCCGTGTCATGCTGGTTTGCTCCGTGCTAACGACGATTCAAGCGTTGCTCGAAATCATCAATGCCGCGCCGCACAAACTCAATAAAACTCACATCCACGGGCTGGCGCTGATCGTCTTCCAGGCTACCTTGCAGCAACTCCGCCAGGCGTTTGGCGTGATGCAGCATCAGTTCAAACGCCACCCGTCCACCCAGCGGGCCGGGCAACTGCATGAACAACACCAGGCCAGGACTGTTGAAATCGCTGTGTTGACTGGGATTGAAAGTGCCGGGTTCTAGCAAATTGGCGATGCTAAACACTGGAGTTTTGCCAGGCACCCCGTCCAAACCATCATGGTGAAAAATATCCCGTTCACCAAAACGCAAACCGACCTGTTCCATCGCCGCAAAAATATCCGCCCCATTGAAGCCACCAGAACGCAAAGCGCGCACATAAATCGCCACAATCAAATCCTGGGGCTTGCTCGGCGGTGCGGGCTGGGCGGAAGGACGCGGTGCGGGGGTGGCGACAGCGATGGGTTCTGACAAGGTTGGCACGGCTGCCTCCCAGTCCTCGGACACCGGTTCCGGCGCGGTTTCAGGGTGATGAGGGTTAGAGCCAGGCGTGATCACCCGAGGCGGCGACAATACCCCGTCCTCCTCGTCTTCAAAATAGCGATTATTGTACAAGTCCTTGTCGGAAATGATGATTTCATCATCGGCCAGACGTGTGCGGCGTCGCCACCACAGCCCGAGCAGCACGAAACCCAACAGGGCGATTAACGCCACCGGCCACCAGGTGAAGGCTAAATTTTTTAACTCGCTCATTGTTACATTTATTTTGGTTGATTTATCTCAATCCGCGCCCGGATTCATCACAGAAAACCGGGCAATTGTACGCGCTACTGCGAGACTTTGACCAGTTTGCAGTAGAGAGTCGCCTCCGCTCAATCCGCTGTCGCCGCCAACAACTGGTCGTAGATTTCCCAGGCTGACTGGGCTTCTTCTTCAGTCATTTTTTGGATCGCATAGCCGACGTGTACCACCACGTATTCGCCGGGCTGACAGGTTTCGTGTTGCAGCATAAACAAGCTGACATCGCGTTCCACGCCTTTAGCAGTGCAACGTGCGTTAAAACCCTGAATTTCTACAATCTGCATCGGGATGCCCAGGCACATGGTGTTTTCCTTTGATTACAATGAAGTTACATCATACGCAGGATAGTAGCTGGTGACTAGTCACCCGCGTTTGCTGTGCTATACTCGCATCATAATCTGCTAATAAAATAATTTACCCATAAAGGAGCGGATGCCGTGAATAGCCATACCTTAATTCTGGGGATTGGTAACACGCTGTTGTCTGATGAAGGGATAGGCGTACATGTAGTCCGCTATCTGCAAACGCAGCATCCCACGCTGCCCCAAGTCCGTTATCTCGACGGCGGCACGCTCAGTTTTAGTCTCGCTGCGGACATCGAAGCCGCTACTCAGCTGATTGTGATCGACGCTGCCCAGTGGCACAGCCCGCCAGGCACCGTGCGTCAGCTATTCAATGCCGATATGGATGCGTTTTTACAACGTCCCAGCCTCAGTGTTCACGAAGTCAGTCTCTTAGATTTACTCGATATTAGTCGCCTCACCGGACATTGTCCGGCTCAGCGTGCTTTAATCGGGATTCAACCAGCCAAGCTGGATTGGGGCACTCAGCCTAGCCCCGCCGTGGCGCAAGTCATCCCGACAGCGGCGATGATGGCTTTGGACTTGAGTAAAACCTGGCAAACCCAGGTGCAAGGTGTCCTATGACGACTTTCAAAGAGATTCCCGTACACCTCGAAGGTGATCCTGCCGCACTCGCCACCGGTAATTTGCTGCCGTTGCTGCATGAAGTTCGTCATGCCTTGGCGCAGCTGCTGGACGATGACAGCTATCAGCACACGATTGATTTGCAAGCAATGCCCTTGAGTCCCGATGAAGACCAGGCGTTGCAGGCGTTATTGGGCGTGGGCGAAGTCAGCACCCATCTGAATGCGCTGGGATTGAGCGACATTGAAGAAACGCAATTTTCCGGGGTGTGGCGAGTGACGCACCATAACGCCGCTCAGACAGTGACCGGACGTTATCTTGAAATCACACGCATCCCCACGATTTTACAAGCCCAGTCTGCCGATATGGCGGCGGGCTTAGCAGCGCTGACCGCGTTGTTGGAACAAACCTCAGTGGTTTTGTAACTACCTGTCCAAACAATAAGTATTTGAATGTTAAGGATAGATAGCTACCCTATTTTTACATGCAGCCGGTGATGAGGAGTGTTAACCATGTCTGATAAAACAGTGGGCGACCTGTTGCGAAGCCAAGGCGTTTCGCGGCGCGGTTTTTTGAAATTCTGTGCGGCGGCGGCCTCAATGATGGCTTTGCCGCCTGCGATGATTCCACGTATTGCAGAGGCGCTGGAACGCGCTAAGCGACCGTCGGTGATTTGGCTGTCATTTCAAGAATGTACTGGCTGCACCGAGTCATTAACCCGCAGTCACACGCCCAGCGTCGAGGGCTTGATTTTCGACGTGATTTCTCTGGATTATCACCACACTTTGCAAGCCGCTTCCGGTGAAGCCGCTGAAGCCGCCCGCACCGCAGCTATGCAAGAAAACTGGGGGCAATACCTGCTGGTGGTCGATGGCTCGATTCCCTTGGGCAATCCCGGTTATTCCACCGTGGCCGGCATCAGCAATCTGGAGATGTTGCAAGAAACTGCCAAAGGTGCAGCGGCTATCGTGGCGGTCGGCACTTGCGCGGCCTATGGCGGCATTCCCAAAGCCAATCCCAATCCCACGGGCGCGGTGGCTGTGCAAGACCTGATCAAAGACAAGCCGATCATCAATGTGCCCGGTTGTCCGCCGATTCCCGTGGTGATCACTGGCGTGCTGGCGCAATTTCTGACTTTTGGCAAGATTCCCGACTTGGATAGCTTAGGCCGTCCCAAAGCCTTTTATGGGCAAAACATTCACGACCGTTGTTACCGACGGCCTTTTTACGAACGCGGCGAATTTGCCGAAACCTTCGACGACGAGGGTGCCAAACAAGGCTGGTGCTTGTTCAAGCTCGGCTGCAAAGGCCCCACCACCTACAACGCCTGCGCCACGGTCAAATGGAACCAGGGCACCAGTTTCCCGATAGAATCGGGGCATGGTTGTTTAGGCTGCTCAGAACCAAACTTCTGGGATGCTGGCGGATTCTACCAAGCCTTGTCGGTGCCAACCGGCGACCTTGGCAAGATGGCGGGCTATGCCTTGGCAGGTGGTGCGGCTATCGGCTTAGCCGCTGGTTCTGTGGCACGCGCCAAAAAAGCCGCCGCCCAAGCCAATCACCAAACCGTGACTGTGAACGACTTAGCCAAAGACGAGGTGTCCTCATGAACGAATCGGACTTTTTGCTGTGGGTACGTGGCCCCGGCTTTACGATAGCGATGACGATTTTTATCGCTGGTGTGTTATTGCGTTTCCTAGAAATTTTCCTGTTAGGGCGCAAAATTGACTACTCGGCACCGCGTAGCAGCGGCATCGGCGCGGGTTTTAAGACCCTAGTCAGCCGTTCATGGCCTGCTCCTGGGATGTTTCAGCGTGCCTCGTTTACCATCGTGGCGGGCTATGTGTTTCACATTGGCTTGCTGATTGTGCTGTTTTTACTGGTGCCGCATATTGCGCTGATTGAAGCGGCAACTGGTCTCAGTTGGCCGGGTTTGCCGACACCCCTGGTCGATTTTTTTGCAGCACTGGCGCTGATTGCCTTATTGGCGATTCTCTGGTATCGCTTGACCCATCCGGTGTTGCGTCTGTTGTCTACTGGCGAAGACTATCTGGTGTGGGCGGTGACTTTTTTGCCGTTATTGACCGGTTATTTGGCCTATCACCATTTGTTTTTTCCCTACACCGGGTTGCTGGCAGCACATATTTTAAGTGCGGAGTTATTGTTGGTGGTGTTTCCGTTTACCAAACTCATGCACGCTTTCACCCTGTTTATTGCTCGCTGGTATAACGGCATGTTTGCAGGCCGTAAAGGAGTTGAGTCATGAGTAGCGCCACTTTGGAACGAGGCATCAACGCCTTCAAAGAACAGATCGATGCCCCGATAGCCGCCTTTTTTAGCGCCTGCGTGCATTGCGGCCTGTGTGCCGAAGCCTGTTTGTTTTACACCGAAACCGGCGATCCCAAATACACGCCGATACACAAACTCGAACCGCTGCGCCGGGTGTGGGAACAAGAATACACCTTGCTGGGCATGTTCAAAAAAGCCGTGGGCTGGTCTAAACCGGTGACCGATGCGGAATTGGCCGAGTGGAAAGAGCTGATCTACAACAGTTGCACCCTGTGTGGACGCTGCTCAATGGTCTGTCCAGTGGGCAACGATCTCACCTATATGATCCGTAAAGCCCGTGAAGGCATGTCCGCCGCCGGACATGCACCCGCCGGAATGATCGGTGCCTCTAAGCGCACGGTTGAAATCGGTAGCCCAATGGGCGTGCGGTTGCCCGCAGTCAAAGCGCAGGCCGGGCATGTCGAAAAAGACATCGGTATTTCCGTGCCTTTCGACTTGGTGGGCGCAGAATATTTGGTGTTGCTCTCTTCTATGGAGATCATGAACTATCCCGAATATCTGGCCGCGATTGCCCGCATCATGAAACAAGCCGGCAAAACCTGGACTTTGGCTTCCGACGCCTTTGAAGCCACCAACGCCGGGATTCAGATCGGCAGCAGCGATATTGCCCGCGAGATCGTGTTGCGCATCGTCAATGCCGCCGAACGCCTGAAAGTCAAAACCGTGATCAGCCCGGAATGTGGTCATGCTTACACCGCGATTCGCTGGGAAGGCCCGAATCTGGTGGGCCGCCGTTTTGGTTTCCAGGTGAAACACATCGTCGAAGTGTTGGACGAATTACGGGTGGCTGGCCTGCTGAAAACGGAAGGTTTTGAAGAAGGTAAACTGACTTTCCACGATCCTTGTCAATTGGTACGGCGCGGCGGCGTGATTCAGCAACCGCGTGACTTGCTCAATCTGGTCTCCAAAAACTTCGTAGAAATGGCCGATCACGGCACTATGAACTGGTGCTGCGGTGCGGGCGGCGGCGTCAGCGCCAACGAAGAGGCCGACGAGATCAAGATGCAGGGTTTCAAACGCAAAAAATCCCAACTGGACGCGCTCAAAGTCGATACGCTGGTGACGGCTTGCGCTAACTGCCGGATTCAATTGGAAGAAGGCTTAGAGCAAAACGGTATGGAATTGCCCGTGGTGGGTTTAACCGAACTGCTGGCCGAACACCTGGTCGAACGCGAATAAGGAGACTGTCCCATGACTGCTATCCATAACGAAACCGATTTCAAACGTGCGATTGACGGTCTCACCCTGGCGCAACAACGCCAAGTGGGCGCGCTGCTGGTCGAGCGCGTCTTGCAGTTTTACAACGACGAACGGATTCAGCGCGCCGTGCGCCTGGCAAAAACCCCGGACATCAGCGACGAAGAACTACAAGACGCGTACAGAGCCGCTAAAAGCGCCAGCGTGGAAAGTTTTGCCCGCTGTGGTGCGGACGGCAATTGGCGCGATCAGGCCGGGCATTTTGTCGCCAACGCGGCGCTGGCCTGCGTGAGTGGTGGCGCTGTCGCCAAAAAAAACTTGGCCTGGGAAGCTGCGATGAGCAGCCGCATGGCCTGTACCTGCGAGCATATCGCCGCAGGCAACAGCGACAGCGGTACTGAACAGGCCCACCAATACCAGATTCTCAGCCAGTTTTTGGCTGGCTGACGCGGAGCAAAATATATGAGCGAACGACTTGTTGTAGACCCGATCACCCGTATCGAAGGGCATTTACGCATTGAAGCCCAAATGGACGGCAACACCATCGGCTCGGCCTATTCGTCTGGCACGATGGTGCGCGGCATCGAAATCATCCTTCAGGGCCGCGATCCGCGTGATGCCTGGGCTTTCGCGCAGCGCATCTGTGGTGTCTGCACCCTGGTACACGGCATGGCCTCGATCCGGGCGGTCGAAGATGCGCTGAACTATCAGATTCCACCGAATGCGCAATTGATTCGGAATCTGATGAATGCCGCCCAGTACGTCCACGACCATGTGATGCACTTTTATCACCTGCACGCACTCGACTGGGTAGACGTGGTGTCGGCGCTCAGCGCCGATCCCAAAGCCACGTCCGAACTGGCGCAAACCGTCAGTCCGCACTGGCCTAAATCCTCGCCAGGCTATTTTTCCGACATGAAGAAAAAGCTGCAAACCTTTGTGGAAGGTGGGCAGTTGGGCATTTTTGCCAAAGCTTACTGGGGACATCCGGCCTACAAACTGCCCCCGGAAGCCAATCTGATGGCGGTCAGCCACTATTTGGAAGCCTTAACTTGGCAACGCGATGTGGTGAAACTACACGCGATTTTTGGTGGCAAAAATCCCCATCCCAATTTCTTAGTCGGCGGTGTGGCTTGCCCTATCGATCTCAATTCAGATTCTGCGATTAACGCCAAAAAACTGGCGCAAATTCAAGAAGTCATCCAGCAGATGCAGACTTTTGTCGATCAAGTGTACATCCCGGATACCCTGGCAATTGCTGGATTTTACAAAGATTGGGCGGTGAAAGGCCACGGCGAAGGCTTGGGCAATTTCATGACTTACGGCGACTTTCCGGGCAAAGACATCAAAGACGTGGCGTCATTCATGATTCCACGCGGCGTGATCCTGAATCGCGACCTGTCCCACATCGAAGAACTCGATCTCAACGACAAAGATCAGATTCAAGAACAAATCGCCCACGCTTGGTATGACTACAGCGGCGGCAAAAATCAGGGTTTACACCCTTATGACGGCGAAACCCGGTTCAATTACACCGGCCCCACCCCGCCTTACAAACAACTGGACGTGGAACAGGCCTATTCCTGGATGAAATCCCCGCGTTGGCGCGGCAAAGCAGTCGAAGTGGGGCCATTGGCGCGGGTGCTGATGCTGTATGCCAAGGGACATGCGCAAACCAAAGAACTGGTCGATTACACCCTGAAAACCTTGGATATTCCACTGGATGGCCTGTTCTCAACCTTGGGTCGCACCGCCGCACGCACTTTAGAAACCAAAGTGATTTTGGACGGGATGCAAGGCTGGTATAACGACTTGATTACCAACATCAAAGCGGGCGACACCAAAACCTTCAACGAAACCTTGTGGCAGCCGTCTAGCTGGCCGAAAAAGGCGCAGGGCGTGGGCTTCATGGAAGCTCCACGCGGCGGGCTGGCGCACTGGATCGTCATCGAAAACGAAAAAATCGCCAATTATCAAGCGGTAGTGCCGTCTACTTGGAACGCCGGGCCACGCAGCAGCGATGGTCAACCCGGTGCCTATGAAGCCGCTTTAGTCGGTCACGTCCTGCATGACAAGCACCAGCCAGTCGAAATCCTGCGCACCATCCACAGCTTCGATCCCTGCATTGCCTGCGCGGTGCATTTGAGCGATGCAGAGGGCGAGGAATTTTTACAGGTAAAGGTGCGTTAATCGCTGTCGTCAGCTCTTTAACAGTCCTCACTCCACTTCACCAAACCTGCCAGGTCTTTAAGACCTGGCAGGTTTTTTAAACTTTTGTTCTAAGAAGTGGGGGGTTAAATAACCTCTGAAACTTCTTAGCCGTGAAGGACTTCCAGTCCTTTGAGGACTGGCAGTCCTGCCGGATTTGTTTCATTCTCCCTCCTAAACACTGCTGGTTTATCCAGCGTTACCTACGAAAAAAAACCTGGCAGGGTTTAACCTGCCAGGTTTTTTAGTGCCTCTGTCTTAAGGGATTAGTTTGGTTGATCGCAGGTTCCATTCCCAAAGGGGTTGGGCTGGTTAGGCCATCTGACATCTGGTTTACAATCATCCACTAAGCAGGCGGTGTAGAAGTAGCTAACTTCCTGGTCTTCTGTACCGGCCACGTTGGCTCTTGCGCCCAATTCAGCCTTGACTAAATCGGCGTATTGCTTGGCGTATACCAGCTTGAAGTCTTTAAATCCAGTCGCGTCAGTCACTAAGGTTGGCGTGTCAGCGGTGATGACATTGCCAGGGTCTAGGCGGCCATTCCCATTTCTATCTTCGCCTGTGTCTAAAATACCGTTACTATTGGCATCCTCATTTGCGCAGACATTTAGCTTTGATATTGTCTTCGGATCAATTCCATTCTTGATAGCATCAAGTAAATTATCGATGAGTCCTGAATAGGGCGGACTCAGGACAGTATCCCCTTTCAGGTAATACAGCGGATAAATACTCAAATTGACCGTTGAGCCTTCAACCGGCAATCCGTTGACATCGGTTACCAACACAGTATAGGGCACCAAATACTTAGGTTCAGCGCTTTCCAGTTTGTTGGTCGTGCCTAAGTCAATAAACAGGCTGCGTTTGGCCACCGTGATAGTCACTGAATTAGTGACCGCCGCGTATGGGTCAGTCAGTTTGGCAGTGACTGTTGCCCCGCTTGCTGAACTGGACGAACTACCTGCAAAATAAACAGTGGTTGCCCGCCCAAATTGATCGGTGGTTGTCGAAGAGGGGGTAATCCGTCCCCCTGTAATATCATCCACAATAAATTCAACCCGCTGTCCTTTCACTAAGTTATTACGCGCATCGCGTACCACAGCGGTGACGCTGCTTTGCTCGACGCTGGAACCGGTGGTGTTGACACCGATACTGCTGGGTGAGGCTTGTAGATCAATGCGTGTTGGCTCAGTTGCAATAAAATCAAAGCCAAAAGTTACCGAAGGGCCGTTGGGAATAGTAGAACTGACAGTGATAGAAACAGGGCCGGCATTGTCAGAGCTGATAGTAAAAGATGCCTCACCATTTACATCTGTCGACGGTGAATTGGGAATTAAAGTGCCTCGGCTTGCAGAAACCAGAATTGGTTCATGAGGCTGCGGGATAAGAATAGGAAGAGGATTGGGCGGTACAATAACCTCCTTATCCCAATTAATTTTAAATGTCTTACCGGTACTGCCAAGCGGCACATCAGCATCAAGTGGTGGCAGGGGAGGGGGATTGCTGGATTTAGAAGTCACCCTAAACTTATCGTCAGAGATAGTAATCTGGTGAGTGACTGGACTCACGTCCTGCACTGGATTGCCATCTGCCCAAGTCAAGGTGGCTGTGATCGTGTCTGAACCTGCAGAGGTTGCATTCAAATTAAGGTTAATTCGTCCTCCAGCATCGGTTACTGCCGTGGGCTTATCAAAGGTATTACCCAATAACGAAGCAAACTTGATATTCTGCCCCGCAATACCTTTTCCAGCCGAGTCTAAGAGCGATACCGTGATTGCAGGCGTGCTGCCGGTTGTGGCGGTTTGCGGGCCGTCAATATTAATCTGGGTGCCACTGACATTAACCGCCACTGTGTTTGATAAACCAGCGCTGCTGGCAGTGACGGTGATTACCCGATTGATGGCATTGCCTTCGGTGGTCAAGCGTGCCTGAGCGCGTCCACTGCCGTCAGTCACGCCAGGCAATACCCCGACAGTGGTTTCAATCGCCTGAATCGTGCCCGAATCTGCCCTGAAATTGACTGGCGTACCAGCAACAGGGTTGTTATCCGCCGTTTTCAACAACGCGGTGATCAGTACACCATCGGGCTTGCCTTCGGACAAAAGCTGCGCACTGCTGGTCAACAAAGCTATCGTATTAGCAGTTGCTGCCACAAAGCTAATATCCCTGGGCTGCCCCACTACGCCAGAGGCAGATGGGGTAATCGTGATCACACCCGCTGTTCTGCTGGTGATAGCGGTTATAAAAGCGCCCGCATTGTCAGTAATACCGCTGGCTCCAGTGCCCGCATCAAACACCCCAATCGCTGGATTCATCGACAGGGAGATGGGTACATTAGCCAGTGGCGCACCTGTGGCACTCAGCGCCACCACGGTCAGGGTAATCTTGTCAGTACCGTTAGCCTTAGCATTGTCACCGACCACATCTAAGACGCGAATCTGATTGGTCGCAACCGGCCCAGCCGCAGTGAAGTTCATACTGACCTGGTTACTGTTTTTGCTACCTGCCGAGGCGATGACTGCTAAGTCGCCGATTTGACTACTGGTGATTTCGGACTTAAACGATCCGTTATCGCCAGTTTTACCACTGGCCGGGGTTAATAACGCAGAACCCGCAACCGTGCCACTGCTGGCTAAACGGATATCCACGTCTTTTAGCGGCGTACCGGTGGCATCGCGAGCCACCACCAATAAGGTAATCTTGCGCTGTCCGTCAGCCAATTGCGTATTGGTGTCAATGGTGGCGGTGAGCGCCGCTGGTGGAGCGGTGGAAGAAGTGGCCACGAAGCTGATTGGGGTAGAGGTTGCCTTGACGGTGGTGCCGTTGATGATCATCGACACGGTGAAGGTTTCAGCCATCGTGTCAGTCAGCTTGACAATAAACTCGCCACCTGGCCCAGTTACGCCGCTGGCCTTGTCCGGGATGGCAGAAGCGGCGGTGGCCGTGCTGTTTGGATTGAATAGTAAGGAAATAGCAACCCCTGGTAATGGGGAGTTGCTGGCATTGCGCACAATCCCGGTTACAGTCACTGCATCGGTGCCGTTGGCATTTTTATTGTTGTTGGTCACTGTGATCTGAAGATTGGCATCAGACGGGGTGGTAGACACAAAGTTGACCGAGACTTGCCCGCTGTTGGCACCACCGGCAGCGGCGGCGATAAAAAAGCTTCCAGGCACCGTGTTAGTCAGTGTGGTAGTGAAGCTGCCGCCCGCGTTGGTTTTGCCGCCAGCACTACTGAGAATGGCACTGCTTGAACCGCTGGTTAAACTGACATCGACTTCTTTAAGTGGCGTATTGTTGGCATCGCGTACCACCACGTTCAGGGTCATGGCGGCCTTGCCGTCAGCGAGCTGATTGTTATTAGCCACAGTCAGGCTGACGAAAGCAGGCACGGCGTTGCCCACACCGGGTACGGCAACAAAGGTCACCTGTTCTGAAGTGGAACTAGACACACCGCCGACTATCGCAGTGACGGTAAAAGTCTCGGCAATGGTGTCAGTAATCTGGGTAATAAAGCGGCCCAAATTATCGGTTTTACCACTGTCCGGGGTAAATTTTGCCGAACCACCGTTGATACGCAACGAAACATCCGCGCCAATCACCGGCTCACCGCTGGCGTTGCGGGCAAACACGGTCAATGCCGCCATGCTGCTGCCGTTAGCCGGGCTGTTATTGCCGGTTAGCGTGGTGGTGACTGCGGTGACCGAAGTGCCGGTATTTTGCGTGGCATTAGAAAACACAATTTCTCTGGTAGGGCCTTGTATATTAGCTGCGGTCGCCGTCACCTGCACGATTTCTACCACACGGTTAGTGACCGTGGTTTCAAAGACGCCATTATCCCCGGTGGTGCCGCGCACGCTGCTAAAGATGGCGCTCCCGGAGCTACTGGACAAGCTCACTTCAAGGTTCGCAATCGGCGTGTTTGAAGCATCACGGGCAATCACGGTGACTTTTGCGTTGTCAGTGCCATCTGCCAGGGCCGGGCTGTCAGCAATCGTCATATCCACTTTACTGGGTGCAGTCAGCGAAGTAGCTGTGAAAGTCAGCGACTGCGCTGGGAATTGATAACCACCCACCATCGGAGTGACCGTCAGGGTTTCTGCCACGGTATCGGTGATGTCAACGTTGAATAGGCCATTGCTGTCAGTGGTTTCAGGCAGGGAAGTCGGCACTGCAAAAGTTCCCACGGAAAAAGCCAAGCTGCTAGGTACATTCGCCACCGCTCGACCTTGACTGTCTTGTACACGTACCAACAGCTTAGCGGCAGCCGTGCCGTTAGCGGGTTGGTTATTGCCCTGCACTGACACGGTGGCATTTGCGCCGAAATACAACGAGAGTGCGCTGGTAATCGTGCCGCTACCGACAGTCAGCGTCACATTTTCCTTCACTTCATCGGTCACCACCAGACTGGCACGTCCGGTGATGTCGGTGCTGCTGGTCAAGCTAGACTGCCCATAAATACGCGCCGAACCACTCAACGAAATGGCCAGTGGCGCATTACCGACTGGCGAACCATTGGCTGCCAATGTTGTCACCGTAATCGTGGTGGTACGTGTGTCATTGAGGATGACACTTACTCCAGCAAGGACAATCGTCGCTACGGTAGAAGTGATAGTCCCCCCCGTGGTGCCACCGGTAGTACCGCCTGTGGTGCCGGTACCGGTCGTGGTGGTGTCAGTCGCCCCGCCCCCACTGCAACCCGCCACCATCAGCAGGGCAAATAGCCAAAGCCACTTGTGAACGCTCTGTTTCAACATGTATCGATTCCTCAAATAAAAAAACAAAAACCTACCGCGACCGTTCGCCCCTTTTTTAGAGGGGTAAACAGTGGCGAAAAAATGTGGGAGTGAATCCAATCAATAACCAGCATCCAGCGCTTAGCTGCTTTCTTGGAGGATTTTCGGCGTGACAAAAATCAACAACTCCTTTTTTGAATTACCTTCCTGATGTTTTCTAAATAATACGCCCACCACCGGCAAGTCTCCAAAAAATGGCACCCGACTGACTTTATCACTCAGGGTCTGCTCATACACGCCGCCTAGCACCACGGTTTCGCCATTATCGACTAAGACCTGGGTTTTGACTTCGCGCCGTTCAAAAGTGCCAGCACTCCCAGCTTGTGGGTTATCCTTTTTAATGCCCAAGGACATAATGATGCGATCATCAGGGGTGATTTGTGGCGTGACCTTCAATTCCAACACGGCCTCTTTGAAAGTGGGGGCAGCAACAGCACCGACTCCTGCAACACCGTCTATCGCAATCTCCACCCCTTGTTTAATAATGGCTTCTTGTTGATTGGCAGTGATCACTCGTGGGCTGGAAACAATTTCTCCGCGCCCTTCGCTTTGCAAAGCGCTCAGTTCTAAGCCTAATAAATAAGTCCCCACTTTACCAATGGCCAAGCCAAAAGAAGCAGGAGAACCTAAAAGAGAATTGGTGGGAGCAGCCGGCAAATCCACCAGGTATTTTTGGGTGGCGGTGGTTGCTGCGCTGTCAACGGTGATATTACCCGTTGTGATACCCCAAGTCGGGCTATTGGTGAGATGAGCATTAGTGTATTGCCCAAACCTAACCCCTAAATCTTTAGCAAAATCATCGTTGGCGATCACCACCCGTGACTCAATTAACACCTGACGCACGGGTTTGTCTAAGGCCGCGATTAAACGCCGCACCTCAGCGAGCCGCTCCGCCGTGTCCTGTACCAAAAGCGTATTGGTGCGTTCATCAATAGAAACGCTACCGCGTGCCGATAAAAAGGAATGTTGTACATCAGTTCCAGTTTGGGATTTCAGCAAACTACGCAAGGTAGCAGCTTTTGAGTAATTAATCTGCATAAATTCGGTGTGCAGCGGTTCAAGTTCCTGAATTTTCTTTTTAGATTGCAGTTCATCTTCTTCGCGTTTAGCAATATTAGTCTTTAAGTCTATCGTTCTGACGTTACCCACTTCACGGTACCCCAGCGCTTTAGATTCAAGAATAATATCCCAAGCTTGATCCCAAGGTACGTTCTTTAAACGCAACGCCACGTCGCCCCGGACTTCATCAGTGGTGACGATATTAAAATTTTGCATTTCAGCCAATAAGGTGAGTACGGCCTGGGTGCTGATTTTCTGGAAATTAAGAGAAATACGCTCGCCGGTGTATTTCTTCTTAGAAATATCCAGTTCCTCACCCGGATCGGGAATCTTTTGCTTGACCTCCACCGTGTAAATATTGTCGGTCTGATAGCCCAGGTAATCATAATCCCCTTTACTGGTGATCACCATTTGGACATCTTTGCCTTTTTGCGTGGTGTCTACAGTGGATACCGCCGTCGCAAAATCCGTCACATCTAATTTTCGATTGAGTTTTTCGGGTAAATTTGTGGCCTTGAAATTTAGAAGTACCTCATAGCCTTTTTGTTCAATTTCAATGGGAATATCCGCTTGCGATAAATTAATCAAGATTCGACCACTGCCGTCTTCACCACGTCTAAAATCAACATTTTGTAAAGCAGGGCCAGCAGTTGACGCTGCTTCTACCGGGGCGAAATTGACTTTTGCCGCGTGGGTCACGCTTTCTTCTTGAGGTGGAATAAATTGTTCTGTTCCCCCACCACTGCCTAAGGACAGCACCAAGCGCTCTTGCTGTGCGCTGACTTCATAAGAAACCGGGCGTACCAAATCCACCACCACCCGGGTGCGTCCATTCGCTTCCACTGCGTTGATCGCACTCACAGTGCCAACACCAACCCGTTGAAAGCGTTCCGCCACATCCAAGCCTATGCCAGGAAAATCAAACACTAAGCGTGCTGGATTGTAAGTGGGAAAACCCGCAGGCGTGGGTGGTGTGCCATTAAAATCAAGTTCTATTTCAACTTTATTTCCTGGTAATACGGAATAACCAATTTTTTTCAACTGTGTTTCTTGTGCGCGGGCCGTGTGAGTCAGTATAAAAAATAAACTAACCAGTAATACCGCCCACCAGTTTCCGCTGAACCCTGCTTGGGAATTTGCCGTCAGACACGGCACTGCTTGCTTGGCTAGTGCGCACGTCATTATTCGCCTGTTCATCATTGACTCCTTGTGTGCTGAGTCGGGTTAATCTTTGGTGACCAAGGTACCGGTGCGATCCAGAAAGCAGCCAGTGTCATCATCATACTTTTCCGTTAATTCAATTTTATTTTCGGTAATGCTGATGATTTGACCATAGTTCTGTCCCATATAATTGTTTACTTTTACCTTGTAAATCAAACGCTCAGGGTCTTCTATCAAAGCCCAAAGCTCATCTCCTTGGGCCAAGGTGCCCACCATCGTCAACGAATCCAAAGGAAAACTTTCCAAAGCCTCCTTGTTTCTATGCATATCTGGGCGCACACAGTTCACATCTACAAATTCTGGTTCTTCTGCATTAGGCGGTGGCGCAACCTTTTTAACGTCATCAAAGCTTTCAAACGGATCGCGGTGTTCAAAACCACTATAATTGCTAATGACTTCAACTGGAGTTTCTGGCAAAGTTGCCAGAGTCACGGTTTTTTGTCCTTTAATGTCCGTCACAAATTGTTCTAAGTCACTCATCTCACGTCCAGCACAAGCACTTAAACTGACTAGTATTAAGGCAGCCAATCCGACAACACGGCCTGATAGTGCGTTCATTTACTCAGCCTCGTCTTCTTTATAACGATAAGTTTTGGCAGTGGCATCCATCACCAGGCCGCCTTCCGTGCTAGGTGAAGCAGTAATGGTGATGTCATGCTGGGTAACAATGCGTTGTAAGGAAGAAATATCACTGACAAATTTTCCAAACGAGTGAAAATCGCCACGCATCCGCAATTTTATCGGCAATTCCTTATAAAAACCGCCTTCTCCTTCACGTTCACCCTGCGGTTGAAATAGCTCAAATGTTAAACCATTCGCCAAACCCGTTTGTGAAATATCAACCAACAAATCTGGCACTTCGGTTTTACTGGGTAAACGCTTAAGTAACTCCTTAAAAGACTCTTCAATTTTCTTCAACTGTTCTTTTAATTCTTCAAGCGAGTTTGCTTGCAACTGTTTTTTGCGAAATTCGTCACGCAAACCCAACTCTTCTCTTTGTAGGCTATCAAATTGTTCTAACTGCGCTTTAGTGACAAACCAATAACCTGCCCCCAATGCTAATGCACAGATTAATAAAATCGCAACGGCCTTTACTGTGATGGGCCAGTTACCTATATTATTAACGTCTAAGTTGTTAAAATCATCTAACGTCAGGGGCATGGCCTGTTTCCCTTTAGGGAGTAGCGGGTTTATTTTCTTCGTCTTTCTTGTCTTTATCAGACTTTTTAACGGTTTGTGTCACGGTAATTTTAAAGTCACTCACCTTTTCATTTTTCTGCACCACATTCAACATTGGCATCATTAGCCAAGGCGATTTTTCCATATTGCGCATTAAGGTGGATACCCGCGCACTGGATTGGGTTATACCATCCAGCTCAATTAACTGGCCAGTTTGTTTAAGTGTTTTATAATAAACCCCTTCTGGCAAGGTGCCCGCAATTTCATTAAAAAAATTCACTATCTCTGGGCGACTGGTTTGTAATTTTTGTATGACTTCAATACGCTTGAATAAGCTATCGCGCTTTTTTTCAAGTTCTTTGATTTCAGAAATTTTCTTGTTAGCTTCATTAATTTGGGCGGTTAAATATTCATTACGATAACGTTGATTTTCAATCATGCCTTCGATATACAGATAGACACTCAAAAATAAAGCACCGGTCACTGCCAAACCAATGCCTAAAATAATGGCAAAGCGGGTCTGCCGTTCTTTGCGTAAGGCAGCGCGCCAAGGTAGCAGATTAATACGTGCCATAAATTGCTTTCCTATCGAACCGGATCAAAGCTGCGCAGCGCAAGGCCACAAGCAATCATGAGTGCCGGTGCATCATTCACCAGATTCTTTTTATTCACTCGTGAAGAAACTGACATACTGGCAAAGGGATTAGCCAAGGTGACATGACCACCAATTTTATTGGCAATTTGTTCCACAATACCGGGAATTGATGCACAACCACCAGCAATCACTGTGTGTCCAATGTTTCCGGTGGTACTCGACGAATAATAATACTGCACGGCGCGATTCACTTCTTGTGCCATGGCTTCTTTGAAAGGTTCGAGCAATTCGGTTTCATAATCTTCTGGTAAGCCACCCTGGCGCTTTGCCAGCATGGCTTCTTCATAGCTCAGTCCATAGCGGTGTTGGATCTGTTCAGTCAATTGATTACCGCCAAAACTTTGTTCGCGGGTATACACAATTTTTAAGTGATGCAGCACGCTGAAGGTGGTGGTGGTGGCACCCACATCGACTAAAGCAATCACATCGTTACTGTCGATTTCTGGATCATTTTGTGCCAGTAAAGTAAACGCATTTTCTAAGGCAAATAATTCGATATCGACTACTCTGGTTTTCAAATTAGCCAGTTCTACAACAGTGACCCGATCCTCAATGATGTCATTTTTAGAAGCCGCCAACAGCACATCGACTTCCTCATCGGGATTTTTTTCGCTAGGGCCAATCACCTCAAAATCTAAACTCACCTCATCCATTGGGTAGGGAATATATTGCTCGGCCTCGGTCTGAATATAGGCAGCCATGTCGTCATCAGAGCCTGGCGGCATCTGGATCACCTTGGTGATCACCGCCGAACCGGCCACTGCAACCGCCGCGTATTCGGCCTTTAGGCGTGCCCGCAACACGGCGCGCTTCACCACCTGACCCACGACTTCCACGTCCTTGATGATTTTGTCTTCGACGGTGTTGGCGGGCAACGGCTCCACTGCATAGCTTTCGACGCGAAAACTCTTGGCCCCTTTGCCAACACGACTCAGCTCAAGCAGCTTGACGGCTGTCGAACTGACATCAATGCCCACCAGGGGGACTTGGCTTGGCCTGAATAGACCCATGATATTTCCTTGTCAAACAAGTGACTTACGCCAACTTTATCGAGTTATACATTAAACTCTAAGCGTAAATATAGATCAATATAAAAAATAGTGCCACAGCTTTTCCCGAAAAAACCAGCCCGATCCCACTCAACGGTCAATTTGCGCGGCTTGACCGTTGTGCGGCTTTTTGTATCAATCACTTCTGAATTTAGCCGCCAGGTCTTATAATTCGCTCTATCGCTCTTCAGCAGGATGCTCGCGCAGGCTCCACCGAGTCCGCTGTCGGTTGCCCTTCTCGTCGGCTGTGATATTTGACTGATTGCAGACTGCCGCCTCCCACTTGAATACAGGGTAATTTGTTGTTTGGTATGACTATTCATCATTATTTTTTAAGAACATTACGACTCTTGGTCTGGTTTTGCTTGTTGCTGAGCGTACTCGTCACCGCCGCTGGCCTGTATGTCTGGCAAGTGGTACTGCCGCAATTACCGCCGGTGGAGAGCCTGCATGACGTGCAAATGCAAGTCCCGTTGCGGGTTTACACCAGCGATAATGCGGCGATTGCTGAATTTGGTAACGAGCGCCGTACCCCGGTGCCGATTGAGAAAATGCCAAAACACTTGATTCAAGCCGTGCTGGCGGCTGAAGATGACCGTTTTTACGAGCATATCGGGATTGATTTCAAAAGTTTAGCGCGGGCTACGGTGCAGCTTATCAAGACTGGCGAAAAAAGTCAGGGGGCCAGCACCATCACCATGCAACTTGCACGGAATATGTTTCCTAATGCCATCAGTCGTGAAAAAAACTTTATACGAAAATTCAAGGAAATGTTGGTGGCCTTGCAAATTGAGCAATCCGTGTCTAAGGAAAAAATCTTAGAGCTATATCTCAACAAAATTTTTCTGGGCCACCGCGCATACGGGATGGGTGCGGCGGCTAAAATTTATTTCAACAAAGACCTGGAACAGCTCAGCCTAGGACAATACGCCACGCTGGCTGCCCTGCCGAAGGCTCCTTCCACCACCAATCCATTCAGCAACCCCAAGCGGGCGATGGAACGGCGCAATTACATTCTCAAACGCATGTTGGGGCTGGGTTACATCACCGAAACCGAGTATCAAGCAGCAGTCCGTGAGGGCATCAACACCAAAGCCTACACCTTTGTTAAGCAATTTGATGCCCCGTATATCGCGGAAATGGCCCGATCCTATCTGGCCGAGCATTACCAGGATGATATGTACACGGCGGGTTACAGGGTATACACCACCGTGAATACGGCCATTCAAAGTGCTGCTGAAGAGGCATTGCGTCAATCCTTGCTGGATTACGACACGCGACACGGCTACCGTGGCCCGTTAGGTCATGTTGACTTGGCCGCACTCAAAAGCGCTCAAGCTGCGCCAGCCGCCGTGACCGATCCCGACAGTGAGAACGAAGCACTGGCGGAAGAGGAAGAAGACCTCAGCACCTTGTTGACCCTTAACTCGCCTTGGGATCAGGTGTTGCGTCCCTATCGTCGTCAGGCAAATCTAATGCCCGCCTTGGTGTTAGAGGTGGGTGAAAAATCGGTACAGGCGTATATGCGCAATGGTGAACAGGTGGTCATCGGCTGGGAGGGTCTGGCGTGGGCGCGTCGTGAAATTGATGAAAATCGTCAGGGCAATGCGCCTAAAAGAGCAAAAGATATTTTAAAACCAGGCGACATCATCATGGTGCAGCCATTGCCAGTAGCGGCTGCTAAACCCGAGACGCCGACACCTGCTGAAACACCCGCCAAGGCAGAAGCCGTCGCTACGAGTGTTGCTCAAGCCCTGGTGCCAGCACCGCCGCCCGTTGCGCCTCAAAAATGGCGGCTGGCTCAAGTGCCTGAAGTGGAAGGTGCGCTAGTCTCACTAGAGCCGAATAGTGGGGCTATTCTCGCTCTGGTTGGCGGTTTTAACTTCTATCAGAGTACCTTTAACCGCGCCATTCAGGCTAAACGCCAGCCTGGTTCTAATTTCAAGCCGTTTGTGTATTCAGCCGCCTTAGACAATAACTACACACCCTCATCCATCATCAACGATGCGCCGATGGTGTTTGGTACAGGGGCGCGCATCTGGATTCCAGAAAACTATAGCCAGGATTTCAAAGGCCCGATGCGGATGCGTAGCGCCTTAGCCCAATCGCGCAACCTCGTTTCAATTCGTATCATGGACGACTTGGGTATAGAAAAGACCCTGGATCATGTGACACGTTTCGGCTTTAGCAAAGCCAGCCTGCCCCCCAATCTGACCTTAGCCCTGGGTACCCCAGAATTAACCCCGATGGAAATTGCGCGCGGTTTTACCGTGTTTGCCAATGGCGGTTATTTAGTTGATCCCTATCTGATCACCCGCATAGAAAAAGCGAATGGCGAAGTAATTTTTGAGGCCGCCCCGAAACGGGTGTGTCACGAGTGCAATGCACCGTTACAACAGACTGAATTGGATATCAAAAATGCCGCTGAAGCGGCTGCCAAGGCGATAGAAGAACATAAAAAAGTAGGTTTGCCAGCTTTCTTGGTGACTGACAGTTTGCAACCCGCACAGACTCCGCCAGACCCGGCACTGGCTTTCGATCCCAGTAAACACGCTCCCCGGGTGATCAGTGCCAAAAATGCCTGGATGATGACTTCCTTGCTGAAAAGTGTGATTCAAGAAGGCACTGCGCAGCGGGCAAAACGCTTGCAACGCGATGATTTAGCGGGTAAAACTGGTACCACTAACGAACAACGCGATGCGTGGTTTTCTGGCTTCAATGCGGATATTGTCACCACGGTTTGGGTCGGTTTTGATCAGCCCCGCTCTTTGGGACGTAGCTCGGTCGGTCGTGAAACAGGCGGCAGTGCCGCGTTACCTGCTTGGATGCACTTTATGCAGGTGGCGCTGGCAGATCATCCCCCGCATACTTTACCAATGCCCAGCGATCTGGTGATGCGCCGGATCGATCCGCGCAGTGGTTTACTGGCAGCAGCCGGGCAAGGCAATGCGATTGAAGAGGTCTTTCCCGTGGATTATGTGCCACGTCGCTACGTGCAAAAAACCCGGGATTTCTTTTCTATCGGCGTAACCGGTGCCAGCCCGGAGGCTAAAGCCAACGGTGATCGGCTGTTTTAATGGATTTGACGGATTACAAACGCCCTTATGACAAATATGATGTTACTTGGCGTGGCCTGCACGGTCGCTGCCTATCTGCTCGGTTCTTTTTCCTCGGCGATTATCGTGACGCGGCTGATGGGCTTGCCCGATCCACGCACCAGTGGTTCCGGCAATCCAGGAGCGACCAATGTGTTACGGCTGGGCGGCAAGAAAGCAGCGGCCCTGACCCTGTTTTTTGATACTTTCAAAGGGTTGCTGGCCGTTTTAATCGCGGCTTATTTCACCCAACAGCCCAGTATTCTGATGTTGACTGCCCTGGGCGCATTCTTAGGACATTTGTATCCGCTTTTTTTCCATTTTCACGGGGGCAAAGGCGTGGCCACTGGCTTTGGTGTCATCTTGGGGTTGGCTTGGCCTGTGGCGCTCTGTATGCTCGGCACCTGGTTACTGATGGCCGCATTATTTCGCTATTCCTCGCTGGCCGCACTCACCGCCGCCGGGCTTGCGCCGCTGTACATGAGCTTGCTGGGGCAGGACACACACTACATACTGGGTACGGCGCTGATCAGCGTGCTGCTGGCTTGGCGTCATCGTGCCAATATCCGCAATCTGTTCCAAGGTTGCGAACGTAAAATCGGATAGCCAGGAGATAAAAATGCGTCGTGTGTGGTTAAGTGTGGGTTTATTGTCCCTCGGAGGGTGTGCCAGCCTCAGCGAACCTGGCAGCACGGTCAATCCCGTGGTCTGGGCAGATGATGACAGTGCGCTGGCACTGGTGTTGCCGGTGGAGCAGGCTCCTGGCAAAGGAGAAAAACCAAGTTGGCAACTGTACACCCAGCAACCGGATGGCAGCGCACGCCAGCCGCTGGGTGCGCCCCGTACCCAGCCGGTCAGCCAGTTGTATTACATGAAACAAGCGGGTTATCTGGTGTTGGCCTCGCCGCTGTCCTCTGGCGGTTTGCGCTTTGATTGGATCAGCAATAAAGGCAAAGAAATCACGATGATAGAAACTCGCCAAGCAGCCCATCAGTTTTGTACTGAGCAAAAACCTGCGCAAGCGCCGGTGATGGAACAACTGATTCTGCCGGCACCGGATGGCAAATTATTAGCCAATGTCTACAGCCAAGGCTGTGGCGAAGTCACCTTGGAATTCATGCAGCCGCAAGACCTGGCCACGCTCAACAGCCACAACTTGACGCTGACACAAGCCGCCACCGCCACTTGGCATCCTGAAGGCTATCTGGTCATCGCCTCCGCCGATGGTAAACAAGCCTGGCAAGTAGGCCCTGAGCAAGCGCCCACACCCACGGCTTATCCCAAGTGCTTAAGCCCAGCCACCCGTAGCAGCGCTATCGCAGCCGATGGACGGCGTGCCGTGTTGCGCGACGGCGTAGTCAAAATAGACCAGGGCGATCCCGCCCAGGCTTTTGGCTGTCAATAAACGCAGCCCATTTGTAACACGATCTGATTTTGAATAAGCGCAGCGATGGACGTGAAAACGCCTATAATTGCGCTCTTTTTGCCCACTTCGGGCGCAACCTTGGGTGTTGCGCTCCTAACCTTGAGAATAGCTATGACGGCCTTAGTTTGCGGTTCCTTCGCTTTTGACACCATCATGGTGTTTGAGGATAAATTTGCCAATCACATCCTGCCTGAGCAGGTACATATCCTCAATGTGTCCTTTTTGGTGCCTGGGATGCGCCGCGAGTTTGGTGGTTGTGCCGGTAATATTGCGTACAACTTGCAGCTATTGGGCGGTGATGTGACCCCAATGGGCACGGTGGGCAAAGATTTTGGGTCTTACGCCGACTGGTTTGACCGGTGTGGAATCAACCGCCGTTATATCACCGAAGTGGCAGACAGCTACACCGCCCAAGCCTTTATCACCACCGACATGGCAGACAATCAGATCACCGCGTTTCACCCTGGCGCGATGAACTACGCGCACCACAATCAGGTCGCCGACGTGGCAGGAGTCAAGCTCGGTATGGTGTCGCCCGATGGTCGCGAAGGGATGCTCAGCCATGCGCGCCAGTTTGCAGCAGCGGGCATTCCCTTTGTCTTCGATCCCGGTCAAGGCACGCCGATGTTCAATGGCGACGAATTACAACAGTTTATCGACCAAGCCCAGTGGTTGGTGGTGAATGACTATGAATGGCAGCTGATCCACAACCGCACAGGACTGACGCCTGAACAAGCGGCAAGCCGCCTACAAGCGCTGATTATTACCCAAGGGGCTGAAGGGTCGCTGATTCACACCGACGGTGCCTGCTTGCGCATTCCCTGTGCGCCTACCCACAGTGTGCAAGACCCAACGGGTTGTGGCGATGCCTATCGTGGCGGTCTGTTATATGGCCTGCAACACGGCTTTGATTGGGAAACCACCGGACGGATCGCCGCACTGATGGGGGCTATCAAGATCGAACAACACGGTACCCAGAATCACCACTTTACCCTGGATGATTTCAAGCAACGTTTCCAGGCCAGTTTTAACCGCGCCTTTCCTGCTTAAAATCAGCGTACCCGAGGTTTTTCATGGCTATTCTTGTCTGCGGATCGCTGGCCTTTGACACCGTGATGGTGCTGAGCGATAAACTCAGGATGACCCAAGCGGCAGAAAAAGGACAAAGCCTCGATCTGTATTTCCTGGTGCCCGACTTACGCCGAAGTTACGGCGGTTGCGCAGGCAATCTTGCCTATAATCTGAAATTGCTGGGCAAAACGGCGTGGCCGATGGGCACCGTCGGCACCGATTTTGCGCCCTATGCGGTGTGGCTGGACAAACAAGGGATTAACCGCCAGCACATCAAAGTCATTGAACACAACTACACCGCACAGACCTACATCACCCACGACATGGATGACAACCGCATCACCGCATTTCATCCCGGTGCGATGAATTTGTCGCATGTCAACCCAGTGCCCGTCAATCCCGCGATTACTCTGGGTGTGATCGCGCCCGACAGTGAAGAAGGGATGCAGATTCATGCCCAGCAATTTTGCGAAAATGGCGTCCCCTTTCTCTACTACCCCGGACACAGCCTGCATCAAATTCTCGGCGAAGACATCCTAAGCTACGTCGAGCAGGCTTCCTGGATGGTACTCAACACCGAAGAATGCGCGTTAGTCACCCGTAAAACCGGTCTCACCGAGGAACAACTGGCCAGCCGTTTACGTGCATTGATCATCAATCGGGGACAAGACGGCGCGACTTTTTACTCACTGGGGGTGTGTTACAAAACGCCCGGTGTGCCGCTCAAAAATATGCAAGATATTTCTGGTTGTGACGATGCCTTTTGCGCGGGTTTGGTATACGGCCTGGCAAACGACATCGACTGGGAAACCACCGGGCGCATTGCCTCGCTGATCTGGGCCATTACCGCCGAACATCACGGCACTCAACATCACCATTTCAGCCTGGATGCCTTCAAGAGCTTATTTCGTCAGGCATTTGGTTATGCGCTGTTTACCTGAGTGCTTCATCAGAACACCTTATCACTGTGATTGGCACAGGTGTAGACCAACACGGGCCAGATTGATGCGCTGCCCCGTGTCGTTGGGCGGCTCAGTCTTTGCCGCTGTAAAACTGCGGCCAATGTAGCTTGACGACTGCGCTGTCGCTGGATAAAGCGTGACAACTGTCTAAAATCGCCGGTTTTTCGGTGTCTTGTGCGCTTTGTGCTATCGGTTTAGGTTTGTCGCGGGTGGTGTCGTAAATCGTTTGCAAGGCGGTGGTAGCCATCGGGCGCAATAATTCCAGCAAATGGGTACAGCCTTTGGTGCCGCCGAGCAATTCGTGTATTTTTCGATTCCAACCAGCGACGATGCGCAGCCCTATCAGTTGCGAAAAATGCCCGGTGACTTCAGAACACACCGGAAACGGCGAGTGATCGATGCAAGCTTCAATATCGTGGATGAGTAAATCATCATCTATCGTCATGCGTAACCACATATCGTGCAAGGGTTCACCTGGCAGAATTTTTCCTCGATAATCATTGGGGTAAGCATAGCTTTTGGTGTCAATTAAATGACCTTCAATGTCCCAAAGACCGTCATCACGGCGATAACCGATGCAGCGGATGACTCGGTTATGATAAAGGCGACGAAACGCAGGGGCAGATAGAGGCATGGTGATTCTTGGCTGGCTAAAAGGTGAAAACCACAGTGGTGACTACCGTTGCATTATAGACATAAATTGGACTAAAAGCCTGTTGCTTTAAGCGAAAGTCGCGGGTGAGAGCGCCTCCGTCACCGGCTCGCCCCAGCGCGGGGCCAAATGATGCGGCACCTCCAGGTGATCGAGAATCCGCGCCACGATGAAATGGATTAAATCAGTCACCTGTTGTGGACGGTAATAAAAACCGGGATTGGCCGGCATGATGACCACACCCGCCCGAGCCAAGCGCAGCATATTTTCAAGCTGAATCACCGACAAAGGAGTTTCGCGGTGTACCAGAATCAATTTGCGCTGTTCTTTCAGCACCACATCGGCGGCCCGTTCGATGAGATTGCGGCTGAGTCCCGCCGCAATCCCGGCCAGCGTGCCATCGGTACAGGGACACACCACCAGCGCACGCGGCACACTGCTGCCACTGGCAACCGGCGCATTCCATTGTTCTCGTCCAAACACCTGCAATTGACCGGGTGCGGCCTGTAGGCGTGCGCTGAGTACCTGCGCAATCTCAGCGGGCCGACTGGGTAGCCGGATGTCGGTTTCGGTGTTAATCACCTGCAAGGCGGGATTGGACAGCATCAAATAAACTTGTTCATCGGCGCGTATCAGTTGTTCCAACAAACACAGGCCGTACTGTGCGCCCGAAGCACCGGTCATGGCGACGGCAACCGCTCTCTTCATAGGGTCTCATCCAAGGCCAAAGCAGTGAGTAATCGGGCGTGGAGCTGCTCAAAACTGCCATTGCTCATCATCAGCACCTGATCGCCAGGCTGTAATAAATCGAGTAAGGCCGCTAACAACTGGTCGGTGTCGCTAAACACGGCGAGAGAGTGCCCGCCCGCCAATTGCCAACCTTGGCCGGGTGGTTGGTGTACCAGAATAAAATCCGCCGCGCTCAACGAGGCAGCCAGCGTGTCTTTATGCACCCCTAACTTCATGGTGTTCGAGCGCGGCTCCACCACCGCGATGATGCGCTGTGTACCAACGCGGCGGCGCAGCGCGTCCAGGGTTTCGGCTATCGCGGTGGGATGGTGGGCAAAATCGTCGTACACGCTGATGCCGCGCACCGTGCCGCGCAATTCCTGACGCCGCTTGACCCCCTGAAAACGACTGAGCGCCACACAGGCCAGCGCAGGCGGCACACCTGCATGACGGGCAGCGGCGATGGCGGCCAGGGCGTTGGATTGGTTGTGACGGCCCAGCTGCGACCATTCGACCTCGCCTTGACGCTGATTGCCAAACCACACCTCAAACCGGCGACCATCTGGACTGGCGGTGCGGATCTGCCAGCCTTCCGGGTGATTAAAGCGTTCCACCGGCGTCCAGCAACCCGCTGCCAACACCGCATCAAAAGCCGGTGCCTGCGCATTGCGCACCAGCAAACCCTCGCTGGGCACGGTGCGCAGCAAATGCGCAAACTGGCGCTGAATCGCCGCTAAATCAGGAAAAATATCGGCATGATCGTATTCGAGATTGTTCAGGATCAGGGTGCGCGCCTGGTAATGCAGGAATTTTGAGCGCTTGTCGAAAAAGGCGGTGTCGTATTCGTCCGCTTCCACCACAAAAAACGGCGCTTTACCCAATTGGGCAGACACCCCAAAATTCATCGGCACCCCCCCGATCAAAAACCCAGGCTTTAAACCCGCATCCTCTAAAATCCAGGCTAACAAGCTGGCAGTGGTGGTTTTACCGTGCGTACCCGCCACCGCCAGAACCCAACGGTCTTGTAACACCTGTTCAGCCAGCCACTGCGGCCCAGATAGATAAGGCAAGCGCTGGTTCAGCACATACTCCACCGCCGGATTGCCTCGCGACAGCGCATTACCGATGATGACCAAATCCGGGGCGTTTGTTCGCAAATGGGCGGCCTGATAGCCCTCCAGACAGGTGATGCCTTGGGCGTGAAGCTGGTCGCTCATCGGCGGATAAATCCCCGTATCCGACCCCGTGACCTGATGACCCAACTGCCGGGCCAACAGCGCCAGACTGCCCATGAACGTGCCACAAATGCCGAGTATGTGTAAATGCATAGTTTGCTCATCGGTGATCGGCCATAGAAAGCGCACAATGCCGTGAATACTGTGCGTCTGAATAGTCGGCATTTTCTACGAAAACAGCGGTTTTTGATAGAGCGGCGGTGACGAGTGATCTGTCCGGGTCTTTTTGGGTATACTCTCACCGCGCAGGCGGCACGCTGCCCCGCCACGCTTCGCTGAACCTGCGCGACTGATTGCCGGGTTTCCCTCTCCTGTCTCGTTTTTGGAATCACTCTATTATGGAATTGAGTTATTTGCTCGACCTCGTGCTACACCTCGACAAACACCTGGTGGAGTTTAGCGCACAGTATGGTGCCTGGATGTACGCCCTACTGTTTTTGATTGTGTTTTGTGAGACGGGCTTAGTGGTCACGCCCTTTTTACCCGGAGATTCGCTGCTGTTTGCGGTCGGCACGCTGTGCGCCGCCGGCGCAATGCAGCCTGAACTGGTGTTTTTCTTACTCACTGCTGCCGCGATTTTGGGTGATGGCGTCAACTACAGCATCGGACATTTCATCGGGCCAAAAGCCTTTCACGATCCGAATGCGCGTTTTCTCAAAAAAGACTATCTGGATCGGACTCACCGCTTCTATGAAAAATATGGGAATAAAACCATTGTGCTGGCGCGATTTGTACCAATTATCCGCACCTTTGCCCCGTTTGTGGCAGGCATCGGACAAATGACCTATGCCCGCTTTTTGTTATACAACGTGATCGGCGCAGTGGCTTGGGTAGGTATCTTGGTGTACGCCGGTTATTTCTTTGGCAATCTACCCGTGGTGAAAAATAATTTCTCGCTAGTGATTCTCGTGATTATCGTGTTGTCTATCCTGCCAATGCTGATCGAATGGCTGCGTCATCGGGCACAACCAGAAACACCACTTTGAAGTCGGATTTGGTAGTGACGGGGGAGATTCTAGCCTGCCGAAATGAACCCAAATAGGGGTTTTATCAAGGCGTCTAGTAGTCCGACAACGAAATTTTGCGGGATACCAGCCCTGTTAGGTTTTGGAAACTTGGCAGGCGGGTTCATCAAAATAAATCCTGATTAGCAAGATTCTTCATTCTCCCCCCATCTCAGCCAAGCTTCAGTGTGTGGCGGACAACAAATAGCGGCAAACAGAGCAGCCGTTGTGGCAAGATATCCAGTCGAAACCGCCGGTTAAAACGGTAGGCGACCTCTGCCAAACACCGGGTGCCGTATTTGCCAAAATTAAAGGCATGGTAAGTCCCGGCAAGACTGGTCTTTAGATTACCCAACA